>PJUE01000052.1_pt1 | contig 186254 bp, 161 predicted proteins | sample 1512171 | NCBI WGS metagenome assembly PJUE01 (sample SAMN08177674, study PRJNA422409) | Feces metagenome, whole genome shotgun sequencing project. | isolation source: Chicken feces (3) enriched on wood chips: alkali lignin treatment | host: Gallus gallus | place: USA: Madison | collected 2015-01-15
AGAAGCGAGATTAAAAGCAGAGCAGGCTAAAAAAGAAGAAGAAGCGAGATTAAAAGCAGAGCAGGCTAAAAAAGAAGAAGAAGCGAGGCTAAAAGCAGAGCAGGCTAAGAAAGAAGAAGAAGCCAGGCTAAAAGCAGAGCAGGTCAAGAAAGAAGAAGAAGCCAGGCTAAAAGCAGAGCAGGCTAAAAAAGAAGAGGAAGCAAGGTTAAGAGCAGAACAGGCTAAAAAAGACGAGGAAGCGAGATTGAAAGCAGAGCAGGCAAAGAAAGACGAAGAAGCGAGACGAAAAGCAGAACAGGCTAAAAAAGACGAGGAAGCGAGGCTAAAAGCAGAGCAGGCTAAAAAAGAGGAAGAAGCGAGATTAAAAGCAGAACTAAAAGCAAAAGCTGAGCAACAAAAGCAAAAAGAAGAAGAAGCGAGAAAAGCCAGTCAGGAAGCATTGGAAAAGGCTAAAAAAGAAGCTGAAGCACAAAAGAATAAAGCAAATCTGGATATGGATATGAGCATCAACTTCAGAAACGAACTTCAACAAGATTTTTTACGTTCCATCCGTAATGAGAAAGTAAAAAAAGTGATTGTTGATGGCAAAGAAGTAACCAAACAGGAGGCACTTAAAATAAGTATATTTGATGTAGATACCTCTATTACTACTTATAACAGTGACAAAACGGAAGGAGTACTTGAAATACGGATGTCTAAATCTTCCAGAAAATAATATAAAAACAAAAAGGCTGCATTATTATGCAGCCTTTTTTATTTCTTCAATTAAAAATTGATTATTTTACTTTCATTCGATTGTCGTTAGAATCCCGATCAATCAATTTGTTGTAAGGATCTACACCCACTTCAACCGGTTTTTTATCTACGATGATAGAAACTTTATTATCAATTTTATTGATTTTATATTTCTTGTTATACAATTCATCATCAATTTCAAAAGCCCCTTGTCTTTTCTTTTCTCCGAAAACACCAACTTCTATATAGTCATTCATCGGATAAGAATGTATGGTTTCCCGGTCATTTTTATACGTCAGCGTATTTCCCTGTTCATCTTTATATACAGACTCTCCTTTTGGAGTAGAACGATATTTCGAAACTAAAAATTCAATATCTACCTGATATTTTCCGTTAGATAATTTTTTAGTAGAAACACTTTTAACCTTATTGTCATACAGTGTAATGGTTTCAAACATATCCTTAATTAAATATTGCAGAGAATCAGGTGTTGCACGTCTGATATGATCAACAAATTCGATAGAGTTCGTATAAGGAGCTTCCTGAAAAGCCACTTCATTCACATACCCTTTCAGAATGTTATTAAAGTTTTTCTCTCCTAAATAATCACTCATCGCATACAATACAAGTGAACCTTTGTTGTAATGTATATACTGCTGATTTTCATTATACATCAACGGATTTTCTTCTTTCCATTCTCTGGTTCTTCCGGTCAGATAGTCGTTTAATGCATCTTTAAGGAATTTTCTCATCTGGAATTTTCCGTATTTATGTTCCAACACTTTTAAAGAACTGTACTCTGAAAGCGATTCAGACATTAAGGTCGCTCCTTTAACATTTGCTCCGATTACCTGATGTGCCCACCATTGATGTGCCACCTCATGAGAAATAACGGAGAAAGGATAATCTACCGCATCCGGATTGTCTTCATCTACCTGTGCAATAAAACCGATGGCTTCAGAAAATGGAATAGTATTGGCAAAAGATTGTGCAAATGATCCCATTGTATTTGGAAACTCAATAATACGTACCTGTTTGTGCTGGTAAGGACTGAAATTTTCAGAGTAATAAGCCAAAGAACGTTTCATCGCTTCCATCATTCTGTCCAGATTATATTCATGTCCTTTCAGATAATAAATCTCAAGATTAATATCCTTCCATTTATCTCTTTTTACCTCATAACGGGCAGAATTAAAGGCATAGAAATTCAACATTTTTGAATCCATTTTATAATGGTAATACTTTCTTCCATCCTTAACCCATTCTTTCTGAAGATATCCAGGTGCAATAGCAATCTGGTCTTCATCAGTACTCACTGTTGTTTCAAAAGTAATCCAGTCAGCTTCTTCAGAGATATACGTATTTTTACGGGCATTCATATCATCTGTTGCTGCCATGCGTTCTTTAGGCTTGAGATTGTATTTTTTACGCACATCATTGTCACTCAATTCACCGTTTTCAGAATAACCGAAAGAAGGGAACATACTATTATTGATAAAGGTTCCGTTTTCAATAACCGGCGAGCGGTCATTCAGGAACGTATTTGGCAAATTCTGTACTTTGAAATGAACAGCTATACTATCACCCGGTAAAAGCGTTTTCTCTAACTTATAAATATCAAAATTAAGAACTGTATCTTTTGATACCAGTTTGTTTGGTATATCAAAAGTAATAGAGCGTAAGTTTTTCTGGTAATTTACCAGCAGTGTATCGATAGGCTTGTCAGATTTGTTAACCATGATATACTGTACTTCTGCATTGTAATTTCTTTCTTTTGGAAATAAATTCATATCCACTTTTACATCCACAATACGCGGTTGCGGATATGTTTCGTATTTCTTGTATTTTCTTTCCCAGTCCACCTGCTGTAATTCATAATCCTGACTTGAATAATGAGGCTGTAAAATGTTATCATTATAATAGATAGCATATCCCAGACCAATGAAACCAATCAGACTGATAAATGCAGGAACCATGATAGGTGCTTTCATTCTTTTAAAAGCTATTTTTATACGCTCTTTTGCTCCGGCAAGAATACCTCTTCTCCATAGTAAAAGAGTGATGGCATATAAAACACCTGCAAACAATAACCAGTACAGTTTATAGATAAAATAGTCTCTGACTACTCCATATCCGTTCATATCGGAGTAATAGTATCCGGGATCTGAATTGAAGTGGAAAATTGCCTGTTCAATTCCGATCTTGCTCACACTGCTTAAAATAAACAGAGAAACAAGAATAACGAAGAACCCGATCAGATAGTTTTTGAAAAAAGACTGAATAAACAGCGAGTAAATAATGACAATAATCATATCAACCATCATAAAGATGTAAAACTCCTGTAAGTAATGCAATAATTCAAAATTATAGTATCCGTAATAAATCTGTATCGCAATACTGGCCAGTATTGTAATGAAAAATACGACTATAGTCATTTTAACCAATGCCAGAAATTTTGATAATAACAGCGTCCAGTTAGGAATCGGTGTAGAATCTATAAGAAGATTCATCCGGCTTGTAACTCCGTTTTGAATAAGTACGCCTGCAAACAGATAGATGAGCAATGAATTAAAGAATATGGCATTTCCTCCGAATGCTTCAATGATTTTCCAGGTAACCGGATAGGTATTTGTTCCATAAATCAGTCCTAATGTAAAGCCTGAAATCACAATGAAAATAGCTAAAATAATCATGATGGTGATAAATACCCAGTTTTTAGTAATGACAAGAAAATCAAAATTGGAAAGACTCCATGCATTCTTCAGATTCTGTCCAAAGGAATAATTATGAGTTACTTTTGATAAATTAATTTTTATGATACTGCCGAAATTGTTTTTCACCAATCGGCTTCCTTTTTTCTTACGTTTAATCGTAAGCGGAGAATGGGAGAAACTAAATGAAAAATAAAGCGCTGTAAGAACTAATAACGATACACCCATCCATATCAGACGGTTATAGAGAATCACACCGCTAAAAGGAATGTTTTTCGTGTTTTGTTCTTCAATTGTCCAGTATTTGGTTACATACATCAGAGCTTCACTACCAAAAGGTTCAATCAGTGCTGTCATGTATTTGTCATCGTAATCTTTCGTTACATTGGAAATAAGCCCTTTGATGATAAAGACAACAATCACAAAAATAAACCCGATATACACATTTCGTGTGAGCGTCACAAGTGCAAATACAATACTTCCAACCAAAAGAATATTGGGTACTACAAACAGAATATAAGCTTGAAAATAAGCCCATAAGTTAACAGGTCCTAAAAGATTTTGATTTGCAAAAGGCAAAACAGAAGCTAACAGAAATCCTAATCCTACTGAAAATGTAATGAGTACGGTAATAAATAACCCACTCAGAAACTTACCAATCAGATAATCAAACTTGCTGTAAGGATAAGAATATAAAACGGTGTGTACATTGTATTTAAAATCCCGGTACACGGTAGCACCGATAATCGTAGGCACAATAAAATACACCAGTTGCGATATAGCACCGATAAAACCGTTAATACTCAAAGGAGAGTTCATAACTGTGTTAGATGCCGTAGTAGTCGATAAACTGTCAAAATATCCGAGCGCACTTGCCATGATCGCAAAAGAGATGGCGAAGAATATTGCCATATACAGGTAAAAAGATAGGTTCCTGAACCATCTTTTAAATTCAAAAGAAAAAATGGTTCCTAACATTATAGACGATCGTTTTTAAGTGTAACAAAATAAACATCTTCCAACTGTGGTTTTGCCATCACAAATGTTTCATTAGGCTGTGTTTCACTGTACACACGGATATTAAGTGTATTATCCTGATTAAAGTTTGAAGAGATGATATTGAAATCTCTGGCAAAATCATCCAGTTCACTTCTTTCGATGATGCGCATCCATATTTTACCGTCCAGTTGTGCTTCAGCGTCAGTTGGCGTACCTCTGTACAAAATTTTTCCGCCATTCAGAATTCCGATTTCTCTACATAATTCTCTTACATCATCAACAATGTGTGTAGAAAAAATAACCGTATGATTGGCTCCTATTTCGCGTAATACATTCAGGAAACGGTGACGCTCTGCCGGATCCAATCCTGCTGTAGGTTCATCCACAATAATCAGCTTAGGATTGTTTAAAAGCAATTGCGCAATCCCGAAACGCTGCTTCATACCGCCGGAATAACCACTCACACTTTTATTTCTTACATCCCAAAGATTGGTTACTTCCAATACTTCTTTGATGATTTTTTTACGGTCTTCTTTAGAGGAGATTCCTTTTAACTGAGCAAAATAGTTTAGCAGTCGTTCTGCCGACATATTTGGATATACTCCGAATTCCTGTGGCAGATATCCTAATACCTTTCTCAAAGTCATCGGATTCTTTAATACATTAATATCCCCGAAATGAATTTCTCCGGAGTCAGGTGACTGAAGCGTAGAAATCGTTCTCATCAAAGATGATTTACCGGCTCCATTAGGTCCCAATAGACCAAACATCCCAGCTCCGATTTCTAAATCAACATTGTCAAGTGCCATCACTCCATTCTTATAGGTTTTTGTCAACCCGCTTATTTTTAGTTTCATAATTATGATTTTTTATTATAGGTAGCTAATTTTTAATAAACGTTACATCAAAGGTGTTTTTATTTTCAAAATCCCTGATTTTCTCAAAGTTTTCCTAAAAAAAACAGTTAAATTTTGATTTGTGATATATTCTTCTAAATTTGGGATATTACGAATTTAAAAAGTAACAAAATGATTATTATTAAAAAATGGGATGCACAAACGTCCCTGTCGAAAACAGCCCAAGCCAATGCAGTCAACTTTCTTTATGAAAACCTGCAGCAGTACGGAGATCCTAAACAAGATATCGAAAAAGCAGTAATGTATGCTTTGAATCAGACTGAAAGAGAGACTTCCGGATTTGTATTGGTAGCCACTATCGATGAAGAAATAGTCGGTGTTACAGTGGTGAATGAAACGGGAATGAAAGATTATATTCCGGAAAATATCTTAGTATATATTGCTACGCATCAGGACTATAGAGGGAAAGGAATCGGTATGAGTCTCATGCAGAATGCTATTGAATCAAGTGAAGGCAATATTGCCTTGCATGTAGAACCTGACAATCCGGCAAGAAAATTATATGAAAAATTAGGATTTACCAATAAGTATCTTGAAATGAGATATATAAAATAAAGTTATGGCATATATCACATTAGATAAACAAAAACTAAAGAACAATTTTGAAGTATTAAATGATTTTTTTGATAAGCAGGATATTCACTGGTCTATTGTGACCAAAATCTTGTGCGGAAATAAAAAATATCTTGAAGTGTTACTGGATTTGGGCGTTACGAACTGTTCTGATTCGAGAACATCTAACTTAAAGATCATCAAAAGCATCAATCCCAATGCCCGTACACTTTATATAAAACCCCCGGCAAAAGGGGTGATCGAAGAAGTAGTACAATATGCAGATGTAAGTCTTAACTCCGATATCACTACCATAAAAATGCTGTCGCAGGAAGCGAAGAAACAGCAAAAAATTCATCAGGTGATTATCATGATTGATTTGGGAGAATTACGTGAGGGGGTCATGAGAGAAGACTTTATCCAGTTTTATGAAGATATTTTTGAACTCGATCATATTGAAGTGATAGGTTTGGGAACTAATTTATCCTGTTTATACGGAATATTGCCCAATGCTGATAAACTCATTCAATTGAGTCTGTATAAGCAGCTTGTAGAAGAAAAATTCAATAAAAAAATAGCATTTATTTCTGGAGGCTCTTCTGTAACCATACCCTTGATTGAACAGAATATTTTGCCGAAAGGAATCAACCATTTCCGAATCGGTGAAACCTTATTCATGGGAACCAATGTGTATAATAATACAAGTTATGCTACGTTAAAACAGCGCGTTTTTAAACTCTATGCAGAAATTATTGAGTTATATGAGAAACCCATTGTACCTTCAGGTGAAATGGGAACCAATCTGGAAGGTGAAACCATTACTTTTGATCAGGATGATATCGGAAAAACCTCTAACCGGGCACTTATTGATATCGGAATACTGGATATCGATGTCAATCATCTTGAGACTACAGATGAGACCATCAAAATTGCCGGAGCAACATCAGATATGATCGTACTTGATCTTGGTGAAAACAATCACGAGTATCAGGTAGGAAGCGTTGTAGAATTTACCATGGACTATATGGGAATTGTAAGGATTATGAATTCCAAATACATTGAAAAACGAGTGGTTTAAATAAAAAGAGAGGGTCTTAGCCTCTCTTTTTTGTTTTTGAGGATTGATTAAGAGATCGTTTTATGGTTTTTTAGTTCTCAAAAAAAAAACAGTTGTAATTAAAATATTACAACTGTTTTATTATTTTAACGAAGATCAAGTGTTATTTAATAAACTCAATCTGTTTTTCTTCTTCGCGGTTGACATTATCAAAAAAGCCTTGTTCATTCATCCACTCATCGCTGTATATTTTATTCATATAACGTGATCCATGATCCGGAAATATAATGATGACATTGCTGTTTTCATCAAATTCACCTTCTTCAGCAAACTGTTTGGCAGCCTGAAAAGCAGCTCCAGAGGTGTAACCTACAAATAAACCTTCTGTTTTGGATATCTTTCGTGCCATATGAGCGGCATCTTCATCAGATACTTTTATAAACTTATCAATCACATCAAAGTCGGTTGCAGTAGGGATGAGGTTTTTACCCATTCCTTCAATTCTGTAAGGATAAATTTCAGATGGGTCCAGTTCGTGGGTTTCGTGAAATTTTTTCAAAACAGAGCCAAATGCATCAACTCCCAGTATTTTGATATTCGGATTTTGTTCTTTAAGATAGCGTGCAGTACCTGAGATGGTACCTCCTGTTCCGGAACAGGCAATGAGATGTGTAATTTTACCATTGGTCTGATTCCATATTTCAGGACCGGTGGTTTTATAGTGTGCATCAATGTTTAAATCGTTGAAATATTGATTGATGTAAACTGATCCGGCGGTTTCTTCGTGAAGACGTTTCGCAACAGAATAATAGGATCTTGGGTCATCTGCTGATACATTTGCCGGACAAACATATACCTTAGCTCCCATAGCTCTCAGCATATCAATTTTGTCTGAGGATGATTTAGAAGTAACTGCTAAAACACATTCATATCCTTTAATAATGCTGACCATTGCAATGCTGAATCCTGTATTACCAGATGTTGTTTCAACAATGACATTTCCGGGTTTCAGAATGCCTTGTCTTTCAGCTTCTTCAATAATATGATAAGCAATTCTGTCTTTTGATGAGTGCCCCGGATTAAAAGCTTCTACTTTAGCGTAAAAATTACCTTTTAAACCTTCTGATACTTTGTTAATTTTAACTAATGGAGTGTTTCCGATCAGGTCTAAAATATCATGAGCTTGAATCTCTTCTTTCATAATTATTATTTTAAAAGAGAAGTTTTTTCATTCCCTTACAACTTGACAAAATTAATAAATTTTTTTTTTACTATTCGTTTATTCCTTCTAAATCTAACAAAAAGCTATATTCTTTTGCTACTTCCTTTAAGGACTCAAAACGTCCGGATGCCCCACCGTGTCCTGCTTCCATGTTAGTGTCGAGAAATAATAAATTTTTATTTGTCCGCAAAGCCCGTAATTTAGCAATCCATTTTGCGGGTTCCCAATATTGAACCTGAGAATCATGTAAACCGGTTGATATATAGAGGTTTGGGTATTCTTTAGCAGTTACATTATCATAAGGAGAATAGGATTTCATATAGTCATAATATACCGGATCATTCGGATTTCCCCATTCGTCATATTCACCTGTGGTCAGCGGGATAGAATCATCGAGCATAGTAGTAACCACATCAACAAAAGGTACCTGAGCGATAATACCGTTATAAAGCTCAGGTTGCATATTCATAATCGCTCCCATCAGTAAACCTCCTGCAGAACCACCTTCTGCGTACAGATGTTTTGCTGAGGTGTATTTCTGTTCAATTAAAAATTTTGAACAATCGATAAAGTCAGTAAAGGTATTTTTCTTTTGAAGTAGTTTTCCTTCTTCATACCAATATCTTCCCAATTCTTCTCCTCCGCGGATATGTGCAATGACATAGATAAAGCCCCTGTTTAATAAACTAAGCCGTATGCTTGAAAAATAAGGATCCATCGTAGAACCGTACGATCCGTAAGCATATAAAAGCAGCGGATTTTCTCCGTTTTTTTCTATTCCCTTTTTGTATACAACAGACATGGGTATTTTCGTTCCGTCAGCAGCTGTAGCCCAAAGGCGTTCTTCGGTATAATTATCTTTATCAAAATCACCTAAAACAGGTTGTTCTTTTTTAACCTCCTTTGTTCGTCTATCCATATTGAAATCGATTACAGAGGCCGGGGTTTTCATGGATTGATAACTATAACGCAATATATCAGTATCAAAATCTACATTCGTAGTGGTATATGCGGTATAAGTTTCACTATCAAAAGGTAAGTAATATGCATTTTCCGGCTGTTGCCATGGTTGTATTTTTATGTGTGTTAAACCATTTGTCCGTTCAGAAATTACTAAATAGTCTTTAAAAATATCAATACCTTCCAAAAGTGTTTCTTCTCTGTGTGCAATGACAGTCTTCCAGTTTTCTTTACCGGTAGCATCTTCCGTTGTGTGCATCAGTTGAAAGTTCGTTGCTTTATCTTTATTTGTGAGAATATAAAAGCTATTGCCATAATGAGAAATGCTATACTCCAGACCTCTTGTTCTCTTCTGAAAAACACTAAACCTACCATTAGGATTGGTCGCTTCCAGAATTCTGTATTCCGTTGTAAGCGTACTGTCAGAGCCGATAATCAGATATTTTTTTGATTTGGAGCGATAGATATAAGTACTAAACGTTTCATCTTTTTCGGTGTAAATAAGAACATCCTCTTTTGTATCGGTACCCAGACAGTGTTTTAAAATCTGATCAGGGCGTAATGTCTGTTCGTCTTTTCTGGAATAAAAAAGGGATTTATTATCTGCTGCCCAGGTAGAACTCCCGGTTGTTTTTTCAATTTTTACAGGTAAAATAATTCCGGTTTCCAGATCTTTTATCTGTAGGGTATATTCTCTTCTGGAAACAGTATCGGTTCCAAAAGCGGCATATCGGTTGTCATCACTGATATTAATGCCTGATAGATGAAAATATGCAAAACCTTCCGCCATTACATTACAATCAAACATGATTTCTTCAGGAGCATCAAGAGATCCTTTTTTGCGTGAATAAATAGGGTAATCTTTACCCGTTTCAAAACGCGTAATATAATAATAACCGTTGTAGAGATAGGGAACTGAAGCATCGTCTTCTTTGATGCGCGATTTCATTTCTTCAAATAATGCCTGCTGCAATTGTTTGGTATGTGCAGTACATTTTTCATAATAGGCATTTTCTGCATTCAGATAATCGATTACTTCCGGATTCTCTCTCTCATTCATCCAAAAATAATTATCAGTCCGCATGTCTCCGTGTTTTTCTAAACGCACAGGTTTAATAGCCGCAATAGGCTCATTTATTTCATATATATCTGGTTTCATTTTTCAAAAAAATATAGTAACATGCAAAAATAGTACAATTCCATAAGATAAGAAGGTGCATTTTCAATTTAAAAGAGTTTGAAAATCATTTCAATTTGATATTTTTGTAACCATTAACAATTTAATACATAATAGAATGTTTGGCGATTTAATGGGTATGATGGGCAAATTACAGGAAGCTCAGAAAAAAGTAGAAGAAACTAAAAAACGTTTAGATATGGTTTTGATAGATGAAAACAGTTCCGACAATCTTCTGCAGGTTACGGTAACGGCAAACAGCAAAATAAGAACAATCAATATTGACGAACGCTTGTTTGAAGATAAAGAGCAATTGGAAGATTATCTTATTCTTACTCTAAACAAAGCCTTGGAAAAGGCAGCTAAAATCAATGAAACAGAATTAGCAGTTGCTGCGAAAGACGGAATGCCTAACATTCCGGGAATGGATTTATTCAAATAATCGATGAAAAAAATTTTTATACTACTGCTTACCACATCTTTTATTATAGCCTGTAATAAAAAATCAGGAGATGATAACCTTAAAATTGTAGGTAATATTGAAGGATTGAGTCAGGGAAAACTCTATCTGCAAACGGTTAAGGACAGTGCTTTGGTCACACTTGACAGTATGATTATTAAGGGAAATTCTCATTTTGAAACTTCTTTACACATAGAAGAACCTCAGGTAATGTATCTTTCTCTTGACAGAGGAACTTCTTTGTCAGAAGATAATTACATACTGTTTTTTGCAGAACCCGGAGAGTTAAAAATCAACTCTACTTTATCTCACTTTTTTGCAGATGCTAAAATAGAAGGCTCAGAAAATCAGAAATTATATCAAAATTATCTGGATACCAAAAAGAAAATCCTTACGGCAAAAAATGACTTGATACGGGCACAGGTTCTGGCCGATAAAAACAATCAGGAAGCTGCCTCTGACAGTTTACTGACGCTCATTGGAAAAACGGATAAACGCATGTATCTGAATGCTGTAAACTTCTCCGTTAAAAACAAGGACAAGGCTGTAGCTGCTTATATTGCATTGACTGAAGTAGCGCCTCTGAGCCACGTATATCTCGATACCATTTCCAATGCATTGACTCCGGAAGTGAAAAAAAGTTTATATGGGAAAATACTGACGGATTATATAGAAGAAGTTAAAAGCATCAATCAATAATAAGATATGCAATTATCTGTTATTATTCTTAACTATAATGTTTCTCATTTTTTACAGACGTGTATTAAAAGTGTTCAAAGAGCCATTAGTGCTATAGAGGCAGAAATTATAGTAGTAGATAATGCTTCTTCAGATGACTCTGTAGAAATGATGCATGCTGTTTTTCCTGAAATCACTTTTATTGCCAATAAAGAAAATACGGGTTTTCCAAAAGGGAATAATATGGGGGTAGACCTTGCCCGTGGAAAATATATTTGCATTCTTAATCCCGATACTATAGTTGGAGAGCATACTTTTACTCATATGATAGCTTTCGCTGACTCAAAAAAACAAGCAGGTATTATCGGATGTAAAATGATAGATGGTTCAGGACATTTTTTACCGGAATCAAAGAGAAGCGTACCCACTCCGTGGGTAGCTTTTACAAAAGTTACGGGTTTATATAAAATATTTCCGCATTCAGGCGCTTTTAATCGTTACTATGCTCAGCATCTGAAAGAAAATGAATCCGGTAAAGTGGATATACTTGCCGGCGCCTTTATGTTTATGGAACGGGAACTTTACAGAAAAGTTGGCGGTTTTGATGAACAATGCTTTATGTATTCTGATGATATCGATTTATCATACATGGTTTTAAAGCAGCAAAAGGAAAATTTTTATTTTTCGGATGTTTCCATTATCCATTTCAAAGGTGAGAGTACCTTAAAAGATAATACTTACATGAGGCGTTTCAAAGATGCCATGCATTTTTTCTACAGCAAACACTTCTCGGCCTCTTTTCTTTTTAATATGATGATGGAAGCTGGAATTCTACTATTTGCCTTCAAGAAAAAAACGGAAAAAGGAATCAAAAAGAAAAAACCGCAACATTATGTACTGGTGTCTCAGAATAAGGAACTGGTAACTATTTTAGAAAAAAAACTTTTAAAAAAGCCGGAAAGAATTAATTTTGTAAAAGAGGTTCCTCAAATTCTGGAGAAATATCAGAATCAATCCGTTGAAATTCTATATGATGCGGATCATTATAGTTATGAGGAATATATTAATTTATTAGAAACATATCAAAATACTGGTATAAGTTTTAAAATAAAGCCTCATTATGCTTCCTTTTTTATAGGAAGTGATGATAAAAATGGAAGAGGCGAGGTGATTAAATTTAGTACCTTAAGTTAAAAAATAATTAGTGAAAGTCAGAAATAGTATTATTTTTGTAAAAAAAATCGTAAAACACAACCTCAGATTAAATATATGGCAAAGTTTGAATTGAAATTACCTAAGATGGGAGAGTCTGTTGCAGAAGCAACAATTACAAATTGGGTAAAAAATGTAGGTGATACTGTTGAACAAGATGAAACAGTTGTTGAAATTGCAACTGACAAAGTAGACAGTGAAGTTCCTTCTGAAGTTTCAGGAACCATTGTAGAAATTCTTTTTAATACAGATGATGTCGTTCAGGTAGGTCAGGTTATTGCAATTATTGAAACAGAAGGCGGTGATGCAGTTTCTGCACCGGCTGTAACACAAGATACCACAGCATCTGTTGCACAGATCGAAAAATCTGTTGAGGTTGCAAAAGAAACAGTAAATACTGATTTTTCAGCCTCAGAAAAATTCTTCTCTCCTTTGGTGAAAAATATTGCTAAAGAAGAAGGTATTTCAATAGAAGAATTAGACAACATAAACGGAACAGGAAAAGAAGGTAGGGTTACGAAAACCGATATCTTGGAATACGTAAAAAATAGAGGTACACAACCGGCAACTGCAAAAACAGCGCCGGCAGCACCTTCAGCACCAGCTATTAAAGAAACTCCGGTTGCAGCTAAAGCGGCACCGGTATCTGTAAACGGACAGGATGAGATCGTGGAAATGGACCGTATGAGAAAAATGATAGCACATCATATGGTACAATCCGTTCAGACTTCTGCTCATGTGCAGTCTTTTATTGAGGTAGATGTAACCAATATCGTGAAATGGAGAGATAAAGTAAAAGGAGCCTTTGAAAAAAGAGAAGGAGAGAAACTTACTTTTACACCAATCTTTATGGAAGCAGTTGCAAAAGCCTTAAAAGATTTTCCTATGATGAACATTTCAGTTGATGGAGATACCATTATAAAACGAAAAAACATCAATTTAGGAATGGCTGCAGCATTGCCAAACGGAAATCTTATTGTACCGGTTATCCGAAATGCAGACCAACTCAATCTCGTAGGTATGGCAAAAGCAGTAAACGATTTGGCAAACAGAGCGAGAAATGGTAAATTAAAACCAGATGATACACAAGGTGGCACTTATACGGTAACTAATGTGGGAACTTTTGGTTCTGTATTTGGAACTCCGATAATCAATCAGCCTCAGGTAGGTATTTTAGCCTTAGGAGCTATAAGAAAAGTACCTGCGGTAATAGAAACACCTGAAGGAGATTTCATTGGAATACGTCAGAAAATGTTCTTGTCACATTCTTATGACCACCGTGTAGTAGACGGTTCTTTGGGAGGACAATTTGTACAACGTGTAGCTAACTATCTCGAAGCATTTGATGCTAACAGAGATTTTTAATACAAAAAGGCTGAAAAATTTTTTTTTCAGCCTTTTTTATTTTAATCTATAAATACGTTTATTAAAGCCACTTTTTGCAGTGGCTTTTTTTTGCTTTTAAATTATATCTCTTTGTTTTTTTTTGTCATCTTTTTTTATTTAGATAAATATTCTGTTTTTTCTAAATTTAAATTTGTTTTTTAGATTATTTATTTGCTAAATTTGCATTTAAATATAAAATAATCATGATTTTGTTTCAGTTGTTTTTTGATGAGGTAATGATGACTGTATTAATGTGCAGTTCTATGGCTCTATGGATATAAGGGAAGGAATCTTGTGAAATCGTATAAGATGCTTCTGATATTTCAGAAGCATTTTTAATATAAAAAAGAATGATTGAATTAAAGAATGTATCAAAAACGTATGGTAAAGGTCAGCTGCGGCTACAAGCTTTATCAGACATCAGCTTTCAATTACAGCAGGGAGAAATTCTAGGAATTATTGGGAGATCGGGTGCGGGTAAAAGTACTCTTATCCGTTGTGTAAACCTTTTGGAAATACCTGATCAGGGGCAGGTAATCATAAATAATACGGATATAACGGGCTTAAAAGGAAAAAAACTTGAAGAGCAACGTAAGAAAATAGGTATGATTTTTCAACATTTTAATCTGCTGACCTCCAGAACTATTTTTGATAACATCGCCTTGCCGATGGAACTGGCGGGAAAATCAAAAAAAGAGATACGTGAGAAAGTGGAAGAATTACTCGAACTGGTAGGAATTGCTGATAAGGCCCGACAATACCCTGCAAATCTTTCCGGAGGACAAAAGCAACGGGTGGCTATAGCACGTGCTTTGGCAAATGATCCTCATTTGTTGCTATGTGATGAAGCAACGAGTGCTCTGGATCCGGCAACTACAAAATCTATTTTGGAGTTATTACAACGGATTAATGAACGTTTAAAAATTACAATTCTCATCATCACACATGAAATGGAGGTGGTTAAATCAATCTGTCATTCAGTAGCCATTATTGATAAGGGAAAATTAATGGTAAAAGCTACTGTACAGGAAATCCTTTCTGATCAGAATCATCCGGTAATAGCTGCTTTTTTACCGGAAGAAAAAGACATACAACTGCCAACGGACATTGCAAAAACAATAAAAGCAACCTATACAGAAGAGGGATCTGCTGTTGTAGAAATAAAAATGCCAGAGAATGGTACAATAACCTGGATAGCAGATGTAGCTTCTTTATTTAATGTAAAAGTACGGATTATTAAATCTGCTGTTGAGTCTTTTGGAACTCTTACAACGGGCTATTTGATTGCTTTGTTTGAGGGAGATAATCTTCAGATTGAACAGGCATTACACTACTTAAATGAAAAAAAGATTAATATAAAACTAAAAGGATATGCTTCAAGGTAATTTTTTATTATTGTTTAATGGTTTGCTGGAAACGGTAATCATGACTTTTGTTTCAGGCTTTTTCGGTTTTTTATTGGGACTTCCTCTTGGGCTTTTTCTTTTTTTAACCCGAGAAGGACAATTGCTCGAAAACAAGTGGTACCATCAGGTATTAGCAATTTTTGTTAATGTTTTTCGCTCCATACCTTTTATTATACTCATTGTTTGGATGATTCCTTTTACACGTTTACTCGTAGGCACTTCTATTGGAATGACAGCTGCTTTGGTGCCATTAAGCATAGGAGCAGCTCCTTTTATCGCCCGTCTGATTGAAAACAGTCTTTTAGAAATACCGGAAGGTCTTATCGAAGCGGTGCGTTCGATGGGAGCAAATCCAATGCAGATCATCACTAAAGTATTATTACCCGAGGCTTTACCCTCAATCATCAATACAATTTCTATTACCCTTATTACACTCGTAGGATATTCTTCTATGGGTGGGGCTGTCGGAGCCGGTGGATTGGGACAAATCGGTTATCAATATGGATACATAGGTTATGATACTTTCATCATGAATGCCGTTTTATTGCTGCTTGTTTTGTTGGTTTTTATCATACAATGGACAGGTGACTACTTATCAAAAAAATACAATCATCGCTAAATACAGATACTATGAAAACACATTATTTATCAGGACTGCTCATAGCAGCCTTGCTTTTAACAGGATGTACAACCAAAAATAATAAATATGATCCTGATTTTATAAGGGTAGGCATCACATCCGGTCCTGAAAAAGATATTGCCGAAGCAGCAAAAAAAGTTGCAAAAGAAAAATATCATTTAGAAGTAGAGTTAGTAGCATTTAATGATTATGTGATACCCAACGAAGCTTTAGAAAAAGGAGACATTGATGTCAATGTTTTTCAGCATGTTCCTTATTTAAAAGAACAGTCTAAACAACGCGGATATCAATTGAGTGTAGTAGGCAACACTTTTGTATACCCCATAGTAGGGTATTCAAAAAAGATAAAAAATATGGCTGAACTACAGCAGGGAAATACGGTAGCCATTCCGAATGATCCTACAAACGGAGCACGTGCTTTGTTGCTGTTGGAAAAATATGAACTATTGAAATTGCGTCCAACAGGCGAAATATTGCCACGTGTTACAGATATTATAGAAAATCCAAAGCAACTCAGAATTGTAGAAATTGAAGCTCCACAGCTTCCGAGAGTTTTAGACGACAAAGAGGTTGTGATCGCTGTTATCAATAACAATTTTGCAGCGCAAGCCGGATTAGATGCTAAAGAATTTGGATTGTTTACAGAAGATAAAGATTCTCCTTATGTGAATGTAATTGTTTCCAGAAAAGATAATAAAGAGGAAGACAAGGTCAAAAGATTTGTAAAAGCCTACCAATCTGAAGAAGTGGTAAAAACCGCACATCAGATTTTTAAAGACGGGGCAGTCAGAGGCTGGTAAATGAAATCGATTTGAATTCTCCTCAATGTGCAGTTTATCTTGAGAAATATAGTTATTTTTACAGGCAAATAAAACAGTATTTTTTAACTACTTGCCTATGAAAATTTTAGTATTGGATAATTATGACTCTTTTGTCTATAATCTTGTACATGCATTGGAAGAACTCACTGATGCAGAAATTACAGTAGCAAAAAATGATGAAATAGAGCTGGAAGAGGTACGTTTTTTTGATAAAATATTACTTTCTCCAGGGCCAGGGTTGCCTAAGCAGGCAGGAATTATGCCACAGCTTCTGCAAAAATATGTTTCTTCAAAAAGTATTCTTGGCGTATGTTTAGGACATCAGGCAATTGCGCAAAATTTTAAGGCAGAACTTTTTAATCTTAAAGAGCCACTACATGGGGTTGCGACAACAATGCAGATTGTAAAAGAAGATTATCTCTTTGATAGGCTGCCACAACAAATAGAAATTGGTCATTATCACTCCTGGGTTGCCAGATTTGAGGATAATGACCAGTTAAAAGTATTAGCTTATGATCAAGCGGGTAATATAATGGCATTAAAACATCATGAATATGATGTTCGTGGGGTTCAGTTTCATCCGGAATCCATCCTTACTCCATCTGGAAAAGAAATACTAAGAAACTGGGTCTTGCATAAAGTTTAGTACATACTATCTCTCAGTTTATATACCTGACTGATACGGAGTACATTTTCATTTTTTACATTTTCCATCAATTCTTTTAAATCAACACGGTTAATCTGGTTAATTTTATTAGAGATGGAGTCTGTAAATTTGTTATTGGATTCAATGTAGGTATTGATAAAAATCTTATCAAAATTTGCTACATCAGAAGTAGTAAGTTTAAAGAGATTGTTGTTTTTTCCGGTAGAAATAACAGTATCTAATTTATAATTATATTTTTCTGCATAGGCTTTTATAGTATTAATCATTTTTTGTCCGGAAACAACTTCTTCCTGTGCAAATTTTTTAAGTACATTACTTCTGGTTTTTTCATTAGCGATTTTAAAAGATTCTACATCATACAAATAATAATCCATCAAATGGTCCAGATTGGAAGCAATGAGTTTTTGTTCATCCGGACTCAATAAACTGATATCATTTTCTGTAACTTCTTTTGGTGGGGGAGTATCCCTTTTTTTACAAGAAGAAAAACCAATGACTAAGCTCATAGTGCCTACACATATGGAAAATAGACGTTTAGAAATTTTCATAGTTTTTTAATTTTAATGATTGGATTATAAATTTAATAAAAAAAAGGAATCATTTGTTTTTTTGTTAAATTATTTTTATATAGAAACGGAAGCTTTTTTGTAATTTATGTATTGCTATGAAACACCTGCGTATCGTGTCATTTTAATAAATTATGGGCTCTGTAAGTTTTATTAGGTATAAATTAAGACGACTTATAAATATTCTTTATAAATTTGCAATGTATAAACAAAAGAGGAAAAATTTGACTGATTGCAACCTCATTAAAAAATGCTAAAGCAGCTTACTTCAATTTAGGTTGTTTTCTTTTTAATGCGCTTGTGACTGTCTTAAAAATTAAATAAATTATGGCCTATTATTTTACTTCAGAGTCAGTTAGTGAAGGACATCCCGACAAAATTGCAGATCAGATTTCTGATGCATTAATCGATAATTTTATGGCATTTGATCCTGATTCAAAAGTTGCTTGTGAAACATTGGTAACAACCGGTCAGGTAGTATTGGCAGGAGAAGTGAACTCTAAAACCTATTTAGATGTACAGCAGATTGCCAGAAATGTGATCAAAAAAATCGGATATACGAAAAGCGAATACATGTTTGATGCGAACTCATGTGGTATCTTATCTGCTATCCATGAACAATCTCAGGACATTAATCAGGGAGTTGATAAATCTAATAAAGAAGAACAGGGAGCAGGAGATCAGGGAATTATGTTTGGATATGCTACTTCAGAAACCGATGACTTTATGCCTTTAGCATTAGATTTATCTCACAAATTATTACAGGAACTCGCTGAAATAAGAAGGGAAAATTCTGAAATAACTTATTTAAGACCAGATGCGAAATCACAGGTAACTTTAGAGTACGGTGATGATAATAAACCAAAACGTGTAGTTACCATTGTACTTTCTACGCAACATGATGATTTTATTAAACCGGAAAACAGTACTGTTGAAGAGAAAAAACGTGTTGAAAAGTTAATGCAGAATAAAATCAAAGAAGATATCAAGGTCATTCTGATTCCACGATTATTGGAAAAATATCCGCAGTATAAGCAATACTTTGAACAGCCGATTACCTACCATATCAATCCAACCGGTGTTTTCATCATTGGAGGTCCACACGGAGATACCGGGCTTACAGGGAGAAAAATTATTGTAGATACCTATGGTGGTAAAGGAGCGCATGGTGGTGGAGCTTTTTCCGGAAAAGATCCAAGTAAAGTAGATCGTTCAGCGGCCTATGCAACACGCCATATTGCTAAAAATATTGTAGCGGCAGGTATTGCAGAAGAAGTACTGGTACAGGTATCTTATGCGATCGGAATTGCTGAGCCAATGGGAGTTTATGTAAACACTTACGGAACGGCAAAAGTAAATTTCTCTGATGCAGAGATTGCTGAAAAGATTCAGAAACTGTTTGATTTACGACCTTATTTCATAGAAAAGAATCTGAAATTGCGCCAGCCAATCTACACGGAAACAGCAGCATATGGACATATGGGACGTAAAAATGAAATTGTAAAGAAAACATTCGTAAGTCCTTCAGGAGAAGTAAAAGAGGTAGAAGTAGAACTCTTTACCTGGGAAAAATTAGACAAAGTAGCTCTTCTTAAAGAAGCCTTTAATTAATAATTTTCTTGCAATAAGAAATATCATAATATAAGTGGTTGATGATTATTCAGCCACTTTTATTTTTGTTTGAAAAAAATGACTATTTTAGATATAAGATAAAAAAAGACTATTTTATAATGACTCAAAAAGTAATAGTTGGAAGTGAAGAATGGTGTTCTTTCCCTGACCTAAAAATTCCAGCGATAAAAGTACGTGTTGATTCCGGAGCAAAGACTTCCGCTTTACATGCCGAGCAGATTACACCTTTTGAAAAAGAGGGTGAAAAATGGGTGCGCTTTATTGTCAATCCTATTCAGAATAATCAGAAATCGGTAATAAAATGCGAAGCAAAAATTATTGATCGCAGGGTTGTAAAAAGCTCCAGTGGATACAGAGAGTCACGATTTGTAATTAAAACTAATATTTCTTTAGGATCCTTTGATTGGGAAATTGAAGTAACGCTTACCAATCGGGATTCTATGGGATTTCGTATGCTATTGGGGCGTGAAGCAATGAGCGGAAAGATTATTGTTGATCCGGAAGAGCGATATAAGCTGGGCGAAGTCAGTAATGAAATGATTAAAGAGTATTACCAGTTAACCAATCACGGAAAACAAGGATTGCGTATTGGTTTGCTGGCAAGTAATCCGGAATTGTATTCCAACAAGCGTATTTTGGAAGCAGGAGAATTGAGAGGACATGAAATGCATTTTCTCAATATAAAACATTGCTATATGAAACTGGATGCTACACAGCCGGAAATCCATTATCGCGGCGGTAGGGTTCTTAACGATTTTGATGCAGTAATTCCAAGAATACGCCCGAGTATGACGTATTATGGTTGTGCACTGACACGTCACTTCGAATCCTTAAAAATATTCAGCTTAAATAATTCAGCAGCAATTACACAGTCCAGAGATAAATTGTTCTCACTGCAATTATTGCTTAACAACGGAGTAGAGATTCCTACCACTGGTTTTGCGAACTCTCCTCTTGATACCAATGATCTTATCAATATGGTTGGAGGATCGCCTTTAATCATAAAGCTTCTTGAAGGTACACAAGGAAAAGGAGTGGTACTGGCAGAAACAAAAAAAGCTGCTGAGTCGGTAATCAATGCATTTAAAAGTTTGAATGCTAATATTTTGGTACAGGAATTCATCAAAGAAGCCAATGGAAAAGATCTGCGTCTTTTTGTGGTTGACGGAAAAGTAGTTGCTGCTATGCAACGGGAAGCTTTACCGGGAGAATTCAGAGCTAATATTCATCTTGGCGGTACAGCTTCAGTAGTAAAAGTAACTGCGGAAGAAAAGAGAATTGCTATCAGAGCTGCAAAAGCAATGAATCTCAAAGTTGCCGGGGTGGATATTATCCGATCGGTTAAAGGGCCTTTATTACTTGAAGTTAATTCGTCACCCGGATTAGAAGGAATAGAGGGCGCTACCGGAAAAGACATTGCAGGCGAGATGATTAAGGCAATAGAGAAAAATTTTAAATATAAAATGGATTAAAAATATAGATTGGTATCGTTTTTGACTAAACGTTAGAAATAAAAATAAAAAGAATATGAAAAAATTAATCATGCTATGTTTAACCATAGTAGCAACTCAAACAATCAGTGCTCAGATGCAAAATCAACCTAACACAATCAATGTTGTCGGAGAAGGAAAAATGTCAGTAGTTCCTGATCAGGCTATAATAACTATTGGAGCAGAAACAAAAGACAAAGATTCTGCAAAGGCCAAAAAAACAAATGATGATATTATTGCGAAAGTAATAACTGTTCTTAAAAAATCTGGTATAAACGAAAAAGATTACAAAACACAGCAGGTGTCTTTATATAAAACCAGAGATTACAACTCTAAACAGGATTATTTCGTAGCGAGTCAGTCTATTCAAATCAATTTAAAAGATTTATCAAAATATGAAAGTTTGATGCTTTCTATGATTGATGCAGGTGCCAATAATATCAACGGAGTAGAGTTCAAATCTTCTAAAGTTGCCGATTATGAAACAGAAATCAGAAAAAAAGCTGTAGATAACGCAAAGAAAAAAGCAGGGGATTTCGCGGTAGCTTTAAACCAAAAAGTAGGAAAAGCAGTAATGATTTCTGATAACTCTCAAACGGTATATCCAAGAATGTATGCGATGAAAGCACAAATGATGAGCGATTCTGCAGAGTCTATGCAGCAAACATTAGCTATCGGAGAAATTGAAATTACAGCTTCTGTATCTATTTCTTTCGAATTATTGTAAAAACAATACAATACATTATATAAAAACAACGGATTCAATTTGAATCCGTTTTTTTATATCCCTATTTCTATTTGAAAGCGGATGTACCAGTTTCGTTCATGTGAGCCGTCAAAATAATTTAAATCATCAATAGTGAATTCAGTTTGTAGCTTAAAGGCATGTTCCCAAATGTATTTGGTAAGACCAATGCTGTATTGTTTTGCATCTGGTACCTGTATCTTATACAAATCGTCATGTACATTTTGAGTAGAAACACGACCAATAATCTCATAGTTGGAAGGGAAAGTATAACTTACCTGATAATCCATTCCGTGTCCGGCAAAAACATAAGACATGGCTTCCTTTCCATCAGCATCGAATCCGTACGTAATAGGTTTCTTTGTCATCCTGTTCATATAGGAATACATTGCTGCCCAACCGTTATATTTGAATACAGCATCGATAAAAGTAGATTGTAAATCTTTTTGTTCAAACAGAAGGTTTCCTTGCTGTCCACGGTCATACTGGCTATCATTATTTTGATGAAATACCCCTGAAATCATAAATTTAGGTGTTTTTTCCCTTGCGATATCCCCTTCAAAATAATCTCCGCCCTTTGTAAAAACACCGAGTGGCAATAGCTCTAACTTTCCGGTCAGTGCCACATTCGTATCTTTACCATCCCAGTTTCTCCCATTTCCGGTAGTAATGGCTGTTTTTACATTCCATGAAAATTTGTCTTTTAATTCGTTAAGATAATATACCTGAAAACCAAAATCACGGTCAATATTAAATTTGGCATTATTGATAGATCTGTCAGTCAATTGAAGTGAACCGGATGAATTGACACGTTGTCTGTTTCCCGGTATTTTTGTCTGCCCAAAAATAATATTCCAATGTCTGTTAGCGCGGTAACTCACTGCCGCATCTCTTATGATATTCAGATTTTCTCCTTCTTCTATTGCTCCCACATCACCCGGAGCAAAAGACAATTGTAATGCATATTGAAATCTCGGATCTCCTACATATCCGTCTAAGCGCAAACGAAGACGTCTGATTTGTGCTTCATAATTGGATTCACCTTCTTCATAATCAAAATAGGTAACCCTGTTTTGCATACGGAACCGTATATTTAATTGAAAAAGACTATCAGCAGATGTCATTCCTAATCCTTTTCCGTAACTGTAATAAGGTAAGGCAGCTAATTTGAATTCTTGCGATTTGTGAATATCATCCTGGGAGTATAGTAATCCTGATGTTAATAACAGTAACGAGGATAATAATAATCTTTTCATGTAGATTTAATAATTTTACGCAAAACTAATCTTATTTTTGTATCACATTAAAGTTACTATATTAATAAATCATTAACAAAAGATTATGGAATCTAATTATATAGCCTATCATTTTACAGTAGAACCCAAAGAACCAGGTACTGAAATATTGATTGCCGAATTAGGAGAAAAGACCTTTGAGAGCTTTGTGGAAACAGAAAAAGGAGTGTCAGCATTTGTTCAGGAAGCTTTGTGGACAGCTGATATTTTAGATGATATTTATATTTTGGATTCTGAAGAATTTACAATTTCTTATACAAAAGAAAATATTGAGCAGGTAAATTGGAATGAAGAATGGGAGAAAAATTTTGAGCCTATTGATGTAGATGGTATATGCTATATCCGAGCACCCTTTCACCCAACTCAAAATGCTAAGTATGAGATTGTGATAGAGCCTAAAATGAGTTTTGGTACCGGACATCATGAAACAACTTATATGATGATGAAGCATTTGCTCAACATGGAGGTAAAGGATATGGAAGTCCTCGATATGGGATGCGGAACGGCTATATTGGCTATATTGGCATTGATGAAAGGAGCGAAACATGCTGATGCGATTGATATTGACAACTGGTGTTATCTGAACTCAATTGAGAATGCACAACGGAATAACATCGGCAATATTGACGTGTATGAAGGAGATGCGGGTTTACTTACGAAAGAGAAGATATATGATTTGGTTATCGCAAATATCAATAGAAATATTCTGTTAAACGATATGGCTGCTTATGTAAAAACGATGAAAGATGGAGCTATCATTTTATTTAGCGGTTTTTACACAGAAGATATACCTTTCATCACCGAAGAAGCAGAAAAGAATGGACTGGTTTTTGTGGATCAGTTAGAACGAAATAATTGGGTTTCATTAAAATTTAAAAAGCATTAAAATAATGAGTACTAAAGAAAAAGTATTAGAAGAGGTATCAATTGAAGAGTTATTGAATAATAATAATGAAATCATATTATACAATGATGATGTGAATACTTTTGATCATGTAATTGATACTTTGATGCGTGTTTGTGATCATGAAGCATTGCAGGCCGAACAATGCGCCTTATTAGTACATTACAAGGGAAAATGCGGGGTAAAATCCGGTTCTATGAAAGAATTGGAGCCCATTTGTTCCGCTTTGCTGGATGCAGGGCTAAGTGCAGAAATTGAATAGTTGCAGATGATACATAAAAAAACCTTCTTATTTAAGAAGGTTTTTTTATGTATTATTAATTGATTGAGTAGAAGTGATTGGATTGGTATGGTATATTGAAAAAGATTGTTTTTTAGTTAATGATTTCTTTTTGTATGTTTGTCAATCAAAATATCATATTTTTGTGATTAAGATCATGTGTGTGAATGAATGCCTGATATTTAATAATAAAATACATTGACAAAAGCAATTATGAAAAAACTATTACTTTTATTTTTTATGCCTTTTATTTTTAGTTGTACGGATGAACCGGAAAATAATATAAAAGGAGAAGCAAAACTAATGGAACAGCATTTATATATAAAACCATTTCCAAATGAGAATGGAAAATATGAAAGTGAGCTTTATGCAATGGTGGGATCGAGGGGAAAATACGAAATATTGCTGCATGTAGATTTTACTGTTAAAGGACATGGGGTTATTAGTAGTAAATCTGCTAAATTAAAATATAATCCTTTAATTGGAGTAGACTATTCTTATAGTAAATATTCAGTCAAATTAGAAACAGAAGAACAGTTAGAAAATAGTTCTCTTTTAAAAGTTGAAGTGGTTCTTGATTAGAGAAAGTATATTCATTAAAATAATACCTTATTTTATTTCCTCATCTATTTGATGAGGATTTTTTTATTTAAAATTTTATACATTTAACGAAAGATATGATTTATGGAAAGCCTGTTCAATATTATATTTCGTTCCGTTGCTGTATATATTTTTATGCTCATTGCCATAAGACTGAGCGGAAAGAAAGAATTATCCCAGCTCAATACATCAGATGTTGTTCTTATTCTTTTGATAAGTAATGCTGTACAGAATGCGATGGTTGGGCCTGATACTTCTTTACTGGGAGGGATTGTTGCTGCGGCAGTTTTATTTCTCATGAATTTTATATTAAAAAAAATCTTATTTAAAAGCGAGCATCTTAGACTGTTACTTAATCAGAAGCCGGAAATTCTTATTCACAATGGAAAAATTGATTTTAAAACTGTAGCACGTTTAGATATTACTCAAGATGAACTGTTGGAGGCTATGCGGGAGCATGGAGTCGAACGTTTTAAAGAAGTTAAACTAGCGATGTTAGAAATAGATGGTAATATCAGTATTATCTCAGGCAGTAAAGAATTAAAACAAACCCATTATAAGCGAAAACATCAGCATAAAAATCTGACTGTAAATTAAATAAATAATCATATTTTTTGAATTAAAATACTTTTTAATAGTCTTTTACGTGTATTTTGTTTATATTATTAACACTTTTTCTGTCTTTTTTTAGATAAAAAATGGTAACTTAGAAATTAATCATTTTTAAAAATCAATGCTATGAAAAAGTTAATGATGATGGGCTCATTGTCTGTGAGCTGCTTTATGTTTTTTTCCTGTATGTCATGTAATAACAATGACAATGGCAGTGAACAAATACCCGTTGGAGACCCTGTAGAAACACAACCTCCCCATACTGCTTATAGTCCTGCATTTCCCGGTCAGACCCGCATAGGAAGTGTAAAAACGACTACTGTTCTGCAGATAGAAGAACTCGCTTCAGATCTTGGAAAACCATGGGGCATTATCAATTTACCCGACGGACGTTTATTAATTACCGAGAAATCGGGGTATTTGCTTTTATATACTGCTGACGGAGAACGTATTCATAAGATTGAAGGATTGCCTGCAGTTGATGACGGAGGTCAGGGAGGTTTGCTGGATGTAGCAATTGATCCTGATTTCAGTTCCAACAAAATGATATACTGGACTTTTTCTGAGCCATTCGGACAGGGAAATCTAACGTCAGTAGCCAAAGGAAGACTTTCTGCTGATGAGCAAAATATTGAAAACCCACAGGTAATTTATCGGGCAGAACCTTCCTATAACGGAAGTTTACACTATGGAGGAAGATTACTTTTTGATGAAACAGGACATTTATTTGTGAGTACAGGAGAACGATCAGATTTGGTAACACGGCCTCAGGCGCAAGATCTCAATTCTGCTTTAGGAAAGATAGTGCGAATTACAAAAGAGGGTAATGCAGCGGCTGGAAATCCATTTGCAAATCAATCCGGTGCAAGACCGGAAATATATTCTTACGGGCATAGAAATGTACAGGGGTTAGCCATACACCCGGTAACCAAAGATTTATGGGAAGCTGAATTCGGAGCAAAAGGAGGCGATGAAATAAACAGAATTGCTATCGGTAAAAATTATGGATGGCCGGTTATCAGTTATGGACTTGAATATAGCGGAGAAAAAATCGGAGAAGGAATCACTCAGATGGAAGGAATGGAACAGCCGGTGTATTACTGGGATCCTTCAGTATCACCAAGCGGGATAGATTTTTATACAGGTACGCAAATAGCTGAATGGAAAAATAATCTATTTTTAGGTGCATTAAGTGGTACTCATATTATCCGTATCGTGATTCAGAATAACAAAGTAGTTGGAGAAGAGCGTTTATTGGCAGATAGGGGGGAGCGTTTCAGAGATGTTTTGGGAACGCATCCAAACCAATCATTGTATGCCATTACAGATAGCGGGAAACTGTTTCGTATTTCAAAACAATAAATAAAATCCAAAAGGATACTATAAAAAAACCTCCGATGCATCACCGGAGGTTTTTTTATGATCTTATTTCTGATTTTCAATCCATTTTCTCGCATTGACAAAAGCTTCCAGCCAAGGAGTAACTTCATCTTGTCTGCCTTCCGGATAATTAGCCCAGTTCCATTGAAAAGTTGAACGTTCAATATGCGGCATTGTTACTAAATGTCTTCCGGTTTTGTCACACATCATAGCGGTATTATATTTAGAGCCATTCGGGTTAGCCGGATAGCCTTCATACGCATACTTGGCAACAATATGGTATTCTTTTTCTGCATTAGGTAAATTGAATTTTCCTTCACCATGAGAAATCCATACTCCGAGAGTACTGCCTGCTAAAGTAGAAAGCATAATAGAATTGTTTTCTTGAATCTTTACTGATACAAAATTAGATTCATGCTTCTGACTTGTGTTATGTAGCATTTTTCCATGAACCTCATGATCAGGATTGATCAGTTCCAATTCCATAAATAATTGGCAACCGTTACAGATTCCAACTGAAAGCGTATCCGGTCGGGAAAAGAAGTTTTCCAATGCTTTTTTTGCTTTCTCGTTGTATAAAAATGCTCCTGCCCAACCTTTTGCAGAACCCAGAACATCAGAATTGGAGAATCCGCCTACTGCTCCAATGAATTGGATATCTTCCAGAGTTTCTCTTCCCGAAATCAAATCCGTCATGTGAACGTCTTTGACATCAAAACCAGCCAGATACATAGCATTGGCCATTTCACGTTCTGAATTGGATCCTTTTTCACGGATGATAGCTGCTTTCGGACGTTTGTTATGGGCATCCAATACAGGTTTTTTTCCGTTGAAATGAGAAGGGAAAACGAAATCTAAAGGTTGATTTTTATAATTGGTATAACGTTCTTGAGCCATTCCGTTTTTAGATTGTTTTGCATCTAAAAGGAAAGAGGTTTTATACCAAATATCTCTTGTTTCAATAACAGGAAAACTAAAACGATCCTCATTATTTTTAATAGTGACATCAGAGCCTTCTGTGACATTTCCTATTTTTACAGCTTCAATTCCTTTTTCTGCAAGTATGTTTTCAAAGGCTGCATCATTTTTTGCCTGTAAAACAACTGCTATATTTTCGTTAAAAAGTGCTTTTACCGTATCGCTTTCTTTTAATCCTGACAAATCATAGTTAGCTGCAAGATGCACATCAGCAAAACAAAGCTCTAATAGTGTAGTAATCAGTCCACCTGATCCGATATCATGCCCTGCAGCGATCTCATCAGCCATTATTAACTGTTGAATAGCATTAAAAGCATTTTTAAAATATTCGGCATCTGTAATAGTTGGCACTTCACTTCCTATTTTATTAAGAATCTGTGCAAAAGAAGAACCTCCTAATTTAAAAGAATCCTTAGATAAATTGATATAATAAACAGATCCTGCATTTTTCTTCAATACCGGTTCAACCACTTTATTGATATCGGTACAGTTTCCGGCAGCAGAAATAATTACGGTCCCAGGAGCAATCACATCACCATTCGGATATTTCTGTTTCATAGAAAGAGAATCTTTTCCGGTAGGTATATTGATGCCAAGTGATATGGCAAAATCTGAGCATGCTTTTACGGCTTCATACAAGCGTGCATCTTCGCCCTCATTATTACAGGCCCACATCCAGTTGGCTGATAAGGAAACCCCTGTAAGACCATCTTTTATCGGAGCAAATACAATATTAGACAAGGCTTCTGCAATTGCATTTCGCGATCCTGCAGCAGGATCAATAAGTGCTGCTATTGGAGCATGGCCTACAGTAGTAGCAATACCTTCTGTTGAAGTATAATCTAACGCCATTACTCCAACATTGTTTAATGGCAATTGTAGTGGGCCGGCACACTGCTGTTTTGCTACACGTCCTCCCACACAACGGTCAACTTTATTGGTAAGCCAGTCTTTTGACGCTACTGCTTCTAATTGTAACACCTGATTCAAATAATCAGGTATGGAAGCAGTTGTATAATGTAAATCACTATAACTTCTTTTAACTGTTATATCTTTCATGATCGTCTTAGGAGACGACCCGAAGAAATCTTCCAAAGCAAAATCCATAGGTTTCAATCCTGTAGTTTTTGATTCAAAAGTAAAACAATGATCTGCTGTGACATCACCTACGGTATACATAGGGGAACGCTCACGATCAGCAACTTTCTGTAAAGTAGCAATATCTTTTTCTCCGATTACCAATCCCATACGTTCCTGAGATTCGTTTCCGATTATTTCTTTAGGTGATAGGGTAGGATCTCCTACAGGTAGCTTGTCTAAATCAATTAGTCCGCCTGTTTCTTCTACCAATTCAGATAGACAGTTTAAATGTCCTCCGGCTCCGTGATCGTGAATAGACACAATAGGATTGTGTTCAGATTCAACCAAACCACGTATTGCATTAGCGACTCTTTTCTGCATTTCAGGGTTGGAACGCTGAATGGCATTCAATTCAATTCCTGAACCAAACGCACCGGTATCAGCTGAGGAAACCGCAGCACCACCCATACCGATACGGTAATTTTCACCTCCAAGAATTACTACTTTATCACCTGATTTAGGTGTTTGTTTTTTAGCCTGTTCTAATTTTCCGTATCCGATACCGCCTGCCTGCATAATCACTTTGTCATATCCGATTTTTCGGTCTGATTCTTCATGTTCAAATGTCAGAACCGATCCTGTAATGAGCGGCTGACCGAATTTATTTCCAAAATCCGAAGCACCGTTCGATGCTTTGATCAGAATATCCATAGGAGTTTGATAAAGCCATTCGCGTTCTTCCATCGCCTTTTCCCATGGACGCTCTTCGTTTAAACGGGAATAAGATGTCATATAGATGGCAGTACCTGCTAAAGGCAATGACCCCTGACCGCCTGCAAGACGATCGCGAATTTCTCCTCCTGATCCCGTAGCAGCTCCTGCAAAAGGTTCTACTGTAGTAGGGAAATTATGGGTTTCTGCTTTTAATGAAATTACAGAATCAAATAAGGTTTCCTGATAGAAGTCTGGTTTGTCAGCAGACTTGGGAGCAAATTGAGTAACTTTAGGTCCTTTAACAAAAGCTACATTGTCTTTATAAGCAGAAACGATTCCGTTAGGATGTGTTTCAGATGTTTTTTTGATAAGTTTGAATAAAGAGCTTGGTTTTGTTTCTCCGTCAATGATAAACGTACCATTAAATATTTTATGGCGACAATGTTCTGAATTGGCTTGTGAAAAAGCAAATACCTCAGAATCAGTTAACTTACGGTTAAGTTTAACGGCTAAATTATTCAGATAGTCAACTTCTTCATCATTTAGGGAAAGTCCTTCCTGTTTATTGTATGCAGCGATATCATCAATTTCCAAAACAGGTTCCGGTTTGATATCAATGGTATACATTTCTTGTGTAAGCGCCTCATATTTTTGAGAAATCATCGGGTCAAACTCAATAAAATCAGCTGTTACCTTCTCAAATTCTTCTATGCGGATAATGCCTTCAATTCCCATATTCTGAGTAATCTCTACTGCATTGGTACTCCATGGTGTTATCATGGCTGCTCTCGGACCAATATAATAATCATTCAGGGTTAGTTGTTCGATTTTTACAGCATTTCCAAAGAGCCAGTTTAATTTTGAGATGTCTTCATTAGATAATTCTGTTTCCGATTGAACCCCATAGGTAAGGTTCGCCTGGTTCACGAAGAAATGGATCATTTTTGTGTATGTGTTAGTTGTGTGTTGTGTTTCAATATGCAAAAATAACGCATTTTTTTCAAATTAAAAATTATTCTTCCGGTTGTACTACATGTTGATAAGCACCCAGATCCGGAGCGTTGATTCTTGAATTACCCATGATATCTGCAGGAACCTGTTGTGCGTAATTTGTGTTTCCAACACCAATTAGCGCTGTTGCCAGATCTGTAATCATCATTTGATTCTTTGTAGTATTGTAAAAATAAGGTCTGTATTCCTGGTTATTTCGCGCAATCAGACAATTGTTGAAATAAGTATTATTGTTAAAAGCATATGGAAACTGACCAAAAACGGTATTATTATAATCAATGAATTTGATAAGAGTATTTTCAAATTTGATATTAAAATTGTTGGTTCCATTGCTTTTCATAATCAAAGATTCATTAGTAGAACCATATATGATACAGTTTTGAAATAATGCTTTTTGAATTGCGAATTCTGAAGAGCCATCATAATTGTCTATGGCAACGGTTGTTTGGTTCGGACGATTCCAATAATTAGCAAAAGTAGAGTGGATAAAGTGATAACTACCTCCATACGATAAATTCAATGCAGCAGAACCACAATTGTTTGTTACCACATTCGTCCCTTTGATATTTGCTGCAACTCCTAAAATTCCAAACTCGGCACAATTATAAATCTGTACATTATGCAGATTTACCGTTCCGTTATTTTTATTTATAAATAAACCTCTGTTGGCGTTTTTAATCGTAGTATTTTCAAATTGTCCTTTACTTCCTACGGAAAGCCATATCATGTCCCATTGTCCTGTGATGTTTTCAAATGATGGCTCCAGACGATCTCCCTGAAATACAATCGGATTATCAAGAGTTCCCATTGAATTAATAGTAGCAGTATTAGAGATGATAAGTCCTGAATCTGCATGAAAATGTACTTGAGTTCCGGGTTGTATCTGTAAGGTCTTATTTGGTGCTACAGCTGCATAGCCATAAATCACATAGGGCTTGTTAGCAGTCCATATTAGTTCATTGCCGTTTACGGGATCATTTTCATCAAGATAAAAACCATACACCTCACTGTCATTGATAGGAAGTGTTTCTGTAGTTCCATTATCAAATTTTTGCGGATATAGAAAAACGGCATCTTTTATCAGGGTAACCAGTTCAACTTTTTGTTGTTTGGTTCCTGCCTGAAACAAAATCTGATCTGTATACAGATATTCGTTTAAATTGGTTTGTTGCTGAATATTTACAGTAGTTTCCACAAAAATATACATACTGTCTTTGGCAAGCAGTTCAATATTGTTAAATACTTTACCGGGAATTCCGTCAACCATCAGACGATAATTAGAATTTTCTCCTTTCCCTAATTGTAAAGAAGGGATTTTGATGTCTTTATTGGACGTATTATATACCTTTAGCGTATAGGTGCTGGAACCGATATTACTGAATACCGTATCAAGGTATACTGTGTCTTTGGAAAACCGGAGTTCACTTCCGTTAGAAGGTTCAAATTCGAAATCTTTTCTACAAGATGTAAACAAAATTCCTATGAGAATAATAAAAAACAGACTGATTGGAAATGATTTCATTTTTTAAGCGTATGAGTTGATGAAAATACTTTTGTTATAAACGAAAAAATCAGGATAAAATTTTATCTACCCAATGATTTAAGGTATAATTGTTCAATATTTGTTGAGGCACCTTTTCATGTGGATGTTCCAAAAACTTTTTAGGTATGGTAAACACATCGGTGTTTTCAATTACAAAGATATTATTTGGATTGTAAAAATCATATTCTTTGATGTTTATGTTATTGGTAATGAGTTTTTTATTTAGGGCAAGTGCATCAAATACTCTAAAACTTAATCCGTCCTGATCTTTTCTCAACAGATCAATAAGAATTTCAGCATCAGCCATCTTTTCTTTTACAGTATTAAGACACAGATTCTTTTTAAAGCACAAAATTTTTCTATGTAATTTTAAATCTTTTTTGGTAACTACAATGAATTCGAAATTGTGAATACCATAGCTTTCCATCTGTAAAGCAATTTTTTGTAAAATAAGCTCTCTTTGTCTGGATTTAGAGATGATTACGAAGGCTTTGTTATTTGGATTTTTATTTTCTTCAAAATCCAGATAAATAAAATTGGGCAGATGAATAAGATCTGTATGTTCTTTTACATCCTTATCGTCAAAAGAAAAGGTTTTATTGAAAATATTTTTATAATCTTTTGGTAGTGGAACTCTTTTTAGGGAATCATAGTTATGACCAATAAGTTTTTGAGTTTTTTCTTTCATAAAATCGAAAACCTGATCATTGAACTCTCCCGGATTGATAACGAGTATGGTGTCCTGTAGTGACAGATTTTGAATTTTTTTGATAATTTGTTCTGTTCTGTATTCTTTTTTTATGTTTTTACCACTGATGGTCTTACGTAAAAAGTTATGAATACGATCCAGAAAAGAAGTGTATTTATAATTGATTTCTATACAATTAATAAACGTTATATCATGTCCTTTTTCAATTAATGCTTTCTCTATATGTTTCCCATATCCCCATAAATCGTGTGAAATAAGCGTAATTTTCATTTCTATTTTTGATATATTTGTTTGTAAAAATAATATTATAAATTTAATTGATGTCGATTTAATGAAAATACTGCACATTTCGGGAGCAAAATCATGGGGAGGTAATGAACAACAATTGCTGAATACGGTGGTAGAGCTGAATAAGCAAGATACCGTAAATTACATTTTCGGAATGAGAGACAGTATTTTGGAACAGAGGTGTAAAGAAATCGGTTTGCATTTTATCGGTAGTCAATTAAAAAAAATATCAGATTTCAAAAATGTATCTTTTTTACAGGGGTTGCTGAAAAAACACAATTTTGATGTCGTTCATTTACATACGAGTGATGCTTTGACATTATTTGCGTATTTTTCTTTTTTACATAAAACAACAGCCAAAGTGTTTTTTAGTAAAAAAGGCATCGGAGCAAGTAGCAGTTTTTTGAGCAGGATAAAATATAATCTTTCATCTATTTGCAAGATTATCTGTGTTTCTTCTTTGGTTAAAAAAGATTTTGAAAAAATGATACAACCGAAGAACAGACATAAATTACTGGTTTTACCTGATAATGTCAACAGTGCTATCATACATCAAACAAAACCGTTTTTGCTGAAGGAAAAATACCAGATTGCCTCAGATCAGTTTCTGATAGGTTCTATTGCCAATCATACAAAGGCAAAAGATTTGTTTACTATGGTTGATGTTGTGCATGAATTGATTGTAAACCGTGCTAAAACACATATCCGGTGTATTCAGATAGGAGGCTTTACCAAACTAACTCCCGAGATTAGAGCGTATGCAGAAAAGAAAAGAGTGTCTGATTATATCATTTTTACAGATAGTATTGCCAATGCTTCGGTTTTTTGTGATGAAATGAATGTTTTTCTTGTGACATCTGAAAGAGAAGGAGGCCCTTCATCAGCTTTGGAGGCAATGCTTTTTAAAGTTCCTGTTGTTTCTACTCAGGTAGGGCTGATGGATGAAATCATACAGTCCGGTGAAAATGGTTATTTAGCGCCCGTAAAAGGAGTACAGCAACTTGCGGATGGAGTTGAATATTTTATGGAAAATAAAGAGGCAGGGCATTCGTTCGGAGAGAAAAATTATGAAATGATTATACAAGAGTTCAACTCTGAGAAAATTACAGAAGAATTAATAAAAATATATAAATCACTTTGTTAATGAAAACAGCATTATTAATATCGACATATAATTGGCCGGAGGCTTTGGAATTAGTTTTGAACAGTGTGGAAAAACAAAGTGTTTTACCAGATGAAATTCTTATTGCTGATGACGGGTCTGATAACTATACAAAAGAGGTAATCGAAAAATTTGTCATTCGTTCAAAAGTACCTGTACTCCACATATGGCAGGAAGATGAGGGATTCAGAAAAGCGAAGATTTTAAATAAAGCGGTTTCAAGAAGTACGGCTGATTATATTATCCAGATTGACGGTGACGTTATATTACATCCCTATTTTATTGAAGACCATAAAAATAGGGCAGAAGAAAATTGTTATTTATATGGTTCGCGTGTAAATATACTGCCTCAGGCAGTGGCTCGCATTTTAGGTGGTAAGCTCATCGGTTTTCATTTCTTTTCAAGTGAAATAAAGAATAGAAGCCGTACACTGCACATACCATTTTTTGCAAAGTTTTATAAAAAACACAAAGGTATATCCCGAAAATACCGTGGCTGTAATACATCATACTGGAAAAAGGATTTTATGAAAATTAATGGTTACAATGAAGCATTTGAAGGCTGGGGCAGAGAAGATTCTGATTTTGCAATACGTTTGGGCAATGCAGGCGTTTTTGCAAAAAGGCTAAAATTTGCAGGCATTGTATTTCATATTTATCACAAAGTAAGTTCTAAAGGGCATGTAGATAAAAATAATCAGTTACAAGACAATAGTATTCATCAAAAAATGACCCGCTGTGAGCAGGGAGTGCATCAATATTTAAATAATTAAAACAAATATATCCGGCAATGATAATCAGTATCTTTGTCCAAAAGGAACTCTATGAAATTAATAATAGCTCCAAACGCTGCAATTACTGAAGCTCAGGTCAAAACTATAGTTACCCATTTTGATGAAACAGGAACATTACTGGTAAAAGGGAAACGGAATACTATTAAAATATTTCGTTTGGAGGACATTGAAGTCAATGTAAAGAGTTTTAAGAAGCCACACTGGTTCAACAGTATTGTATATGCCTATTTTAGAAAATCTAAAGCGAGACGTTCCTATGAGTATGCCAATTATCTGATCGAAAAGAATATTGGAACTCCCAAGCCACTTGCTTTTGTAGAATTCAACTCTTTTTCAGGTTTAGATAAGAGTTATTATTTATGTGAACATATATATGCAGATCTTACATTCAGAGAGTTAGTTGAAATCCCTGATTTTCCAGATCATGAAAACATTCTAAGACAATTTACCCGGTTTTCATTTTCATTACATGAAAATGGAGTAGAGTTTAAAGACCATTCTCCGGGTAATACGCTGATTAAGAAAGTGCCGGATAATGAGAGCTATCGTTTTTTTCTGGTAGATCTGAACAGAATGAATTTTCACGACTTAATGCCGTTTGAACTTCGTATGAAAAATCTTTCACGATTGACTCCTAAAAAGGGAATGGTAGAAATTATGGCAAATGAGTATGCTAAATTTTATAAGGATAAATCCGAAACAGAGATTTTTGAGAAAATGTGGGCGGAAACAGAGCAATTTCAATACAAGTTCCACCGTAAACAGGGCTTAAAGAAAAAGCTTAAATTCTGGAAGAGATAGTGTCGTGTCTTTTTTTAGATTGTTTTTCTATCTCTGCGTAGCGTACATATACACTATAGGACATGAGGTAGCACAGAATAAATCCTTTATAACCATCCAATATTCCCAATCTTAGTAAATATTTACTTAAAAAGGTATAGACTGGGTGGGTGTATTTTAAGAATAAGTTAGGTTTTTCCCCTTTTTCAATTTTTTCGAGAGCTTTTAATGTACCATAACGGTACATTTTCTTTTTATAAGAAGTATAATTTTCATAGGAATAATGTGTCAGATGGTTTTGTAAAACGTTAAAAGTACCTCTGAATTGAATTTTTTCATGTACAAACCCCTGATAATGTACCTGATCATTCTTGTAAAAAAGGCGGATATTTTTATCGCTTTGTAGACCACAGAAAAATACCGGTTTGTTGTTAAAGTAAAACCTGCGTTTAAAATAGTAAGCTTTAGTACGGTCATTGTTATTGACAGTATCAATAATTTCTTTTTTTAAGGCTTCCGAAATTCGCTCATCTGCGTCTAAAAACAGAATCCAGTTATCTTCAACATATTCCAGTGCCTTGTTTCTTTGTGCGCTGTAATTTTCAAACTGATTTTCATAGAATCTTATTTGTGGATATTGCTGTACAATTTCTTTACTATTGTCTGTGCTGCAAGAATCTATAATAACTATTTCGTCGAGAAACGAAAGGTTCTCTACAAGAGCCGGAATATTTTTCTCTTCATTACGCGTTATGATCAACCCGATTAATTTATGAGTGAGTGTTTTATTCATTTCTTGTTTCAGAGTTAATGTTTTTATAGTAAAGGGATACTATTTACGTTTATAATGCGTCTAAGAAGACTTTTAGTTTTGGCAGAATCAAATTCGGTGTAAATTTAAGATAATAATCTGCAAATTCACGTTTTAATTCTTTTGTTTTTTTATTGTCAAATAGTTCCGGTTTTTCATCGCTGAGGTGTACAGATGTGTGGTTTTTACCATCTTCGAATGTTGCCCATACCTTTTTCTCAATCCATGGTGAGAAAATGATAAATGATTTTTTTCCAAGCGCTTTTGCCATATTTATTGCTCCTCCGTCATTACCGATAATAGCATCGCATTGATCCATGATGGCAATAAAGTTTCTGAGGTCATTTCCCAACAAATCAAAGTAGATTTTACTTTGTGCTGTTTCAGTACACATATCCCATATCTTCTTTGCATCCGGGAGTTGTTTTGGAAAATAATTGAATAAAATATTTACATCATAGTTTTCTCCTATGTAGTTAATAAGGTCAGCCATATATTCGAGCGGATAGGTTTTGGTTATATCGCTCCCCAGAAGGCTTATCATCAGTGTTTTTTTGTTCCGGTTGATACCAAATGAATCAAATAATTCAATTGCATTTGTCTTTTCTGTTGAAGAAAGATATATTTTTGGGAAAACTTCTTTTTCAATGGATAAGTTTAACGGATCTAAAAGGGATAAACGATGTTCAATAGCCAATCCTAAATTCGTTTGTGGTAAAGCGGCTTTTATAACATTATCTGTATAAAGAAAAGTACGTCCTGTTTTTTTATAGGAAATTTTTCGTTTAGAGTTGTTGAGTCCTACAAGAATCCAGCTTTGCAGTTTGGAATAAGCGTCTATAACCAGATCATATTGTTCTTTTCGGAGTTTTGTCGCTAACTTAATCAATTCAAACAGACTTTTCTCCTGTTTTCGAGTAAATAAGATAAGATTACTTATAGCAGGATTTCCCTGTAATACCAGACAGGTACTTTCATTTACAAGATAGTCAATCTGTGCATCAGGATATGCTTTTCTCAGATTTTCGCAGATCAGACTGCTCAATAAAACGTCTCCAATCATTTTTTGCTGGATCACTAAAATTTTCATTGAAAAAAATATCCTTAGTTATGGATACAAACCTATAAAAAAAATACGACTTATTATTTGAAAAAATAAAATTGCTGCCGTTGCGTTTTTACAGATGACCTGATTTGTTGAAAAAAGCATATTCTGAATTCAGAATATGCTTTTAATAGTGTGTTCTATACAGCTACATTGTAATCTCTCAATGCATCATTTAGAGATGTTTTTAAGTCTGTTGAGGCTTTTCTTTGACCAATAATAAGGGCACAAGGTACCTGATATTCTCCTGCCGGAAATTTTTTTGTATAAGAACCGGGAATTACTACGGAACGTTCCGGAACGTAACCTTTAATTTCTACGGGTTTTTCTCCTGATACATCAATGATTTTAGTAGAAGCGGTTAGTACTACATTTGCTCCTAAAACAGCTTCTTTACCAACGCGAACTCCTTCAACTACAATACAACGTGAACCGATAAAAGCATTATCTTCTATAATGACTGGAGCTGCCTGTAACGGTTCAAGAACACCGCCAATGCCTACACCTCCGGAAAGGTGTACGTTTTTACCGATTTGTGCACAGCTACCTACCGTTGCCCAGGTATCTACCATCGTACCTTCGTCTACATAAGCTCCGATGTTTACGTATGAAGGCATAAGGATTACTCCAGATGAGATATAAGCACCATGTCTGGCAACAGCATTGGGTACTACACGGATTCCTTTTGCAGCAAAATCTCTTTTTAAAGGCATCTTATCATGGTATTCAAAAATACCGGCTTCTAAAGTTTCCATTTTTTGAATAGGAAAATACAGGACAACTGCTTTTTTAACCCATTCATTTATTTGCCATTCATTTCCATTTGGTTCTGCTACACGTAACTGACCGGCATCTATCAAATCAATGATTTCTCTGATTGCTTTTTGTGTCTGGGAGTCCTGAAGTAAGCTTCTGTCATCCCATGCTTTTTCTATAATTTCTTTTAAATCGTTCATTAAAGAGGTTTTTTACAAATATATTAATTATGTTTTGCTTCAGACTGTTTAGAGAAAGGGTTTCCATAAAAAAACCTGCCTATTCGGCAGGTTTTTTATGTTATTAAGTAAGATGAACTGGTTTTACAAACGTTTATTTAATTTTGTTAACGATAGCTGTGAAAGCTTCAGGGTGGTTTAAAGCTAAATCGGCTAAAACTTTACGGTTTAATTCGATGTTGTTTGCTTTAATTTTTCCCATGAATTGAGAATATGACATTCCGTGTAAACGTGCTCCTGCATTGATACGCATGATCCATAATGAACGGAAGTTTCTTTTCTTTTGTTTTCTGTCACGGTATGCATAAGACATTGCTTTTTCTACCGCGTTTTTAGCTACTGTCCAAACGTTTTTACGTCTTCCGAAGAAACCTTTGGCTTGCTTCAAAATTCTTTTTCTTCTTGCTCTTGAAGCAACTGAATTTACTGATTTTGGCATAATTGTTGAATTTTTGTAGTAGGGCGAATGCGAGGCATTACTTGTGATTTAAATTTTTTATCAGCCCACTCCAGGGTTATTAAATTGTTTTAACCGAAAGAACGATTACATTAATCTTAATTGTTCTTTAACGCTTCTCTCATCTGCTTTATGTACTAAAGTAGAGTGAGTTAAAGCTAACTTACGCTTTTTCGTTTTTTTAGTCAAAATGTGACTTTTAAAAGCATGTTTTCTTTTAATTTTTCCAGAGCCAGTCACTTGAAAGCGTTTCTTAGCACTAGATTTTGTTTTCATTTTAGGCATTTGTTCCTAGGTATTTATGTTATCTTACTTAACAATATTATTTACTATTTTTTCTTTTTCGGAGCAATATACATGGTCATTCTTTTACCTTCCAGTACAGGCATGGATTCTACTTTTCCGTATTCTTCCAGGTCTTGTGCCAAACGTAAAAGCAAAATTTGTCCTTGCTCTTTATAAATAATCGAGCGGCCTTTAAAAAATACAAATGCTTTCAATTTTGAACCATCAGACAAAAACTTTACAGCATTTTTCTTTTTGAATTCATAATCGTGTTCATCAGTTTGCGGGCCGAAGCGAATTTCTTTAACAGTTACCTGAGTTGATTTCGATTTTAATTCTTTTTCACGCTTTTTTTGCTCGTAAAGGAATTTCTTATAATCGATAATCTTACAAACAGGCGGTTCTGCATTTGGTGAAATTTCAACCAAATCTAAACCTAACTCATCAGCCATTTGAAGTGCCTGAGCAAGTTTATATACTCCAGTTTCTACATTATCGCCTACAAGACGTACTTCTGGAACTCGAATTGCATTATTAATTTTGTGCAAATCTTTTTTTTCAACCCGAGGTGTATATCCTCTTCTTTTATTATTTAATGCTATGGTGTTAAAGTATTATGCTTGTTTCCAAGCGGTTAAACTAAAATGACTTTATTGTTTTGTTAATCTCTTCCTGGATAACGGTAACAAAATCTTCTATTTTCATAGTTGTATTTGATTTTCCCGAGTCACCATGTTTTCGTACAGAAACAGTTCCGTTTTTCTCCTCATCTTCTCCAATGATCAGCATAAACGGGTATTTTTGAACTTCTGCCTCTCTGATTTTTTTACCAATCGTCTCATTTCGATTGTCAATCACAGCGCGAATTTCGTTATTTTCCAGCAAAGTTAAAACTTTTTTTGCATAATTTTCATATTTCTCACTCAAAGACAATACAATAGCTTGTTCCGGCATCAGCCAAAGCGGGAAATTACCACCTGTATGTTCCAGTAAAATAGCGATAAAACGCTCCATGGAACCAAATGGTGCTCTGTGGATCATAACCGGACGGTGCAATTTATCATCAGAACCTTTGTAAGTCAAATCAAATCGTTCCGGTAAGTTATAATCTACCTGTATAGTTCCCAGCTGCCAGCTTCTTCCCAAGGCATCTTTTACCATAAAGTCTAACTTAGGTCCGTAAAAAGCAGCTTCTCCGCTTTCAATTACATAGTTAAGACCTTTGTCTTTTGCTGCACTGATGATAGCATTCTCTGCTTTTTCCCAGTTTTCAACAGAGCCAATGTATTTATCCGGATTGTTTAAATCTCTTACAGATACCTGTGCGGTGAAGTTTTCGAATCCTAAAGAACCAAAAACATATAGTACCAAATCGATTACTTTTTTGAATTCCTCATCTAATTGCTCCGGTGTACAGAATATATGTGCATCATCCTGTGTAAACCCGCGAACACGTGTTAATCCATGTAATTCGCCTGATTGCTCATAACGGTAAACAGTACCAAATTCTGCATAACGTTTTGGTAAATCTTTATAAGACCATGGGCGAGCGTTATATATTTCACAGTGGTGAGGGCAGTTCATCGGTTTTAAAAGGAATTCTTCACCTTCCACGGGCGTGTGTATCGGTTGAAAGCTATCAGCACCGTATTTCGCATAATGACCGGAAGTAACATATAATTCTTTATGCCCAATATGAGGTGTTACTACTTGTTCATATCCTGCCTTTTTCTGTGCTTTTCTTAAAAATTGTTCCAAACGGTCGCGCAAGGCAGCTCCTTTTGGTAACCACAAAGGTAAACCCTGACCTACACGTTGTGAAAAATGGAAGAGATCAAGCTCTTTTCCTAATTTTCTGTGATCACGTTTTTTAGCTTCTTCCAAAAGAGCCAGATATTCTGTAAGATCTTTTTGTTTTGGGAAAGAAATACCATAAACACGTGTCAGTTGTTTGTTTTTTTCATCCCCACGCCAATAAGCTCCGGCAATGTTTAATATTTTCATTGCTTTAATGATCCCTGTATTAGGAATATGTCCTCCGCGACACAAATCAGTAAAAGTAGCATGGTCACAAAAGGTGATAGTGCCATCTTCTAAATTTTCAATCAGTTCTGTTTTGTACGGATTGTTTTTATATAAAGCTAATGCTTCCGCTTTTGTAGCAGAGCGCATTTTAAAATCATGTTTTTCTTTCGAAATTGCTAATACACGGTCTTCAATTTCTTTGAAATCAGCATCACTGATTTTGCGGTCACCGAAATCTACATCATAGTAAAATCCATTGTCTATAGCAGGACCAATCGTTAAATTAATTCCCGGATATAACTCTTCCAAGGCTTGTGCCATAACATGGGATGTTGAATGCCAGAATGCTTTTTTTCCTTCTGCATCATTCCATGTGTATAATACTAAACTTCCATCGGTTGTCAAAGGTGTCGTCGTTTCAATGGTAGTACCATTAAAACTTGCTGAAATTACATTTCTCGCTAAACCTTCGCTTATGCTTAAAGCGACATCGTGTGGAGTTGCTCCTGAAGCAAACTCTTTTACGGAACCGTCTGGTAGAGTTATTTTTATCATCTTAAAAATTAAAATATGTTTGCAAATATAGAAGTTTCACTTTTCAGGAGCAAAAATTGTTCTGGCTTTTATATGTTTTTTAATAGATTTTACGTTATTTCGTCATAAATATTATTTACCTTGATTTTTAAAGTAGTTCCATACCAATCATCTTACCATTCTTTATGGAATGAATTTATTGCAAAAGCTAAAAATGCTACTTTTTTATTTCACCGTGATTTTATGGAATATCATAATGACCGGTTTGATGATTTTTCTTTGATGGTGTATAAAGACGAAGTGCTGATCGCTGTTTTGCCTGCCAACAAAAATGGAGTTGGTGTTTATTCGCATCACGGACTTACATATGGCGGCATAGTGGTTAAAAACGGCATTCGAATGCCAGATTTTACAGCAGCTTTCAAAGCCATTCTTGTTTATCTTAATTCACAGGGCATACAGGAACTTATGATAAAAGAAATACCTTCATTCTATACAGAGCAGTTTTCGGATGAAATTAAATATCTTGCTTTTATAATGAATGCAGAAGTTATCCGGAAAGATGTATGTTCTGTAATCAGACTCGACAGACCTTTTACTTTGTCAAAATCTGTAAAAAGAGACATAAATAGTACTCGAAAAAGAGAGTTGGAGATTGAAAGGGAAGGAAATATGGACATTTTTTGGAAAAATATTCTGGAACCCAATCTGATGCGGAAGTTCGGAAAGAAACCTGTACATTCTGTAGAAGAAATACAACTTTTAAAAAAACGGTTCCCAAATAATATTTTTCAGTTCAACGTACTCGAAGATCAGAAAGTAATTGCGGGAACTACTCTATTCGTAACAAATCGGGTAGTACACGCTCAATACATCAGTGTTCATCATGAAGTGGAAACAACCGGAGTACTTGATTTTCTTTATTCGGCTCTTATTGAAGAATATTCAAATGATAAACGGTACTTTGATTTTGGAATTTCAAATGAAAACGAAGGGCGCAACATCAATCAGGGATTGTTGTTTTGGAAAGAAAAATTCGGAGCACAAATTGTTGTTCAGGAATTTATTAAGTTTGATTGTAATAATTATCATCTCTTAGATACTATTTTTATATGATTCCCTACTTAGATCTTCATAAGATAAATGAGCCTTATCAGGAACCATTTCTCAACAGACTTGAAGGCTTTTTCAAAAAGTCTCGTTATATACTCGGTGAAGAACTCAGTTCTTTTGAAAAGAAATTTGCTACATATTGTGGTGTAAATCATTGTATGGGAGTAGGAAACGGACTCGAAGCACTTACGTTAATATTTAATGCGTATAAAATTCTTGGCAAGCTCAAAGATGGAGACGAAGTTCTTGTACCGGCAAATACGTATATTGCCAGTATTTTATCGATTATTAATGCGGGGCTGAAACCAGTTTTGGTAGAAACTAATTTCAATAATTATAACCTCACATTTGATGCCGTTCAGGGAGCTATGACACAGTCAGTAAAAGCGATTTTGATGGTGCATCTTTATGGACAGGTGACTGATGCGGAACGTATCGTTAATTTTGCAAAAGAATATGGCCTTTTGCTTATCGAAGATGCAGCTCAGGCACACGGAGCAGTTTTTGGAAACAAAAAAGCCGGTGCTATAGGAAATGCTGCCGGATTCAGTTTTTATCCGGGTAAAAATTTAGGCTGTCTCGGAGATGGAGGAGCGGTGACAACCGATGACCATGATTTGGCCAATTGTATTACTGCATTGAGAAATTATGGATCAGAAATGAAGTATCACAATATTTATAAAGGAATCAACTCCCGATTAGATGATATTCAGGCTATATTTCTCTCTTTAAAGCTTCCGGATCTTGATTTTGATAATGAAAAAAGGAGAGGTATTGCTAAAAAGTATCTCAAAGAAATTGTAAACCCGAAAGTGATGCTTCCTTCCTATGATGGTACTGAAAATCATGTATTTCATTTATTTGTGGTTCGTATAGAAGATCGGGAAGCTTTTCAGCTGTTTTTACTTGAAAGGGGCATTCAGACATTGGTTCATTACCCAATAGCACCACATAAGCAACAAGCGTTTTCAGAATATGCTTCTTTAGAACTTCCGATAACCGAGCTGATTCATGAGCAGGTTGTAAGCTTGCCGCTTTATCCGATGATGACCAGCGAACAGATTGAAAAAGTTATAGCGGTAGTGAACGAATACTGATTTTTATGGATATTTTTATAAAATCATTTAACCGCCCTTTTTTACTTGACAGATGTATTGCAAGTATTTATCACTATGCGGTCAACTTTAGTCATATTGTGGTTATGGATGACGGAACTCCGCAAATTTATATCGAAAAGCTTAAAAATAAATATCCTGAGGTATGTTTTGAATTTTCAGTAAATTATGCTGAAAAATCTGCTGATATTCTGGCAGGCAGATATCCAAAAAAAGAAATACCCGCTTCTCTCTGGAAAGAGTGTATTGAAAAAGGAACCCCTTATTTTATTTTATTAGAAGATGATATGTGGTTTACAGATTTTATTGATCTTAAAATAGTACATCAAAATCTTTCTGAGCAACATATGTCGATGGTGAAATTTATGTGGCTTGATAATAACAAACTCATTTCACCGTTTATTATTCAGCAGGAATCCACCTTTTGGATTACAGCGCCAAAACTCACTACTTATAAAGCGGTACATTTTAAAAGATTCTTTATTGAAAATAAGTATAAAGTATACTCAATAGCTAAACGTTTGGGGATTAACTGTGATGATTTACTGTTGGCTTATTATCAGATATATATTGTCGCAGGCGGCGCATTTTCAAAAGATTATTACAGTGCCTGCTGGAGTCAAAAACAAAAAACGGTTAATGAACTCTCTCAGATACATCAATTACTGAAAGCACGTAAAAAAATAGAGTTAAAGGTGGGACATTCGTTCAATGAAATTATAAAAGCATCTTATAAAACAACTGCTTCTTCACAGAATAAAGAACATTTGAAAAATGAATTTGATGTATATCAGCTCAATGCGTTATTAAATAAAGCGTGGTATGCGGATGAAATGTATGATTTGAAAGACTTTCAGAATGATATACCGGATGCATGGATTGAAAAAGTTTTGTTGCACTATACTTCAGATGAGCATTTATATTTCTTGTGGAAAGAATGGTATAAAAAATTTAAACAAACCTATGAAGAAATTGGTTGTAGCATAGTAAATGATAAATAATAAATCCCATAACATATTATTCAAATCCATGAGCCTGTTTGGTACCACTCAGGTATTGCGCATGATTTGTAAGGTGGTTGCTGTGAAATGCGCCTCTGTGTTTTTGGGACCTGTGGGTATTGGAATTATCGGACTTGTAGAGAATACGTTGGGTCTTATAACACAGGGGGCTTCTTTTGGAATGTCAGTAATAGGTACCAAAGCCATTGCGCAAAACAAAGATGATGCTTCTAAAACGGCTCAAATTGCAAAGCTACAACTCATCTGGATGGTGGCGGCTGGTGTTTTGGCCGCTCTTATAAGTATTGTATTTGCAGAAAAACTCAGTATGTTAACCTTTGGAGATGATTCTTATACGAAGTACTTCAGATTGCTTTCTCTTTATTTTATCTTCCAGGCGATAGTAAATGCTGCCACAGTCATCATGCAGGGATTGAATGAAATAAAAAAACTTATTAACTATCAGTTGATGAGTTTAGGGTTTATAACGCTCAGTACGATAAGTTGTTATTATTTTTTAGGTATTGAAGGTATTGTTCCGTCTTTTTTATTGAGCTCGTTTATTTCGCTTGTTGTTCATCTGTCTTTTCTGAGAAAGTTAGGATTGACAAATGTGAAATTATCTAAAGCACAGATAAGTGATTATGGAAAAAAACTTATTTCTTCAGGAATTTTGTTAGCTCTAAACGGAGTATTTGGGTTGGTATGTTTCTATATCTTACGGCAATATCTGTTACATACAAGTGATGACAAAGCTATTTTAGGGTACTATGAAACAGCAAACATTTATCTGCTGTCTTATTTCGGAGTTATTTTTACTTCATTGGCAGCTGATTTTTTTCCAAGACTTTCTTCAAAAATGGCTGTTTCGGAAGATGTAAATGAATTGGTAAATGCTCAGATACAGTTGGGATTGCTTGTAGCAACTCCTTTGGTTTTGATTATGTACTGTATGGCTCCCTATGTCATTATTTTATTATCTTCAGAGGCTTTTTTACCGGTTCAGGAAATTCTTCTTTTTGGTTTATTATCCATTATCTGTAAAACAATTAATTATCCGATGGGATATATGGTATTGGGTAAAGGAGATACACGGCATTATTTTATACAAAATATTGTAAGTGATGCTTTGATTTTAGGTTTTACCTATTTTTTATTTAAAGAGTTTCAGCTTATAGGTATTGGCATGGCTGTATTTTTACAATACATGTCTTTTTCTTTTTATATTTATTACTTTGTAAAAAAGAAGTATGGTTTTGTATTAGATAAGGCATCAAAAACAATAATAGTAATCAGCGTTTTATTTACTTTTTCAGTTGTTATCTGCCAGTTTACTGAGAATGCAGTTTCAAAAGTTTTGCAGTATATTGTTGCTGCTATGGGAATTATTTATTGCCTGTATAGGCTGATAAAAGTGACAAATGTTTTACATTGGATAAAAAAATCAAAAGGTGAGTAAATTACATTTAAAGATCAACTCAAAAATACGCTTTATTTTATCAGTCAATTGGTATAAGACGCTTTATATTAATTTTAAAAAATTACCGTTTAAAGAGGCTTTAAAATTACCTGTAATCGTATTTGGACGTTTGAAAATAACGAGTCTGGAAGGCAACTTTATCTTTAAGACACCTGTTCGATTCGGACTCATCGGTTTAGGGCAGAAATACGAAATATTCACTAAAAGCAAAGGTACTGCCGAATTATATTTGTTGGGTGATTTGGAATTTCATGGTCGTGTACAATTAGGAATTGATTTTAAGTTATTTGTACACCACCAGGCAAAAGTGATGTTCGGAAATATCAATTCATTTGCTACGGATACGAGGATTATTGCTTACAAAAAAATACGATTTGGAAATTTTGTTCAGTTCGGATCAGAATGCCAGATCATAGATACTAATTTTCATTATATAAAAAATACCGACACTAATGAAATGTATGATAGAGAGAGTGATATAGTGGTGGGGAATTATAATTTTATCGGTGCACGTAGTACCTTATCCGGAAAAACGATAACCCCTGATTATTGTATGGTAGCCTCTCACTCGCTGTGTAATAAAAATTATTGTAAATTTGGCAGTCATATTATTATCGGAGGTATTCCTGCAAAATTACTTAAAGAACACGTTACCAGAGACTGGCATACGGAAGAAAAAGAATTGGTAACCTATTTAACCCTTACGTTTTAATGAGAAGTAAATTAATCGATTTACCTAAAATAGAAGATCCACGCGGAAACTTATCCGTTATTGAAAAGGATATTATTCCTTTTAGTGTCAAAAGAGTTTATTTTCTGTATGATGTTCCCAGTGGTGCTGAAAGAGGAGGGCATTCACACAAAATTCAGGAAGAATTTATCATTCCGGTATCGGGCAGTTTTGACGTTATTCTCAATGAAAATGGTAAAGAAGAAGTGTTTACACTGAATAAGCCCAACCGCGGATTATATGTTGCCAATAATACCTGGAGAGAATTAAGAAATTTTTCATCAGGAGCTGTTTGTCTGGTTGTTTCTTCCGGAGAATTTGACGAAAATGATTATATCCGGGATTTTGAGGATTTTTTAAAGTATTTATAATAATCGCATTCTGCACTTTATTTCAATTAGAGAAAATTGAAATAGTTCTAGCCATTGTTTATTTATGAAAGATTGTTCCATACTATAATGGATACGTTTTAGTAATGCTTTATGTTCGTTTTTGGACGTATTTCTTATAATAGATTCTTTATAAATTTGCCGGAGTGATTTATTTATTTTTTTTGAAAACTCATCGTTTTTATGAAACTGATTTCCTAAAGAATTTTTTAAAAATCTTTTTTCTACTAAGAAGTCATCTAAAAATTTGATTTCATATAATTTTGAAAGTCGTAACCAGTAGTCTAAATCTTCAAAAAATAAATCTTCGTTATATCCTTTTAAAAGTTCGAAATGCTTTCTTGTAAACATAGAAGTAACTGAGCACATTACCATTCCACCTGAAAGTAATTTTATATATGTGGTTTTATGTAATAACAAATCTTTCACTTTATTTCTTAAATCAACTTCGAAATATGGTTTCGTGCGGATTCCATATTCATCAATATGGTATGCATTTCCAAAAATTAAGCCTGTATTATCTGTTTGCTTCTTAAAGAAATTTACTTGTTTTTCAATACATTCTTCAAGCAATACATCATCTGCAGAAAGATCTATTAAATACATTCCTTTACATTGTTTAAATCCGTAATTAAAAGCTTTTGTAGAACTGACCGGTTTTGTTAATTGAATATATTTTATTGATGAAATTTTATTTGTGATTCGGGTAATAATATTGTGAGAATTGTCTGAACTGGCATTGTCAATAATAATTAATTCTATATTTTTATAAGTTTGATTTAATACAGAGTTGATCGTTTGTTCTACAAACGCTTCGTGGTTAAAACAAATACAAATTACTGAAACAACAGGTAAAGCCATTTTTTTAATTTACAACAAAGATATTGGAAAAAAATAAAATAGCATTGGTTACTTATTCTTTATCTTCCGGAGGTCTGGAACGGATAGTGGCAAATAGTACGTATTTGTTTGAAGAAATGGGCTATGAAGTGTTTTTATATGTTTTAGAATCAAAAGTTGATTATCCTTTTACAGGTAAAATACATCAGTATAATATCAATCAGTTAGGTTTTTTATCTAAAATTAAAGCATACTTAGATATTAATAAATCAATTAAACAAAACAATTTTTCTTTGGTTATTGATCATAGATATCGTTTGAATTGGATAACTGAAATTATCTGGCAAAGGCTTATTTACAGAAAGCAAAAAGTATTCAATTATATTCATAGTTCAAATATTCAAAGTTATTTGTTTGATTCAGATAAGTTGAATCATTTCCTGTTTAAAAACCGAATGTTTATTTGTGTTTCGTCAGGAATTGAACGAAAAGTTAATATACGATTCCCATTTTTAAATACGGAAACCATTTATAATTTTGTCAATTTTAAAAATACTGAACAATCTGTAATTCAAGTTGAAAAGTATATTTTATGCATTGCAAGAATGGATCAGGAAAATATAAAACAGGTTGATGTATTGTTAGGCTGTTATGCGAAAAGTAAATTACCTCAAAAAAATATACGTTTGATTATTTTGGGTGACGGAGTTCGTTTAAAAGAAATGAAAGGTTTTGCTCAACATCTTACTATTTTACATTTAGTGGATTTTAAAGGATTCATACCAAATCCTGAAAGCTATTTAAAAAATGCTTTATTTACTATTCTAACAAGTAAATACGAAGGTTTGCCTACCGTTTTGGTTGAATCACTCTTATTAAAGACCCCTGTGATTTCTTTTGACTGCGAAACTGGTCCCAACGAAATTATTATCGATAGATTTAACGGATTATTGATAGAAAACCAGAATAAAGATAAGATGGTAGATGGGATGAATCAATTAGTCACTGACAAAGATTTTTATCAAACTTTAAAGCATAATACTTACAAATCAGTTGAGAAATTTCAAATCGAAACGATTAAAAAACGATGGAAAAAAATAATTAATGATATACAGTAAAATCAATACCTTTATTTTTTAAATAGTGTTTTAAGCTTAATAATTGCCTTAAAAATATTGGTGGGAAATAGAAAAGCAATTTTGTTTTGAATTTTAAATTTTCTGAGGCAACGTACTCTAATAACTCTTTTGTTTTTTTTTCATTACCTGCAATATGATATTTTAATGCATATTCAACTCTGTACAGATCTAAAAAAAATTTTAAACTTTTATTTGTTTTTTCTTCACTTAAAAATTGAGTGAAGTCTGGAAGTATTTTATTATTTATTTGAGTTTTTGATAGACTTCTGTTTTCTTGTAAGTAATTGTAAATTGATGTAACCTGATTTGTTATTGCAATTTTATAATTTAAAGCAATTCTTATCCAATAATCAATATCTTCCCAATTTGAGAGAGTAGGAGAAAAGTCTCCTATTTTATAATAAATTTCTTTGTTAATACAAACCGATGAGGCTGTAGCCAGTCTGTTAATTAGACTACTTTTAAAAAAATCGTTTACATAGCCTTCATAATCTTCTGTAATGTCAATAAAATTATTCTTTATAAAAATGTTTTTTGAAATTTGAGTAACATATCTTCCACAAAACATATTAGCTTCTGGAAATTTTATTATTGTATCATAAAAAGCTTGTAAATGATTTGGTTTCCATGTGTCATCTGCATCTAAAAAACACATATATTCAGCTTGTGTATTTGCCATTCCTGTGTTTCTAGCAACTGAAACACCTTTATTTTTCTGATGGATAACTTTTAGTCGATTATCAGAAAATTGTTCAACAATATTTAAGCTTCTATCAGTAGAACCATCATTTATAACAATAACCTCAAAATTTGTGAATGATTGATTGAACACACAATTTAAGGTGTTTTGAATGTATTTTTCTTTATTGTAAAGCGGAATTATTATTGAAAAAAAAGGTGTCATTATATATAATTGGCTGAAATGTCCTAAACGGTAAATGTCATAAATAAATATTGAAGGTTTGCTGCTAAATAAGATTTTTTCAAAACTATTTTTCCTCCTTTTGTAAAGTAATCTGATTATAAACAACAACTTTGTTTAATTCAATAAAATAACTTAGACGATAAAGGTCAAAAGCAATAATTGATGGTTTTTCTGTTAGAATATGATTCTTTAAAAAATTTTGAATTTTTAACTTTTGAAAAATAAAAATTAAAAACGGAATGGTTTTTAATTTTTTTAAAGTTTTATATAAACGGCTTATACCTGTATCATTGTAGTGTAGCTTATTTTCCCTAATTAAACTATTTAGTACTCGAAGAGCTGTTTCTGTTTTCTTGAGATATTGTTCACTTTTGTCAAGTTTTAAATGGTAGGCAAAATTATTTATATGTAAAATAGGAAATTTAAATGTTATACTTTTTTTACTGAATAGTAAATCTTCATAACCATATTGCACAATACTTTCATCGAACATTACTTTTTTGAAAACAGATTTATTTATTAAGGTATTGGAACATAGAAAATTATAAGTGTTTTCAAGTTGCCTTTTTTTAGCACTTTTTTCTTCTCTTTTTTTTCCATATATCCATCTTAACATTTCATCCTGTGAAGGCTTTTGATTATAATAGGCTATTCCACCATACAAAATAAACGTTTTATCATCTATATTGGCTATATAGTTTTGTATGAAATTTTCTGATGCAGGCAGCATATCACAATCTAGAAGAAGAATCCATTCATATATGGCCTTTTTTATAAGGATATTTCTTGTAGTTGCTAATCCCATATTTCTATACGAAGATTCATAGGTACAGTTGTCCAATTGATTAATTAAAAGATTGTCATGATGTATGTCAGAGCAATCATCCTGTACAAGAATTTCAAATGAAATGTTTAAGCTTCTACACTGTGTGTAAATTTCTTTAACTAATGGATAAGTGTTAAAATTATACGAAGGGATAAGAATAGATAACATTTTAAATATAATGTCTTACACCGTTTTTTGTACTACTTCAAATATTTTTCCACTTTCACATTTGAGTGTTTTTGCAGGATATTTGAGCAATAAAGCATAGTCATGAGTTGCCATTAAAATAGTTCTCCCGTTTTGATTAATTTTTTGAAGTACTTCCATCACTTCAACACTCGTTTGCGGATCGAGATTTCCTGTAGGCTCATCTGCAAGAATCAGCTCAGGATCATTCAGTAATGCTCTGGCAATGGCTACACGCTGTTGCTCGCCACCTGATATCTGATGTGGCATTTTTTGGCTATGGTTTAGCATACCTACACGTTCCAGAACCTCTTCAATCCGGGTTCTGATTTCTGCTTCATTTTTCCAACCCGTTGCTTTGAGTACAAAGCGCAGATTGTTATAGATATTACGATCGGGTAATAATTTGAAATCCTGAAATACAATACCTATTTTTCTTCTTAAAAAAGGAATCTGATGTTCTTTTAAGGTTCTAAGATCAAAATCTACAATATGTCCTTCTCCATTTGTCAGATATAAATCGGCATACAAGGTTTTCATAAAGCTACTTTTTCCTGAACCTGTTTTTCCGATAAGGTAGATGAATTCTCCTTTTTTGACTTCTAATGAAACATTAGATAAAACCGGATTATTTTCCTGATAGATAGTAACGCCTTGTAATGCTAAAATTGTATTTGACATTTTGTAGAAATTTTATGTAAAAATAGCAAGTTATTTTCTTTTTTTGAAAACAATACGATAAAAACATTTTTTATGATGAACATTTGAATATGAATAAGCAATAGCCTGAGTTTTAAAATGGATTTTTTCGCACAAAAAAAAGTAATAATATTTCACAAACCACGTTATTACCTACATATATTTGATATATTTGAAGTTAAAAAAAAATTGACAATGCGTAAATTAAATAATTTATTTTATTTATCCCTTGCTTTAGGTTCTTTACAGGCAAATGCACAACAATCTGCGGTTTATACAGATGCAAATGCAAAGTTTGAAAGAGCCGTGGCTTTATATAACGAACAACAATACGGTATTGCACAAATTCTCTTTGATGAAGTACGCATCAAAAATGCAAATGATGAGATTCAGGCAGAATGTGCTTATTATATTGCCAATTGTGCCATTCGTCTCGGGCAGGACGGAGCAGAAGAAAAAATAAATCAATTTGTCTACAATTATCCCACAAGCTCCAAGCAGGCACAGGCATATGTAGATATTAGTGATTACTATTTCAAAAAAGGAATGTATGCAGAGTCCTTGCAATATTCCAATAAGATCAATGAAAATATTTTGGCTCCTGCAGTAAGAGAAAGAGTCAAATTTCAAACGGCTTATGCTACTTTTGATGCCAAAAATTATAATAAAGCAAAAGCTTTATTTACTGAAATCAAAGACTCCGAAGAATACGGACATCAGGCAAAATATTATCTTGGATATATATCTTATTCTAAAGATGAATACTCTCAGGCAAAAGAATATTTTGGTGAAGTAGCAGATAAGGAAAAGTATAATGAGAAAATGGGCTATTTCAAATCGGATATGAATTTTAAATCCGGAAATTTTGAACAAGCCATCAAAGATGCAAAATCACAATTACCAAAAGCAACGGAAGAAGAGCAGTCAGAGCTTTCTAAAATAATAGGGGAGAGTTATTTCAACTTACAGCAATATGATGAAGCTTTACCGTATCTCTTGGCGTATAAAGGGAAAAACGGCCGTTGGAACAATACTGATTTCTACCAGTTGGGGTATACATATTACCAACAAAAACAATATAACAAAGCCATAGCTGAATTTAATAAAATCATCGGAGGCTCGGATGCAGTAGCACAGAACGCCTATTATCATTTAGGAGAGAGTTATCTGAAGTCTGATATGAAGACCGAGGCATTAAATGCTTTCAAAAATGCTTCTGAAATGAGTTTTAATACTAAAATTCAGGAAGATGCTTATGTAAATTATGCTAAATTGAGTTATGAAATCGGAAACCCGTATGTAAGTGTTCCTGAGATTCTGACTTCGTTTCTTGCAAAATATCCGAATACTGCTTATAAAGAAGAAATTAATGACCTGCTTATTGATTCTTACATAACCTCAAAAAATTATAAAGAAGCATTGGCATTACTGGAAAAAAACAGAACGCCTTCTAATAAACTTGCCTATCAGAAAGTAACTTTTTACCGCGGAGTAGAATTATACGGAGAGGGTAAATACAGTCAGGCACTTGATTTCTTTAATAAATCTATAGCTGAACGTCAGGACAATCGATTCGTATCACGAGCTACTTATTGGAGAGGTGAAGCCGAATATGCACTTAATCGTTTTTCCGATGCGTACAGTACTTTCAAAACTTTTTCAGGGTTGCCACAGGCTGAAAAAACACCGGAGGCAAAAACACTTAATTATAGTTTAGGGTACGCAGCTTTTAAACTAAAAAATTACACGAATGCCGCTCAACATTTTGATGCTTATACGAAAACAGCTTCTGACGGAGCTAAAAAGAATGATGCCTATCTGAGAATGGCTGATAGCTATTTTGTAGATGGTAAATACTGGCCGGCTATGGAAGCATATAATAAAGTAATTGACTCAAAGACCGCAGATGTTGATTATGCTTTATATCAAAAAGCTATATCTTACGGATTTGTAGGTCGTACAGACACCAAGATTCAGGATTTAAATAAATTCATCACTTCCTATCCGCAGTCATCGTATGCAGATGATGCCCTTTATGAATTAGGAAATACCTATGCCAACGAAAATAAAAACAGTGAAGCGATCACAGCTTTTAATAAACTGATTACTACCTATCCTTCCAGTTCATATGTTTCAAAAGCAATGTTACGTCAGGGGTTGATTTATTACAATGGCAAAGACAATACAAAAGCTTTAGAGCGTTACAAAAAAGTTGTTGCGGAATATCCGGGTTCGCCTGATGCAGTCGAAGCAGTGCAAAGTGCCCGTCTGATTTATGTTGATTCAGGTAATACAGCCGAATTTGCTGCCTGGGTTAAAAACCTTGATTTTGTTGATATTTCCAATACGGATCTTGACAATGATTCCTTTGAAGCTGCGGAAAAACAGTTTGTACAGAATAATAATAAACAGGCAATCTCAGGGTTTAACGAGTATCTTAAAACGTATCCTACAGGATTAAATGCTTTAAAAGCACATTTCAATCTCGGAGAATTATATGTTTCTGATAATCAGAATAAGAATGCGATCCCGCATTATGAATTTGTATTGAGTAAATCGCAAAGTGAATATACAGAAGCATCCCTGATGCGATTAGCATCCATCTATCTTTCTGAAAAGAATAATGAGAAAGCAACTTCTTTATTAAAGCAATTAGAAAAAGGAGCCAGTTATGATCAGAATAAATTATTTGCACAGTCTAACCTGATGCGTATCTATTACGATAGTGATGATTACACTTCAGCAGTAGTCTATGCTGATAAAGTATTGGCAAACAGTAAATCAGATAAACGTATGAGAGGGGATGCTCAGGTAATCGTTGCAAGAGCTGCTTTTGCTGCAGGCGATTTAACCAAAGCGAGAAAAGCCTATGCTGATTTACAAAAATCGTCGAGTGGGGAATTGGCAGCTGAAGCAATTTATTATGATGCTTATTTCAAGAATTCAGATAAAAAATACAGTGAATCAAACGCAGTGATACAAAAACTGGCAAAAGATTATTCCGGCTATAAATATTTTGGAGCAAAAGGACTTATTGTAATGGCAAAAAACTTTTACGGATTAAAGGACAGCTATCAGGCTACTTATGTATTAGAAAATGTAATTTCGAATTTTACTGCTTATTCAGATGTTGTAGCTGAGGCAAAAGCAGAACTGGCAAAAATTAAATCCGAAGAATCAAAACGTAATTCCTCCGTAAAATAATAAAGATCGTAGAATGAAAAAGTCTCTATATACAAGCGCTGCATTTGTGATGTTATTTTCCGGAATTGCAAATGCTCAGGAAAAAAATAAAGAAAATATCGGAACAGAAAGAGTAACTCTCGTATCTCCGTATCAGGCTTCAGTAAATGACGCCTTTAAAATAAAAGATCTTCCTTCGTTAGATGATGAAGATAACAATCAGAAAAAACCAATAAAATATACCATTTTTTCATTTCCGGTAGCCTCAACTTTTGCTCCTGATAAAGGAGAAGCGGCTACTGTTGATAATGATACTCTGAACCGTTTTTATAACAATTATGCCATGCTGAGCTATGGAAATTATGGTACCTTTAACGGTGAACTCGGTATTGTAGAAAAACTGGATAACAATATGTATGTAGGTGGAATTTTAAGCCATCTCTCCTCATCAGGAGGCATCAAAGACATTGATCTGGATGATAAATATGCTAAAACAGGTTTAGATTTAACAATTGGGAGTAAAAATACAGATAATAACTGGAATTTAAATTTTGGAGTAAACCGCAACCAGTTCAACTGGTACGGATTGGCAAAAGACGAATATAATTTTTCAGGTATAAATCTTGCTGATATTGATGTGAAAAACGAATATACCAATATACATGCTGCCGGTAAATTTGAGAACAATATCGGGATTTTTGAATCGGTTGATGCGCTGTATAAGTATTTCTGGGACAAGTTTGATGCCAAGGAAAACAGATTCTATATTAAACCTAAATTCAATATTGAACTCGAAAATCAAACCATTAATGTCGTATTAAATGCAGATTATCTGAATACTACATTTGGAACTAATGCTGTAAACGGTAATGCTGACAAATATTCTTTTTTGGGATTGTCTGTTGAACCAAGCATTCGTTTTGACGGAGATAACTATAATATACAGTTGGGGGCTGGTGTCGGATCTATTATCGGTAAATCTAACGGAGATAGTGAAAATACCGTATTAATTTATCCGAAAGTAAAGGCTAATGTAGATCTGGTCAAAGATATTGTTATTGCTTATGCCGGAGCTGACGGTGGTTTTACACAGAATTCGTATGCAGATATTTCGGAAGTCAATCCGTTTATCGCTCCTGTTTTTGAAATTCGCCCTACGCGCCAGTTATATGATTTGTATGCCGGTCTGAAAGGTAAATTATACCATAATGCATCTTATAATATCCGTTTATCATACAAATCTGAAGAAGATAAAATGATGTTTGTTTCTAATCCTATGAATTATGCTCTGTCAAACAGAGAAGGATACCAGTATGGAAATTCTTTTAAGACAACCTATGATCTGGTAAATACTTTCAGTGCTTTTGGAGAAATAAATCTTGATTTTTCTGAAAATGTTACCATTGCTTTTTCAGGGGAGTATAACAAATATAAGATGGATGTTTTGGGAGAAGCATATAACCTTCCGGATGCCCGCATTGGTGGTAAAATACATATCGACTTCAATAAACAATGGTTTGCCGGAACGCAGATTTATTATGTAGGTCAACGCTTTGATCTGTCCGGATTCAGCAACAATGGAGTTGATTTCGTAAACAGTACTGTAGAACTCAAAAGCTATGCAGATGTAAATGCTTATGTAGGATACAGACCTACAGACAAATGGACCGCTTTTATCAAAGGAAATAATTTATTTGACCAGAAATACCAACAGTGGAAAAGTTATCAGGTACAGGGAATACAGGTAATGCTGGGGGCTATGTATAAATTTGATTTCTAAAAAATAATATATATCATACTAAAAGACCCAATCATCGGGTCTTTTTTTAATTATTGCAACAATGGATACATTCAAACAACGATTGGTTTCTTTGCACCAACAATTGCTTCAGGATAAAATAGATGCGTTTCAGGATATGATTGCCGGTTTGGCATCCGATGCACAAAACGATGCTAAAAGTTCTGCCGGAGATAAACATGAAACCGCTCTTTCAATGATGCATTTAGAACAGGAAAAACTCAATCATAAACTGGCAGAATATAACCTACAGAAACAAAAACTTCAGAAGATAGATATAAATATAGTTTCTGAAACAGTTGTTTTGGGAAGTCTGGTGCAGACAAACGGCTTGTTGATTTTTATCAGTGAAGCATTGCCCAAAGTTGTGATTGACGGCTCAAACGTTTTTGCCGTCTCAGTCCAATCTCCTTTAGGAAGCCAGCTGATGGGTAAAAAACAGTACGACACGGTTTCGGTTAATGAGGTAATCTATACAATAGAAAATATTCTTTAAAAACGCTTAAATACGTTGTTTAATGCGCTTTAAGAGTTGCAGAAGAAGCTTATTTTTTGTATATTTGCTTGTTTAAGCAAGAAAAATATAGTTTTATTATAAATTATGAGTGAAGAAGTAAAAAAGAATACTTATTCTGCCGACAGTATACAGGCATTAGAAGGGATGGAGCATGTAAGAATGCGTCCGTCGATGTATATTGGAGACGTTGGTGTCAGAGGTTTACACCATTTGGTTTATGAGGTAGTTGATAACTCAATTGATGAAGCATTAGCAGGATACTGTGATTCTATTCAAGTAATCATTAATCAAGATAATTCTGTAACGGTTCAGGATAACGGACGTGGTATTCCAGTAGATTTACACAAAAAAGAAGGTGTTTCTGCTCTTGAAGTAGTAATGACCAAAATCGGAGCCGGAGGTAAGTTTGATAAAGACTCGTATAAAGTTTCGGGTGGACTTCACGGTGTTGGTGTTTCTGTTGTAAATGCTCTTTCAGACCATCTAAGAGCCGAAGTACACCGCGATGGTAAAATCTGGGAACAGGAATATGCGAGAGGTAAAGCAGAATACCCTGCAAGACCTATCGGAGAAACTGCAATAACCGGAACTAAAGTTACTTTCAAGCCGGATGGTACTATTTTTACCCAAACTTTAGAGTATTCTTATGATACGCTTGCAGCTCGATTACGAGAACTGTCTTATTTGAATAAAGGAATTACCATCACCCTTACCGATCTTAGGGTAATTGATGAAAACGGACAGGCAAAAGCAGAGACTTTCCATTCAAAAGAAGGATTGAAAGAATATGTGAAATTTTTGGACGGAAACCGTGTGCCGATTATCAGCCATGTCATCAGCATGGAAAATGAAAAAGGAGAAATTCCGGTTGAAGTAGCCTTGATCTATAACGATAGTTATTCAGAAAATATTTTTTCTTATGTAAATAATATCAATACACATGAAGGAGGAACGCATCTTCAGGGATTCCGTATGGGATTGACCCGTACCCTGAAAAAATATGCGGATGCTTCCGGATTATTAGATAAATTAAAGTTCGAAATCAGCGGAGATGACTTCCGTGAAGGGCTTACAGCTATTGTTTCTGTCAAAGTAATGGAGCCTCAGTTTGAGGGACAAACCAAAACCAAATTAGGAAACAGAGAAGTTGTTTCTCCTGTATCACAGGCGGTTTCTGAAATGTTGGAAAACTATCTGGAAGAAAATCCAAATGACGCAAAAACCATAGTACAAAAAGTAATCTTAGCCGCTCAGGCACGCCATGCAGCGAAGAAAGCACGGGAAATGGTTCAGCGTAAGACCGTTATGACGGGTGGAGGTTTACCGGGTAAACTGTCGGATTGCTCTGAACAGAATCCTGAAAAATGTGAGATTTTCTTTGTCGAGGGAGATTCTGCAGGTGGAACTGCAAAACAAGGTCGCGATAGAAATTTTCAGGCCATTATGCCGCTTAGAGGTAAGATACTTAACGTTGAGAAAGCGATGCACCACAAAGTTTTTGAAAACGAAGAAATCAAAAATATCTTTACCGCTTTGGGCGTAACGATCGGAACCGAAGAAGACAGTAAAGCTCTTAATCTTGAAAAATTACGTTACCACAAAGTAGTCATCATGTGTGATGCCGATGTCGATGGTAGCCATATCGCTACTCTAATTCTTACGTTCTTTTTCCGTTATATGCGTGAATTGATAGAAAAAGGATATGTGTATATTGCTACACCACCTTTATACCTTGTGAAAAAAGGAACCAAAAAAGAATATGCCTGGAATGAAGAAGAGCGTCTCATTTTATTGGAACAGATGGGAACAGGAGCAAACGTACAGCGTTATAAAGGTTTAGGAGAGATGAATGCTGAACAGTTATGGGAGACAACAATGAATCCGGAGCATAGAACAATGCGTCAGATTACCATTGATAGTTTACCTGAAGCAGACCGTGTATTCTCCATGTTGATGGGAGATGAAGTTCCTCCACGTAGAGATTTCATCGAAAAGAATGCAACATATGCACGAATAGATGCCTAATCGTGAATCAATATAAAAAAAAGTCCTGTGAGAAATCGCGGGACTTTTTTATTATCTATACGTATGAATTATTGTCATATTTTACTCTTATTAAAATTCAAAACTTGAATAAGCACAGAAAATTCATAATATATTCCTCAATTTCTATTTTTTCTGTTCCCAAATTATTGCTTATGTTATTTTAATGCTTCAAAAGATGCTATATTTCTTAATAAAATCAAAAATATAATGATTTATTTTATTGGTTAATCTTTATTGAAGTTTTATATTTGTCCGTTTATTAGAAAAAAGGCTCTCGCTATTGGTCTAATAAGCAAATAAATAAATTAATTAATTTTTAGTAATAATGCAGAATAAAGGACTCGTAAAGTTTATTGCAATTATTTTTGCGCTGGTATGTATTTATCAACTTTCATTCACCTTTGTTACGAATCATTATGAGAAAAAAGCAAAGGAATTTGCTCAGGGAGACCTTACAAAAGAGGCTCATTTTCTTGATTCAATAGCAAATGAAGAAGTTTATTTAGGACATACTTTTCATGAAGTTAGAGAAAGACAACTTCAAAAAGGTCTGGATCTTGAAGGAGGAGTAAACGTAATGTTGCAAATCTCCGTTAAAGACGTTTTAAAGGGATTGTCTAACAACTCTACCAATGCTGTCTTTAACCAGGCTTTAGCAGAAACAGAAAAAAACAGATTAGGAAATCAAACGTATCTGGATGCGTTTTATGTAACGTTTGACAAATTATCAAACGGAAAGGTAAAATTGGCATCTGCAGAAATTTTTGCTAACAGAAACTTACCGGAAGTTACTACTGGAATGTCTGATTCTGATGTAAAGAAAGTATTAAATGCTAAAGTAAAAGAATCTATCGAAAGTGCATACCGTGTATTAGGTAAACGTATCGATAAGTTTGGTGTTGTTTCTCCTACTATTCAGATGGTGGGTGAATCCGGACGTATTTTAGTAGAATTACCTGGAGCAAAAGATATTGATCGTGTAAAAAGTTTATTACAAAGTACAGCTCAGCTTGAATTCTGGGAAACCTATAAACTTGATGAGATCGGAAACTTTCTTTTGGCTGCTAACGAATCTTTAAAAAATTCTGAGAAAGCTGCAAAGACAGAAACTACAGCAACTAATGATACCGTTAAAAAGGCAGAAACTTCTGATGTAGACAAGTTATTGACAGGTGTTTCTAAAGATTCTACTAATCAGAAAAAAGAAGATGCAGGTCCATTATTGAGTTTGATCCAGGCTCCAGGCATGCAGGGATCACCGGTATTGGGATATTTTAATGTGTCGGATACTGCAAAAGTAAACGCTTATTTAAAGCGACCTGAAATCCGTAATTTATTAAGCGGACAATTGAGATATACGCGTTTTGCGTGGGGTAAATTGAAAAAAGGCTCTAATCTTACTGAGTTATATGCATTAAGAGGAAATGCGCAGAATATTGCTCCGTTATCAGGAAATGTTGTAACAGGGGCAAGAGATGAATTTGACCAGATGGGAAAACCGGCTGTGTCAATGTCTATGAATACAAAAGGTGCTAAAGATTGGGAAGAGCTTACCGGAAGAGCTTTTACACAAAAAACCAATATTGCAATCGTTTTAGATAATATCGTTTATTCAGCTCCTGGTGTTTCTACAGGACCTATTTCAGGAGGTAACTCTTCTATTACAGGAGATTTTACTGTAGCAGAAACCAAAGATTTAGCAAACATCTTAAAGGCAGGTAAATTACCGGCTTCAGCAGATATTGTTTCTTCAGAAATTGTTGGACCTTCATTAGGGCAACAAGCAATTGACAATGGTATTATTTCTGCTATTGCAGGTTTATTGATTGTTGGTTTGTGGATGGTGTTTTACTATGGTAGAGCAGGATGGTATGCTAACATCGCTTTAGTGATCAACTTATTATTCTTATTTGGTATTCTTGTAAGTTTCGGTTCTGTATTAACATTACCGGGTATTGCAGGTATTGTTTTGACAATGGGTACGGCAGTAGATGCCAATATCATTATCTATGAAAGAGCTAAAGAAGAGCTAAGAGCAGGAAATACACTTTCTCATGCTATTTCCTCTTCTTATAGCTGGCATGGAGCTATGCGTGCTATTGTTGATGCTAACGTAACACACATCCTTACAGGTATTATTTTATTTATCTTTGGAACAGGACCGATCAAAGGTTTTGCAACTACTTTGTTATTCGGTATTTTTACCTCTTTGTTTACAGCGATCTTTATTGCACGTATTTTCTTAGACAGAGATCTTAAAAATAACAAAATCGTTAATTTCTGTACCAGCATTACCAAAAACTGGTTTACCAATTTCCATTTTGACTTTATCAAAATGAAAAAGGTTACTTACTTTATTTCTGCTATCATCGTAATCGGATCTTTTGCTTCATTTGCAGTAAATGGATTAGATGAAGGAGTAGATTTTGTTGGTGGTAGAACATTCCAGGTACGTTTTGATAAACCTGTAAATCCATCTGAAATTTCAGAAAAATTAGGAAATACATTTGGTGTAAATGTTGAGACCAAACAATTTGGTAACAATAAACAAATGAGAATTGTTACAAAATATAAAATTGACAGTGAAAGTTCAAAAGTTGATGAAGAAGTAAACAAAATGCTTTATGAAGGATTGAAAGGATTTTATAGCAATAATATCTCGTATGAAGACTTTATAAGACCTTCATCTACTTCAGAAATGTTAGGAGTGGTACAGGCATCAAAAGTTAACCCTACTGTATCTAATGATATCAAAACAGATTCATTCTGGGCAGTTATCGGATCTATGGCGGTAGTATTCCTTTATCTGTTTATTTCATTCAGAAAATGGCAGTATTCATTAGGAGCAATTGCTTCGGTTGCTCACGACGTTATATTTGTATTGGGTACTTATTCCCTGTTATACAAATTTATGCCGTTCCACATGGAAATGGATCAGCACTTTATTGCAGCTATCCTTACTGTAATTGGTTACTCCATGAATGATACCGTAATTGTATTTGACCGTGTAAGAGAATTCTTATTAGGTAAAACAAAAGGAAATTTTAATCAGATTGTAAATGATTCGGTTAATACTACCTTATCAAGAACAATCAATACTTCTTTGACATTGATTTTGGTATTATTGATTATGTTTATTTTCGGTGGAGACTCTATCCGAGGATTTATATTTGCCATGTTAATCGGTATCATCGTAGGTACATATTCATCTTTATTCCTGGCAACACCAATTTTGGTAGATACGATGCCTAAAAAAGATAAATTAGAAATTGAAAGATTGCATTTAGAAGCCAACGGTGGTATCGTTGATGCTGAAGAAAGAAAATAATAATATCTTTTATATATTATAAGAAAACCCCGGGAATTTTATTTGCCGGGGTTTTCTATTTCTGTTATCTTGAGGCGATTATCTCTAATAAAAAGAAGTTATGTCTGTAGAAGATAATTATATAAAAAAACAGTCCTGAATATACTTTCAGGGCTGTTTTTATAGTAGAAATATTGTTTTGAATTAAAAGTTAGGACTTAAATTATACTTCTTATAGAAGTTATCCAATACATTTACAACTTCATCTGATGAATCTACAATTTTTATCAAGTTCATATCATGTTCAGAGATATTGCTGTATTTTTCCAGTAATACTTTTTGTACCCACTCAAACAAACCACTCCAAAATTCAGATCCTACTAAAATAATTGGGAATTTTCCTATTTTTTTAGTTTGGATAAGTGTTATCGCTTCAAACAATTCATCGAGTGTACCAAAACCTCCGGGCATTACAATAAATCCCTGTGAATATTTTACAAACATTACTTTTCGCACGAAAAAGTAATCGAATTGCAGGTTTTTGTCATGATCTATATAAGGGTTAAAATGCTGTTCGAATGGCAGATCAATATTAAGACCCACAGACGTTCCTTTTCCTAAATGAGCTCCTTTGTTACCGGCTTCCATGATTCCGGGACCACCACCTGTAATAACACCATATCCTGCTTTACTTACTTTAAATGCAATCTCTTCAGCTAACAGATAGTACTTATCATCATGTTTGGTTCTCGCTGATCCGAAAATAGATACACAAGGGCCAATACGTCCCATTTTTTCATATCCGTTTACGAATTCTGACATGATTTTGAAAATAGCCCATGAATCGTTTGATTTTATTTCGTTCCACGATTTCTGTTCTAAACTTTTTTTAATTTTAATATCGTCTTCGTTAAAATTTTCACTCATTTCTTTTCTATTTTAATTCTTTCAGCAAAAATTTTGCTGTATAACTTTTCTTGTTTTTTGCTACTTCTTCAGGTGTGCCTTTTGCTACGACCTGTCCGCCGTTTTTACCGCCTTCATAGCCGATGTCAATAATGTAATCCGCAATTTTGATGACGTCCATATTGTGCTCGATGATGAGAACCGTATTGCCTTTGTCTACCAGTCTTTGAATGACATCCATCAATACGCGTATATCTTCAAAGTGCAGACCTGTGGTTGGTTCATCTAAAATGTAAAAGGTATTTCCCGTATCTTTTTTGGAAAGTTCAGAAGATAACTTTATTCTTTGTGCTTCACCTCCTGAGAGTGTTGTGCTTTGTTGTCCTAAAGTGATATAACCCAAACCAACATCCTGTATGGTTTTTATTTTTCTGTAAATTTTAGGAATATTTTCGAAAAAAACAACTGCTTCGTCAATTGTCATGTCCAAAACATCGGCAATTGATTTTCCTTTGTATCGAATTTCAAGTGTTTCACGATTGAATCTTTTGCCCTGACATGTTTCACACTCTACGTATACATCAGGTAAAAAGCCCATTTCAATGGTTCTCAGACCTGATCCTTCACAGGTTTCACAACGTCCTCCTTTTACATTAAAACTAAAGCGTCCGGGTTTGTATCCGCGGATAGCTGCCTCAGGTGTTTTTGTAAACAGATTTCTTATCTCTGAAAATACCTCGGTGTACGTTGCCGGATTGGAACGTGGTGTACGCCCAATCGGACTCTGATCGATACCGATTACTTTGTCTATATGTTCAAGTCCGGTAATTTTTTTAAACGGCTGTGGTTTTTTTACCGCATTGAAAAAGTGTTCATTTAGAATTGGATATAGGGTTTCATTGATAAGTGTGGATTTTCCGCTTCCGGATACTCCTGTAACACAAATTAAAGTACCTAAAGGAAACGAAACGTTCACATTTTTAAGGTTATTTCCGGTAGCTCCCGTTAATTCTATCTTTTTCCCATTGCCTTTTCTTCTTTCGGAAGGAATAGCTATTTCTAATGTACCGTTGAGATATTGAGCAGTAATCGTCTTCTCCTTTAATAATTCAGCAGGTGTGCCGGCACTGATGATCTGTCCGCCATTAATACCCGCTTTAGGACCGATATCAATCACATAATCTGCTCTTTCAATCATGTCTTTATCATGCTCTACCACCAAAACAGAATTTCCTAAATCACGTAATTGTTCCAGCGAATGGATAAGTTTTTCATTATCACGCTGATGTAAACCAATACTTGGCTCATCCAGAATATATAAAACGCCCACTAACTGGGAACCGATTTGTGTTGCGAGACGGATACGTTGTGCTTCTCCTCCAGACAGGGATTTTGAACTTCTGTTCAAGCTTAGGTAATTCAGACCTACATCGAGTAGAAAAGACAATCTTGTTGTAATTTCTTTAATAATTTCTCTACCGATTGTTTTTTGTTTTTCGGATAAGTCTTCTTCAATATTTTTAAACCAATTGTGTAGCTGATTTATATCCATACTTACCAGATCAGCAATATTGCGGTCATTTATTTTGAAATAAAGTGATTCTTTTCTCAAACGGCTGCCATTACAGGAAGGACAGGTAATTTCGTCCATAAAATCTTTAGCCCATCTTTTGATGCTTGTAGATTCGCTCTCTTCAAACTGATTTTTTATAAAGTTGGCTATGCCCTCAAAATCAATTTTATATTCTTTTGTTATTCCTAATACTTTGGATGCCACAGAGAAACTTTCTTTACCGCCATTGATGATCATATCAAAGGCTTCTGCCGGAATATTACGGATCGGATCACTGAGCTTAAAGTCAAATTTTTGTGCAATTATTTCAAGTTGCTTGAAAATCCAGCTGCTTTTTTGCTCTCCAATCGGAGCAATACCTCCCGATTTTATTGATAAGTCCCGGTTAGGTATTATTTTATCAATGTTTATTTCATTGATGGTTCCCAATCCGTTACAAACGGGGCAAGCACCTTTTGGCGAATTAAACGAAAAATTGTTGGGTTCCGGGTTTGGATAAGAAATACCCGAACTCGGGCACATAAGATTACGGCTGAAAAAGCGTACATCTTCAGTTTCGTTTTCAAGAACCATCATGATGCCGTCACCTTGATGCATTGCGGTTCGTATGCTTTCTGACAAACGTTGATCCGTTGCTTCTGATTCATCAATAGCCATACGATCAATGACTATTTCTATATCATGTGTTTTATAGCGGTCCAGTTTCATACCTGAAACCAAATCTCTTATTTCTCCGTCTACACGTACTTTTACAAATCCCTGTTTTGCTATTTGCTCAAACAGTTCACGGTAATGCCCTTTTCTGGAACGGATAACAGGGGATAATATGTTGATGCGTTTTTCCAGAAATTGTTCCTTGATGCGTTTCTGAATCTGCTCATCGGAGTAGCTGACCATTTTTTCTCCTGTTTCATAACTGAAAGCATCCGATGCTCTGGCATATAATAAACGGATAAAGTCATAAATCTCGGTTACAGTTCCAACTGTTGAACGCGGACTTTTGTTGGTCGTTTTTTGCTCGATAGCTATAACAGGTGATAAACCGTCGATCTTATCTACATCAGGACGCTCCAGACCACCTAAAAACTGTCGTGCATAAGATGCAAATGTTTCAATATAGCGGCGCTGACCTTCCGCATAGATGGTGTCAAATGCCAGCGATGATTTTCCTGAACCCGAAAGTCCGGTAATCACTACCAGTTTCTCCCGGGGAATAGTTACGTCAATATTTTTTAAGTTGTGAACACGAGCTCCTAAAACTTCAATTTTATCCTCTGAATTTTGCATACAAAAATGTAAAACGCAAATATACGATTTTCAAAAATCTTAGATAGCTAAATGTTTTTTAAACTTTTAGAATTTGTATGAATGGAGTAATCCGATTGGTGCCAACTTCATAGAGTATCTTTTCGAAAATGGCAATAAGGATTATTCGATACGCAGGTTTTTCAGGTTTTCTCTGTAAACTTCCAGAATATGTGCTTTTTCAATATATCCCACCAGTTTATTGTCTTGTGTAAGCAGTATATATTCTAAGTGCTGTTCATCCATCAGTGCGATAACATTTCCTGTATTGTCAGAAAGAGAAGCGGTTACAGCAGGCTGCATTATTTCAGATAACGTGGTGTATTTCAATTGAAAATCACTGAATATGATATTTCTGATCTTGTTAAAGTCAATAACACCTACTATCTGTTGCTCATGGTCGATAACCGGTATAAACGTCTGTTCCGTTGCAGAAAAAATGGCTTTTATATCCATAAGGGAAGCCGTAGTATCTACCGTTTTTATCTCTTTAGAATATACATTGTGCAATTCAATTCTGTTGAGCAGGTTTTTATCTTTATCCGATGTAAAAACGATTCCTTTATCTGCAATGGTAAATATATCCATCGAATATTTTTCATAGCGTTTAGAAATAGCAAAACTAATGGAAGATACAATCATCAACGGAACGATAAGTCCATAACCTCCAGTAATCTCTGCAATAAGAAAGATAGCTGTCAGAGGAGCATGAAACAAGCCACTGAGTACGCCTGCCATACCCACCACAGTAAAATTGCTGATAGAGAGTTCTTTCAGTCCGCTGAGTGTGATAAGTTTGGATATGATATAGCCAAGATAAGATCCTACAAATAGGGATGGAGCAAAATTTCCTCCGTTTCCTCCACTACCCAATGTCAATCCTGTAGCAATGGATTTGATGAGCATGGTCATAGTAACAAAGCCTAAAATAATCCATTGATTTTTTTTAAACTTGTCTAAGAGAGAATTATCCAGGATATGTCCTGCTTTATCATTGGCCAGTGCTTTTATTCCCTCATATCCTTCTCCGAAAAGAGTAGGGAAGAGGAAGATAAGAATGGCAAGAAGTCCGGCACCGATGAGCGCTTTTTTATAAGGATTATTATTTACATTGCTAATTACATGCTCGGTTTTTCGGAACATACGGGCGTGATATATAGAGAAAAAACCTGCCAGAATTCCTAAGAGCACATAATATATAGTATTGGAATAGTCAAAACTCAACTGTTGTTTAAAAGACATCAATACTTCTTCTTTTAAAGTGGCATTTGCAAAAATAGTTCCGGTAGCAGAAGAAATCATAATGGGTATAAAGGCAGAAACGCTCATATCGGCAAGAATAACTTCAATTGCAAACAATACACCCGCTATCGGTGCATTAAATGCAGTAGAAATACCTGCTGCTACACCACAGGCAAGTAGTAACGTACGATCTTTATAATTTAAGCGGTAATTCTGTGCGTAATTAGAACCAAATGCAGCTCCGGTAATGGTAATTGGGGATTCTAATCCTGCAGATCCTCCCATACCAACGGTGAGTGAGCTGGTAATGATTTGCGCATACATTTGCTTTCGGGGCATAATACCCGATTTTTTTGCTACGGCAATCATAATCTGTGAAGTTCCCTTTTCGATACTTCCGTCTAAAAACTTACGGATTACCAGCACCGTTAAGAGAATACCTATAATAGGCAAAATACTGTTGAGATAGGGAAGTTTTAAAAAACCATCAATATAGTGTACGAGTTTAAATACACTATGTGCAAAAGTTTTTAGAATGATTACAGCTACGGCAGAAGAAATACCTACAATTACACAGGATAAATAAATGAATTGCCTGTCAGATAATACAGATTTAAGCAGGTATAAAATACCCTCCATATACCGGAAGGTTCGTTTGGCATAATATTTTATTCCTTTTTTATCTGTTTTTTTCATACAGCAAAAGTATTGAGTTTACTTTACAATGGCACTACTCTTCAATAGAAAAATCAGTAATGATTTGTTGTTTTTTATCTTTTGTAAACTGGCGAAGTTCATTAAAAAAAATAAAGAACTCATCTTCAAAAAGGGTATGATGCTTTTTTAAATCTGCAACAGCCGCTTTCATGTTGGCGTTCTTGCCGAAACGTTGATCCATCTGTCCTAAAATACGCTCCAGCTCCTCTATGTCCTGATAATTATAAAGCCAGTCATATTTTATCATATAGGGCATCATATTGCGGGTTTTATCGTTGAGTTCATTTTCATGTTTTTTTAGTATTTCATAAAAATTGTGAGAGAACTCTTTCAGAGGAATGTCGCTGAACAGCTGCCAGTTTTTTGCCAAAAAATAATCGTAAAACATATCTACTATGATTCCTGAAAAGTGATTGAATTTTGGAACCAGACGATGTTTAGAAGTTCTGAAAACTTCATGGAAATCTGTAAAACTATCAATTTCGCGATGAAGGAGCACACCGATCTGAATATCAGCGTGGAATTTTTGATAATCTCTGCCACGGATTCCGTCTCCCATAAAATTTCCGATTTTTATCCGATCATTATTCCCTGATAAAAAGATGTGTGCTAAAAAGTTCATAATACGAATATACTGATTTTTTAAAGCTTTTTTTACTCAGACTGTTTAATTAAACGAAGGTTTGATATATTTGCATATAACCTAAAAATAATATGACGTTAATAAAATCTATATCAGGAATAAGAGGAACGATTGGCGGTCAGACCGGAGATAACCTTACACCGGTTGATGCCGTGAAATTTGCATCGGCATACGGAACTTTTTTAAAACAACAGTTTACTAAAGATCGCCTAAAAGTAGTGATTGGAAGAGATGCCCGTATTTCAGGGCCTATGATACATAATCTGGTTGTCAATACCCTTATCGGATTGGGAATTGATGTATTGGATCTTGGATTGTCAACAACTCCTACAGTTGAAGTAGCGGTTGCTATGGAAAAAGCTGATGGCGGTATTATTCTTACTGCTTCTCATAATCCGAAACAATGGAATGCTTTAAAGTTATTAAATGCAAAAGGGGAGTTTTTGAGCGGAGCTGACGGAGCTGAGATTTTAAAGATTGCGGAAGAGGAATCTTTTGTTTTTGCTGAAGTGGATGATTTGGGAACCATTACGTTCAATACGGATTATATGGATCGCCACATCAATGAAGTTTTAAATTTAAAACTTGTAGATGTAGAATCGGTTAAGAAAAGAAACTTTAAAGTGGTTGTTGACGGTGTCAACTCAAGTGGTGGAATTGTTATTCCTTCGCTGTTGAAAAGAATGGGAGTAGAGGTAGTAGAGTTGTACTGTGAGCCAACAGGGCATTTTCCTCACAACCCGGAACCCTTGAAAGAGCATTTAAAGGATATCTGTGCGTTGGTTGTAAAAGAAAAAGCTGATTTTGGAATTGTTGTGGACCCGGATGTAGATCGTCTGGCTTTCATTTCTGAAGACGGAGAAATGTTTGGTGAAGAATATACGCTTGTGGCAGTTGCTGATTATGTATTAAGCAAAACCCCCGGAAACACTGTTTCTAATATGTCTTCATCAAGAGCATTAAGAGATATTACTCAAAAATATAATGGGGTATATGAAGCTTCTGCTGTTGGAGAAGTGAATGTGGTTGAGCTTATGAAAAAAAATAATGCCATCATTGGAGGGGAAGGTAACGGAGGAATTATTTATCCGGAAACGCATTATGGTAGAGATGCCCTTGTTGGAGTGGCGCTCTTTTTGACGTATCTGTCTCAGCAGGATCAGTCGGTTGCTTCTTTAAGAGCATCTTATCCGCAGTATTATATGAGTAAAAATAAGATTGAACTCACTCCTGAAATTGATGTTGATCTGATTTTAGAGAAGATGACAGCCCAATATGCGCACGAAGAAATTTCAACTATTGATGGCGTTAAAATTGATTTCGCAGAAGAATGGGTACATTTAAGAAAATCTAATACAGAGCCGATTATACGGATATATACTGAGGCTAAATCTCAGAAAAAAGCAGATGATCTCGCGTTGCGGATTATAGAAGAAATAAAAGAAATTATTAAATAAAAAAAGAAGCGTTTAATCAAACGCTTCTTTTTTGTTTTGGTGTTTCCATCTTTTATGCGTCCAGAAATAATATTCGGGTTGCTCTTTAATCTGTGCTTCTACAAGATCTAAAAACGTCCGGGTAATTTTATACTTTTCTTCTCCTTTCGGATCATCTGTTATAGGAATGAAAGTTGCTTCATAATATCCTCTTTGAATCTTTTGCACTTTTATGTAAAGAATATTCAGATCGAGTTTTTTTGCTATGGCTTCAGCACCCATATGTACCGGAACCTCTACTCCCATAAACGGTTCCCAATGAAGTCCTTTTCTTAAGTTTGGCGTCTGATCACTAAGAAAAAGATAAGTACCCTGAAGACCCTTTCCCTGATTGCTTTTTATGGCAAGCGTTGTTTCGCGTGTGCTGATTAAAGCTGCATCAAACCGGGCGCGGATATCGTGTGTCAGTTTATCAAAGTGCTTATTTGCCAGCTTTTTATAAATTCCAAATCCTTTGAAAGAAATGTATTTTCCTAAAATAACCATCCATTCCCAATTGGCATAATGTGGCAACATCAATACAATACTTTTTCCTTTTTTTTCAAATTCTTTTACCACCTCAATATTGGTGAATTTATAGCGCTTCTTAATTTCGTTTTCAGAAATGGTCAGGGTTTTTACCATTTCAAGAAACATATCGCACATATGACTGTAGAATTTTTTCTCTATCTGTTTGCGTTCTTTGTCTGTTAAGTAGGGTAATGCCAATGCCAGGTTATATCGAACAGCTTTTACACGGTATCTGATGATTCTGTAAAGGATAAAGCAAATAATATCCGATAATAAATAGAGAATAGGGAAAGGCAGTATGGAGATCATCCATAAAAAAATATATACGAATACATAAGCTATATAACCCATTATTTTTTTATGCAAATATAATTTATTAAAGACTACCTATGGTAGTGCTTTGGAGGATATTTATTATATTGCTCATCAAAACTAAAAAATGAATTTACTGTTAATCGCTATTTTTGCAGCTGTAGGTATCGTAAGTTTTAAAGGCTTTAATGATCCTGCCTTTTTTGATAAATATAAATTCAACATTGCCCGTATTCAAAACGGAGAAAAATACCGGTTGCTGACTTCTGGATTTTTACATGCTGATATTGCACATTTATTTTTTAACCTCCTTACGCTTTATTTTTTTGCTCCTGTTGTGATCAATTATTTTGGTGACGGTATATTTATACTTATTTATATGGTGAGTTTACTTGCCGGAAATCTTTTTACACTCAAAATTCATGAGAGCCAGCCTTATTACTCCGCTATCGGTGCTTCCGGAGCCATTATGGGTGTTTTATATGCTGCTATTCTCATCAATCCGACAATGAGTTTATACTTGTTTTTTATTCCCATTCCAATTCCCGCTTATATTGTTGGAGTAGGTTATTTGTTGTATTCTATTTACGGGATGAAAAAACAAAATGATCTGATTGGGCATACAGCCCATTTAGGAGGTGCTGTGGCAGGACTTTTTGTTACGACATTATTCGATTATCAACTAATTATGGAGAATGTTATGATAACTTTATTATTGTTGATTCCTGTCATATTGTTAATTGTAATGCTTAAAAAGCAATAAAAATTGCCATATCCTTTTTGATTTCTTGGTGTTTTAATTTTTTTTATTAAAAATACATATTTAGTTGTAGAATAATTACTATTTTAGAACAAAATTTCATTTAACTATTATCAATAAAATAACACAAATGCTAAAAAAACTATTCTACCAACTATTTTCCTGTATTATTTTTCTTTCTTTTTATGCTGCAAGCGCACAATATACAACTAAACATTATATTGCACCTGCTCCATGGCAATATTGGAGTAATTCGAATGAAATTGTTATAGGAACGCTTAGTACCACTCCGGTACAGGTTACGTTAAGAAAAAGTGACGGAACACTGATTACAGATGCATTAACAGTGGTTGTGAATGCACCTATATCGTATCGATTCGTAGGTTCTTCTTTTATTCAGAGAAATGAAGTCAATCAGTTGTATAATGACAGAGGGCTTATTGTGGAAGCAACAGCTCCTGTACTTGTAAATTTACGTAATATAGATTCAGATACAGGTGCGAATTCCGTTACTTATATCAAAGGAAATGCTTCTTTAGTAAGTTTTGGTGATGAAGGAAAAGGATTGGAGTTCAGAGTAGGATATTATAGAATCAGTACGATGGGATTAACCAATACGGCGCCGGTTTATTCTGTTATGGCTACTGAAAATGGAACAACTGTAAATTTACCAGCCGGGCCTGTTATTTTGAATGAAGGACAGAGCCGATTGTTTTATGCGAACATAGGTTATTTGGTTACTGCTGATAAACCTGTAGTGATGAATACCGGAAACTGGGGAGATACTCCGTGGACAGCGACTCCGCCTTCTAACGGTCAGGACGGTACTTTTGATCAGATAGCTCCTGTGCATGTTTTGGGAACACAGTACCTTGTAGTAAGAGGTTCAGGAGATGTGACCACGGCTACACAGCAAAGTTTGAATTATGGAGGTGAACAGACTACAATCGTTACTACTGAAGACAACACTTCTATTGTTATTACTAATTTTACACAGGCAGGTGCTTTTGTAAATACTACAACTCAAGTGGTACCATTGGCAGGAGGAAATTATACTTTCTACCACGGAAATGCCATCAATCAATACTCTTCTTCATTGATTGTTTCTGACAAAAGGGTTATTGTTTATTCCGGAACTGCTGTAGGAGCCGAGACAGATATTTCTACTGTACTGCCGATCGGAGGTTGTTCGGGAATTACAAACATACAAACTAAAAAATTTATCAGTTACAATAATACCAACCTTCCGTATTTTGGTTTTACTGTAATTGAACATCCGACAGAACCGGTTCTTCTAAACGGTACTAATCTGGAAACTCTTACAGGAATACCACGTATTCAGTTAGGAACAACGCCTTTTTATATGCTAACGTTTCAAAATACCAATGTGGGCAATCCGGCTGATTTGATTCTTACTTCAGATATGCCTTTGACTACGAGTATTGTACAGTCTGGTGATGGTTTCTCTATGGCAGCTTTCTTTTCTGCATTTGGGCAGGCTGCTATTGCTCCTGTATTAGTTACAACAAATGATGATTGTACGGTGACCATAGAAGCAGAAAGTGGAGAAGACATTTTGGAATATGAATGGTTTAAAGACGGGGTTTCAGTAGCTGTAACTGATGATAATGTTTATGAGGCTTTGGCATCAGGAAACTACACTGTGAGTATCCGTAAAAATTGCGGATGGTCTAATCAGTCATTACCTACTTTTGTGGAAGTAGATCCTTGTAACGACCTTTCAATAGAAAAGACGATTAAAGATCAAACGTTAAATCAGGTTACTTTTGTGATTACCGTTAAAAACAATGATTTGAATTTTACTGATAATGCTGTAGTAGTAAATGATGTATTGCCAAGCGGTTATACCTATGTAAGTTATACAGCTACTCAGGGAACTTATGATAATGCATCCGGAAACTGGTCTGTAGGAACTTTAGCTCCAGGTGATAGCGCAACGATAGAAATACTGGTAAATATCAATGAAAACGGTGTTTATTTAAATACAGCAAACGTAACCGGAGAAAATATCGATAAAAACCCTGATAATAATACTGATACCGCCATCATAGAATTAGGTCGACTCAAATTGACTAAAAGAGCTGAAAAACCAATTTATTATCAAGTAGGGGACGTTATTGATTATGAATTGACTCTTACAAATACAGGTACAGCTGCCGTTCAGAACATCAATATTACAGATCCTAATGCTGATCCGGGTTCTATTATTCCTAATTATGTGGCTTTACTAATGCCTAATCAATCGATAACTGCTTCTGCAAAACATACTATTACAGTAACCGATTTTCTGGCAGGAGAGGTGAGCAATCAGGCTTTGGCAAATTCATCAACTCCGGTAGGTGATGTAGGAACGGTTTCTGATGATCCTGACACTCCTTTTATAAATGATCCTACGATTGTAAAAATTGAGAGAACAGCTGATCTGGATGGAAATAAGGATGATGGTGTTTTGTATTATGAAAATGAAAAAGATTTAAATTATGTGATTGTTGTTAAGAACAACGGACCAAGTTCAGCTGTTGATGTGATAGTTAGTGATCCAATGCCGGCAGAAATTACTGAAATGAGTTGGCAAAGTAGCAGAAGTACGAGCGGAACTGGTAATCTGTATGATGTGATCCCGCTTTTGAAAGTTGGAGAAACAGTTACTTACAATGTCAAATTAACCGTTCCAAAATCTTTTAAAGGGGATTTGGTCAATATTGTTGACATCAGTTCAGAATCTAATGAAGATCCAGTACCAAACTGTACTGCTTGTGTGGATATTGACCGACAAACCGTGGTAATACCAAAAGGAATTTCTCCTAATGGCGATGGTCTGAATGATTTCCTTGACTTAAAAGCGTTCCACGTAGCCAAAATAACGATTCACAACCGATACGGAAAAGAAGTATATTCCCGTTCTCCATATAGTCAGGAATGGAATGGTCAGAATAGTAATGGAGATCCATTACCTGACGGAACCTATTTCTATCATATCATTGTAGACGGAGGATTTATTTATACCGGATATATTCAACTGACACGAGAAGTGAAATAATATAAATAAGTTATTAAAAAAGCCCCTGAAAATAATTTTAGGGGCTTTTTTTATGTGTTTTTATTGATGGAAAAATTAGAAATAGATGTATTTAGTTTCATTACTTTTTCAGTTTGTTGATGATAAACTGAAAGACAACAGAAAGAATAATTACAAGTAAGGTACCGATCAGATTGAGCCATAAATAGCTCACTACGTTTAAAAAGTAAATAACGATAACGGTTAGCTGTGTAATAACTCCCGCCCAAAAGGTTGCCTGAGCTTTGCTGTATTTTATAAAAAAGGCAATAAGAAAAAGTCCTAAAACAGTACCGTAAAAGATCGAACCTATGATGTTAACCAATTGGATGAGGTTATCAAATAAACTGATAAAGCAAGCTGTGATAATACAGACAATTCCCCAAAAGATTACCAGTAATTTGGTTACTTTTAAATAGTGTGCTTCTGATTTGTTTTTAAAATTAGCTTTATACAAATCAATGGCAGAGGTAGACGCTACTGCATATAAACCAGATGCTGAAGAAGACATAGCAGCTGAAAAGATAACGGCTAAAAGTAAACCGATCAATCCCTGTGGAAGGTAGTTTAGTATAAAATAAATAAAAACATAATCTTTATCGTTGGTTTCTGCTCCTTTCTGAGATTTAGAAATCAGCGTGCGTGCCTCTTTTCTTAACTCCTTTTCATGCTCATTGATAGAGACCATCTTTTCTTCTAAAATAGGATTGTTATACCCGAGATTGAGTTGCCCCGTATAGAGCAGTGTTATTTCCTCTTTTTCAGTGAAGAGTTGATCCATCTCGGTTTCTAATTTTTCATAATCCTGTTTGTAGACACTGTGTTTGACATTTTCAACATTAATTGGATTGAAGTGAAGCGGGGCCTTATTGAATTGGAAAAAGATAAAAACCATAACACCTACCAAAAGAATAAAGAATTGCATAGGTACTTTCAGGAGTCCGTTCATAATCATTCCCATCTGTGTTTCTTTTACTGATTTTCCTGATAAATAACGTCCTACCTGTGATTGATCGGTTCCGAAATAAGCAAGCATGAGAAAAAATCCTCCTGTAAGACCATTCCATATGGTATAACGTTCGGCGGGATCAAATGAAAAATTCAACAAATTCATTTTCCCATTGGCTGCGGCTACTCCCAAAGCATTATTGAACGTCATTTCGGTTGGAAAACGGTATAAAATCAGAAAAAAGGTTAAAAACATTCCCAACATAATGATGAATGCCTGCTGTTTTTGTGTGATATTAAGAGCTTTTGTTCCTCCGAAATACGTATAAAAAATGATGGTAATACCAATCGAAATAGTTATCAAGGTTAGATTCCAGTTCAGAATTGATGATAAGATGATGGCCGGAGCATAAATGGTTAATCCGGTTCCCACACTTCTTTGGATCAGGAAAATAGCAGAGGCTAATGTTCTGGTTTTTAAATCAAAGCGGGATTCCAAAAATTCATATGCTGTATATACTTTCAGTCTGTGATAAACAGGAATAAAAGCAATACAGATGACTACCATGGCTATAGGTAGTCCGAAATAGAACTGAACGAATCCCATTCCGTCATGGTAAGCCTGTCCCGGAGTAGATAAAAAAGTAATGGCACTTGCCTGAGTAGCCATAACGGATAAGCCCACTGTCCACCAGTTGGTCTGCTGGTTGGCAAGAATATATTCTTCTACATTTTTACTTCCTCTTGTTTTTATTGTTCCATAGATGACTATAAACAATATTGTACAACCTAAAATGATCCAATCGATAAGTCCCATACTACGATGCGTATAATTGCATTAAAAAATAAAAGAACACAATATAAAATACATTTACGAGCAATACAATGCTGTAGCTTTTACGCCACTGATATTTTTTGAGATTATTTTTCATCCTTATTTAACGCAATTAGATTAGCTAATATTTTATAGGCTCCGGGTACTCCTTCCGGTATTTGTCTGAAAAGGCTTAAACCTGTGTAGGTATAGTATCCTTTTCCATATTTTGCGATCAGAAGCCCACCATTCGTAGTAGGCTCATCAAAATCATGTGATTCAAAGACCGGTACAAAATGGTTACGGTCAAAATCATTTGCATAATATAATCCCTGTTCCTGAATCCAGCCTTTAAAATCTTCTTTACTGATTTCATTGGGATAGTGCAATACTTTATGATCGGGTTTCAGAAAATGTATTTCTGCGTCTTCATCTGTGATACGGTCTTTGGAAAGTATCAGTTTATACGGTGCAATTTCATCTGTTACCAAACTGTGATTGGTGTTGTATTGTACAATAACATTTCCTCCGTTTTCAGCATATTGAAATAATTCCTTGTTTTTGAATTTTAATTCATTCAAGGTATTAAAAGCTCTGATCCCCAGTAGTACAGCATCATATCCGGCTAAGTTTTTAGCAGTAATTTCAGAAATGTTTAGTAATGTTACCTCGTATCCCAGATTGGCTAAACCCTCCGGTATTTTATCTCCGGCTCCCATTATATAACCTACTTTTTTTCCTTTTGTTGCTACTTTGATATTTTTGACGACTGTTTTAGCTTGTGATAAAATGACCTGAGTAGGGATATGATTATGAGCTACAAGTGTTACCTCTTCAGTAAAAGTATCTGTTTCCGTTCTAAAAATCAATTTCAGAGGGGTTTCAGAATTTTGTTCTGATGGTTTAATTTTAAAGCTGACTCTCTCCGTCTTCAAAGCTTCCGGAATATGAACCGGTATCGATTTTATTTTTCCGTCAGCAGCATTCTCATAGACAAGTTCCAAAGTTCCTTTTATATTTTTACGAAATGATTTGAGTAGAGCTGTAATCTCGATTTCATCATTGTTTCTGGAGAGGTATATTTCTTTTTCAAAACGTAAAGATACATCAGGCAGTACCAGCACGTTGTCGTATATTTCTCCTTTAACTTCATCCTTATATTTATAAACCAAAGGATAGTTGTAGCTGAGAATAATATCTTTTATTTTAATCTGAAATGAAGCCGAGAGTTTGTTATGACTATCAAATTGGTTGTAAAAGGATTTTTTAGCATCAATAAGCCATTCAGCATTAGAATACGGTATACTTGAAGGTATTTTCGTTGTAAAGTAATCTAACAGAAGCTGGTTTGGTAGCAGTGGAGTATGCATTTCTTTTTTAAAGCTATTGTTTAAAATGCTTATTTCCTTTATCTCCATGGGATAGTTACTTCTGTTGATAATCTCATATTTAAAAAATGCATCAAAACCAGGTGTAATGATTTGCTCTTCACTCGAGATTTCTAAAAAAAGTCCTGCACAGAGTGCAATACATTTCTGTACTTCTGCCATCTTCTGCGTTCTCCACATACTGTCATCCAACGCATATACCATTTTATAGATTTCTACAAGGGCATCAATATTTTTTGAAGGATCTTTAAAATTAAAGTTTGACAATAGCTGTGAAACTTTTTTGCCAATAGGTTCCCCGTTTTTTATCCGCTTCCAGGTGATATCGATTCCTTCAAATAGATTTTGCTGATTTTGCAATTTAGGACCTTTTATCAGTTCAAGATATTCAATGTCTTCCCCTCTCGCAGACATATCTCCAAACCCCTGAGATTGATGCTGGCTTCTGCTCAGAGCGGCTATTTCCTGATTAGATCTTCCAAGATTAGGATAGTAAAAGCCTGTTTGTAATGGAATATAAGAAGATTTATCAGCTTTTTTGAATTGTTCTTTTCCTCCGAAAAACCACCAGGAGGCATTAAAAAAAAGTCGTTTAGGCTGCCAGAGTGAGAGTTTTTTCAGTTGATCCGGAAATATATTTTTATCATTTGCTTTATCAAAAATCTGTTCTGAAAGCTGTGCTGACGCTGTATGGTGCCCATGAGTAGTACCTTCGGTTCTGTGGTCAAAACGATTAATAATAATATCCGGTTGCAATTTGCGAACCAGATAAATCATTTCTTCCGTAATTTGGTTTTTATTCCATTTGTCATAGGCTTCTTTAGGTAGTTTTGAGAAACCAAAATCATTGGCTGAAGAAAAATACTGTACCCCTCCATCTATTTTGCGTGCATTTAAAAGTTCCTGAGTACGTATTACTCCTAAAACATTTCCCAGTTCGTTACTGATGAGGTTTTGACCGCCGTTACCACGGGTAAGCGAAAGATAGGCTGTTTCTGCTTTTACTTCATTTGACAGATAGGTAATAAGTCTGGTGTTTTCGTCATCAGGATGTGCTGCAATATATAAAGCAGAGGCTAAGACATTTATTTTTTCTACTTCCTGATATATTTCAGATGCGCTATATGTTTTGCTTTTTTGCGCCTGGATAAGGTTTGAAAAACAAATAAGACAAAGTAGGGATAAAGAGATTTTGGGCATAGTACTGTTTTTATACTTCTTCAAGAATTACAATTGATTTCTGTAAAAACAAATTGTTTGGGAAAGATATTTTTTCTCCTTCTTCCGTGATCAGGATGGTGTGAAAAGCTTTAATATCAATTATTTCTGCTTCTGTCGGAAAATCTTTATCCTGTATTTTGATTCGGTCACCGATTTTGTAGGGAAAAGAAAAGAACATGATAATACCTGCGGTTATATTGCTGAGTATGGACCACTGAGCAAATAGCGCTACTCCGATAAATGCAAGTATTGAGGTCAGTGATGTCATTACACGACCTGTGTCTACACCCCATATAAGAAGGATTATAGTTCCAAAAATGATGTAAATAAGAATGTCAATATATTTGATAATCATATTTTTTCTCTTATCAGCTTTATGAGAAATATGAGAAAAACTATTTACAATCTTCTGCGCAATAAATTTTACCAGTGTGCCTAATAATATTGTAAGGACACTAAAAATAATCTGTTTGTAATAGTCTGAAAGATCAAAGTTCATTTCGTAAAACATTATTGGATAAAATCTGATAAATTGGTGTATAATTTTTCCATAGGCATTCCTACAACATTTGTATAAGAGCCTTCAATTTTTTGAATTGCTACGAGGCCAATCCACTCCTGTATGCCATAAGCCCCTGCTTTATCATAAGGTTTGTAGTTATCAATGTAATATATGATTTCTTCATCACTAAGGTGTGAAAAGGTTACCCGTGTAGTATCGTTGAAGATTTTTGTTTTTAATGCATTTTTAAGACATATCGAACTAATCACCAAATGGGTTTTTCCACTCAGACTTTTTAGCATTTCAAAAGCTTCTTCAAAGTTTTCAGGTTTCCCTAAAGCTTTGTCTTCATTCCAAACAATGGTATCACAGGATATAATGATTTCATTTTTTTGCAGCTCAGTAAAAAAATCGGCTTTCATTTTTGCAATATGATCTGTAATCGCTTCCTTTTGAAAACTGTCAGGATATGATTCGTCTACGTTTGAAGGTTTTACTTCAAACGGTATATTTAAATCGGATAAAAACTGTTTTCGCCTTGGAGAATTAGAAGCTAATATGATTTTTTTATGGACCAGTAATTCGTTTAATAACATTTCTATTTTAAATTAAACAATAAAACTACAATAGAAAATATCGTTAACCAAATTATTATTGTTAGAATATTATTCGTAAGACTGTAATCTTTTGCTGTTTTTGCATTCCACAGTTTTACGAGTAAAAAGAGGAATGGCAGTATGATAGCAATTGTTATATAAATGCTCAACAGTGGCAATTGCGGGTAATAGTATAAAGCAAAAGCGATGAGTAAAACCAATGGAATCAGACCTAATAAAGTAGTTCGTAAAGAGCCTTTTTTACGTCCGTGAAGAGTGGCCAGTGTCTTCTTATTATTTCTAAGATCCAGATTCATAAATTTGAGATCCAGCAGAATGGTTTTGATAAAATAGAGAAAAAATAACAGTATGCCAAACCGCGTTGTAATTTCAAACAATAAATTATTTGTATTGTCAGCACTTGCCTGCAACGGATTTAGGGTTGGCATGAGATCGGTAATAATTTCTATAAAGCTGGCAAATGTTATCAGTAAGGAAAAAATGATGTTGTTCAGCAGAATGATTTTTCTCCATTGGGTAGTGTAGAGATAAATAATGGCTGCACCTCCCATAAAAAAGCCAAAGTAAGCAGTTTTATCTATAGCACTTGAAACAAAAAAGCTTATTCCTATTCCAAGGATGTTGACTCCAAGGTACAGATAATAAGCTTTATCTATGTTTTTGTGTATTTTTCGCCAAGGTTGTTCTTCCTGTATAATAATTCCATACAAGATCAAACCTCCTGAAGCGATGAATCCGATAGAAAGTAAATAAAGTAAAAATTGAACATCTGTCAGAGCAATTTCACTTGCTATTTGTTTAAACAGGCCAAATCTGAGTAAGAGTACCGTTACGACGATTTGTAGAACAATTTGTAGCTGGTCTTTTCTTAATACTTTCATATGTTTCGGTTTTATGTTAGTCAAACTTCGCGTCGAAATGTTCAAGCCATTTGCCCTGAACTTTCATCACTTGTTCTATAACATCTCTAACCGAGCCTTTACCACCGTTGATATGAGAAATATACTTACAGATTTTTTTAATTTCAGGGGAAGCGTCCTGCGGGCATGTAGGTAATCCTACTTCCTGCATTACCCAAAAATCGGGTATATCATCTCCCATGTATAAAACCTGATGCGGCGAAATGTTATAGATATCAATGTATTCTTTATAAACGTCTACTTTATTGTGCACTCCTAAATGAATGTCTGTAATTCCTAAATTTCTCAACCGGGTTCGTACTCCGTCATTATTTCCTCCTGAAATGATGCACACCTGGTATCCGTTTTCTACGGCTGCTTTCATGGCATAGCCATCTCTAATATTCATGTTTCTTAATAATTCTCCCGTTTCGGTTACATGAATAGTTCCGTCGGTAAGAACGCCATCAACATCAAAAATAAAAGTAGTGATGTCGTTCATTAATTCTTTATAGCTTTTAGACATTATAATTTTGAATAGATTCTGTGAGTGTTAAATATAAATTTTTTAAGTCAATGTTTTCATCCAGAAAAGCCAGATGTTTTTCAATTGTTTTGCTGTCTTTTCTCACAGCAGGTCCTGTTTGTGCATCGATAGGCCTCACGCTTACTATTTTGTCAGCTGTTTCTTTAATCAAAGGTTGTAGAATCTGGAAAGGAATGTTATGTTCATCACAGATTTTATTTCCTAAGACATACATATGATTGACAAAATTATTGACAAAAACGGCAGATACATGAATGCTTTTACGCTGTACTGATGAAATCTGATAGACATGATCAGAAAACTGTTCAGCAATGTATTTAATGGTTTCAAAATCATCATCCGTATCAGCTTCCAAGCACATGGGGATTGTTTTAAAATCAACTTCCTTGTTTTTTGAAAACGTTTGTAACGGATAAAATACACCTCTTCTGTTTTTTGCATTCAGTACCTCTATTGGAGCTGTACCGGAAGTGTGAACTACCAATCGGTTTTCAAAAGGAAGCCGGTCAGAAAGTTCACCGATAGCATCATCAGAAACAGCGATAATATACAGATCAGCCTCTTGCAATTGATTCAAATCTGTTATGATCTTAGAAACATCTAATCCCGAAAGGATAATTTTTTCCGGGCTTCTGGCATAAATTTGTTGTAAATTTAAAGAATGGGAGTTTTGCACATATCGTATGAGGTGATGTGCTACATTTCCAGACCCTAAGATTGTAATATCTTTCATAAAGTCAAAATTACTTTATTTGTCAAATAACTACAACACTATTTAATATAATGGCTAAAATTTATTATTTGTGTTAAATATAATTAAAAAAAATGAAAAAAGACATTCAAAATATAGAAGATGTAAAATTATTAGTGAATACTTTTTATGAAAAAGTTCAGCATGATGATTTAATCGGAACCATTTTTAATGAGAAGCTGGAAGACAGATGGCCGGAGCACCTTGAAAAGATGTATCAATTCTGGCAAACAATATTACTGGATGAACATACATATTCCGGAAGACCTTTTCCTCCACATGCCCATTTACCAGTAGAGGAAAAGCATTTTGCACGCTGGAAGCAACTGTTTTACAAAGTAGTGGACAGTCTTTTTGAAGGACCTGTTGCGGAAGAAGCTAAAAGGAGAGCTGATAAAATGGCCATTATGTTCCTTTCTAAAATAACTTATTTCAGAGATAACGGACTTTCACCCATTGTATAACCCTAAAATGAAGTTATGAAAATATTCATCAGTAAGCAAATTCCAAAAGCTGCAACAGATCTATTGAAACATCACGGACACATTGTTAGCATGTATGATAAAGAAAATGAAATCTCTGTGCAGGATCTTATAGACCAATGTCAAAAAAATGAAGCGCTATTATTCTCCGGCAAAAATAAATTGGATGCTGATTTTTTTAAATCCTGTAGTCATCTAAAGGCAATTGCTCTTATGAGCGTGGGATATGACAATGTGGCGGTAGATATAGCAGCAACTTATACTATTCCAGTAAGTAATACGCCCGGTGTATTGAGTAAAGCAACATCTGATATTGCTTTCCTGCTCATGCTTGCTGTATCGCGAAATGCTTTTATGATGCATCGTTTTATTGCCGATGATCAATGGAGCTTGGCTAACAGGGCTGAAAATTTTGGAATAGAATTATACGGAAAAACTTTGGGTATTTTCGGAATGGGCAGAATTGGTTATGAACTGGCGAAAAAAGCCAAAGGAGTTTATGATATGAATATTATTTATCACAGCAGAAGTCAAAAGCCGGAATTAGAAAAAGAACTCCACGCTATGTATGTAGATTTTGATAAATTGGTATGTGAAAGTGATGTTATATCAGTACACAGTAATCTTTCTGAAGAGACAGAAGGTATTTTTGACAGTGAAGTATTCCCGAAAATGAAAAATTCGGCTATTTTTATCAATACAGCAAGAGGTGGCATTCACAATGAAAAAGATCTGATAACTGCCTTAAAACAACAACAGATATGGGGAGCAGGATTAGATGTTACAGATCCTGAACCCATGCAGCCTGATAATCCTTTACTAAAAATGAGAAATGTAGCTGTATTACCCCACATAGGATCTGCTACCGCAGAAACCAGAGAAGCTATGGCAATCATGGCTGCAGAAAATTTAATTGCAATTGCTGAAGGAAAGAAAATGCCTCAGCAGATTATTCCTGACTAATGCTTTTTGAGCAATGAATTTTAATTAGAAGGAAGGAAACTGTTAGTGAAATCCATTGGTTTCAGGATTCATAATAATAAAAGGCAATGTATTCACATTGCCTTTTATGATCTGAAATAAATCGTTTTAGTTTTTATAGAAACCGTTTGGTCCTATTGCTCCTGTTGAAAACTGCTTTAACAAAGCACCGTTCAGGTCATAAATGCTTACAACACCGTTATCTGTAAAACCTTTGGCATCTGCACTGTAAACCTTATTGTCAATAACATTAAATCCGTAGAAGGTAGAGAAACCATTTTCTTCAACCGATAACACTTTTGTTTCAGGAAAACTTGTCAGTTGCAAACTCGTTTTATAAACATTATTAGCACTTACAAAATAGAAGTTGTTATTGTCTATAACCGCATATCTCGCTGAAGTAACCGCATTAGAAGAAACTGTTTTAGAAACTGTTAATCCGGAGATCATGTGAATTTCAGACTTGGTAGCATCAGAAGTTACCGCATATACATTGCCTGAAGCATTATCAACAGCAAGTCCGTTCGAAGCATATTCAAAAGTAAGATCCGTAACATTCACATTGTCACTTAAAGAAATCACTTCTACAACTTTTTGCGAAGCATAGCTGTTGCTTTGTACATATACATAATTGTTGTTTGCTACAATGTATTCCGGATCAGCATCTAACTCTACTGAAGTGATAAACTGATAATTGTCTGCATTGTAAATTGTTACTTTTTTTGAAGCACTGTTGGTAACATATATCTTGCTGTTTTTTACAACAATGCGTCTTGGTAAGGATAGCTCCTGAGTGATCTGAGCTACTTTTTGGAATGTATAGCGATTTACTACTTCTATCGTGTTCGAATTATTAACTACGATAAAAGCAAAGTCTTTATAAAAAGCCAATGACTGAGCAACATCTCCTATGAATTCACTATTGTTTGCTGTAGAGAAAATGTTGTTGTGTTGTACGCTTAAATCATTTGAAATATAAGAAGCATTAGCATTGCTGGACTGGAAATTCCCTTCGTTCAGAATAATCACTCCATTGGAATACGGTTTATCTCCCGTAGGAATACCGGTATTTACATTATCATCACTGCTACAAGAATATAGAAGTGCTACTAAACTAATTGATAATAAAACTTTTTTCATTTTTTTTAAAATTTTAAGATGTATTGAATTGTATAATTTCTTCCGGGCATTGGTCTGTTCAATGTATTTTCATACATTTTATCAGATGCATTTTTTATTTCAAAAGCAAACATTTGCTCATTCTTTTTTCCGAAACGGTAACTGACTTGTGTATTAAAAAGGGTATAAGGGTCTATTGCAGAGTTTTCATCATTACTTGTGGTGGTATATACTTTACCGTTCATAAGCCCCTGTAGTTGTAAGCTTAGTTTTTTATAGCGATAGTGTATACTACCTGTTATTTTATGAAAAGGCACATAGATCAATTGTTTTTCAGTTTCATTGTCTCTTGAATCTGTGTAAGCATATGTACCCTGAGCATTAATATGATGGCTGCCAAAATGAAGGCGATATGCTGAAAATAATTCCACTCCTTTTACAGTTACTTTATTCGTATTGGAAGCTTGCCAGTATCCTTCATTAGTGGGCAGCCAGCGAATCATATCATCAATGAAGATGGCATATACATTTGCAGAAAACTGCCAGTTTTTCCAGTTCATTTCCTGAGAAAGATCAGCCTGATAACTGCTTTCAGGTTTCAGATTTTTATTTCCTCCGGGTTCCCAGTAAATATCGTTGAATGTAGGAATTCTGTAATTTTTGGAACCGTTTAGTTTGATCGTGTAATTTTCTATGGGGGATATATAAAAACCGGCAGAGTAGAGCAGAGGGTTTTCATAGGCTTTTGTAAATTCTTTTTTAATTCCGAGTTCATATCCGCTTTTCGTACTCAATATATGTTTTAACAGCAGACCTGAAGATAAAATTTCCTGTTGCGCCTGAGCAAATCCGGATCCATTACCTTTACCTTTATTGTGTTGATAATCCATCAATAGGGAAACAACGATTTTTTCAGTGAGCTTGTAGTCCAGATCATATTTAATGATGTAGCTGTTTACCTCTCCACCTGAATGACGATCAGAAGGCAGATAATCAAAGTACCGGTAGTTTTCATTGATATAGGCCAGTCTTACAATACTGTTTATCTTTTGTGTAGTTGCTTTCCACTGCAACAGATTCCGTGCAGATTGATTTTGATATTTTGTCTTTATCTGATTGGCCGAAATCAGAGAAAAATGGCGTTCATCATCGTAGATATGAGAGAAAAAACGTATGTCATGGGTACGGTTGATACGGTATCCGATTGAAGTGTTTATACTGTTATTCCAATATTGGCCGTTCAGGTTTTTACGTTTTTGTTTCTCAATATCAAAATCATTGTCACTTTGGTTTCTGTTGATGTTGATCTGAGTACTCCATTTATCATTTCCTGCAGAAAGATTATAATTGACGCGATAAGTATTATAACTTCCGTAGGTTAACTGTAATTCATTGTCAAAATGATTACTGAATTTAAGTTCATTATTGAGATGAATCGTTCCTCCGATGGCACCAGAGCCGTATAAAACGCTTCCTCCTCCTGGCTTTATGCTGATATCATTATATTCTTTATAGGAAATAGAATTGAAGTCGGTTTGCCCTAATAAAAGAGAATTTATGCGCAACCCGTTCCATACAACGGATGTTTGCTGTGCTGTTGTTCCCCTGAAAGAGGGAGATGAAACCATTCCGAAACCATTCTCTTTAAAATAAACAGAGGAGTTAAAAAGCAATAAATCTGTAAGAGAGCCATTACTTGTCTTTACTACCGTGTCATTTATTTTACGTATTGTCTGTGACAGGTTATGCGTTCTTAATTTATCATCTGTAATGATAAGTTCTTCAAGTTCTGTATGCTGATTGTTTTCCTGTGCATAAGTATGGCATGCTAAAATGGAAAACAATAATGAAACGGACCATTTTTTATTCATCGATATTACCTTTTTTCCCGAAGGTCTTTTTTAATGGTTATATTTTAGGCAGGTCTCCTGGCTTTGCTACTTGTTTGCCTTCCCAATTACTTAGTGGCGTTATCAGACAAGTATCTTACATATATAAGAAAATGCTTACAGTTGCGGGTACAGCACAGGATTTGAATACGATCTCACCTGTTTCCCTATTATCAAAAATGAGTTTTTGACCTAAAAGTTGATGCAAATGTAAGGCATAATTACTCACCGACAAATAATAATTAAAAAATGATCTTTGGCAGTAAATGGTAAAATAAGCTACATTTGTAAAAAAATACTACGGAATGACTTCAAAAATTTTAAAATTAACGGTATTTCTATCTCTATTCGTTTTCATCTCTTGTAAGAAAGAAACTGAAAAGACTACTGTTTCAGCAGTAAAAAATTCAGTTGAGTATGCCAAAGGGTTTCAACTTTATGAATACCCTGATTTTACGGTTTTAAAAGTAACGCAGCCATGGCAGGATGCAAAAGAAACGTTTACTTACGTATTGGCAAATGATCTCTCAAAAATTCCGGACAGTTTAAAAAAAGAGGTCAGTATTCAGATTCCGGTAAAAACAGCTGTAGTCACCTCCACTACACACATTCCTTCACTCGTTGCTTTGGGTGAAAGTGAAGCATTGGTTGGTTTTCCTCATTTGGAATACATATCTTCTGAAGTCATACGCAAAAATATTAATGCTGGTAAAATAAAGGAATTGAATGATAATGAGAGTGTTAATCTGGAGTTGACAATTGATTTGAATCCTGAGGTAATTGTAGCGCACAGTATGGAAGCCAACAATCAAAAAATCAAAAGTCTGGAAAACGCCGGTCTGAAAGTACTTTTAAACGGAGACTGGATAGAAACCACTCCTTTAGGCAAAGCAGAATGGATAAAATTCTTCGGAGTTTTGTTTGATAAGAATCAGGAAGCTGCTGTTTATTTTAATTCCATTGTTACCGATTACAATCAGGCAAAAGAACTTGTAAAAGATGTGAAAGAATTACCTGTTGTTTTTAGCGGATCCATGTATCAGGATGTATGGTATGCCCCACAGGGAGAAAGCTGGATGGCCTATTTTATTAAAGATGCCAAAGGACATTATATCTGGGCAGATACCAAAGGAACCGGAAGTTTGTCACTGTCATTTGAAACCGTTTTAGACAAAGCACAAAATGCCGAGATATGGATCGGTCCGGGGCAGTTTACTTCTTATGAGGAGTTAAAGAATAATAATAAACACTATACGGAATTTAGTGCCTATAAAAATAGAAAAGTGTTTACTTATAGTGCTAAAAAAGGACCAACAGGTGGTGTGATTTTTTATGAAGAAGCTCCAAACCGTCCTGATCTGATTCTTAAAGACCTGATTTTTATTCTGCATCCGGAGAAATTACCTGAGTATACACCTTATTTTATAGAGGCATTACAATAAATGAGACTGATAAACCAGCATAAATTTCTTTTTTGTGTACTCGGCGCAATGCTGGTGGTGGCTTTTGTAGTGAATCTCAGTATGGGCTCCCTTCATATTCCCTTTTCTCAAATTATTGATATTCTTTTGGGTAAAGGAGCTGAAAAAGTAAGTTGGGAATATATTATACTCAATTATAGACTTCCTAAAGCATTAACAGCCATAATGGTAGGTCTTTCTTTGTCGGTTTGCGGTATGCTTATGCAGACACTTTTTCGCAATCCAATGGCAGAATCGTATGTATTAGGACTTAGTTCCGGAGCCAGTCTCGGAGTAGCCATAATTATTTTAGGAGCCGGTTTTTTACCTTTATTTATAAAACAATATCTTGTTTCTGCCTATGCAGTAGTCATCGCTTCCGTAATAGGAAGTCTTATTGTACTTATGGTGGTGTTGTTGGTTTCAAGAAAAGTAAAAGACAGTATGACGCTGCTTATCATAGGTCTTATGTTTGCCAGTTTTACCGGAGCAATTGTTGGTGTATTATCCTATTTTTCTACAGCAGAAGAGCTTCAGAAGTATACCTTTTGGGCATTGGGTAGTTTAGGCAATCAGTCATGGAGCAACATCGCCATTCTTTTCGGTAGTATTTTAACCGGAGCTATACTGAGCTTTCTGAGTTTAAAGACACTTAATGCCTTATTGTTGGGTGAAAATTATGCGCGTAGTATGGGAATCAATATTAAAAAATCAAGATATATCATCATTATTGCTACAGGAATACTATCGGGTGCATGTACTGCTTTTGTTGGTCCTGTTGCTTTTGTAGGATTGGCAGTTCCTCATATCAGTCGTATGCTTTTTAAAACCAGTAATCATTTTATATTGTTTTTTGCGAACTGTTTTTTAGGTGCTTTGGTATTGCTGATATGTGACAGTCTGTGTCAGCTTCCGGGTGAAGCTTTCTTATTGCCTATTAACGCTGTGACATCAATGGCTGGAGCTCCTGTAGTTATCTGGCTTCTTATCAATAGAAAAAGCATACGCGTATAAATATTGTATAAAAAATAGGCACAGAATGTATATTGAATTATATTTGCAAATTGTAATTTACAACTATGAAATTCGACCTTTTACAGAAAGATCCCTTATCAAAAGCGCGTGCCGGATCTATTACTACAGATCACGGAATTATTGAAACTCCTATTTTTATGCCGGTGGGAACAGTGGCGTCGGTAAAAGGAGTTCATCAAAGAGAATTAAAAGATGATATCAATCCTGATATTATTCTTGGAAATACCTACCATTTATATTTAAGACCTAAAACAGAAATCCTTGAAAAGGCCGGAGGTCTGCATAAATTTATGAATTGGGATAGAAATATTCTTACCGATTCAGGAGGTTTTCAGGTATATTCGCTTTCAGGACGTCGTAAGATTAAGGAAGAAGGCGTGAAATTTAAATCGCATATTGATGGATCTTATCACTTCTTTTCTCCTGAAAATGTAATGGAAATCCAACGTGCTATCGGGGCCGATATTATCATGGCATTTGATGAATGTACTCCTTATCCTTGTGATTACCGCTATGCAAAACGTTCCATGCATATGACGCATCGCTGGTTAGACAGATGCGTGAGCCATCTGGAAAAAGTACCTGCTAAATATGGTTTTGAGCAAACTTTGTTTCCTATTGTTCAGGGATCAACATATAAAGACCTCAGAGCGCAATCGGCTGAATACATTGCCGGTGTAGGTGCGGCAGGTAATGCCATCGGAGGTTTGTCTGTAGGAGAACCTGCAGAGGAAATGTATGCAATGACAGAAGTAGTAACGGCAATTTTACCGGAAGATAAACCGAGATATTTAATGGGAGTAGGTACACCTATAAACATTTTAGAAAATATTGCTCTTGGAATTGATATGTTTGATTGTGTAATGCCTACAAGAAACGCACGTAACGGAATGTTGTTTACTGCGAACGGTACCATTAATATCAAGAATAAAAAATGGGAAGATGATTTCTCACCTATTGACGAAATGGGACATACATGGGTAGATTTGGATTATTCCAAAGCCTATTTACGCCATTTATTTGTTGCAGATGAATATTTGGGTAAACAAATTGCAACCATACATAATTTAGGTTTTTATATGTGGCTTGTCCGAGAGGCAAGAACACAGATTTTAGCCGGAACATTTTATGCATGGAAAGAAAAAATGGTTAAACAAATGGCAACACGTTTATAATTCCGGATGAAAATCATTGATTGGTACATATTAAAGCGCTATTTGGGCACTTTTACAGTAATGATCTTACTGTTTATACCTATTGGTATTGTGATTGATATTTCTGAGAAGATTAATAAAATCTTAGAAAATAATATTGCACTAAAACATGTACTAAACTATTATCTGGATTTTACCATCTATTTTGCCAATATGCTGTTTCCGATATTTCTGTTTATTTCTGTCATCTGGTTTACATCCAAGCTGGCAAACAATACAGAAATCGTTGCAATATTAAGTTCAGGTATTTCGTATTTTCGTTTTTTGCGGCCGTATATAGTTGGTGCTACTATTATCTCGATTTTTGCTTTAATAATGGGAGTTTTTGTAGTGCCGAAAGCCAGTCTCGGATATAATGATTTTCGGTATAAATATTTAAAAAGAACCGAGATACGGGCAACACAAAATGTATATAAACAGATTAGTGAAAACGAATACATTTATGTAAGCAATTTCAATTATAATGACAAAACAGGGTTTAATTTTACTCTGGAAAAGTTTGATAAAACGGTTTTACAATACAAAATTAAAGCTACGCGTATCATTTATAATGAAGACACGAAAGATTATACTTTGATGAACTATGAGAAACGTACCGTCGGAACTCTGGATGATAAGATAGAAAAGGCAGATCGGAAAGTAATTGATTTTGATTTTGAAATTGATGATTTGACGCCTACTATATACGCGGCAGAGACCATGTCGTTGAAAGAATTAAATAAATTTATTGAAAAGGAAACCCTTCGGGGATCTTCAAATATCAATGCCTACCTGGTCGTTAAATACCGTAAATACAGTATTCCGGTATCGGCATTTATCCTCACCATTATCGCTGTTGCAGTATCTTCTATGAAACGAAGAGGGGGAATGGGAATCAATCTTGCATTGGGTATTGCACTTGCGTTTATCTACATCTTTTTTGATAAAATTTTCGGAACACTTGCAGAAGCTTCGAGTATGAATCCGTTGCTGGCAGTATGGATACCCAATGTCGCTTTCGGAATTTTAGCCGTTTATTTATTGAATAATGCCAAAAGATAATTTTAAAAATCAACTGCATCTCCATTTTATTGTTTTAATCTGGGGATTTACGGCTATTTTGGGAGAATTAATTTCTCTGAGCGCATTGCCACTGGTATGGACACGGATACTTATTGCTGTTACATGTGTACTGCTTTTTCTAAAGATAACGGGCAGATCTCTAAAATACTCTGTTAAAACCATAGCCTTATTTATGGTGTGTGGTTTTGTGATTGCCATACATTGGTTCACTTTTTTTTATGCTATTAAAATATCCAATATATCCATCACTCTGGCATGTATTTCTACCGGAGCTTTTTTTACATCAATTTTGGAGCCTATTTTTTATAAAAGAAAAGTGATCTGGTATGAAGTATTTTTGGGTTGTATGGTGGTTTCCGGATTATTACTGATTTTTAGCTTTGAAACTCAATACGTAGAAGGTATTATTGTAGCGCTTACATCCGCTGCTTTATCCGCTTCTTTTTCCATTATCAACGGAAAACTGGCCAAAAAATACGATTCACTACCACTTAGTTTTTATGAATTATTGGGGGGATTGGTTTTTCTGACAGGGTGTATGTTTTTTATTGGAGGTTTTTCTGAGCAAAATTTCAGTTTTCAGGGATATGACTGGCTTTGGCTTTTTCTACTTGGATCTGTTTGTACAGCTTATCCTTTTATCGCTACTATAAACATCATGCGATATCTTTCGCCTTACACCGTTATGCTGAGCATCAATCTTGAGCCGATATACGGCATCATTCTCGCAGTAATTATTTTTAAAGATCAGGAAAAGATGACACCTGCATTTTACTTAGGTGCTATGATAATATTATCCACTGTTTTACTGAATGCATATTTTAAAAATCGCAAAAAAGTACAGATTATTTAATGAAACCTTTATATTTGTACCCTGCAAATAAAATTAAACGATACAAAAATGGAATATTTAGATTTTGAACTTCCAATCAAAGAGTTGACAGAACAGTTAGATAAATGTTCGCTAATCGGACAGGAATCTGATGTCGATGTGTCTGATACTTGTAAGAATATCGAAAAAAAGCTTGAACAAACTAAAAAAGACATATACGGAAATTTAACGGCATGGCAGCGCGTGCAATTATCACGTCATCCAAACCGTCCGTACACCATGGATTATATCAAAGCACTATGCGGAGATACATTTTTAGAGCTTTTTGGTGACAGAGGAGTAAAAGACGACAAAGCAATGGTAGGTGGATTGGGGAAAATCGGAGATCAGTCGTTTATGTTTATTGGTCAGCAAAAAGGTTTTAACACCAAAACGCGCCAGTACAGAAATTTTGGTATGGCCAACCCGGAAGGATACAGAAAAGCTTTACGTTTGATGCGCATGGCAGAAAAATTCGGAATTCCGGTGGTTACGCTTGTCGATACTCCCGGTGCTTATCCTGGACTTGAAGCTGAAGAAAGAGGACAAGGTGAGGCAATTGCCCGTAATATTCTTGAAATGTTTAACCTACAGGTGCCGATTATCACTGTAATTGTTGGAGAAGGTGCTTCTGGAGGTGCTTTGGGAATAGGAGTGGGTGACCGTGTATTTATGTTGGAAAATACCTGGTATTCTGTAATTTCACCTGAATCCTGTTCTTCTATCTTATGGAGAAGTTGGGAATATAAAGAAACAGCAGCAGAAGCTTTAAAACTGACTTCTATCGATATGAAGAAAAATAAACTCATAGACGATATTATTCAGGAGCCGTTAGGCGGAGCACATTATGATCGTGAAAAAACGTTTGAATCGGTTCGTAAAACTATTGTCAAAGCATACAGCGAATTAAGTAAAAAAGATATTGACAAACTCATTGAAGAACGTATTGAAAAATATACCTCAATGGGTGAGTTTAAAGAATAATTCTGTTAAACTTCAGAAAACTTAAATCCGCTTTTCAAGCGGATTTTTTTATGGAACCGATCGGTTTCTATAATGCGTTCATTTTCACTACTTATTAACAATAAGGTAGGTTTTATTAACAAAAATTAGTGCATAACTTAACAGCCCAACTTCATAAAAATGGAGTAAATTCGCAATATGGAAAAGCAACACGTAACATTAACTTCAAATAAAAATAACGTAAATAATATTATTTCGTTAGAGAAAGGAAAACTCCCTCCACAAGCTGTAGACCTGGAAGAAGCGGTGTTGGGTGCAATGATGATTGATAAAAAGGGAATTGATGAGGTAATTGACATATTGTCTCCGGATGCTTTTTATAAGGAAGCACACCGTCATATATTTGAGGCTATTGATCAATTATTTGTTGGAAATCAACCAATTGACTTATTAACAGTTTCTACACAGTTAAGAAAAAACGGAAAACTGGATCTTGTTGGAGGTGATTTTTATCTGATCAGCCTTACGCAGAAGATTTCTTCTTCAGCCCACATTGAGTTTCACTCACGCATTATTCTACAGAAATTCATACAGCGAAGCCTGATAAAAATATCAAATGAAATTATTGAAGACTCGTATGATGAAACAACAGATGTTTTTGATCTTTTGGATAAAGCAGAGTCAAAACTATATGAAGTAACTCAGGGAAACATTAAAAAGAGTTCTGAAACCGCTCAGTCTTTAGTTGCTCAGGCAAAAAAACGGATTCAGGATATTGGAAGTAAAGAAGGATTATCAGGATTGCCTACCGGATTTCATAAACTGGATACTCTTACATCAGGATGGCAACCATCAGATTTGATTATTATTGCTGCACGTCCTGGTATGGGGAAAACGGCTTTTGTCCTTTCTATGGCCAGAAATATTGCAATTGATGCAAATCAGGGGGTGGCATTGTTCTCTTTAGAGATGTCGTCTGTACAGCTAATAACCCGTTTGATTTCATCTGAAACAGCTTTGAGCTCAGAAAAATTAAGAACGGGTAAATTAGAACAACATGAATGGGAGCAGCTCAATGTGAAAGTGAAAGACCTTGAAAAGGCTCCATTATTTATTGATGATACCCCGTCGCTCTCTATTTTTGACTTACGTGCAAAAGCCCGTCGTTTAAAATCACAGTACAACATCCAGCTGATTATTATTGACTACTTACAGTTAATGACAGCGGGGGGAAGCGGAAAAGGAGGCGGTAACCGGGAGCAGGAAATTTCAACAATTTCACGTAACCTAAAAGCATTGGCAAAAGAGCTTGAAGTACCTGTTATTGCACTTTCACAGTTGTCCCGTGCCGTTGAAACGCGTGGAACGTCTAAACGTCCGCTTTTATCTGATTTACGTGAATCAGGAGCTATTGAGCAGGATGCGGATATTGTATCGTTTATTTATCGCCCTGAATATTATAAAATTGATCAGTGGGATGATGAAGAAGCAGGGCCTACTGAAGGACAGGCAGAGTTCATCATTGCCAAACACAGAAATGGTGGATTGGATAATATCCGCCTTAAATTCTTAGGTAAGTTTGGTAAGTTTGATAATCTTGAAGACGGATTTATGTCTTTTGATGAGTTACCATCCCGAATGAATGTAGAAGACCAAAACATTACCCGAAATCTCCCATCCGGAGATGCTATTTTCGGTAGTTCATTTCAAGATGATAATGACGTACCGTTCTAAAATAAAACGGCATGAAAATAAACCAAAAGTTAACCGCAGTTATTATTGATGATGAGCGTCATGCAAGAGAATTTCTGAATAAAATCATTTTAAGGGTTTTTCCGGATCATTTTCAAAAAATTGTAATTACGGATTCTGTACAAAATGGGGTAGTGCTCATAAACGAATGCAGACCTGATATTGTTTTTCTTGATATAGACATGCCCGATGAAAATGGATTTGAGCTGTTCAAAAAGTTTAATAGTGTAAACTTTGAGGTAGTGTTTACTACTGCGCATCAAAACTTTATTATGGAAGCTGTAAATACGTATGGCTGTCTCGGCTATCTGATGAAACCTATTGATCAGGACGATCTTAGAGTAATTATAGATCGGTTTGAAAACAAAATGCTGCAAAAACAGGCTACAGTTCTGACGGATAATGCTGTAAAAGGAAATGAAGTTTTGGTAGAAGATGCTAACGAGCGTTCTGAAATAGCCAAAAAAAATGATCTGCTATTTTTTTCGGGTCAACATGAGGTCAATATTGTGAAAATTTCAGATATTATTTATTGCCGTGCCAGTGACAGTTATTGCGAGTTTTATACCATGAATAAAAATTTCACTGTCAGTAAACCCTTAAAAGAGATTGAAAAAATAATCAATGATGATATTTTTTTTCGCGTACATAGATCCTATCTTGTCAATATGAATTATGTAAGCTCTTATGATAAGAAATTATCCGTTTTAAAATTGTTGGTTCATCCTCAAACAGGAGAAAATAAAATTCCCGTTGCGGATACCGGACATAAAAAAATTATAAGTGAAATTTCTTCTTAAATTTCTGTGTGTTTTTTTACTCAGTATATATGGATTTTCTCAGGAAACGTTTGAGAAAAAATACCTAACTAAAAATTATACTGCTTTAGACGGACTTCCTTCTAATGAAGTCCGATCTCTCTTTCGGGATACAAGAGGAATTTTGTGGATAGGTACCAAATCCGGGATTTCTACTAAATATTTTGGTAAAATAACCTTATTTCAACCAGCTGTTGATCTCGAATTCAGTAACGTATTAGATATTACGAGCGATTCTGCTAAGAATATATGGTTTGCCAGTTATGGTCAGGGAATATTATTTTATGACGGTACAAAAGCCGTACGCTATACTAAAAAAGACGGTTTATTATCCAATTACACTACCGCTTTGTTTTCTTTTGGTGAATACATATATGCCGGTTCAAAAAAAGGCTTTTCACGTATTCATACCAAAACATTTAAAATTCAAAATTTCAGGGTGGACCATTCTTCTGAAGAAGATTTAGTCATTACGGATTTTTTCACTCATAAAGGCAACCTTTATTTTACTACTAAGAGAAACGGAGTGTATTCATTTATCAATGACAGAATTATTGAAGTAAATAATTTAAAAGATATTTACAGAACATTTATCACTAATGATACTATTTATGTTTCCAGAGAAAACAATATTGAAGTATATAAAACAGTATCTTTTCTGAATAAACAATTGCCCTTATATTCTTTGCCTTCGAAACAGGTATGGGACTTTTATAAGACAAAGAAAGAGCATATTATCTATGCGGCCTCAAATGCAGTTTCACAAAATGATGGAGGCATAAAAGTTATTGAAGGAAAAAAAATTACGGATAAAACCAGCCATTTTGATATGGCTGACTTTAAGGTTTTTGCTCTTGAGTTTGATGAGGCAAATAAAGTTCTTATGATTGGCTCACAGAACAACGGTTTGTATCAGGTATATTTAAACAACAAAGCAGAATATTATCCTTATAAAAAACGAAATATTATTGATTTCCACCATGTAAAAGGACGTATGTACATCATGCATTCAGAAGGATTATCTGTTATGGGGTATAATGATGATTTTGGTGATCTGAAACTGGCAGATTTTAAACGCTTTCAACAAAAAAAATACAGAAAATGGCTGCCTTTATTAAAATCTAATACATGCTTTCAGAAGATTGACACGGATATTCAGGCAAAAAATATTTTGTTTTATAAATCTATGCTGGTTAACAATCAGCTTTGGATCAGCTCCAATATCGGTGTGTTTCAATTGGATAACAGCGGACGTTTAGAAAATTACTACCCGATTCTCACCAATCAGTTTACCCTGTTTCAAGGGCAGTTTATTGCAACAACTTCTGATGGTGGTATTCAGATTTTTACTGATATTGAAACACTCACCTATAAAAATTTTTCATGTAAAAGGAATCCAGATGTTCCAAAAAATGTTGTAAATATTGTCCAAAATGAAAATACAGTTCTTTTTGCTTCTGCTACAGACGGTTTATTTAAATATGAAAACGGAGTATTTTATTCCTTTTACAAGCATACAGCTTTTACAGAACAGCGACTTAAAAAAATTGTATATATAGATGAAAACCGATTTTTGGTAGCAACTGAATTTAATAAACTCTTTTTTATAGAAAAAAAAGGAGAAGTATATAAAGTCGTAAAAAGCAGATTTTCTGAAAAGATTAAAGGAAATTCCATAGACCTGTTGGCATATTATCAGGGTAAAGTATTAGTAGGAACCAATTACGGACTGAATATTTTTAATGATAAAACTACCCGTTTGATCGATAAGGATCAGGGATTTTTTAACAGTATAATTACTTCCTATTATCTCGAAAGCAACTATATAATTGTAGGTACTACAGAAGGCTTTTTTGCAATAGATTTGACAGATGTAGCCACACGAAATCATTTCAGCGATAACCTCAGGATTTCTGACATCACTATCCAGGGAAAACCTTATACAAAAGATTTTTGCTGGGGAGTATTTAAAGAAAAAACATTAGAGCTTTCCTATCAGGAAAACTCAATCGATTTAGGATTTTTAATCGGTAAAGTGGAATATCCTGAGAAACTAAGTTTCCGCTATCGTTTAAAACCAAATGAAGAGTGGAGTCCTTATTTTACAGACCCTTCTATAAAACTAAGTTATATTGAGCCGGATGAATATCAGGTAGAGATTGAAGTAAATAATCTGGATACAGGATATATAGAAATTGTACAGCCCTTAACCATTATCATCAATCCGCCTTTTTATAAGACATGGAAATTCTTATTTGCGGTATTTGTATTTTCTTCTTTGCTGGTCTTTTTATTGCTTCGTTATAGAATTTCTGTACTAAAAAAGAAACATAGAAAAGAACAGGAACTGCAAGAGTATAATAATGCACAGAAGCTGAAAACGATACAGTTAGAAAGACGTATTACAAACACGAAACTCGAAGCATTGAGAAGTCAGATGAATCCGCATTTTATTTTTAATGTGCTCAATTCTCTTCAAAATTATATTATTGATAATGATGTAGATAACGCTTTATATTTCTTGAGCAAATTCTCGAAATTAACACGAGAGACACTGAATTTTTCTACCCTTCAATTCATTACGCTTAAAGAAGATCTGGATTTCATTAAACTGTATATAGATGTAGAAAACATGCGTCTGGATTATCCGGTTTCTCTGCATATAAAGAAGAATCTTGACTTTAATGAAAACGATTTGATGGTACCCCCTATGATTATGCAGCCTATTGTTGAAAACTGTATAAAGCATGCATTTACCAGACAAATTACACAACCCGTTATCGAAATTTCAGTGGAAATGCTTTTCTCAAAACTTGTCATTCGTATTAAAGATAATGGTATTGGATATGTAAACCAGAAAAAAGAAAATTACCATGAATCAAAAGGAATTGCTATGGTTAAAGAACGTCTTAATCTTCTTCACAATGAAAAGGGCACTTATTACACAGCTGAGTCTTCTGAAAAGGGAACCGTAATCACTTTGATTTTACCCATAGAAATAGCATTCACTAAACAAAAGTAGGGTTTCACCCCCGAAAAACCCATTTTCGCTAAATTGAGAAAAAAATGTTCTGACTTTAGAACAAAAAAAATTAAATTGCAATATATTTGTTGAGTAAGATTAATATTTTTTTGAAAGAAAAGAAAAGTTAATTTTAATTAATTCTCTATGAATTTTATTTGTTGTTTAAAAAGTCCGCTTTAAGTGGACTTTTTTATTTCACCTATAATAAAAAAGGCAGAACTTATTGTTCTGCCTTATTCTTTTATACTTTGTCTTGTTATAAGTGGATTACTTCACCATAAGCATCAGCTACAGCTTCCATTACAGCCTCACTCATAGTAGGGTGTGGATGCACTGCTTTAAGAATCTCATGACCAGTGGTTTCGAGTTTACGGGCAACTACTGCTTCTGCAATCATATCCGTAACACCTGCGCCAATCATATGACAACCCAGCCATTCACCATATTTTGCATCAAAAATTACTTTTACAAAACCATCAGGAGTACCGGCTGCTTTCGCTTTTCCTGAAGCAGAAAAAGGAAATTTACCAACTTTAATTTCATAACCTGCCTCTTTTGCTTTTTTCTCTGTTAATCCTACAGATGCGATTTCAGGAGTTGCATAAGTACACCCTGGAATATTTCCATAATCTAAAGGTTCAACATGTAATCCTGCCAATTTTTCAACACATAATATTCCTTCTGCAGAAGCTACGTGAGCCAATGCCTGACCAGGAGAAACATCACCTATTGCATAATAACCCGGAATATTGGTTTGGTAAAAATCATTTACTAAAATCTTATCTTTATCAGTAGCAATTCCTACTTCTTCCAATCCGATATTTTCGATATTAGATTTAATTCCTACAGCAGAAAGCACGATGTCAGCTTCAAGTACTTCTTCTCCTTTAGCTGTTTTTACAGTTGCTTTAACACCGTCTCCGGTAGTATCAACTTTTTCAACTGAAGAATTAGTCATGATCTTAATTCCTGCTTTTTTCAAAGAGCGTTCGAACTGTTTTGAGATGTCTTCATCTTCTACAGGTACTATATTCGGCATGAATTCAACGATAGTAACTTCAGTTCCCATTGAATTATAAAAATGAGCAAACTCAACTCCAATCGCACCGGAACCAACGACAATCATTTTTTTAGGTTGTACCGGTAATGTCATTGCCTGGCGGTATCCGATTACTTTTTTACCATCTTGAGGTAAGTTTGGCAATTCACGTGAACGTGCTCCGGTAGCAATAATAATGTGATCTGCGCTATATTCAGTTACTTTACCATCTTTGTCTGTAACATCAATCTTTTTACCAGGTTTTATTTTTCCAAAACCGTCGATAACTTCGATTTTATTTTTTTTCATCAGAAATTGAACCCCTTTGCTCATACCTTCTGCTACGCCTCTTGAACGTGAAATTACGGCATTAAAATCCTTATCTACTTCTCCGTTTATGGTTAGTCCGTAATCCGATGCATGTTTCAGATAATCAAAAACCTGAGCAGATTTTAGTAAGGCTTTTGTAGGAATACATCCCCAGTTTAAGCAAATCCCACCTAAATTTTCTTTTTCTATAACGGCAACTTTAAAGCCTAATTGTGACGCACGAATAGCTGTTACATAACCTCCGGGACCACTACCTAATACTATAATATCGAATTTCATATATCTATTTTTCTGATAATATTTTCAGTCGACTAAAATAAGCAATTATTTTGTTTGCTGAAAGATTGATAATTAAAACTTGTTTTTTTTATTTTTAATTGCTGTAAAATTATTTTTATTCATTATTCTACGGCATATTGAGAATCATACAGATTTTTATAATATCCGTTTTCAATGGTCAACAACTCTTGGTGCGAACCTTTTTCTACAATTTTACCTTTATCCATTACAATGATAACATCAGCATTTACTATCGTAGCCAGACGATGGGCAATAACAATAGAAGTTCTGTCTTTTGTAAGAATTTCAGTTGCCTGCTGAATAAGTTCTTCCGAGTAGGTATCCACTGAAGAAGTTGCCTCGTCTAAAATAAGAATACTCGGATTGCTCATATACGCACGTAGGAAAGCAATTAACTGCCGTTGACCAGAAGAAAGCATAATGCCACGCTCTTTTACATTATAATCATATCCGTTAGGGAGGCTTTCTATAAACGAGTTAATACCAATTTTTTTAGCGGCTTCAATTACCTGTTCTTTTGTCAATTCAGGGTCATTAAGTGTAATATTGTTAAGAATGGTATCGCTGAATAAGAAAACATCCTGCAAAACTACAGCTATTTGTTTGCGCAGACTTTCTAAAGTAAAATCATTAATATTGGTACCGTCAATGGTAATCGTACCTTCCGATATTTCATAAAATCGACTCAAAAGATTAATGATAGTAGATTTTCCGGCACCTGAAGAGCCTACAATAGCGACGGTCTGCCCTGATTTTACTTCTAAATCAATCCCTTTCAAAACTTCAACCCCTTCAATATAGCTAAAATGTACATTCTGCAGTGAAATATTGCCTTCAAATTTTGGAGCAGTTATTTGACCGTTTTCTTGTATAAGATCATTCCGATCCATAATTTCGAAAACCCTGTCAGCAGCTACAATACCCATTTGCATAACATTGAATTTATCCGCAATCTGACGCAAAGGGTTAAAAAGCATAGAGATCATCATGGTATAAGCAAATAAGTCTCCTGTCGTGGTAATATTATCTCCGCCAATGATGCTAAAACCTCCATAGATAATAACGCAACCCAACGTAACTGAAGATACAATATCAGCTATTGGAAAGAAAATAGAGTTATAGAGAATATTTTTCTGCCACGCATCATTATGCTTTTTATTGATTTCTTCAAATTTTTTATATTCCAATTCTTCTCTTGCGAACAGTTGTAGAATCTTAATACCTGTAATGCGTTCCTGTACAAAAGTATTGAGGTTGGCAATCTGGGCGCGTACTTCTTCAAAGGCTACTTTCATGTGTTTTTGAAAAACACGCGTAGCATATAGTAGTATGGGCATAGCAGCCAACACAATAATCGTAAGTTTCCAGTTCATATAGGCCATAATGCCCAAAACAACAACCATTTTAAGTACATCCCCAATGATCATAAACAATCCCTGACTAAAAATGCTGGCGATAGATTCGATATCGGAAACATTTCGAGTAATCAGCTTTCCTACGGGTTCATTATCGAAATATTTCAATTTGAAACGGGTCATTTTGTCAAACAATTCTTCCCGTATGTCTTTAATAATGTTTTGTCCCAGCCAATTGGCGATATAAGTAAAGGAAAACTGCGAACCAACCTCTAAAACCAATACAAGAAACATCAACAGTATATAAAACAGCAAACCCTGATTGTCTTTAGTCTCAATGTATTTGTCTACAACTTCTTTGAGCATATAGGGACGAACGGCAGCAAAAACCGATAAAGTAATCACACTGATCACCACCCAATACATTTTGGTTTTGTAGGGTTGTGCATAATGCATTACTTTTTTTAATGTACTTGTTTTAAGTTTACTCATTTATATACGGATACGTGACTTTAGTTAAATATAAGCCGTGTGCCGGGACTGAAAATCCAGCCTTGCTGCGGTTTTTACTTTCAATAATATTTCTTAATTCGTTTACTTCAATTTTTCCTGTGCCGATATTAATCAGAGTACCTACAATTGCTCTTACCATATTTCTCAAAAAACGATTGGCAGAGATGGTAAACACTATTTTATTATCCTCCTGAGTCCAGTAGGCTTCAGTAATCGAACAGTTAAAAGTAAAAACATCGGTGTGGACTTTTGAAAAGCATTCAAAATCTTCATATTCCAATAAAATTTTAGCTGCCTGATTCATTTTAGCAATGTCGAGATCCCTAAAATGATACCAGCTCAGATCTTTGCTAAACACATCTTTTTGAGTGTGTATAAGATACTCATAGGTTCGGGCAGAGGCATCAAAGCGTGCATGCGCTTCATCATGCATTCTTTTGACAGAAAAAACAGCAATGTCCTCCGGCAGAAAGGAATTTAGTTTTTTGACAAGCAGTGTAGCATCAAATGATGTCTCAGTGTCAAAATGGGCATACATCTGAGCAGCATGAACTCCGGCATCTGTTCTTCCGGCACCAACAATCTCAAACGTATCATGCAGCAAGAGATTCAATGCTTTTGTAAGTACTTCCTGTACAGAAATAGCATTGGGTTGCGATTGCCAACCGTGATAATGGGTACCTTTATAAGCAAATTCTATAAAATATCTCAATTTGAATTTTCTAAAATCAATGCAAATATACGGCAATTTCACGAGAGCATTTTTATAAATATAAATACCTTCAGGTTAAAAAACATTGGTTTTTGTTTTCTATTTTTGTAATTAAACTTGAAATAATGAGATTCTTATTCATTTTAGTAGCATTTATTGGTAGTCTTGGTGCTTTTTCTCAATCGTTTGCTGATTATTTTGAAAATAAAACACTTCGTTTAGATTATACTTTCGAAGGTGACCATATCCATCAAACAGCTGCTTTGGAGGCTATGAAAATGATTCCGGAATGGAACGGACGGAAAGTAAATCCTGAAAAAGTATTGCTGCAGGGAAACGGCCAGATACAGATGTATGATGCTGCTACAGATCGGCTCATTTATGTAGAAAGTTACAGCACCTTATTTCAGGAGTGGACTACTCTTGAGGTGGCTAAAAAGACACATAAGAAGTTTGAAAATGTATTTTTGGTTCCTTTTCCCAAACAAAAAGTGAATATAAAGATAGTCTTCTTTGATAAAGCCAATACTGCGCATATTTTACTCAATCATATTGTTGATCCTAAAGATACTAATATTCAAAAAGAGCCAAAGAAAAATGAAATAGAGACCATTATAATACATCAGAGTTCACATCCCAATCCTATAAAAATTGCCGTTGTTGCAGAAGGATATTCGAAGAAAGAAATGAAAACGTTTAAAAGAAAAGCCAATGCATTTGTCAGACAGCTCTTCAAACATTCGGCTTTCAAAAAATATCAGGAACGATTTCAGATTATTGCCGTGATGCCGGTTTCAATAGACAGTGGCATCACAACTCCGCGCAAACAGGAATGGAAAAATACAGCTTTACAAGCCAGCTTTGATACGTTTGATATGGATCGATATCTTACCATTCAACACGTAAGAGAGATGCATAATGTACTCGAAGGAATACCTTATCATCATATTGTAGTACTGGCAAATTCCGAAGTATATGGTGGGGGAGGTATTTACAACAGTTATGCTGTTATGTCTGCACAAATTAAAAAGTTTGCCAGGGTTACAGTACATGAATTCGGACATAGTTTTGCAGGATTGGCAGATGAATATTTTTACCCGTCTGATCACTTACAGCAAATTACAAAAAACAATTTTGAACCCTGGGAACAAAATATTACCAGTCTGGCTAATTTTGAGACAAAGTGGAAACGTTTTTTGAAAAAAGACACTCCAATTCCCACTACTTATACAGAAAAAAACAGACCTTTAGGTGTCTATGAAGGATTAAAAGGAAACGGAATTTACATACCGGGTCAGGTATGCCGTATGAAAACCAACGGTGCAAAAGATTTTTGTACAGTTTGCAGCCATGCAATAGAGCAACTTATTTTATTTTATACAGAAGAATAGTGAAAAAAATTCTTTTACTTTCGGATACGCACAGTCATATAGACGACCGTATTCTCAATTATGTACATCAGGCAGATGAAGTTTGGCATGCCGGTGATATCGGTGATTTGAAAGTGACCGATACTTTAAAAAAGCTCAAACCCCTACGTGCTGTCTATGGTAATATTGATGATCATGAAGCCCGTTTAGAGTTTCCACTCAATAATCGCTTTATGTGTGAGGGAATGGATGTTTGGATTACCCATATTGGCGGTTATCCCGGAAAATATAACATAGCTATCCGGAAAGAACTAAAAGAAAATCCACCCCAGTTATTTATCTGTGGTCATTCCCATATATTAAAAGTTCAGTTTGATAAAGCGTTGAATTGTCTGCATATGAATCCCGGAGCAGCAGGTATATATGGTTTTCATCAAATACGCACAATGCTGCGGTTTGAAATTGATAAAGGAAAGATTCAACAATTAGAAGTAATAGAATTAGGTAAAAGATAAAATGAAGATATACGATACAAAAGGCTGGCTGGTATTTATTTTTAAAATACACAAATCCGATACGATTCAAAAATTATGGCCTACAATTTTGTTAATGGGTTTGCTTTCATGGTTGGTGGCGTATATTGAAATCGACTATTTGGAACTTCCTCAGAATTCAGGTTTGAAAAATATTGCCATGCTGCACGGGGTAATTGGTTTTGTCTTATCTCTTCTATTGGTTTTTAGAACCAATACAGCTTATGATCGCTGGTGGGAAGGCCGGAAAGCATGGGGAAAACTCATTAATGATGTACGGAATATTGCTATTAAACTCGACAGTGTATTGCCGGAAGATGATAAAGCCAATCGAAGTTTCTATGCTAATAAATTAAAGATGTATGCCCGTATTCTGCATACCCATCTTACGAACGAATCTACAAAATACATGCTGGATGAAAGTGAGCATCCTGAATTTGATGATTATCTCAAATCACAGCACCCGCCATCATCCATTGCCGGAAAGATGCGGAAGATGACACAGAAACTGTCTAAAGATGGCGTAATTATGCCAGAGGATAAATGGACTATTGATCAGCTTTTAAATGGTTTGATTGATGTTGCAGGAACCTGTGAACGGATTAAAAATACACCCATTCCGTTTGCTTATGCACTGTTTATTAAGAAGTTTATCTTTGTATATGTAATAACACTACCCATCGGATATGTTTTTACAACAGGATATTATATTGTACCTTTGGCTATGGTCGTGTTTTATGTTTTGTTGAGTCTTGAGCTTATTGCTGAAGAGATTGAAGACCCTTTCAATGGCGGTACAGATGATCTGCCAACCAATAAAATAGCTGAAAACATCGGCAGAAATGCTACAAATATTCTTATGCAAAATTTCAAATAATATGGACAAAAGTATCTTTGATTTTTTAAAGCAAATCGAAAAAAATAATAATCGCGAATGGTTTTCTGAAAACAAAAATAAATATGATAAAGCGGCTGCAGAGGCTAAAATATATTTTACCAAAATATATGATGAGTATGCAAAACGCGATTATCTGGAAGCCATGAAAATATACAGAATTTATAGGGATGTTCGATTCTCAAAAGATAAAACGCCTTATAAAAATCATTTTTCTATGTTTATGGCACGTACCAAACCCTCTTTAAGGGGCGGCTACTATTTGCATATCGAACCTGGAAAGAGTTTTGCCGGAGGAGGTTTCTGGGAACCCAATAAAGAAGATTTATTCCGGATTCGGAAAGAAATAGAACTTGACGACAAGGAGCTGCGTGCGATTATTGAAGATAAGACCTTTAAAGAAACATTTGGAACCCTCACAGGTGACGAATTGATAAGCGCTCCTAAAGGTTTTGATAAAAATCATCCGGCAATTGATCTGATCCGAAAGAAGCAATTTCTGGTTTCTAAATCATTTACAGACAAAGAAGTACTTGCTCCTGATTTTACAGAAAAAGCAGTAGCTGTTTTTACAGCAATGCGTCCTTTTTTTGATTATATGTCAGAAGTGTTGACTACCGATTTAAACGGAGAATCATTATATAAATAGAAAAGAGGCTTATGCCTCTTTTTTATTCTTCTTTTAAAACTTTTTTAGCTACTTTACCAACGGTGAGCCCCTGTACTACAATTGAAAATAAAACAACAATATAAGTAATCTCCAGTAGCGTATCTTTATATTCGCCATTAGGCATTGATAAAACCAATGCTATAGAAACACCTCCTCTGATACCGCCCCAAACCATGGTTATTAAAGAACCTCGTGTATAAGTATTTCTGCGCAAAATTGATTTCAGCGGTATTAGTATTGACATCATTCGGGAAAATAAAACAATGAAGATGGCTACAAATCCTAAAACCAGCTGTTCTTCCAGATCAGGCAACAACAAGAGCTCAAAACCGATAAACAGGAATAAGATGGCATTCATAATCTCATCAATCAGCTCCCAGAATTTACCTAAATAATCTCTGGTTGTCTCATTCATTGAATGTGTTTTTCCATAATTTCCGATAATAAGACCTGCGATTACCATTGCTAAAGGAGAAGAAACATGCAGTTGTTTGGCTACGAGGAAACCACCCATTACGATGGATAAAGTAATCAGAACAGAGACTTTATAATCATCTATTTTTTTCATAACGTTAGAGGCTGTAAAACCGAGTAAAGTTCCTAATATAACACCTCCGCCGGCTTCAATTAAAAACAGGCTCGAAACAGAGGCAAAGGTCACTTCAAAGCTGGCATCAGTAGCCATTTTTAAAACTACGGCAAACATGACTACAGCTACTCCGTCATTAAATAAAGACTCCCCTGTAATCTTGGTTTCAATGTGCTTCGGTACTTTTGCCTGTTTAAGAATTCCCAATACCACAATAGGATCGGTAGGTGAAATGAGCGTTCCGAACAACAGACAGAAGATAAAAGGTATTTCAATACCAAACAAAGGAGCTACATAAAATAACAGACCTGCAATGATAAAGGCTGAGAGTACTACACTTATGGTAGCATACGTGGCTATTGAGCTTTTCTGATCTTTGAGATCGGCAATATTCACATGGAGAGCACCCGCAAAAAGCAGAAAGTTAAGCATAGCGCCCATAAGGATTTCATTGAAATCAAATTGTTGTATAAGTTCAAAAAACTCTTTAGTAGTCTGAGGAAAAAACTGATCTCCTACCAGACGGATTCCTAAAGAAACCAACACAGCTATGATCATAATACCGATCGTAGCGGGTAATTTTAAAAACCGTAAATTGAGATAAGCAAATAATGAGGCAAGTACAATTAAAACTGAAAAGGTATAGTATAATTCCATGGGAGATAAATTTTCTGCAAAATTAATGCATCATTTTAACAATGAAAGTATTTTTTTTATAAATGTCAATTTATTTTGATAGGGAGGATATTTCATCTTTAAATCCAGCCAGTTTTTTCTATGGACTATCGTTTTAGAATGACTAAAGACATCAAAAGAAAATTTGCCATTATAATTACCCATACCACTTTCTCCAAAACCTCCGAAAGGAACTCTGAGATTGATGATATGAGAAAGGACATCGTTGATACAACCGCCTCCAAATTGTAATTTGTCCATAAACTTTTTTGCTTTTTTAATTTCGCCTGAAAACATATAGAAAGCAAGAGGTTTCGCATTTTGCTGATTGTATAATATCACTTCTTCCAAGTCATCATACGTAACTATTGGTAAAACAGGTCCGAAAATTTCTTCCTGCATCACAGGATCCTGCCAGTGTACATTGTCAAGTATTGTAGGTGCTATATAAAGTTCCTTTTCATCGTGAACACCACCACAAATGATTTGTTGCGGTTGCAGATAACCAATCAAACGGTTGAAATTTTTTGCATTGATGATTCTCGGATAATCTGTATTGTTTTGAATATCCGAACCATAGAAATCAAGAATATATTGTTGTAGCAACGCGATAAATTTTGGTTTACTTTTTTTTGCAATCCATATAAAATCGGGTGCAATACAGGTTTGTCCGGCATTTACAAATTTACCGAAGACAATTCTCTTAGCCGCCAATTCCAGATTTGCAGATTCTGTAATCACACAAGGACTTTTTCCTCCGAGTTCCAATACAACTGGCGTCAGGTGTTTTGCTGCCGACTGATAAATTATTTTACCTACCTGCGTGCTGCCGGTAAAAAAAATTTTATCGAATTTATTTTCGAGTAGCTTCGTTGTCACATCTGCATCACCAAGAACAGTTGTTACCCATTCACTTTGAAATGTTTCCCTTATAAGTTCTTCCAGAATTAATGCAGTATAAGGGGTGAGTTCAGAGGGTTTTAGCACTACCGTATTTCCTGCTGCTATAGCAGCTATCAAAGGTCTGATCGCTAATAAAAAAGGATAATTCCAGGGTGCGATAATCAGTACGGATCCGTAAGGCTGTTTATAAATATATTCTGAAGAAGGAAAATTAAGTAAAGAAGAACGTACCCTTTTCGGACGGCTCCATCTGTTCAGATTTTTCAGATGATTATCAATTTCAAGATACAAGATCGAAATTTCTGTAACAAATCCTTCAAAGGGAGACTTTTTAAAGTCTTGCTGCAATGCAGAGAGTATCTTTGCTTCCTTCTTTTCGATATTTGTTTTTAAAGCTGTAAGAAGTTGCTTTCTATTCTCTAAAACAAGTGTATGGTTTGCGTTGAAGAAAGTACGTTGCTCATGCAGCAGGGGATAAAACGAATTCATTCTTTTTTTATTAAAGATACTGATTTTTGATTTTTTTCAGAAAAAATAGTACCTTTAAGTAATATACTTTACGTTATAATAGTAATGATAGCAGTTTAGAACACAAAATTAAAAAGATATGAATATGAAAAAAAGTTTATTAGCAATCGCCTTTGTAGGAATCGCTTTAGTATCCTGTAAAAAGAAAGAAACAACAACCGATGGTATGGATGGTGTTAACAAAGACACCACTACCATGAATCATGACGGACATTCTCATACTTCAGAAAACTCACTGGACTGGGCTGGAACTTATAAAGGAACGCTTCCATGTGCTGATTGTGAAGGAATAGAAACGGTGATTACTCTTAATAAGGATGAAACATTTACGCATAAAGCAACCTATATGGGAGCAAAAGCAGGTACTGAAAAAACAACTTTTGAAGATAAGGGGACTATTATGTGGCACGATGGTTCTGTAGTACATCTTAAAGGTAAAGATACTGATGTTAAATTAAAAGTAGGCGAGAATAAACTGATACAATTAGATCAGGAAGGAAATGAAATTGATGGTGCTCTGAAAGAACATTATGTATTGACAAAACAATAAAAAAAGAAGCTTTAAAGCTTCTTTTTTTATATAATCTTTCCAAAACAAGAATTTATTTATTATAATGTGCAAGGAAATGGGATAGTGCACGAATACCGGTTCCTGTACCGCCCAATCCTTTGTAATTTTCAGGACTTTCAGTAAAAGCTGGTCCTGCAATATCTAAATGCACAAAAGGATATTGTGCAAAATGCTCTAAAAATTTCCCTGCTGTGATGGTACCGGCATAACGACCACCAATATTTTTTAAATCAGCAACTGAAGATTTGATCTGCTCTTTATAATCGTCCCACAAAGGTAGGTGTACCATACGTTCGTATACATGATTACCTGCATTCAATAAAGAATTATTTACAGCATCAGATGCATTACTCATCATGCAGGCTGCTCGTGTCCCCGCTGCTACCAATGCTGCTCCGGTAAGAGTTGCGGCATCAATTATCAGTTCCGGTTCGTATTGATTACTATACGCAATAGCATCTCCTAAAATAAGTCTTCCTTCAGCGTCGGTATTGAGCACTTCTACAGTAGTACCGTCAAACATCGTAATGATATCGCCTGGTGCATACGCATCTCCACCGGGTCTGTTGTCAGTTGCCGGAATCAATCCAATAAGATGTACATTGAGTTTGTTCAATGCAGCAGCATATATAGTACCTGCCATACAGGCAGCACCACCCATATCCGATTTCATAGAATCCATAGAACCCGCAGTTGGTTTCAATGAAAGACCTCCTGTGTCATATACCACTCCTTTTCCTACTAAAACAACAGGTTTGCTGTTAACAGGGTTTTCAGGTTTATATTCGAGAATTGTAAATGTTGGCGGTTGTACAGAGCCTTTGTTCACAGCTAATAAACCACCCATCTTTAATTGTTCTATTTCATCTTTCTCAAGTATTTCTACTTTAAAATCAGAAGCTTCTCCGATAGCTACAATTTCTTTAGATAACTGTTCTGCTGTTAAAAACGAAGTAGGCTCATTTACCATGTCTCTTGCCCAGTAAACTGCTTTAATGATATTATTAAGCTCACTGATACGTTCTGTATCCATATTTCCGTTTAAATAAATATGTTCAAGATGATTTCTTTTATCCTCGGCATCTTTAAAATATTTTAAAAACTGGTAATTAGACAAAGCCAGACCTTCAGCAACTGCCAGTGCAGATTCTCCGTTTCCAAGAATGGTAAGGGTTGTTTCTTTTTTATCAAGTTTCTGACGGATATTAAAACCCGAAACACGCATTTTTTCTAAATCAGACTGTTCTTTTACAAAGAAAAAGTACTGTTTTCCTATCTTTAGATAATCTTCTTTTGTCTCAGATGTTTGAAAATCCGTATATTGTTTTTTTACAAAATCGGGAAAATTACCTTCCAAAACTGATGTTGGGCTGATAAGAAAAACAAAAGAAAAATCGTAATTTATTATTTTTGAAAATTGTAACATATGCTAAATTTTAATTGAACTATCAAATGTAGTAAATTCTGTTTAATTCCTCGGATATACATCCAAACTGTATTATTTGTTTATGATAACTCCAGATCTTTTTTTTCTGTTTTTGACCTTTACAAAACCGATGAGCATAAACACACCACTTCCACATATAAAAAGGCATATTATCATAGGAAATAAGCTGTCATCAGCTAAAAAGCTCACAAGACTTGACATAGAAGCACCAAATACCATTTGTATAAAACCAATAAGGGCAGAAGCACTTCCTGCATTTTTTGTAAATGGCGTCAAAGCCAATGCAGTTGCATTGGGTACCAGATGCCCCAGACAAAAGAGAAAACATACCAAATGAGCAACGAGTATTTCTACTGTAAGCAACTGAGTATTTTGCAGAACAATACCACTGACACCAATAGTACACAGTGCGACGGCAGAAAAAATAACTATTTTTTTAGATGAAAATTTATTCAACATTACCCGGTTTACCTGACTTCCTAAGATATATCCGAAAGCATTAAATCCAAAAATTAAACCGTATGTTTTTTGTGAAATACCAAAATATTCCATAAACACAAAAGGGGAACCGCTGATATAGGCAAACATACCTGACATGGCAAGACTACCAATCAAGGCATAGAAAATAAACGTTTTATCAGACAGTACTTCTTTATAGTTTGTGATTATTGTAGGTATGCTCAGAGAATGAGATGCTTCTCTGGGCTGGCTTTCAGGTAAAAAGAATAATACTGAAAACAGTAATATCATTCCCAGTGAGGTCATAATATAAAAGATAGTACGCCATTCAGAAACGGTTAATACCCAGCTGCCGATAGTAGGAGCAATGATAGGGGCAATTCCTACGATGAGCATAAGAATAGAAAAAATTTTTGCTATTTCACTTACTGGAAATAAATCTCTGACAATAGCGCGTCCGACTACCATTCCTACACAACCTCCCAATGCAAGTAATACTCTCATAGCAATCAGCCATTCGATAGTAGGTGAAAGTGCACACCCTATACTTGCAAGAATATATAAAGAAAGTCCGAAAATAAGAGGTTTTTTTCTTCCGAATCTGTCGGTTACAGGGCCATAAAATAGTTGTCCGAAGCTGATACCGATAAAATAACCGGTCAGTGTAAATCCTACATGAGATAAGTCGGTTTTCAGGCTTTGGGCAATAGCTTTAAAAGCAGGTAAATACATGTCAATACTAAATGGTCCTAAAGCAGAAAGCCCTCCTAATACTAAAAGGATGGTATATTTTTGTTTTGTAGTCATAAAATTCTGGCTGAAATGAGTTTAAGATAATTGCAAAAGAAATACAAAGTTATGGCTACAAAATGAAACAAAGAGTGTTTTGAGTAATTTTAACCTAAAACGCTCTTAACTGTTAATAATTAACGTTATTAATGTGAAACTGCTTTTAATCCTATAATAGATCCGATTAAAGTAGTAATAAAGAAAAGCCTCCAAAAATTTGCCGGATCTTTAAAGAAAAAGATGCCTACCAAAACGGTACCGACAGCTCCGATACCCGTCCATACAGCATAAGCTGTTCCTAAAGGCAATGACTGTGTAGCTTTGATCAGCAATGTCATACTTATGATACAGGCAACAGCAAAACCTCCATACCACATATAACTTTCAGTTCCGGTTGTTTCTTTGGCCTTTCCCAGACATGAAGTAAATAAAACCTCAAATAGGCCGGCAATAATTAAAATAATCCAATTCATGATATTGTTAATAATTTAGATCTGCAAATTTCTTTTGGAAACAGTAGAATTTATTTAACATAGGATAAATAATATTTTTTATTTAAAAAAAACATGTCTATAGGATAAAATTTTTTCTATAAATTTGATGGTATTTATTTGTAATTGAGTTGGTTATGATTTTTTAATAATTGGCAGATGAAAAAGTATGTTTTGTATTGTTTTCTTTTGATTAATGTTACTTTGTTTGCTCAGACTAATAAAGAGATAATCAAAGAATCGACTTCTTATTTTTCTTTGGATTCTTTAGGCAATTTTAACGGAGAGGGCGCTTTATTTATAAAAAAGAAAATAGCAGAATCACAGTTTTTACTCCTTGGTGAACAACATGAAATTCATGCCATAGAGCTATTTGTAGAGAGATTAATTCCTTATTTAAAAGAAAATGGATATAACCATTATGCTGCTGAAATTGGACCTGTAGCCTCTCGGAAACTTATGGAATTAAAGTTGCAATCTGTTTCTTTAAAATCATATTATGAAAAATATATGCCTCGAGTAAATATGACTCCATTTGGTTTTTTTAGTACGATAGAAGAAGAAAAAACGCTTGAAAAATTAATGAAATATGATATAGCGATATGGGGAATTGATTTTGAAAACTATGGTTCTTATCTTTCTATTATTGATATGCTCTATGAAAATTCGGATAAGAATAAAATCTCCAAACAGCTATACCAGAGTCTGTATTCGTATGTTGCGTCTGAATATAAAAAAGGGGAAAATAATTTTAATCCTGCTCTGATGAACAATTTGTTGCATTCAAAGGAAATGAGTGTTTTTTTGGATCTTACAGATAATGAAATAAACAATTTTATAAAAGAACAATTCAAATTGTCTTTGGAAATAAACCATCAATTGACTTTAGGGTATTGGCATAGAAGAGTTGAAAATATGAAAAAAAATTTCGCTGAATACTATCACTCTGAAAAAGCAAAAGAAGATACAGTTAAGGTAATTGTAAAGTTCGGCGCCGTGCATACAGCAAGAGGAACAAGTTTCAGCGGTAATATTGAAATAGGAAATATGATTTATGAGTTGGCAAACATCAATCGTGCAAAATCATTTTCAATAATCACATTTCCAAGATACATTCAAAATCCAATAACCGGAAAAACAGAAGATGTAGCGGATGAGGAAAGTAAAGAACTATTGGGTTGTGTTGATTCAAACCAATGGAGTGTCATAGATTTAAATAAATTGAAAACATTGAGTATCCGGTATAATATTACTTTGAGTAAAAATATCAATAGTTATATTCAAAAGTATGATATCATACTCATTCCTCCAGAAACTAAATACTCCATAAAGATCATCGAAAATTAATGTCATTTTTTTAAGGAGTATTGTCATCCTCAAAAAATAAAAGCTTGTTATTATTTATTTCCCAATAATAAAACCAGCAGATACCATACAATAGGTAAACTCTCTACCCAAAAAAGCGTGTAATATTTTGATCGTTGTGCATTCGCAAAAAAGGTGAAAACTCCGGTAATGCTTACTAAAATAAGATTGATAAACCATTGGTATTCATAATAACCAATTTTAAGAAATTCAAGCCCGTAGAAAGCAAGAAGTAAGAAATAGATCAGCGATTTGGTTTTGGGTATGCCGATGGTTTGAGGCACTGTTCTTAAACGGATATCATCATATTTCAAATCATTAATCTCAAAGATTAAAATCAATATCAGTGTCAGGATAAAACGTTGTAGAAACTTATAAAAAATATCATTACTGATGGCAATATCGGCATTGAGTAATGGAATAATTAATGTAACCGCTGCCCAACAGAAAGACACAATATAAATTTTTATACCTGCCAGATTTCTCAGGTTGCTTTTGTTTTTGGCAATCGGAATCAGATAAAAAAGGCAGAGTAGTCCGATAACTGCAATACCTGTTTTTGCTGCTGTATTAAGAAATATAAAAGTATATAAAGCAGATAGAGCAGCTAATACTGTCAGAATAGAAATAATCTTTAAGCTCAGAGTAGGCAGCCCTTTTTTTGAAATATAAGGAGCATATTTTATAACGTTATAACTGAAAACGGTTCCGGAAAAAATAAAGAACAATACAGTCAGATCGGAAGGAATGGCTGCAAAATAGTAAGTCATCTGTACCAAAGCTGAGGTAGCAATGCCTACGTGAATACTGGAATTCAAATAAAGATCAAAAACTTTAACGTATAAAGGGCGCGCTGACATATCTTTAAAATTGATTCTTGATTTCTCTCTGCTTTTTTAAAATTGATACTTATTATAAGCAAAATAAAAGAATTTATCTTTATTTTTGTTGTTTAAAAATTAAAACACAACTAAATTTTTTTTATTTTTTTTACGTAGATGAAAACAAATGCTTTTGCTTTGAGACATATCGGTCCAAGACCATCTGATATGCAGCATATGCTTAACACTATCGGTGTTAAAGATATTGAACAATTACTATTTGAAACTTTTCCTGATAAAATTCGTTTAGAAAAAGATTTAGAGCTGGATCCTGCTATGACGGAGTACGACTATATGTCGCATATTGTAGCTTTAGGTGCTAAAAATAAAGTATTCAAATCCATGATTGGTTTAGGATATAATGAAGCAATTGTTCCGGCGGCTATTCAAAGAAATATTTTTGAAAATCCGGGTTGGTACACAGCTTACACACCTTATCAGGCAGAAATTGCACAAGGAAGACTGGAAGCATTATTGAATTTCCAAACAACCGTTATTGAATTGAGCGGAATGGAAATTGCTAATGCTTCTCTATTAGATGAAAGTACGGCAGCAGCAGAAGCGATGGCTCTTTTATTTGATGTAAGAACGAGAGACCAAAAGAAAAATAATGCTAATAAATTCTTCGTTTCAGAAGAAATTTTACCTCAGACATTATCTGTATTACAAACACGTTCTACTCCAATTGGTATTGAGTTGGTGGTAGGGAATCACGAACAGTTTGATTTTTCTGAAGATTTCTTCGGAGCCATCTTGCAATATCCGGGTAAATACGGTCAGGTATATGATTATTCTGATTTCATCAATACAGCCAAAACAAAAGATATCAAAGTAGCTGTGGCTGCAGATATTTTATCTTTGGTACGCCTAAAATCTCCGGGAGAAATGGGAGCTGATGTTGTTGTAGGAACTACACAGCGTTTTGGTATTCCTTTGGGTTATGGAGGTCCGCATGCAGGATTCTTCACTACTAAAGAAGAATACAAAAGATCCATGCCGGGACGTATCATAGGAGTATCACAGGATGCAAATGGTAACCGCGCTTTGCGAATGGCATTGCAAACCCGTGAGCAACACATCAAACGTGAAAAAGCGACTTCAAATATTTGCACGGCACAAGTGTTACTGGCTGTTATGGCTGGCATGTATGCAGTATATCACGGTCCTCAGGGACTTCGTTTTATCGCAACTGATGTACATTCAAAAGCGGTAACAATAGAAAATGAATTGACGAAATTAGGTTTTGAGCAATTAAACGATGCCTATTTTGATACTATTCTGATAAAAGCAGATGCGGCAAAGGTAAAAGAAATCGCTGAGAGAAATCAAGTGAATTTCTACTATCCTGATAACAACACTGTATCAATATCTGTCAATGAAACCATATCACTAAAAGATGTAAATACAGTAATCGGAATTTTTGCTGAAGTAACAGGAAAAACTTTTGAAGCTGTAACGGAATTGTCACAAGAAGCGCTAATCCCTGTAAAATTAGAAAGAACTTCACCGTTTTTACAACATGAAGTATTCAATACATATCACTCAGAGTCTCAATTAATGCGTTATATCAAGAAATTAGAGCGCAAAGATTTAGCTTTAAATCATTCTATGATTTCTTTAGGTTCATGTACTATGAAACTAAATGCAGCAGCAGAAATGTTACCGCTTAGTTTACCATCATGGAACAATATACATCCTTTTGCTCCTGCATCGCAGACAGAAGGATACTTAACAATGTTGAAGAAACTGGAAGCACAATTAAATGTAATTACCGGTTTTGCAGGAACTACATTGCAGCCTAATTCAGGTGCTCAGGGGGAATATGCGGGATTGATGGTCATCAGAGCTTACCATGAATCAAGAGGAGAAGGGCATCGTAATATTGCTTTGATTCCGGCTTCAGCGCATGGTACTAATCCTGCTTCAGCTGCTATGGCTGGAATGAAAGTAGTAGTGACAAAAACAACTGAAGAAGGAAATATCGACGTAGAAGATTTAAGAGCAAAAGCACTTTTACACAAAGATAACTTATCCTGTGTAATGATTACTTATCCTTCTACCCATGGTGTATATGAATCATCCATCATTGAAATTACAAGTCTTATCCATGAAAATGGAGGTCAGGTATATATGGATGGTGCGAATATGAATGCTCAGGTTGGATTAACAAATCCGGCTAAGATTGGAGCAGACGTTTGTCACTTAAATCTACATAAAACATTTGCGATTCCACACGGTGGTGGTGGGCCTGGTGTTGGACCTATCTGTGTAGCAAAACATCTGGTAGAGTTTTTACCTACTAACCCTGTTGTTAAAGTAGGAGGAGAGAATGCTATTACAGCAATTTCTGCCGCTCCATACGGATCAGCTTTAGTATGTCTGATTTCTTACGGATACATTTCCATGTTGGGAGCTGAAGGTTTGAAGAAATCAACACAGACGGCAATTTTGAATGCTAACTATATGAAAGCACGTTTAGAACAACACTTTACCATTCTTTATACAGGTGAATGTGGCAGAGCAGCACACGAAATGATTGTTGACTGTCGTATGTTCAAACAAAACGGAATTGAAGTTACGGATATAGCTAAGCGTTTAATGGATTATGGTTTCCATGCACCAACGGTATCGTTCCCGGTAGCAGGAACTTTGATGATTGAGCCTACAGAATCTGAAGATGTAGCAGAGATTGATCGCTTTTGTGATGCCCTTATTTCAATCAGAAAAGAAATTGAAAGCGTTACAGCAGAGGATACCAACAATGTATTGAAAAATGCACCACATACATTGGCAATGTTAACGGCAGAAAACTGGGAACAACCTTATTCCCGTCAACAGGCGGCTTATCCTTTAGAATATATTGCTGAAAATAAATTCTGGCCTTCAGTACGACGTGTAGATGATGCGTTTGGAGATAGAAATCTCGTTTGCTCATGTGCACCGATTGAAGCTTATATGGAAAGCTAATATGAATTGGAGATAAAAAAAATGCTAATCAAACGATTAGCATTTTTTTTATCCTTTTTTCAAAAATTAAGAATTAAAAGTAGAGTTTTTTCGGGTATCTTTCATAAAGAAATACACGAGTAAAGAGGCAAAAATACAGGCTGTTACGTACCAGTAAAAATAATCTTCATGACCGATTTCCTTAAACCACAGTGCTACATACTCAGCTGTACCTCCAAAAACAGCTACTGTGATAGAGTAGGGAAATCCGACTCCTAAAGCTCTGATTTCTGTTGGAAAAAGCTCCGCCTTTACAACGGCGTTAATAGATGTATAACCGCTAACAATAATCAACGCAATCATAATGATGAGAAATGCCTGCCAGATACCGTTTGCCGGAGATACATTTTGCAAACTTGTCAACAAAGGCACAGTAGCTAATGTTCCTAAAATACCAAAACCTAATAACAGCGGTTTTCTTCCGATTTTATCTGACAATATACCGAATAGCGGTTGTAATCCTGCAAAAATAGCTAAAGAAAGAAAGGTAATAAGTGTAGATTCATTTTTGCTGAAACCGGCTGTATTGTATAAAAACTTCTGCATATAGGTGCTGTAAGTATAAAAAGCAACAGTTCCTCCTAAAGTAAGACCGACTACAATAGCCAAAGATTTCGGATGCTTTAGCAATTCACGTATAGAGCCTTCACTTTTTTGTTTTTTCTCTTCTGTGGCAACTTCATTTTTAGATTGTTTAAAAGCATCTGTTTCTTCCATATGCGACCGCAGGTAAAGAGCAACTAAAGATAAAATAGCCCCTATAAAAAATGGAATTCGCCATCCCCACTCATGCATCTGTTCATCTGATAAAAATAAGTGTTGCAGAATCAACTGTATTCCCAAAGCAATCAACTGACCACCGATTAATGTAACGTATTGAAAACTTGAATAAAAACCTCTTTTGTCTGAGGTAGCCATTTCACTTAAGTAAGTAGCAGAAGTTCCGTACTCACCACCTACACTCAATCCCTGAAGCAATCGTGCAATAAGCAGTAAAATAGGAGCCAATACACCAATTGTGTCAAATGAAGGTGTCAAAGCGATCAAAAGGGATCCGAGTGACATCAGTAAAACGGATAACGTCATGGAAAATTTTCTTCCTGCTTTATCGGCTATACTTCCGAAAATCCATCCCCCTATAGGACGCATTAAAAAACCTACAGCAAATATCCCGGCTGTATTTAATAATTGAGCGGTTTTATTACTTGAAGGAAAAAATACAGGAGCAAAATAGATGGCAAATGCTGAATAGGCATACCAGTCATACCATTCAACTAAATTTCCGACCGATCCGCTGATAATAGCCTTTATTCTTCGGGCCATGGTCATTTCATTTCCTGAAACTGTGGTAGTACTCATAATAGATTATTTAGGTTGTTTAATTATAAAAAGAACTGCATGGCAATCAATACTTCGCCTGCGTGTTTGAATACGGTTTTTGTCTCTGTATCGTAAAGAGGTCTGCTGGAATATTGTAAAGATACTTTTGCATTGTGACCAACAAAATAAAAGTTTGTTCCAAAGTCATAGTAATTGCCGGTCTCCTTCAAGGCTTCCATGCTTTTTCTCGCATACGTTACATAGGGCTGAATTTGTACCGACTTGCTGAATCTTGGCAACATATAAGCAAACTGTGTATGCCAGATAGAACCAGTTCCCAACAGCACTCTTCCGTTTCCTGCACCCTCCAGTGCGGTCTGTCCGGTATAACTGGGATCAGCAGTTCCGGGATTGAGCAATGCGGTGGTACGCAAGTAATTTGGTCCGAACTGATAATTATAATACACACTGTAAACAGAAAGATAAGTGTCATCAGTAAGAGGAAGCTCACTGAAAATATCTATACCGAGTACGCGGATATCATGGTTCTCATAAACGCCTTCTGATGGCTGGGTCTTTGTTCCGTTTTTAGAAGAGTAAAATCCCGCACCAATATTCAATATCTTTTTTGAACCGAGGTACGTTCCGGCAAGAAAAGGCGTTTTTTGAGATTCTGTTTCAAAAAACTGATACGAATAATAACCGGCAAAAGAGACATCACCTTTATTATTATCAACAGCTGTATTTCCGATTTTAGGTTCATTATTTGTCGCAAAAGGCTTGTTAACATTCATGCGGTACGTAAATTTTTTATACGAACCATGAACAAATACACCAAACTGACGGGACATCTGATCAGAAATTTCGATAGTAGGAAAATTGTAAACCGGCAGATCAGCAGTGAGCATTTTACTGGAACTGGCATTTGTTAACCTGCTGACCCCGTTCCAACTATGCAATCCGGCACCCAGATACAGACTGAAATTATTTTTCTTTTTTGTTTCGGTATCCAATTCCGGTATCAGCGTATATTCACCATACGCATCATGAAAAAATACAGTAGCTTTCTTTCCGTTTCCCTGTGCTCCCGTACCCGATCCTCCGCCGGAAATAAAAGTCTGATTATTGAAACCGATTTGGTAAAACATAAGAAACTTAGGAGAGAGTTGCGCTAATGTAGATATCCGCATTCTACGGATTCCGGCATCGTAGGTGCCGCGTTCCGGTTCTCCGTTTACCAAGGTTCCGGGATTGTTGTCTATATACCGGAGCCAGGTTTGATTCCAAATACCAATCTGCATGTACTTTTGACCGCTTGCATCAAAATTGATTTTCAGGCTGCCAATATCATCACTGGTTTTTTTTAGTGAATCTGACTGCGAAAAAACAGGCATTGAAAACAATGCGAACCAACAGAAACAAATACCTCTTACTATATAATTTTTCATTTTAAAGTAGAATTGTTGTTAATGGAGCATTAGCGATTAATTACTCACACTACAAACAAACAATTTAATTTTGAAGAAATTTTGAAGAGAATTTGTGTTTTCTTTGATATTTTAAACAAAAGGATGTTTTTTGTCTTAAAATTGTAATGTTAGTATATGTTTGCCTTCTATATATTCATAATTGACTTTATAAGAATATAAATCTGCAATCTTTTTAACAATTGCGAGTCCTATTCCGATAGAAGAAGTGTTTTGATTGTCTTTTTTAAAGCGTTTGAACAGCAGATGAGGTGCAAAAGGAGGTTTTTTACCCGTATTCTTGATGACAAGTTTTTCACTATTTAAAGAAATTTCAATACTACCGTCAGCCTGATTATGTTTAAGTGCGTTATTGATGAGATTGGAAAAAAGAATTTCTGCGAGGTTTTTATCAAAGTTGATATAGACATGTGGTTCTATTGCGGTGTATAGTCTAATTTCCCGCATTTCAATCAGGTCATGTATGGAATACAGACTGTTTTCGATTACTTCAGAAAGATTCAATGGTATTTCTGAAATTTCAAAATGCTCGAGTTTGGTTAATAGATTTAAAGCATGATGCAGACGGGATACACGGTTCAACTCGTTATACATTACCGATAGTTCTGACAATTGGTATTCGTTGAGATTGGTTTGCATCAATAATTCAATTTTTGCTTTAATAACAGCAATGGGCGTCTGCAATTCGTGAGAGGTATTTTCTGTAAGTTCTTTGAGTGATAAATAATCGCTCTTAGATTTTTTTACCATTTTCTCCAGAAAGGCGTTGAGTTGGTTAAATTCGTAAGTAGTGGTTTTTTCGAGTTTAAAACGTTCTTTATCTTCAATATTAAAAGAAGTAATTGCGCTCAGGGTTCTGTAAAAAGGGGCTAATATACGGGAAGAGATCAACTGACTGATGAGTACCACCAGAGAGAGAAGAAAAATAAAGGTCCAGGCAAATACCATAAAAATACCCGTAAGATATTCATTATCTGCTTCAATAAGAGAGGCTCTGCTTTCGATTTTGTATAATTGATGATTGATATAAGGAAATGAAGTTACTTTAATTAGATTTATGGAATCCCGCAACTGATCGTTCCACTGATGTTGCTCCGAAATAATTTCATCAATTTTTAGGGAATCTGTTCCCAGTTTATATATAGAAACATAATTGAATGCTTTTAAGTCCTCAATAGATTGACCTTTTTGCAGTTCTGATGTTACATAGGTATTCAGGTTTCGGAGTTTTCCGATGGTGGACTGTATCGGACTTCTTTTTACCGCTACATAAATAATCGTAAAACCAATGCTTAATACTAAAAAGGAAGTAAGTACATAGCTTATGGTATATTTATTAATGAGCCGCATTTAAGAATTAAATTTATAGCCTAATCCATATACAGTGCTGATATAATCTTCTCCTCCTGCATCCGTAATTTTTTTTCTCAGATTTTTTACGTGTTGGTACACAAAATCAAAGTTATCGAGATTGTCTGTATAATCACCCCACAGGTGAGATGCTATTGCCTGTCTGGTCACAACCCGGTTTTCATTATTGATAAAATAAATAATAAGATAGGTTTCTTTTTTTGTAAGATTCAGTTTGGTTGTATTAACTGTCACCTCCATAGAAAGCAAATCAACCGTGATTTCTCTGAATTCCAAAAGAGAAGAGGTATTGTGGTTTTTTCTTCTCATGACAGCTTTGATCCTGGAATAAAGTTCGGGCAGGTGAAAGGGTTTGATGATATAGTCATCAGCTCCTTCGTCTAATCCGGCCAGTTTGAAGTCCAGTGAGTCTTTAGCTGAAATAATGATAACACTGCTTTCGATACCTTCTTTGCGTATCAGTTTGAGTAGATTCAACCCGTTTCCATCAGGAAGCATTAAATCAAGAATGATACAGTCGTAAGTATAGAGTGCCAGTTTTTCTCTTGCAGAATCAAAAGTTCCCGCTACTTCACAAATGTTTTTCTCATGTGTCAGGTAATCGGAAATACTTTTTAGGAGTTCTTCATTATCTTCTATTAAAAGTAATTTCATATTATCGATAACTTTAAAGACTACAGTCTTTTATTGCGTTTTTTCCCTGAACAACGTTTCTAGATTCTTGTTCTTTGTATTCAGTGCCAGGGTCTTTAAACCCATTTCCTGTGCAAAATCAAAAATAGCAGGACGCATGTCTTTGTCTGCTAAAAAAACAAGCTCCCATTGATTGTCATGGGTATTGGTATAAGATTTTATATGCGGAATTCTTTTAATAAATTCTTCTTCCACTTTATAATCAAATTCGACTTCAATTACCTGTTCGTTTTCAGCAGTAAATACACTATCCAGTTTTTTGTCTTCAACGATTTTTCCTTTGTTAATGATGATAACGCGATCACAGATAGCCTCTACTTCCTGCATGATATGAGTAGATAAAAAAACCGTCTTATTTTTACCGATATTTTTAATTAATTCGCGGATTTCTACCAATTGATTAGGATCTAATCCCGTTGTTGGTTCATCCAGTATTAAGACTTCAGGATCATGTAACAGTGCTGTTGCCAAACCAACACGCTGACGATACCCTTTAGAAAGTTCTCCTATTTTTTTACCGGCTTCAGGGGCTAATCCGGTCAGCTGTATCACTTCATCAATTCTTGAATAAGAAACTTTATACACATCAGCATTAAATGCTAAGTATTCTCGGACATATAAATCAAGATACAAAGGATTGTGTTCCGGGAGGTAACCCACGCATTTCTGAACTTTTTTAAGTTCTTTAGAAACATCAAATTCATTTATTTTAGCAATTCCTTCGTCAGCATTTATATAGGTAGTCAGAATCTTCATAAGCGTAGATTTTCCCGCACCGTTAGGACCTAAAAATCCGACAATTTCCCCTTTATTTACTGTAAAAGAAATAGCATCTAAAGCTTTTTGAGTTCCGTAAAATTTAGAAATATTATTAACGTATATTGACATACTTATACTGCTTGGTTTTCAACAAATGTAGGTATAAAATCATTTATTTTAAAGTTTTGGAGAACGATTCTGTAAGAATAATAAAAGCCTGTATGTTTTTTAATAATAAGATGTAAATTTGTACAATGAATAATAAAGTCTCGTTCGATAATTGGCTGACAGATCTGGACGTTGAGCAGCCGTTTGTGATTGCAGGTCCCTGTAGTGCAGAAACTCCGGAACAGGTATTGGAGATTGCTCATGCGATAAAAGGCAGCGTATCTGTTTTCAGAGCCGGTATCTGGAAACCAAGAACAAGACCGGGAGGTTTTGAAGGAGTAGGAGCCATCGGTCTGAAATGGTTGCAACAGGTTAAAAAAGAAACAGGAATGTTGCTGGCAATTGAGGTAGCTACCGCAGAACATGTACGCCTGGCTTTAGAGTATGATATAGATGTATTATGGATTGGAGCACGTACTACAGTTAATCCTTTTGCAGTTCAGGAAATAGCTGATGCACTTCAGAATACCCACAAAATTGTTCTTATTAAAAATCCTGTCAATCCTGATTTGAGTTTATGGATCGGAGGTGTAGAGCGTTTACAAAATGCCGGAATTAAAAAATTGGGATTGGTGCACAGAGGCTTTTCAACCTATGAAAAAACCAATTACCGAAATGTGCCTGAATGGCAGATTGCGATAGATATCAAAGAAAAATTTCCACATATACCTTTGATATGTGATCCTTCTCATATAACCGGAAACCGGAATAAAGTTGAGGAAGTAGCACAGCAGGCATTAGATTTGCATTTTGACGGGCTTATGATAGAAACCCATACCCATCCTGATGAAGCATGGAGTGATGCAGCACAACAGGTAACGCCTGAACAATTGTTGGATATTATGGGACGGTTACAAATTCGGGATGTAAACCAAACGGATCATGAATTTAATATTAAATTGGAAACCTACAGGGAACGTATTGATAAGCTCGATACTTTAATGCTGAAAATATTAGGGGAGCGGATGCTTATTGTTGATGAAATAGGACATATCAAAAGAGAGCAAAATGCTTTGGTCCTTCAAATAGAAAGATGGCGCGAAGTATTGAATAAAATGAAAACAGAAGGCAGTCAATTCAGGTTGGGAGAAGATTTTGTAACGTCTTTGTACAAAGCCATTCATCAGGAAAGTATTGACAGGCAAGATAAAATTATAAATAAAAAATAAGTTTTTAGCACAAAATATGACAGGAATCGTTTATAAATCTACTGGCAGCTGGTATACCGTTAAGGCTACTGACGAAACTTTCTATGAATGCAGGATTAAAGGTAAGTTTCGCATCAAGGGAATTAAAAGTACCAACCCGATTGCTGTAGGAGATGTAGTCGATTTTGATTTAGAACTTTCAGCAGATACCACCACAGGTTTAATTCATACAATTCATGAGCGCAAAAACTATATTGTAAGAAAATCTGTAAATCTTTCTAAACAGGTTCATATCATCGCTTCTAATATAGATCTGCTCTTTATTTTGGTTACCATTAATAATCCTGTTACGACGACGAGTTTTATCGATCGTTTGCTGGCTACGGCTGAAGCTTACGGAATAGAAGCTGTTCTGGTATTTAATAAAGTAGATACTTTTGATGAAGCAACATTAGATGAACAACTTTATCTGCAGCATATATACACCGAAGTAGGCTATAAGTGTATCCGTATTTCTGCTGTAGAGCACAAAGGACTGGATGTATTAAAAGATTTGATGAGGGATAAAGTTTCTATGTTTACCGGTCATTCAGGAGTAGGGAAATCAACATTGGTAAATGCATTACAACCTGATTTAAATATAAAAACAAAAGAGATTTCTGATCAGCATCAACAGGGGCAACATACCACAACTTTTGCAGAAATGTATGATTTAAGCTTTGGAGCCCGGATTATTGATACACCGGGTATTCGCGGATTTGGTATGGTAGAAATGGAAAAACAGGAAGTAGGAGACTATTTTCCTGAATTTTTCGCTTTAAAAGACCAATGCAAGTTCAATAACTGCTTACACAAAGAAGAACCTCAATGTGCCGTAAAAGAAGCATTGGATAATGACGAAATTTTTTGGTCACGTTACAAAAGTTATCTTCAGATTTTAGAAGGAGATGATGAAAATTATCGTACAGATATGTATGCTGATGGTAAAAATCAGGATGTTTAGATAGAGTCCGTAAATTATAAAACAAACATTTATTTTTTTATTTATTGCTAAAAAGAGCCTTACGTTTATACATAAAACATATATAATTGAAAGCAGTTATTCAAAGAGTTTCCGAAGCTTCGGTTACGATTGAGCATCAAAAAGTAGCGGATATTAAAACCGGACTTCTTATTCTGGTGGGTATTGAAGATGCAGATTCGGAAGAAGATATTAAATGGTTGTCTTCAAAAATCATTAATTTACGTATTTTTAATGATGAACAAGGCATTATGAATGTATCCGTCAAGGAAGCGGGTGGAGATATTATTCTGGTGAGCCAGTTTACTTTACATGCTGCGGTTAAAAAGGGTAACAGACCTTCTTACATCAAAGCTTCAAAACCCGATATGGCTATTCCGCTGTATGAAAAATTTATTAAACAGTTACAGCATGATTTGGGTAAACTTATACAAACCGGAAGTTTTGGAGCCGATATGAAAGTGCAGCTTTTAAATGATGGTCCGGTAACTATCATTATAGATACAAAAAATAAAGAATGATGAAGGATTTTTTTGTAAAAATAGGATTGTATACTCTTATATATGCACTGATTACCTTTGTTTTTTCAGATGATTTTGAACAGCTGAGTAATGGGGAACAGTTTTCTTTGGTAAATGCAATAGGAAAATATCTGTTCTTTTTATTAGCCATGTTGATTTTCGATTTTGTTATAAAGAAGATTATATTCAGAAGTAATACTGGAAAAAACTCAAAAAAGATAGAAAAATAAAATAATACAGTTTATATTTAAAAATAGATGAATATACAAGATGCACAGGCTGCTGTTGATAGCTGGATAAAAGAACATGGAGTCCGTTATTTTAACGAATTGACCAATATGGCACAACTTACAGAAGAAGTAGGTGAGGTAGCAAGAATCATTGCCCGTCGATACGGAGAACAATCTGAAAAAGAAAGTGATAAAGACAAAGATTTAGGGGAAGAACTCGCTGATGTTGTTTTTGTAGTTCTCTGTTTGGCCAATCAAACCGGAATTGACTTACAGGCAGCATTTGATAAAAAAATGGAAATGAAGACCAAACGCGATCACAACCGCCATCATAGTAATGAAAAATTAAAGTAGTTTAAAATCGTCTTTTCAGGCGATTTTTTTGATTATCGTCTTTTTAGGCGATTTTTTCGATTATCGCTTATATAAGCGATTTTTTTGTATCTTTCCTAAAAAAAATGAAAGCGGTTATTACAGGTGATATTATCAATTCGCAAGAATCAGATACAGCAGAGTGGTTAGAGATCTTAAAAACATCGTTGTCAGAAATAGGCAAAAAAAATAAAGAATGGGAAATTTTCAGAGGAGACAGTTTTCAGTTACTCACAGAAGCTTCCATAGCTTTACATGCTGCTTTTCAATTAAAAGCCCATGTCAAAACAATAAAAGGTTTAGACGTGCGTATGGCAATTGGTATTGGTGATGTCACTTATTTTTCAGATAAGGTCACTACATCAAACGGATCGGCATTTGTAAACTCCGGAGTATGCTTTGATGAACTTAAAAAAAATACTTTGGCCATAAAATCGCATAATGTAGATTTTGACGAAACATTTAACCTGATTTTTCAGCTTGTCACAAAATTTACCAATGACTGGACACCTGCTTCTGCGGCAATTGTTGCTACAGCTCTTCAGCAACCGGGATTAAATCAATATCAGTTAGGTGAAAAATTATCGAAGAGCCAAAGTACTATTAATGCCGCTTTAAAAAGAAGCGGATATGATGAAATAAAAAATGTAATGGCTTTTTATAAAGATAAAATAGAAAAGATATGATGACCTTTTTTTTACAATTGCTATTAGCACATTTGATCGGAGATTTTCTTTTACAGCCAACTGCTTGGGTAAAGGATAAAAAGAAGTATAAAATCCGCTCCAAATACCTTTATTATCACATAGGAATTCATTTTTTGCTCTTATGTATTTTAACCCGGTTTGACAGCACCTATTTTATTACAATTCTATTCATAGCCCTTTTTCATTATCTGATTGACCTGATGAAACTCTATTTTGAAAAACCAAAATATGTAAAAGAATGGTTTTTTCTGGATCAGTTCTTACATTTAATTACGCTTTTTTGTGCCGTAAACTATTTTTATCCGTTCTCCTTAAAACAAGGAATAGATATCCTATACGAACCACAGAACTTAGCGTTGCTTGTCTCTTTATTATTAGTTACGTATGTGACGGCAATTGTACAAAAACTATTATTGTCTAAATGGACAAAACAGAATCATATAGAAGGCAATGTGAATACCAACTATGCTGGAAAGTACATCGGAATTCTCGAAAGATTGTTTATCTTTTTATTTGTAGTAATGAACTTCTGGTCAGGAATAGGCTTTTTGTTGGCAGCTAAATCAATATTCAGATTCGGGGACTTAAGACGCTCCAAAGATGTCGCTTTGACAGAATACATACTGATCGGTACCTTTCTGAGTTTCGGATTCGGAATCATCTTTGGTTTGTTGTATAAATACGCTATCCATTCTTTTTTATAAATGAACATTCGCTTACATAAAATAGAAAAACCTGAAAGCAGAATCATAAAAATATCAGGTTCAAAATCAGAAACAAATCGTGCTCTGTTACTAAAAGCATTACAGCATTCGATACAAATAGAAAATGGGTCTGATTCAGATGATTCATATCTCATGCTCCAGGCTATATCAGAAAAAAAAGAAGTGATTGATATAGGGCATGCCGGAACAGCAATGCGCTTTTTAACAGCCTATTTTGCGATTCAGCCCGATTGTTCCGTAATAATAAAAGGTTCTGATCGTATGCATGAGCGTCCCATCGGAATTTTAGTAGAGGCATTAAAACAATTGGGAGCGGAGATCCATTATCTGGAAAAACAGGGCTATCCTCCGTTAAAAATCATAGGAAAAAAATTAATTCAAAATAGAATTTCCATCCAGGCAACAGTAAGCAGTCAGTATATATCCGCTCTATTACTGATAGCTTTCAGGTTAGAAAACGGACTCCGGTTACAACTCATAGGAAAAGTCACTTCTGTACCTTACATAAAAATGACGTTACAGATGCTTAATAGAATAGGAGTAAAAACAGACTGGACTGATGATATTATAACCGTTTATCCTGCTTCTGTGCTAAGAGCTACAACATTATGGATAGAAAGTGATTGGTCTTCTGCTTCTTACTATTATGCTATAATTGCTCTATCTCCTGTAGGAACATTCGTAGAACTTGGAGACTTTGAAAAAGAAAGCCTTCAGGGTGATGCCTGTCTTATTCAGATATATGAAAATTTAGGCGTTACAACACACTTCAATGGTAAAAGCATCCGACTGGAAAAAGTGACTGCTCCGACAAAAGAGTATTTAGAAGCTGATTTAACAAATGCTCCGGATATTGCTCAAACCATAGCAGTTACATGTCTTGGTCTGAATATGTTTTGTAAACTTACAGGACTCCATACATTAAGAATCAAGGAAACAGATCGTTTACAGGCACTAAAAAATGAAATAGAAAAATTAGGAGGGGCTGTTTACATAACAGAAGATTCCTTACAGCTCATATCAAAAATAAATATCGACCGTGATACAAAACCGGTATTAATCAAAACATATCAGGATCATCGTATGGCGATGGCTTTTGCCCCTTTGGCTTTAAAAACAACGTTAGATATTCAGGAAGCAGAAGTAGTCTCTAAATCATATCCTGATTTTTGGAAAGATTTAAAAAAGATAGGTTTTAAAATGCAGGAATTATAAAGGTTTTGTAAAATAAATGGGCTTTTACTTGACAACGCCTGTTTTGAGGTCGTATATTTGCAGGCTCAAAGCTTTTTATTCGCTTTGATTTAACTAAAAAAGAGGTACATAGTATGAAATTATCTAATTTCAATTTTGATTTACCAGCTGAGCTATTAGCTGAGTTTCCTGCAGAAAACAGAGATGAAGCGCGCCTTATGGTGGTACATCGTAAAACTGGAGAAATTGAACACCGATTATTTAAAGATGTTATTGAATATTTTGAAGAAGGCGATGTAATGGTATTAAACAATACAAAAGTTTTTCCTGCTCGTCTTTACGGAAATAAAGAAAAAACCGGAGCCCGGATTGAAGTTTTCTTATTAAGAGAATTAAATGCAGAGCAACGTTTATGGGATGTATTGGTAGATCCTGCCCGTAAAATCCGTATTGGAAATAAATTATATTTCGGAGAAGATGATTCATTAGTGGCAGAAGTTATTGACAATACTACTTCTCGTGGTAGAACCTTGCGTTTTCTTTATGACGGTTCTTATGAAGAATTCAGAAATAAATTGACAGAACTTGGTGAAACCCCTATTCCTAAGTACATCAGCAGAGAAGTAACTCCTGAAGATGAAGAACGTTATCAGACCATATATGCAACCGAAGAAGGAGCTGTAGCAGCACCTACTGCCGGACTGCATTTCTCAAAACACTTATTGAAGCGTTTAGAAATCAAAGGTGTCGATTTTGCAAAAGTAACGCTTCACATTGGGTTAGGGACTTTTAATCCGGTTGAGGTAGAAGATTTGTCCAAACATAAGATGGATTCAGAAGAACTTATCATTACTCAGGAAGCATGTGATATTGTGAATAAGGCAAAGGCAAACCGCAAAAAAGTTTGTTGTGTAGGAACTACTACTATGCGTGCAATGGAAAGTTCAGTATCTTCCAATAAAACCTTGAATCCGTTTATCGGCTGGACCAACAAATTCATTTTCCCACCGTATGATTTTAGTATCGCAGATGCTATGATTACAAATTTTCATATGCCAAAATCAACTTTGTTGATGATGATCTCCGCTTTTTGTGGTCATGATCTCATGGAAAAAGCGTATGAAGAAGCGGTAAAAGAAAAATACAAATTTTACTCTTATGGAGATGCCATGCTTATTCTCTAAAATAGTTTAAAATAAAATAAAAAGGCTGTCTTTACTAAGACAGCCTTTTTTGCGATTATAAATATTCATTTCATTTTTGTATTTTTACAGGGAAACATAACAAATTATGAGAAAAAGAACTGCTATTTTATTAACTGCCGTTGTAGGTTTTGCTGTATCTTGTGACAAAAAACAAAATAAAGCGATGACATCAGGAGAAGATAATCCTTTAATTGCAGAATGGAATACACCTTATGAGCTGCCTCCATTTGAACTGATTCAAACAAAACATTTTGAACCGGCAATTTTAGAAGGAATTAAAGAACATCAATCAGAAATTGAAGCTATTGTTGCATCTAAACAGGCACCAACTTTTGAAAATACTATTGAAGCAATAGAAAAATCGGGAAAACTTTTAAATAGAGTTACTACGGTGTTTTATAACCTCACAAGTGCAGATACAAATGATAGTTTACAGAAACTGGCTCAGGATCTGGCACCAAAGTTATCAGAACATTCAGATAATATTAAACTGAATGAAAAGCTTTTTGCCAAAGTAAAAAAAGTGTACAACGACCATCTGGTTACCAATGCAGAAAAAATACAACTGTCACCCGAACAAAAAGAACTCTTGGAAAAAACGTACAAAAGTTTTGTTCGCAGTGGAGCCAACCTTTCTGCCGAAAATAAAGAAAAGCTGCGAAAACTCAATAGTGAGCTTTCTGTATTATCTTTAAAATATGGAGATAATCTGTTAAGCGAAACGAACTCTTATGAACTTGTTGTAGACAACAAATCTGATCTTGCAGGATTACCGCAAGAATTAATAGAAACAGCAGCCAATGAAGCCAAAGCAAAAAATAAAGAGGGAAAATGGATTTTTACTTTAAGCAATTCATCTGTAATGCCTTTTCTGCAATATGCTGAAAATAGAAACTTACGGCAGACTTTGTGGAATGCTTACCAACTCAGAGGTAATAATAATAATGACAAAGACAATAAAGAAATTGTTGCCCGTCTTGCGAATTTGAGAATGCAAAAAGCGCAACTTCTCGGATATAAAAACCATGCGGCTTATGTATTGGAAGAAAGTATGGCAAAAAATCCCGAAACGGTAAACAAGCTTTTGAATCAACTCTGGATTCCAGCATTGGCAAAAGCAAAAGCGGAAGCTGCTGATATCTATGATATGATGAAGCGCGATGGTATCGATGAAGATGTAACGCCGGCTGATTGGCGTTTTTATGCTGAAAAAATCCGAAAAGAGCGTTATAACTTAGACGAACAGGAGCTTAAGCCTTATTTTAGTATTGACAAAGTCAGAGATGGAATTTTTGATGTTACGGCGCGTTTATATGGTCTTCAATATAAAGAGCTGAAAGATGTTCCTAAGTATCATGAAGATGTAACAGTTTGGGAAGTTTTGGAAAAAGATGGTACCCATTTAGGAATTTTATATATGGATATGTATCCGAGAGCTTCTAAAAGAGGAGGAGCATGGATGACATCTTACCGGGAGCAAAGTTTTGAGAATAATAAACGCAAATCGCCTGTAATTTCCATTGTGTGCAATTTTAGCAAGCCAACTGCCAATGCACCTGCATTATTAACTTTTGATGAGGTATCTACGTATTTCCATGAGTTTGGACATGCCTTGCATGGATTACTGTCCAATGTACATTATCAGAGTCTGGCAGGAACCAATGTTCCTCGGGATTTTGTGGAATTACCTTCTCAGATTATGGAAAACTGGGCAGCAGAACCAGAAGTATTAAAATTATTTGCCAAACATTACCAGACAGGAGAAGTAATTCCGGATGCCTTAATTCAAAAAATGAAGAAAGCGGGAACTTTTGATCAGGGATTTGCTACTACAGAATATCTGGCAGCTTCACTCTTAGATATGAAATACCATACTATTGAAAAGCCGATAACAGAAGACATTAATAGTTTTGAAGTAAATACGATGAAAAATGCAGGAATGATTGATGCCATTATCCCGAGATACAGAAGTACTTACTTCAGCCATATTTTTTCAGGTGGTTACTCGGCAGGGTACTACAGTTATATCTGGTCAGAAGTTTTAGATTCAGATGCTTTTGAAGCTTTTAAATCTACTTCACTATTCAATCCTGAAGTTGCACAGTCCTTCAGAATGAATATTCTACAAAAAGGAGGTACAGAAGATCCACAGGTTTTATACAAAAACTTTAGAGGAGCTGATCCTAAAATAGAACCTCTTCTGATTAAGAGAGGATTAAAATAATAAAAAAAGGTTGCCTGACAACCTTTTTTTAGTTTTAAGCATTTTTAGTTGCTTTCTTTTCTTTATCCTTTGAAGCTTTTTCTTTTTCTTTTCCTTCGGTGGTTTTTTCTTTAGAAGAACAAGATTTAGCTCCTTTTGAGCAACAGGCTTTTTTCTCTTCTTTTTTAGGTTCCTGATAAAGCATTGCCGTTTCTTTAGAAGAAGACATATTTTCTACTTTATATGCGCCATTGGCAATTTTTTCTACCGTAGTCTGAATGGTTGTAGTAGTTTGCTTGGCATTATCAAACTCAACAGTAGCCGTTTTAGATTCAAAATCTACTGTTGCTGATTTAACACCATCCAATTTTGCAAGTTTTCCCTGAATAACGCTGGCACAACCTACGGCACAACTCATACCCTCAATTTGAAAAGTAGCTTTTTCCATGCTTCCGGATACTTTTTCTGTAGAAGCTGTTTCATTTGGAAGTGTAACTGTATCATTAGGTATACCATTCTCTTCCTGTTTATTAGATGATTGTTTACATCCTGCAAAAATAAGTCCTGCTGCAAAAAGTAAGACTGCTGTTTTTTTTATTTTCATGACAGTTGATTTCTCTTATATTCAAGCCAAAATTAATAAAAAAAATGTATCTTTAAATACAACAAATCATAATATTAGATTAAAACAATGTAGTATGGAAAATAATAATTATCAGTATGATACTTTAAGCGAAGCAGTTAACGATTTAATAAAAAGAGGCTATACAACCGACTTTTTAGTTCATGAAGAAAAAGATTGTTTTTTATGTGAGCAGGGTACACTGGAATTATCCCCGGATGAGTTCTATATTGATGAGTTCTATCGTTTCGAGGGAATGACTGACCCCGGAGACGAAAGTATAGTCTATGCCATATCATCTCCAAAATTAGGTATTAAAGGATTGGTAATTAATGCTTACGGAGCCGATTTCGGTTACCGTTCTTCAAAATTAGTGGAGCGATTACAAAAAAGGGAATAGAATTTGCTAATAAAAAATAAACTATATCATTTTATAGAATATCAAATAAAAAGAAAGTAATTATGAAAAAAATTTTATTATCAGTTGGAGCTATTTTAGCTGTTTCATTAGCAGCTAATGCTCAGGATGTACAATTTGGTGTTAAAGGAGGAGTTAACTTCGCTAACTTACCAGGTTCTGATGTTGACAATGCAAAAATGAAAACAGGTTTTCATGTAGGTGGTTTTGTAGAAATTCCACTTTCTGATCAGTTTTCTCTTCAACCGGAGGTATTGTATTCAACACAGGGACAAAAAGGTAAAATTCTTGGACAGGATTATACGCTCTCTTTAGATTATGTAAATGTGCCTATTTTAGCAAAATACTATGCAGTTGAAAATTTAGGTATTGTATTAGGTCCTCAAATTGGATTCTTAGCAAAATCAGAAGCAGAAAGAGGTGATGTTTCACTTGATGCAAAAGATGGATTTAAATCGGTTGATATAGGAATTGCAGTAGGTGCAGAATATCAGCTTGAAAACGGAATCTTATTTGGCGCACGTTACAATTTTGGTTTAACTAAAGTGGCTGAAGAAGTAGGGAATGTAAAACCGGATGGAAAGAATGGAGTTATTCAGGTTTCGGTAGGTTATAGATTCTAACATTCTTTAAAATATATTAAAAAAGACTTCTATAATAATAGAAGTCTTTTTATCTTTTATTTTCAAAAAACAATTTCATCAGATCACTGCATTCTTTTTCTAAAACGCCGGATACGATTTCTGTTTTCGGATGTATTTTCCCTCCCATTTGAGTAAATCCTCTTTTATTATCACTTGCTCCATATACAATTCTTGAAATCTGACTCCAATACAGAGCTCCTGCACACATCTGGCAGGGTTCTACAGTAATATACATGGTACAATTTTTTAGATATTTTCCGCCAATTGCATGAGAAGCAGCTGAGATAGCCTGAATTTCTGCATGAGCAGTTACATCAATCAATGCTTCGGTAAGATTATATGATTTTGCGAGAATACGGTTATTGGCAACAACAACAGCCCCAATAGGAATTTCATCACGATCAAAAGCATTTCTGGCTTCATTAAGTGCTAACTGCATAAAATATTCATCCGAAAAAATCTCGTACATATTAAAAATAGATATAAAACTAAATATTGTAAATTTGCAGTTAATTTAAGTGATATGCAAACTATTTTGTCGCAAATACAAAGCCCGTCAGATATAAAAAACATGACTTTGGCTCAGTTAGAGCAACTGGCCAGAGAAATAAGACATTTTATTATTGACGCTGTTGCTACAAAAGAAGGACACTTAGGAGCAAGTCTTGGGGTTGTAGAGCTTACAATTGCATTGCATTATGTGTTTGATACTCCATATGATAAACTGGTTTGGGATGTTGGGCATCAGGCATACGGACATAAGATTCTTACAGGCAGAAAAGATTTATTTACTACCAACCGTCAGAAAAACGGAATCAGCGGTTTTCCGAAAAGATCAGAGAGTATTTATGATGCGTTTGGAACAGGGCATTCATCTACAGCCATTTCAGCGGCTTTGGGTATGGCAATTGCAGCCGGTTTAAATGGAGATACAGACCGTAAAAATATAGCGGTAGTAGGAGATGCTTCGATTGCTTCAGGTATGGCTTTTGAAGGTTTGAATCATGCGGGAGTAACCAATTCCAATCTGTTGATTATCCTCAATGATAATGCTATCGGAATAGATCCCAGTGTGGGCGCTTTAAAAAGCTATCTGACCAATGTGAAGATGGGGAAGAATCCTAAATCAAATAACATGATTAAATCATTAAATTTTGATTATACGGGACCTGTAGACGGGCATGATTTGCCGAAACTTATTGCTGAATTCCAAAAACTTAAAGATAAAAAGACACCTCAGTTTCTGCACATTATTACCACGAAAGGCAAAGGGCTTAAACAGGCAGAAGAAAATCAGATTACGTATCATGCACCAGGCAAATTTGATAAGAATACCGGTGAATTATATCCGCCACAGGAAAATTTGTGCCCTAAATTTCAGGATGTATTCGGGTGGACATTAGTAGAATTGGCAGAACAAAACAAAAAAATAATCGGGATTACGCCAGCCATGCCTACCGGAAGTTCATTGCGTTATCTGATGGAAAGATTTCCGGAAAGAGGAATTGATGTGGGTATAGCAGAACAGCATGCAGTAACATTGGCAGGTGGTATGGCGACAGAAGGTTTTACCGTTTTTTGTGCTATATATTCCACTTTTTTACAACGCGCATATGATCAGGTAGTTCATGATATTGCCCTTCAGAATCTGCCGGTGATTTTTTGTGTAGATCGTGCAGGACTTGTTGGAGAAGATGGAGCGACCCATCAAGGAGTATATGATATTGCCTATTTAAACGCCATTCCCAATATACAGATACTGGCTCCGAAAAATGCACTGGAACTGAGAAACAGTCTTTATACGCTTCAGTTGCATAATGATAAACCGGTTGCCATAAGATATCCAAGAGGCAGATGTTATATAAAAGACTGGAAACAGCCCTTTAAGGAAATTAATTTCAATGAAGTTGAGCCGGTTTTTCTGGGTACCAGAACAGTAATACTAAGTACCGGAACCATTTATAAAAATGTTGTTGAAGCCCTTAACTTAATAGATAATCATCAGTTATCATATTATCATTTTGTTCAAATAAAACCACTAAACGAAGCATTTTTACAGGAAATTTTAGTAAATTATGATAACGTTATTACCGTGGAAGAAGGAACTGTAAATGGAGGTTTTGGAAGTTTAATAGCACAATACACAGCACAAAATTTCCCAGATATAAGGGTTAAAAATATAGGAGTAAAAGACCAATTTATTGAACATGCAACGGTTCAGGAACAAATGGAAGAATGTGGTTTGGACATATTAAGTTTAAAAAAATATTTTTCACAATTTACAGATAATGAAATTTATTAAATATATTTTATACATTTTACCAGCCTTTTTTAGCGCAAATACATTTTCTCAAATTGTGAAAGAAAATGACAGCATCATAAGAAAAAGGGCGGCAGATGTAGAAACGTTTTATAGAAAAGAATTTAGTATACTGGACAGTCTCAGAATTGTAAATGATACCGTTTATTTACCTCCTGTATTAGTGGAGCAGAAAATTATTTTACAGGATTCTATTCTTGTAAAAACCACTAACAGTACGCTGCAAAAGGTAACCTTGTCTACTTTTGAAGTCAGTCGCAGAAATAAAAATCGGGATATCAGCTATTTTTTAGTTTCTGAAAACATACCATTAATTTACAATAACAAGCCCATAGCCAATTATCAGATTCCTTTTGATGAAATATCATCAGAAAAAACCAAACAAAGTTTCTGGACTAAAAAAAATGCTATTGGAATTGATGTAAACCAGGGAACATTTTCAAACTGGAATGCCGGAGGTTTCAATTCGGTATCCGGAATAGCGAAAGGTGATTTTTACCGCAAATATGAAAAAGGACGTCTGGTATGGGTAAGTGAATTAAAACTACGATACGGATTGAACAGTCAGGAAGGACAAGAGGTCAGAAAAACCGATGATGTACTGTCTGTAAACTCTACATTTGGTTATAAAACTTCTGTGAAATCGAATTGGTATTATACAGGAAAATTCACATTGAATACTCAGATGGCTGATGGTTTTTCCTATCCGAATATAGAGAAACCTATTTCGAGAGCTTTTGCACCGGCTTATATATTCACTGGTATTGGTGCGGAATTCTCAATTCCCGATAACGGGCTCAAAGTATATATTTCACCTGCTACATGGAAAGCAACAGTTGTTGCTGACAGCCGATTGGCAAATTTGGGAGAATTTGGACTTAACGGAGGAACTTTTGACGAGGACGGAAACCTGTTGAAAGCAGGAAAACGTGCACGGCATGAATTAGGTTTTTTAATTACCAATCAGTACCGAAAACAATTGATCAAAAATGTAGTTCTTGATCATAAAATAAATATTTATACAGACTATTTGAATAACTTTGGAAATATAGATATCGATTGGCAGATTCAATTAGAGATGTCAGTAAATAATTATATAAAAGCAACTGTGGGAGCGTATTTGATATATGATGATGACATAAAGAATAAAAGAGATGTTGGAGGCGTTCAGATAACCGAAGGACCTCGTGTACAGTTCAAGCAGTTATTAGGAGTAGGGTTGATGTTTGCATTCTAAGATTATGAAAAGAATAGTATTTTTTTGTTTGTGCAGTATGGCGGCTTTCAGTCAGTCGAATGATACCATCGGAAAAGTTGAAAGAACCATTTCTATTGACGATCCGTACTATCGCGAAGATCAGATGTATGTAACCATCACGCATAGTATTTTACAAAATAAACCACACGGATTTAAGCAAAACTCATTGTCTCCAGGTGTGACTTTTGGTTTCTTAAGAGATATTCCTTTAAACAAAGCCCGAAGGATTGCTATTGCACCAGGACTTGGTTTGGCTTATCATAACCTTCGTCATAATCTCCTGACCATCAATTCGGATATCGTTCCTTATGAGGTGAACTCTGATTATGAAAAAAACAATCAGAATTTTTGGTATCTGGAAATTCCTTTAGAATTCCGATGGAGAAACTCTACCATGGAATCTCATAAATTCTGGAGAGTGTATGCCGGAATTAAATATAGTTATCTGTTGAGGAGCAAATCAATTTATGAAGGAAAACATGGTAATTTTACTTATAAGAATAATCCTGACCTGAATAAATCAATGATTGGTATGTATATTTCAGCAGGATTTAATACATGGAATCTCTATGCGTATTATGGCTTTCAACCTGTTTTCAAACAAAATATCATACCGAATAACAAAGGACTCAATTATTTTAATGTAGGTCTTGCTTTTTATATTTTATAAAAATGATATAGAAAAACTGTGGAATACTAACTGAGGAATAATTCCTATCAGGCAACCGATAAGAATTTCACGGGTAGTATGTGCCTGAAGAACTAATCTTGAGGATGCTAATAGGCCAAGCAAAAGAATTAAGATGCATAGTGGAAATATAAAGGGAAGATAATAACTCTGTGCTGTATGCATCATAAACATAACAAATGCACTGAAACTAAGCATGTGTAAACTATACTTCTTTTTAAAAAAGAGACTTAGAAAAACAATACTATACGAAACTGCGTAAGCAGTGAGAAAAAGCTTGAGTTCGTTACTTCTGTTCAGGAGTAATATCTGAAAAACCAGAATATACATCAATACAATATTCAAAAAAACCGGAGCCTTTCTTTCACTGGTATCTTTTACCATGATAGAAGATGTAAGCATCTTAAACGATTTAAGAAATAAAAAGAGGATGACTGGTAATAGAAAGGTCATAATAGCAACCTGTATAAGAGTGATGTAAATTTCGGTTGTATTATAAAAGTTTTGAGACAGATAATAAAAACATCCTGTAGCTATCAGCGGGATAAATACAGGATGAAATATATAGGAAAATATGCCTAAAAATTTTCTCAAAAGGCGCTTATATTTTTTTACGCATTCTTGCTACGGGTATATCAAGTTGTTCACGATATTTTGCAACAGTTCTTCGGGCAATAGGATACCCTTTTTCTTTTAATAATTCTGCCAGACGATCATCAGGATAAGGTTTTTGTTTATCTTCATCGGCAATGATGTTCTGTAATATTTTTTTAATTTCGATAGTAGAAACTTCTTCTCCCTGATCATTAATCATCGCTTCAGAGAAGAATTCCTTAATAAGTTTTGTTCCGTATGGTGTTTCTACATATTTACTGTTGGCAACTCTGGAGATTGTAGAGATATCTAAACCCACCATATCAGCAATATCTTTCAGAATCATTGGTTTTAGTTTCGTTTCATCTCCGTCAAGAAAATATTCCTGCTGATATTGTATAATTGCGCTCATGGTTACAAATAGGGTTTCCTGCCGCTGTTTGATAGCATCGATAAACCACTTTGCACCATCGAGTTTTTGTTTGATAAATTGTACTGCATCTTTTTGTGCATTTGATTTATCTGCAGATGCCTTATACGTTTCAAGCATTTCCTGATAATCTTTTGACACGTGCAATTCAGGAGCATTTCTTCCGTTTAAAGACAATTCAAGCTCACCATCATTTATTTTTATCGTAAAATCAGGAATAACATGCTCAACAGCCTTTGAATTTCCGGCAAAAGCGCCACCCGGTTTAGGGTTTAACTTTTCAATCTCATCAATAGCTTTTCTAAGCTGATCCTGACTTACACCATATTTCTGTAATAATTTTTCATAATGTTTTTTTGTAAAAGCATCAAATTGGTTCTCAATAATATCCGTTGCCAATTCTACAGCATCACTTGGTGTTTTATGACGTAACTGCAGTAAAAGACACTCCTGTAAATCTCTTGCACCAACCCCGGAAGGCTCCAGTTCGTGGATAATATTCAGAAGGATATCGGTAACCTTTTCTTCATCCGTATAAATCCCCTGAGTAAAGGCCATATCATCTACTATATCCTGAATGCTTCGTCGGATGTATCCCATATCATCTATACTCCCGACTAAAAACTCTGCAATTACACGATCTTCATCATTCAGCATAAAAGTATTCAGCTGATTGATTAAATCCTGATGGAAGCTTATCTGAGCTACTATAGGGCTGAATTTATCATCATCATCATCGCTATAGTTATTGGTTTGTAATTTATAGTCAGGGGTTTCGTCATCACTCAAATACTCGTCAATATTGATTTCATCAGTATCAATCCGTTCATTGTCATAGTCATCGAAATCATCCTGCTCCCCAAATTCATCTGCTTCCACATTGTCTTCTTTACCCGATTCAAGAGCCGGATTCTCTACCAGTTCTTCTTTTAATCGTTGTTCAAAAGCCAGCGTGGGCAATTGTATCAGCTTCATCAATTGTATTTGCTGAGGCGATAGTTTTTGAGATAACTTTAATTGTAAGTTTTGTTTTAACATATATTGAATAATGCTGCTAAGTTGGTGTACAAAAAATAGTTTAACCTATATCTGTTTCATCAAATTTATGAAAAAACGTTGATAAGTTAAACTATTATTATAGGATTAACGAATTGTAAATTAAAATTCTGCGTTTTGCGGTGTTCTTGGGAATGGTATTACATCACGGATGTTGGTCATACCCGTTACAAAGAGTACCATTCTTTCAAAACCTAAACCGAAACCGGAGTGTACTGCAGAACCAAATCTGCGGGTATCAAGATACCACCATAATTCCTCTTCAGAAATATCCAGCGCTTTCATTTTTTCTACCAATACATCATAACGTTCTTCTCTCTGAGAGCCGCCGACAATCTCTCCGATACCCGGGAATAAAATGTCCATAGCGCGAACTGTCTTTCCATCTTCATTCAAACGCATATAAAACGCTTTTATGTTTGCCGGATAATCAAATAAGATAACAGGGCATTTGAAGTGTTTCTCTACAAGAAAACGCTCATGTTCACTTTGTAAATCAGCTCCCCATTCTTCAATGATATATTGGAATTTTTTATTTTTATTTGGTTTGGAAGCTTTTAATATATCAATTGCTTCTGTATAAGAAACGCGTTTAAAGTTGTTTTCTAAAACGAATTGTAATTTCTCAATTAAACTCATTTCACTGCGTTCTGCCTGTGGTTTGCTTTTTTCTTCGTCTTTCAGTCGTTGTTCCAAAAACTTTAAATCATCTTCACATTTTTCCATGACATGACGAATGATTGACTTGATAAAATCTTCTGCAAGATCCATATTCGCATCGAGATCATTGAAAGCGACTTCAGGCTCAATCATCCAGAATTCAGCTAAATGGCGTGATGTATTTGAATTTTCTGCACGGAAAGTAGGACCAAACGTATATACCTGACCTAAAGCCATAGCATACGTTTCAGCTTCCAATTGTCCCGAAACAGTCAAATTCGTATGTTTTCCGAAGAAATCTTCTTTATAGTTAATGGTACCATCTTCATTTTTTGGAGCATTACCATCAAGAGAAAGCGAGGTAACCTGAAACATTTCTCCGGCACCCTCAGCATCAGATCCGGTAATAATAGGCGTATTTACATATACAAATCCGCTTTCCTGAAAATATTTATGTACTGCATAAGACAATACACTTCTCACACGCATAATGGCTCCGAACACATTCGTTCTTACTCTTAAATGTGCATTTTCGCGGAGAAATTCCAATGAGTGTTTTTTAGGCTGAATTGGAAATTTTTCAGGATCTGATTCTCCTAATATTTCTAAGGATTTTACCTGAATTTCGAATTTCTGACCTGCTCCTTGGCTTTCAATCAAAGTACCTTTTACCGCAATTGCTGCTCCGGTAGTAACTTTCTTTAATAATTCTGCCGGGAAATTTTCAAAATCAACAACACATTGTATATTATGTATAGTAGAACCGTCATTCAATGCAATAAATTGATTGTTTCTAAACGTTTTTACCCAACCTTTTGCGGTAATTTCTTGTAAAAGACTCGATCCATTTAAAAGATCAATTACTTTGGTGTGTCTCATTTCCGTGTATATTATAATTTTGAAAAATAACGTATTTTTAAAATACCCGCAAAGATAATGAATTATAGGATGATTGTAAAAGATTATTTTTCTACCAGATAAACCTTGGTTTTATGAGTATCTTTGCACAAAATAAAAATGAAAATGAATTGGATATTATTGATTATAGCCGGACTTTTTGAGATCGGATTTACGACCTGTCTTGGAAAATTCAGAGAAACTGCAGGAACTACCTCCTATTTATGGTTTTTGGGATTTTTAATAAGCCTTATTATCAGTATGGCTTTATTGATGAAAGCTACTCAAACCTTACCTTTGGGAACTGCCTATGCAGTTTGGACCGGAATTGGTGCTGTAGGAACCGTATTGATGGGAATATTGTTTTTTAAAGAACCCGTAGATTTTTGGAGGTTGTTTTTTATTTTTACATTGATTGCGTCTATCGTCGGATTAAAGTTTGTATCAAATTAACTTTAAGACTATTTGTAATAAAAAAATCCACTGAAAAGTGGATTTTTTAGCTTTATAATCGTAACTACACTATAATATTTTTAGTAAGTGTAGAACTTTTTTTGGATGTATCAAAGAAGAAATCTATTTGTCCCAGTACAAGACCAAAGCAGCCGACCTGATTGATCATTACATTTTTATCTTCACTGTTTTTTACAATAGTAGGTTTGTCAAGGAACGTATGGGTATGTCCTCCGATGATTAAGTCAATATTTTTAGTTTGTGAAGCCAGCATCAAATCGCTCACATTATCACTTGCTATGTCATATTTATAACCTAAATGGGAAAGACAGATGATCAAATCACATTTTTCCTGGTCTTTGAGAATACGGCTCATATCCTGGGCAACTTCAACGGGATTGATAAAAACAGTTTCTCCATATTCTCTTTTATTGACAAGTCCTGCCAGTTTTACGCCAAGACCAAAAACACCAATGCGGATACCATCTTTGATAAAAACCCGATACGGTTTTGTTAAGCCGTCCATTACCGTATTTTTAAAATCGTAATTGGCGTTCAGAATATCAAAATTTGCATTTACAATCTGGGAAGCCAATCCGCCTACACCATTATCAAATTCGTGATTACCGATGGTAGTAGCGTCATATTGCAGCATATTCATCAGTTTTATTTCCAGTTCACCACCAAAATAATTAAAATAAGGGGTTCCCTGAAACATATCACCGGCATCGAGCAAGAGAACATTTTTACTCTCCTTTCGGATTTTGTCTATCAAAGTTTTACGTTTGGCAACGCCTCCCTGATTTGGATATTTTCCGTGATCAGAAGGAAAAGGATCTATATGACTGTGGGTGTCGTTGGTATGTAGAATGGTTAAACGCTTTAAATCATTTCCTGTAAAACTGGATAAGGATAAACCTCCAAGGGCAACAAAGGCAGTTCCTGAGGCAGTTTTCTGTAAAAAATCTCTTCTATTCATTGCCTTCTTCAATTATATGTTGGGTTGTAATAACCGGTAGTTCAGGATGTTTTTTAAAATATTCAATAAGCACATTGCGCAGTTTGTAATCCATAGTATAGGTGCGTACAGCTTTGGTAAAAAATACCATACTGTCACCTCCTTGTGCAAGATAATCGTTAGTAACAATAAGGTATGTCTTTTCAGGTGAAACAATTTTGCCGTTGATATAGACATTTTTCAGCTGTTGTGTTTTAGCATCAATATGAATGAAAATACCTGCTAACGGATGGGGCTTTTTATTAGCAAGCATATAGTTTGCCAATTCTATGATTTGTTCGCCTTTTAATTCAAGTACCACTGCTTCGTTTTCAAAAGGCATTACTTCAAATGCAGCACGGGTAGTTACATCTCCCTCAGAAATTACAGAGCGGATGCCACCGTGGTTAAGCATACAGCCATCAATATTTTTTTGATATCTTTTCTGAAACACAGGATTTACAATTTCTACAGTAGCTTCTGCAAATAGATTTCCGATGATGGTTTCCCATTTTCCTTTTGATTTGTCCATAGTTACAGGACTGTGAGAAAGGACTTTGCTCAGATCTTCATCGATATGTTTTTTATAAGGGGCTACAAACTCATCTATAGAAAGGTTGGGAGTAAGGGTGTCGGAGACTGAGATGTTTTTGCCTTTTATTTCTGTATTCCGATACAGTTGTGGGCTACATGCGAAAAATGCATTTATTGAGATTAAGAATAAAAATAAACTAATAAATGAAGTCTTTTTTTTAGAAAATCGTATCATTAAATCTTCCTTAAATTATTTAACTTTGTGTAGTGGTAAAATTACAACGATTTTATTCATTGTAAAGCATCGCGATGTTAAAATACCTTCAACTAAATTTAAATATAAAATTCAATGCAAAAGTTTATCGGTACCGGAGTAGCACTTGTCACTCCTTTTAAAAATGATTTTTCTGTAGATGTGGAAGCCCTCGAAAGAATTGTAAAATTCAATATTGAAGGCGGAATAAATTACCTGGTTGTATTGGGAACCACTGCTGAAGCAGCCACTCTCACCAAAGAAGAAAAAGAATTAGTAAAAAGTACCGTAAAAAAAGCAAACAATAATACATTGCCATTGGTATTGGGAGTAGGCGGTAATAATACAATGGAAATAGTACATCAGCTACAAACTGAGGATTTATCGGGGTTTGATGCAATTTTGTCTGTTTCTCCTTATTATAACAAGCCAACTCAGGAAGGAATTTATCAGCATTTCAGAATGATTGCAGAGCATTCGCCTTTACCGGTTATAATTTATAATGTTCCGGGCAGAACTTCAAGCAATATGTTACCCGCTACTGTGATACGGCTTGCAAATGATTGTGATTCTATTATAGGTATTAAAGAAGCTGCCGGAGATATTGTTCAGGCAATGCAACTGATAAAAGAAAGACCGGAAGGTTTTTTAGTAATTTCCGGAGACGATATGATTACGCTACCTATGGTACTTGCAGGAGGAGATGGTGTTATTTCTGTGATTGGAGAAGGTTTTCCTCATGCGTTTTCAAAAATGGTACAGTTGGGATTAGAAAGAAAAGCAGATGAGGCTTATCAGATACACTACCAGTTGAGTGATAGTATCCATATGATATTTGAACAGGGAAATCCGGCTGGTATCAAAGAAGTTTTCAAGGCGTTGAACCTATCAGAAAATACGTTAAGACTTCCTTTGGTTCCTGTAAACAGCGATCTATCAAATCGTATTACTCAGTTTGTCAAAGAATTTAAAAACTAAATAATCAAAAAAGAAACAGTATGCTATCAAAAAAAATTGAATCCGCTTTAAACAAGCAGATAAAAATAGAAGGAGATTCATCGCAAATATATCTGGCTATGGCTTCATGGGCAGAAAACCAGGGATTTGAAGGTATTGCCACTTTCATGTATGCGCAGTCAGATGAAGAGCGTGTACATATGCTGAAACTGGTAAAATATATCAATCAGCGCGGTGGCGAAGCAATCATTCCGGCGGTTATACAGCCTGAATTAGACCACACCTCTTTCAAAACATTATTTACCCAATTGTTTGAGCATGAAGTATATGTTTCTGCAAGTATTAATGAGTTGGTGCATGTTTCTCTGGAAGAAAGAGATTATGCTACTCATAATTTCTTGCAATGGTATGTATCAGAACAAATAGAGGAAGAAGCTACGGCACGTACTATTTTAGATAAAATCAACCTGATCGGTGATGACAAAGGAGGCTTGTATCTGTTTGATAACGATATTAAAAATTTCCCTTCCATACAGACCAATCTGGCGTAATAATATTAACGAAAAATTAAGTGGATTATTAAAAAAAGATGTTTTTATTTGGACATCTTTTTTTATGTCTAAAAAAAGAATTGTAGAGTCAATTATAAATATTAAATTTGCATTTGCTGTTAAACATGGTTTGATGGTGTATAAAAACCGATTTATGAAGAAAATTTCCTGTGCTTTATTATTAATGCTTGCATTGACAGGCTGTAAGTCTACGTATCAGAAAGCTATGAAATCAGAAGATGTGGCTTATAAAATAGCTGCAGCTCATGATTTGTATGAAAAGGGGAAGTACCGAAAAGCGACGCGTTTGTATGAACAGGCAAAGCCGAAAATAGGCATTGCTCCTGAAGCACAGATGCTGTATATCAACTATGCTAAATCGCAGATGGCTTTAAAGAATTATGAATTGGCAACACCTATCATTAAGGAATTTAACTTAAAATATCCTGCAAGTGTATTCAGAGAAGAGATGATGTATTTAGAAGCTTATACTTTATATCTGAGATCAGAAGATTATAAATTGGATCAGTTGGTGACACATGATGGTATTGCAAAATTTCAGGAATTTCTCGCTGCTTATCCGCAATCAGAAAAAGCAGATTTAGCTAAAAAATACAGCAAAGAGCTGGTGGAAAAAATAGAGCGTAAAGCTTTTGAAAATGCAAAACTGTACAATAAGATAGGGGAATATACACGGGATTATAATGCAGCAATGATTTCTTTGGATAACTTTATGCTTGATTATCCGGGGTCTGTTTTCAAAGAAGATGCTTTGTTTTATAAATTCGATTCTGCTTATAAATTAGCAATAAACAGTGTGTACAGCAAAATGGAAGAACGCTTAAAAAATGCTCAGGTAGCATATAAAAGCTTGATTTCATTCAATGAAAATACAAAATACAAGGCAGATGCTGATCAGATGTTGGCACGTGTTGAAAAGGAATTACAACAATTTACAAATTAATTATTTAAATGGACTTAAAAAAAACGAATGCACCGGTAAATACGGTAACGTATAATAAAGATGAAATAGAAGCATCTACTGGTAATATTTATAAAGCAATCACCATCATTGCTAAAAGAGCCAACCAAATCAATAGTGAAATTAAAAAAGAGCTTATTGATAAATTGGATGAGTTCGCTACGTATAATGATAGTTTAGATGAGGTATTTGAAAATAAAGAACAAATTGAAGTATCTAAATATTATGAAAAACTACCAAAAGCTCATGCTTTGGCAGTAGAAGAGTGGTTAGATGGTGAAGTAACTTACAAAGAACCTTCTAAATAATATACCGATGTCTGTTTTAAGCGGTAAAAAAATAGTGCTGGGCATTTCCGGCGGTATTGCTGCGTATAAAACAGCAATATTAGTTAGATTATTCATAAAAGCAGGTGCTCAGGTTCAGGTAATCATGACACCTGCTTCTCGTGATTTTGTTACCCCCTTAACATTATCAACTTTGTCTAAACGTCCTGTATATTCTACTTTTTATGAAGATCAGGATGGTGCTACATGGAACAACCATGTAGAACTGGCACTTTGGGCTGACATCATGCTGATTGCGCCGGCTACAGCAAATACCCTTTCAAAAATGGTTACCGGAGCTTGTGACAACCTGTTACTGGCAACGTACCTTTCTGCAAAATGCCCCGTGTATTTTGCCCCGGCAATGGATTTGGATATGTACAAACATCCTTCCACGTTGCATAATTTTTCCCTTTTAGCTTCTTATGGAAATATAATGATTCCCGCAGAATCCGGTGAATTGGCATCCGGCCTGTCCGGTGAAGGACGAATGGCGGAACCTGAAAATATACTTCGCTTTTTAGAAAATCATATTGTTGCAGAAACTTCTTTAAAAGGTAAAAAAGTATTGGTTACTGCAGGGCCTACTTATGAATCCATTGATCCTGTCCGCTTTATCGGAAACCATTCTACTGGAAAAATGGGATTTGATATTGCAGAAGCAATGGCTGATAAAGGAGCTGAAGTGATTTTAGTCACAGGACCCACTCATCTGAAAAACAGAAACACCACCATAACGAATATTAAAGTTGAGTCTGCCCAGCAGATGTATGATGTCTGTCATCAATATTTTGATTCTGTTGATGTTGTAGTAGCTGCAGCAGCAGTAGCAGATTACAAACCAAAAGTTGTGGCGGCACAGAAAATAAAAAAGAACGAAAGTACGTTTACAATAGAGTTAGAGAAAAATCCGGACATACTTGCTTCTTTAGGAGAAAGAAAAAAGCAGCAGTATCTCGTAGGGTTTGCTTTGGAAACAGAGAATGAAATTGAACACGCAAAAGCTAAAATCAAGAAAAAGAATTTAGATCTTATTGTTTTAAACTCCTTAAATGATGAAGGAGCAGGTTTTGGTAAACCAACAAATAAGGTTACCTTTATTGATAAAGATTTTAATATCTTTCCGCAAGAGTTGAAATCAAAAGAAGCAGTAGCTGAGGATATTGTAAATAAAATAAAAGAACATTATGAAATATAGATGGCTTGTTATTGTCTTTGTACTATTTGGTTTTTTTGTTCAGGCACAGGAACTGAATACTACGGTAGAAATAAATTCTGATGCGGTTGCACAATCCAATAAGCAAGTGTTTAAGACGCTGAAAACAGCTGTAAAAGAATTTATGGACAATACGCAGTGGTCAACTAAAAATGTAAACAGAAGTGAAAAAATAGACTGTAATATTCTTATTATCATTAAAACACTGGATGTAAATAATTTTTCGGGAAGCATACAGGTGCAATCTTCAAGACCTGTTTACAATTCTAATTATTCGTCACCGGTTTTTAATTTCAGAGATGAAGATTTTGATTTTCAATATATAGAATTTGAAGCGCTGACCTATAGCGAAAATAATATTTCTTCCAATCTTGTAGCCGTTTTATCTTTTTATGCCAATATTATTGTAGGTATTGATGCCGATTCCTTCTCACTAAACGGAGGGACTCCAAATTTACAGAAAGCACAGAATATTGTAAATATGGCACAACAGATGAATACCAAAGGCTGGAAACAGGAAGGAAATAAAAACAATCGTTTTGCGGTTGCAAATGAAATTCTTTCAGGAGCCAATGCTTCATACAGAGAAGCTATTTATCAATATCACATACACGGTATGGATCTTATGGCAGATAATCCTTTAGAGGGTAAAAAAGGAGTGAAAACAGCTTTGGATATCCTTTCTAACGTACATAGAAACCGACCAAATGCACTGCCAACACGTATGTTTTTTGATGCTAAAGCAGATGAAATCGTTTCTATTTTTTCTGCCGGACCTGAGTTCAATAAACAAAGTGTTGTAGAAGTTCTGACAAAAATATCACCTCTCAACGGAGGTAAATGGAACAGAATGTAACTCTGAAAACAGTATGTTAATAAACTTATCTATTAAAAATTACGCACTTATAGCGTATTCTTCTATTGCTTTTTCTGATCAGTTTTCAATCATAACTGGTGAAACCGGGGCTGGTAAATCTATTTTACTCGATGCTTTAGGTCTGGTATTGGGAAAACGTGCTGATTTGAGTGTACTCAGAGATAAAGATGAAAAATGCATTATAGAAGCACAATTTCAGATTGGCAATTATACTTTGCAACCTTTTTTTGAAACAAATGATATTGATTATGAGGAGCAGACAATTGTGCGCAGGGAAATTTTACCTTCCGGAAAATCAAGAGCTTTTGTAAACGACAGTCCGGTAAATCTGAATGTTTTGCAGGCCTTGGGAGATAAGTTGCTCGATATCCATTCTCAGCATCAGACTCAGGAACTTACAAATGAAGTTTATCAGATAGAAATCATTGATGCCATTGCACAAACACGACCCTTAATTTCAGAATACCAATATCAGCTACAGGCTTATAAAAAAGCAAAAAAACAACTCAACACACTCGAAAACCAACAGGCAGCGTTGTTGAAAGAACAGGATTATAATACTTTTTTACTTGAGGAACTTATTAGTGCAGAACTAAAATCCGGTGAACAGGAAGAACTCGAATCTGAATTTGAGAAACTCAACAATGTAGAATTTGTAAACGAACATTTAGAAAAAGCCATTGCGGTTCTCAATGATGAACAATACGGTGTATTGCATCTGCTGAGAGAAATAAAAAGCAGTTTGCTGAAAGTAGCACCAATTGCATCAGATTATCAGGAACTGACAGATAGATTGATGAGTGTAGAAATTGAACTCAATGATATCAAACAGGAGGCGGAACTGGCAAATGAACGACTTATCAAAGATCCGTATCAGTTAGAATTGATCAACAGTAAATTGCAGAACATCTATAACCTGCAAAAAAAGCATCAGGTGCTGACCGTAGAAGCTTTATTAGACATTCAAAACGAACTGAATGCAAAGGTTTTTCAGGCAGAAGGCATTTCAGAAGAAATTACAGCGTTGCAGCATCAGATTTCTGAAGCGGAAAAAAGCTTAAGAAACATTGGAAAACAGATTCATGAAAGCAGGTTAAAGATCATTCCTGCGCTGACGGAAGAAATCAAAGCAATAATCAGTCCTTTGGGTATGCCAAATGCCCAGTTTCAGTTTGATCTTAAACTATCCGATACTTTTTTATCAAACGGGATGGATGAAATAGAATTGCTGTTTTCTGCCAATAAGGGCATGATGCTTGGTTCTATGAAAAAAACAGCTTCAGGCGGAGAAATGTCACGTATTATGCTTGCCATTAAAGCAATTTTGGCTAACTATCTGCATCTGCCAACCATTATATTTGATGAAATTGATACCGGAGTATCAGGAGATGTGGCTGATAAAATGGGAAATATTATGAAACAGATGGGGCATAAAATGCAGGTTTTTGCGATTACCCATTTACCTCAGGTAGCAGCCAAAGGAACACAGCATTATAAAGTTCGTAAAGACAATGATATGGAACAGACGGTTTCAGAAATCAAACAATTGACAAAAGAAGAGCGCATTTTAGAAATAGCACAGATGCTGTCCGGAAAAAACATAACGGATTCTGCTATCAACCACGCCAAAGAGTTATTGGCTGAAGTACAGTAAAACATAAAAAAGGATTAGTGAAAACTAATCCTTTTTCTTTTTGCCGTTATTAAATTTAATATTTCCTAAAACATTAGGCTTTGCACTGAATGTTTTTTTCTTAGGTTTAAATTCTTCTTTTTTAGGTGTTTCTTTTGATGCTTTAATCACAGGTTTTGGTTTACTGTTGTTTTCCTTACCGGCGTGCATCTGCTCTTTATTCTTTTTCAAAACCTCCTGTGGGTTTTTAGGATTTTCTTTAGTTCCTCTTAAATAAATAACAAGACCGTTCAAAAAATTTCTCAGAATTTGATCCTGGCATTCCATATATTTTGGATGATCTTCTGCTCTGAAGAAATTGCCTATTTCTCCTTTTGAAACTCTGAAATCAACCAATTCTAAAATTTCTACAATCTGATCGTCACGCAACTGTAAGGCTACGCGTAATTTTTTTAAGATATCATTATTTGTAATCATGTGATAATTTTTACCAAAGGTATTTATAAATAACATATAAAAATCAAAGCGATTTTACATTTTGTAAGATTTCTTTTGTAAATTAGTTTTTTTCAAAAAAAGACATAAAATAACCATATACTTAATACCGTAATCTTATGAGTTACTATAAAATTAGTGATTTAGAACAATATTTTAAACATTATAAAAAATCAGTTAGAGAACCGAGGAAATTCTGGGGGAAAATAGCAGAAGAAAACTTTCTCTGGTATCAGGGATGGGAAAAGGTTTTTGAGTTTGAAATGATCAAAGGAGAGATTAAATGGTTTTTAGGAGGTAAGGTAAATATTGTTAAAAACTGTATCGACAGACATCTTTCCAAAAGAGGCGATAAGCCCGCTATTATTTTTGAACCGAACAGTATTGAAGAAAAAGAACAGATCATTACTTACAATGAATTATACACACGTGTAGCGAAAATGGCAAACGTGCTGAGAAGTCAGGGGGTAAAAAAAGGCGACAGAGTATGTATCTATCTTCCTATGATACCTGAACTGGCAGTTGCTATGCTGGCATGTGCCCGTATCGGAGCCATACATTCTGTAATTTTTGCAGGTTTTTCTGCGGCGGCGGTCAATGCACGCGTAAAAGATTGCGGTGCTAAAATGATCATCACAGCTGATGGAAGTTACCGGGGTGCTAAAACACTTCAATTAAAAACCATCATTGATGAAGCGATAAAAGAAGAAACTTCTGTAGAAAAAGTATTATTAGTTAAAAGAACGGGGGAGGAAGTGATCATGAAAGAGGGCAGAGATATCTGGCTGGCACCTCTTTATGAAGAAGCAGAAGAAACAAATATCGCTGAAATAATGGATTCTGAAGATCCGTTATTCATTCTTTATACTTCGGGTTCAACCGGAAAACCTAAAGGAATGGTTCATACTACGGCAGGATATATGGTTCAGACAGCTTATACCTTCAACAATGTTTTTCACAACAATGATGATGATGTTTTCTGGTGTACAGCTGATTTAGGCTGGATTACAGGGCATTCTTATCTGTTATATGGTGCCTTGTTAAACGGAGCTACAACAGTATTGTTTGAAGGAATACCTACCTATCCTGATGCCGGAAGATTCTGGTCAATAATTGATAAATATAAGGTTACACAGTTTTATACTGCTCCGACTGCAATTCGATCGCTGATGACGGAAGATTATGAACATGTTACCAAACATGATTTATCATCCTTAAGAGTTTTGGGTTCTGTCGGTGAGCCTATTAATGAAGAAGCATGGCATTGGTTTAACGATTTCATTGGTAAAAAGAGATGTCCTATTGTGGATACCTGGTGGCAGACCGAAACGGGAAGCATCATGATATCTCCTTTAGCGTATGTAACGCCGGCAAAACCCACGTATGCGACACTACCTCTTCCGGGTATTCAGGCTGTACTTATGGGCGAAAAAAACACGGAAATTACCGGAAATCAGGTAATGGGAAGTCTTTGTATTAAATTTCCATGGCCATCGATGGCGCGCACTATATGGGGGGATCATGAGCGATATGTAAAAACGTATTTCTCAGATTTTCCGGGTACCTATTTCACAGGAGACGGTGCGTTACGCGATGAAGTCGGCTACTATAGAATTACCGGAAGAACAGATGATGTAGTCATCGTATCCGGGCATAATCTTGGAACTGCTCCGATCGAGGATGCGATTAATCAGCATCCGGCAGTAGCAGAGAGTGCTGTGGTTGGTTATCCGCACGAAATAAAAGGAAATGCTTTATATGGATACATAACCCTTAAAGCTGAAGGAACAAGCCGTGACAGAGAGAATGTTCGTAAAGAAATCAATCAGCTGATCACGAGCCATTTTGGTCCTATCGGTAAATTGGATAAAATACAGTTTGTAGATGACTTACCAAAAACGCGCTCAGGGAAAATTCTGCGCCGTATTCTGCGCTCTATTGCTACCAACCAGATGGATAATTTTGGTGACACTTCTACCATGATCAATCCTGAAGTTGTACAGCATATAATCGACAATAAATTATAAAAATTAAGTCCCGGTTTTTTCCGGGATTTTTTGTTTATACTTTCAAATGCATTATTTTTGAAGAAAACCCAAAATATGACTTCATTCTCTAATGAGATTATTGATATAGGACAATTGCCGCAATATCAGCAAACAAATTTAACACCTGTTTCGCAAAAATACATCAAGGTTGTTTATTTTAATATTGTACTTGCCAATCTTATATTTATTGGTTTAGCGGCAATAGCTGTTTATTTTTTAGACAAAGAAGAAATAGACCAATACCATATACTGATCGCGGTTGCAACAATCGTTCTCATCACACTCAACACGGTATTTTCTATAGTTTCTTTTAAGAGAAAAAGTTTTGCTTTCCGTACGCATGATGTGATTTACCGTTCAGGGATATTGTCTGAAATCAATGAAATCATTCCTTACAACAGGCTTCAGCATGTGGTGCTCAAACAAGGTTTTTTATCCAGAATGCTTGGATTGGCAACCATAGAAATGTTTACAGCGTCAAGTACCAATAAGCAGGTAGCGATTCCCGGAATTGAACGGCAAAAGGCAGAAAACATAAAAGACCTGCTGCTCAATAAAATCCAGGAGATCGAAAACGATGAAACCGTTCAGGATATACATCAAGAGTCAAAAGATCCGTCTGATGGAGCGTAGCACACTGAACCTTTCTGTCCCCCAACGACAATCAAAAATTGGCTTGATTGTGCTGATTGGGTATTCTTTGGGGAAAAATCTAAAAGCATTTATTCCTCTTTTATTCGTTATTTTACTCAGAGAGAGCGGCAGGGAAGATAAAATAGGATATTATATAATTGGTTTTGTCATCATCCTGCTGTTTATTATCCTGAACAACTATATTCGTTTTCGTTACTTTAAATTTTATATCAATGAGGACACGGAAGAATTTATTCTTGAAAGCGGCTGGCTCAATAAAAACAAAACTGTCATCAAGCTTGATAAAATACAACAGGTAAATCTGAATCAGAAACTGTTACACCGCCTTCTCAATGTGTATCAGACTGAAATTGATACTGCGGGATCGGCTCAAACAGAAGTTACGATAAAAGCGGTTTCAGCCGAAGTTGCTCAGGCGCTTAAAGAACACCTGCTCCAAAAAAGGACCATATCAGATGAAGTTTTTGTTGAAGAAGATATTCCTGAAAAAAACATTGCTGATGAAACGTATAAAAAAGTAGCCATTTCTTTAGGCAGCCTTATAAAAATAGGACTTACAAGGCATTATATACAAACTTTTCTGCTTATCCTTCTGTTGCTGTTTCAGCTTATAGAGAAGGTTGATGATTATTATACAAAAGATGATCAATCACTATATAGCGAGGTAATGGATTATACAGCAGCCAATATGACGGGATTTTTAATCGTTATCGGGGTGGTAATGAGTATTGTTATAGTGATATTGGTAAATCTTACAAGAACCATTCTGAAATATTATAATTACAAGATTTCTTTGGAAAATGATTCTTTACTCATTTCTTATGGATTATTAGAAACAAAAAACATCATTGTAAGACCACCCCGTGTACAGTTTGTCAAAATTTCACAGAATTACTTTCAAAAACTGCTAAATGTTCTGGAGTTAAAAATTTTACAGTCAGATTCTGATAAAGGAGATAAGAAAAAGGGGATAGGTATTGATATTCCGGGAGTTTCTCCCGCTGAAAAAGAAGTTGTATTACAACAGATTTTCAACAAAATGTTTGAAAAGCGCAACGGTATAGCACCTCATATCAGAAAATGCATCCTGCACATTATCTGGTTTGTTTTATTGCCTGTTATAGTAGCTTTTGTTATCATTTATCAATATTATGACCCTATATATTTGTGGATATTGCCTCCGGCTTTCGTTTTTTTGTTGTTCTATCAGATCATTACCTATAAAAATGCATTTCTGTATGCGGATAAAGAATTTATCATATTTAAAAGAGGGTTTTGGGATGTTGAATATTCTATTCTTGAAATTCATAAAATACAACAAATCAGAACATATCAATACCAGTGGCATCGGAAAAATAATATAGGGAGTCTTACGATTTATACAGCTGGCGGTACGCTGCATTTTACAGTAAGCGATTACAAAGAAATAAATAAAAGAGTAAATTACTGGTTGTATGAAATTGAAAGTAAAAATAAGCCGTGGATGTAATAAAGTGAGTACCTTTGGGAATTAATAATTTTTATGAAAAAGTGGATTAAAGCAGCGCGATTGCGTACACTGCCCTTATCTGTTTCAGGTATTATAGCCGGTACGGCTTGTGCGTATCAAAGCTATGACGAGCAACAGAATTTTTGGAGCATATTTATTTTATGCCTTCTGACAACATTATTTTTACAGGTCTTATCTAACTATGCCAATGATTATGGTGATGCTGTAAAGGGAACCGATAATGAAAACCGTGTAGGCCCGAAAAGAGCAGTACAAAGTGGAGAAATTACTGCTGGCCAAATGAAAAAAGCTATTATTGTTATGGCAACTCTTTCTCTGATAAGCGCATTAGCGGTGATCTTTACTGCCTTTGGAAAAGAACAGTTTGCTATGGCCGTTTTCTATTTTATACTGGGTGTTGCCTGTGTTGCGGCAGCGATCAAATATACAGTAGGTGGCAGTGCGTATGGCTACAGAGGATTCGGAGATATTTTTGTTTTTCTGTTTTTTGGTGTGGTAAGTACGGTAGGGTCTTATTTTTTGTATGCTCAGCAATTAGACTTCCGCGTGTTTTTACCCGCAGTTACCATCGGATGCCTCAGTACAGCCGTACTCAACATGAATAATATGCGGGATATTCACAACGATACCGTTATGAATAAAAATACACTTGTCGTAAAAATGGGATTCAATAAAGCCCGTATTTACCATTTTTCACTCATTATGGTAGCGGTGATTGCTTTAAATACCTATGCACTATGGATGAATTTTAAAGGGTACCAATACATTTATCTGATTGGTTTTGTGCCTTTAATAAAAAATATGAAAGTTGTTAACACAGTTATTGATCCAAGAAATTTAGATCCTGAATTAAAAAGAGTATCTTTAAGTACCTTTTTTATAACCCTGTTATTTGCAATTGCAATACTATTAAACTAAAAAGATATGAAAATAACGTATTACGGACATGCCTCTTTAGGAATTGAGGTAAACGGAAAAAACATCATTGTAGATCCTTTTATTTCAGCTAATGAACGGGCATCACATATTGATGTTTCATCCTTAAAAGCGGATTATATATTGCTGACACATGCCCATGGAGATCATGTATTGGATGTTGAAACTATCGTAAAAAATAACAGTGAAGCAGTAATTGTTTCCAATGCTGAAATTGCCTCTTACTATGAAGCTAAGGGCTATAAAACACATCCTATGAACCATGGAGGAACGTGGAATTTTGATTTCGGAAAAGTAAAATATGTCAATGCTATCCATTCCAGTTCATTTCCCGATGGTACTTATGGCGGCAATCCGGGTGGTTTTGTGATTGAAACCGATGAAAAGAATGTCTATATTGCCGGAGATACAGCTCTTACATACGATATGAAACTGATACCGATGAGAGCACCTTTAGATTTAGCAATTCTTCCAATCGGTAATAATTTTACAATGGATGTTGATGATGCAACGATCGCAGCAGAATTTTTAGAAGTAGATCGTGTGTTGGGATACCATTTTGACACTTTCGGATTTATTAAAATAGAAAAAGAAGTAGCCATTCAAAAATTTGCCAATAAGAAAAAGGATTTGGTCTTGTTGGAAATCGGTGATGCTCTCGAGATATAAAACGAACTATTAGAAGATAAAAAATGGATGGCTGATGTATTTCAGTTGTCCAATTTTTTTATCTGTACGTTAAAAAGCAAACACATGATACAAGCAACATTTAACAAATACATACTTCAGTTTAAAAGGCCTTCAGGCACTTCAAGAGGTGTGATGACAGAAAAGGAAACCTGGTTCCTGATATTGCGTGAAAATGGAAAAACAGGAATAGGAGAGTGTGGCCTTCTGCGCGGATTAAGTTATGATGATGTATTGGATTATTCAGACAAATTGCAATGGGTGTGTGATCATATCCATTTAGGTAAAGAGGCATTGTGGGAAGCATTGAGATCCTATCCTTCGATTCAGTTTGGAATAGAGCAGGCTTTTCTTTCCCTGCAAAGTGAAAATCCGTATATTTTGTTTCCCGGCAGATTTACTGATTCTCAAAAAGCCATTCCTATAAACGGGTTAATCTGGATGGGTGATCCTGATTTTATGAAAGAGCAGATTGATGAAAAGCTGGTCAATGGTTTTTCTTGTGTTAAACTCAAAATAGGAGCGATAGATTTTGACAGAGAAATGGAATTAATCCGTTATATCCGTAATCGGTATATACCTGAAGTTATGGAAATAAGAGTCGACGCTAATGGTGGTTTTGATTCAAGTGATGCTTTATATAAATTAAATCAATTATCTGAATTTAAATTACATAGTATAGAGCAGCCTATCAAAACGAAACAGTATGACAGTATGGCAGAGCTATGCAGAAATACGCCTTTTCCGATAGCTTTGGATGAAGAACTGATTGGCGTCTTACATTTTGATGATAAAGAAAATCTATTGCTCAAAATCCGGCCACAATACATCATTTTAAAGCCGAGTCTGGTAGGTGGATTCAAAGGATGCGAAGAATGGATTGCTCTGGCAGAAAAATATGGTATAGGTTGGTGGATAACTTCTGCTCTTGAAAGCAATATTGGTTTAAATGCCATTGCGCAATGGACGTTTACTTTAGAAAATGATATGCCTCAGGGATTGGGAACCGGTGCTCTTTATACCAATAATATAGCATCTCCATTAGTGGTTCAAAACGGACATCTTTGGTATGACAGTACTTTGAATTGGGATACTTCTTTTTTAGAGTAAAAGTGTATTTCAGTTCTTTTGCTATTTTTTTGAACAGATATAAAATAACATAATAGTAGCATTAATTCTATTCCTTAGAATAAAAAAAAGCTGTCGCATGCGACAGCTTTTTTTGTTTTATTTAAAACTTACTTTTTAATGACTTTTATCAATTGTTCTTTTGAGTCAGCAGTCAGTTTTATCATATAAACTCCTGCAGAAAGGTGGCTCATATCTGTTGTGATTTCCGTTGAAGAAGTTAATTCTTTTCCAACTCTTCTTCCGGACATATCATATATTTCTATACCGGTTAAGATTTCTGAATAACGGATTGTTAAGCTGTTTTCTATCGGATTCGGATAAAATTGCAGAGCATCTTTATCAAAACCGTCAAGACCTAAAGTTACCTGAACAGTTACCGGAGTTGGTAAACTCGGACATCCGTTGGTACCGATGATTACAGCATAATATGTTTTATTATTCTGTAAAGGCATTCCATTAGACAAAGGATTGTAACCATTTACAGCATCGTTATACGTGATATGCCAAACAACATTCAGCTGATCCATAACAAGATCTCCGATAACAGCACCTTCCTCAAACGTTTGTGATAAACTCCCTGTAGGAGAATCCGGAATACTGTTAATAGTGACAGTAACTGCTTTGCGCAATGATTCACAACCTGCTTCTACTTTTGCTACATAGTAAGTAGTAGTTGTCAATTGGGTATTTTGAGTCAGAGCTGTACTTGCTGTGGCAGTTGTATACCATCGGTACGTAATACCTGTCGGGGCAATAATGTGTAAGTCTGCTACCGTTGCGTTTCCGCAAAACTGAAAATTATTGACCTGCGGTGCGGTCATATTAATAATTTTTACAGTAACTGCACGTCTTTCAGAAGAACAGGTATTGAGGTTTTGTGCTACATAATACACGCCGGTAGTCAGGACTGTTCCGTTTGATAATGCTTCCTGAGCTGTGGCACTGCTATACCATGAAAGGGTAGCTCCGTTTACACCTTGTGCTACAAGGTCAGCCACTGTAGCGCTGCCACAGAAAGTTTGCAGAGCAGCAGAAGGCTTGTTTAATGCAGGTAATACAGTAATCTGAAAAGCTGTTTTTTGAGATTCACACTGATCTATACTACGTGTTGCATAATAAGTACCTGAAGTCAGTACAGTAGTATCTGAAAGAGGAGTCTGGGCTGTAGAAGAAGCGTACCACTTAATGATTCCGGTACTGTTTACCATTGCGTTGAGCTGGCTCAGCACTGTGGCATTACATACATTTATATGCTGTGTTGCTAAAGGCGTAACCACATCTTTGATGACTACAGCAACTGCTTTTCGAATACTTTCACAATTGTTAAGCGTTTGCGTAGCATAATAGGTTCCTGTAGTAAGAACAGTTGTGCCGGGTAATACTTCCGTCGATGTTGTGGAAGCATACCATTTGATATTTTGTCCTGTAGCGGATAGACTGGTTAAAGTTGCATTTGCACAGAATGTCTGAGTAGCTGCCGTAGGAGCAGGCGTTTGATGAACGGTAACTGTTACTGCTCTTCGTGTACTTTCACACATTTCTATAGTTTGGGTAACATAGTAGGTACCGGTTGATAAAATAGTATCAAACGCTAATACTTCAGTAGAGGTTGCCGAGGCATACCACTTTAGTGATGTTCCTGTTGCTGTAAGATCCTGAAGTGTAGCACCGCTACAGAATGTCTGAGAAGATGCAGTTGGCTGTGGTGTCTGATGAATAGTGACTGCTACTGCTTTTCGCTCACTTTCACATGAATTAACTGTTTGTGTGGCGTAATAAGTTCCTGTTGATAATGCTGTATTGGATTGTAATGCTTCAGTTGCCGTAAGTGAAGCATACCATTTGATGGTGCTTCCTGTTGCAGTAAGATCAGCTGCTGTTGCCTGAGTGCAAAATACCTGATCTGTAGCTGTAGGCATTGGTGTAGTATTGATCGTAACCATCACAGCTTTACGGGCACTCTCACAATTGTTCAGTGTTTGAGAAACATAATAGGTAGTTGCGTTTGTCAATACGGTATCAGATGGTAATACTTCCGTTGAAGAATTGGTCGCATACCATTTCAGTGCTGTTCCTGTAGCAGATAAATCAGCTATTGTTGCCTGAGCACAGAATACCTGATCTGTAGCTGCAGGAATTGCCGTCTGATGAATCGTCACCAATACCGGTTTTCTACCGCTTTCGCATGAATTGATGGTTTGCGTTACGTAATAAGTAGTATTATTTGTTAAAGTTGTTGTGCTTGCTAAAACCTGTGTAGATGTCTCTGATGCATACCATTTGATAGCAGTACCTGTTGCAGTCAGATTGTTGATTGTAGCTTCATTACAAAATACCTGATCTGTGGCAGCAGGCAGCGCTGTCTGATTTACAGTGATTGTGACTGCTTTTTTTGAACTCTCGCAACCGTTAATGGTTTGTGTCACATAATAAGTACCTGTTGTTACAGCAGTAGTGTTCGTCAAAGCCGTAGTTGAACTGTTCGTCGCATACCACTTGATATCACTTCCGGTTGCCTGTAAGGCGGCAACTGTAGTGCTTCCACAAAAGGTTTGAGCATCTGCTACAGGCTGTGCTGTCTGGTTAATGTTTACCTGAACAGCCGTTCGGGGGCTTTCACAACCGTTCAAGGTTTGAGAAACATAATACGTTGTGTTCGTCAATGCCGTTGTACTGGTTAAAGCAGTCGTTGCTGTAGCTGTTGCATACCATTTTAAAGCAGTTCCTGTAGCGGTAAGATTGGCAACAGTAGCCTGATTACAGAACGTCTGACTGACTGCTGCAGGAGCAGCAGTCGTATTTATGGTAACTGCTACAGCTTTTCTAACACTCGTACAACCGTTTACTGTTTGTGTGGCATAATAGGTGGTTCCGTTGCTTAAAACAGTTGTCGGTGCTAATATATCGGTTGATGTCTGGCTGGCATACCATTTAATATCTGTACCCGTTACCGTAATATCTGCGATGGTTGCCTGATTACAAAATGCCTGACTGGCTGCACCACCGGGAACAGCAGTTTGATTTACAGTAATCTCTACTGCTTTTTTAGGACTTTCACAATTGTTTTGTGTCTGTGTTACATAGTAAGTTCCAGTAGCCAAAGCTGTAGTATTGGTCAAAACGTTAGTAGAGCTGGCTGTAGCATACCACTTGATATCATTTCCTGTTGCCAGTAAATCTCCTACAACAGCAGGACTGCAAAAAGTCTGAGCTGTTGCTACAGGTACAGGTGTTGTACACGGTGTATTTGTAGTAGAAAGAATTCCTTCGATAACGATAGCATCGGCATTGATCAGAAAGTAATTTCCGTTTGACGACCCGTATGGAGTTATTCTGAATTTAATGGTCTGGTTAGCAGTAAGTACAGGTAAAGATTCTAAATCTACTGTAGTTACACTTCCTTGTGCTCCGGTACTAGGCGTAGCATATTGAGTTCCTACTTGTACAAAAGCAGCATTGTTGATGGAATAATACAAGCGGTAACCGTTTGGTCCACTGCTTGATCTTCTGGTATTCGTTTTGAGCTGGGTAAGGTCAAGTTCACTATCGTTATTTACCGTGACTGTAAAATAAAAACTAAAGTTATCACTTGATTGTCCCGCATTGTTATTCGTACTCCATCCTCCAGTACCTCCCCATAACGGTACTCCGCCAGGAGGAGTATTTTGTACTGTAATAGCACTTCCCCGTATCAATCCGTCTGATGAAAGGTTTTCGTTGATTGATGATGGTGTAAGCGGGCTGATACCTAATCCGTTCGGACCTGTGCCGCTTGCAGTACTCCATCTCACAATTACTTCTGATGTTTGAGCAGAAGTAATTACGGAAAAAAGAGTAATCAAAAATAACAGTAAACTCTTTAGTGATACTGTTGTTGGTAAAGTAGTTTTGTTGTTCATTGTAGAAAAATTTTTCAGCTGCGAAATTACATTTTATTATCCGACCAAAAGGACGTGCAAAATTAAGAAATTATTAACAATGCACAACAAGGGATTGATAATTAGAGATAAAAGTGTAATTTAAACCACTTTTTTTGAAAAAAGAGTAGTAAATATCTGGGAAAAATGTGGGATAAAGAATCAATCTTCGAGATTTTCATTAAAAGTATTCGGTAAGATTTGCGGCATAAACTTAATGAGTAAAGGAAGCAGCAGACTACCGCCGGGTAAGATAAAAATGGTAAGAGACGGAATCGTTTTACTGAGTTCAATCAACTGTTTTTTGATGCGTTTCTTTTCCTGTGTATCCAGATTTTTATGGGTTGCTTTTGCAAGCAACAAAAGCAATTCTTTATTATTGCTTAATTCCTTTGCCAGACTTTGTTTATTTCGCTCGAGTAAAAGCAGAATCGCTTTAGAAGTATGTTTGTAAAACTTCTTGATGGGGTGTGAAAACTGAAAATAGGGGATATCTTCCTTATTTTCAAGAATAAAAACTTCAATGGCAATCAAACTTTTTTTGATAGCCTCATTCTGTAAAGAAAGAAGTTTGCCTACTTTATAAATAAATTGTATTTCAGCAGATTCTAATAATTTATCCGACCACATGACGCAGTTGGTAATGTCTAATAAATAATTTTTACCCCATATACTGGTAAAGGTAGAAAAGCGTATGGTGTCCAGTTCTGGTTTTTTAAAATCCTTTTTCGTATACCGGATAGAGTTTTCAAACAAATCAAGAATCAGTTCGTCGTATTTGGATTTTTGTGTTTTTTGCTGATAAGCATAATATACAAGTTCCAGTATGGTCTGTTCCAGTTCCTTAAAATATAATAACACATTCTCTTCATCATTTAAAAACCGTCTGAAAGCCAATACATCTACAAACAATAAGGCATTGGACAGGTTGTGCGAAAAATTGCGTTCAATGATATTACTCGTTGTCTGTACCCGGCTGTTAATTATTTTTTCAAGTCCTGCTTTTTCATCATTGACAGACGGCAATATATAATCGAAAAAGTAAGAGGCTTTAAATTGGTCTAATGTTTGATAAAATGCAATAGTTCTGGATAAAAAACGTTCTGTATTGCTGTCATGCGTTTGCTGTACGTAGGTTTTATATAAAATATGCAGTAATGTTATCTTGGCTTTCTCTTCTGTGGTCCACTGTTTGTGTTTCACATAAGTAATGGGTATCTTTGAAGTATAGCCATATGTAAAACCAGATTGCCTGATTTCATCATAAAATGCCGTTTCCTCCACCATTTCATTATGATGTAAAGCGGTTTCTTTAAAATATTTTGCAATCCAGTTACTTTTTGAAGGATTCATGCATTATTTTTTTGTATTTCAAAAGTAAATGAAAAAAATAGAGAGAAAAAATTTATATTTACAACAAGATGTATTTAATATGAAAGCACCTATATATGATTTTAAAGCACTTTCCATAGACGGAAAGGAAATCGACTTCAGCACGTATGAAGGGAAAACATTATTGATCGTAAATACGGCAAGTAAATGCAGTTTTACCCCTCAGTATGCCGGATTAGAAAAGCTTTATAAAAAATATAAAAATAAAGGACTTGTGATTTTAGGATTTCCATGCAATCAGTTTGGAAATCAGGAACCCGGAGATGAAAAAGAAATTCAGGACAACTGTCTCGTAAATTACGGTGTTACTTTTCCTGTCTTTGAGAAAGTAGAAGTAAACGGGGCTAATGAGCATCCGTTGTTTACGTATCTTAAAAAAGAGTTACCCGGTTTTTTCGGAAAGCGCATCAACTGGAATTTTACCAAATTTCTCATTGATAAAAACGGAGTTCCGGTAAAACGTTTTGCTTCGTATCGCAAACCGCGAAAAATGGAAAAACGCATTGTGAGAATCTTATAACGTAAACGAATAGTCTGTACTATTCGTTTACGGATAAATCATGAATCTTTAAACCGGAGTTGTCATAATACAGCGCTTTCACAATACCGTCAGAAAGTCCGATTTTAGGTACATAAATTTGTTTGGCGCCACTCCATTTCATCGCATTGGCATAAATGCGGATTGCCGGAATGATTACATCGGCACGATCCGTATTTAATCCTAACTGAGAAATTCTTTCTTCATACGAAAGATTATTCAGATAGTTCAATTGTCCGTTTAGGTAAGCAGCTGTAAGCGGCTTATCCTGAGTTTTGCCCGACATTTTAAATAACTTATTGATGTTGCCACCCGATCCGATGAGCTGTATGTGCGGATACATCGCCGTCTGGGTTTTGATCCACTTTTCTATTTCCTGCCATACCGTGTCGGTAACCATATTATTCAGAAGGCGAACCGTACCGTTTTTAAACGATTTGGAAGCCATCTGTTTACCATCAGAAAACAAAGTGAATTCTGTACTGCCGCCGCCTACATCTACATATAGAAAATTACCTTCAGAGTTGATAAAGGTTTTTAAATCGGAATTGGCAATGATCATGGCTTCTTTTTTGCCATCAATAATCTCAATACGGATATCGGATTCCTGTCTGATGAGTTTGACCAGATCCGAACCGTTGTATGCCTCCCGCATCGCAGAGGTAGCACAGGCAGCGTATTTTTCAACTTTGTAAACCTCCATAAGAAGCTTATAGGCCTTCATAGCCTTGATCATGCGCTGGGTATTTTCTTCTGATATTTCTCCAACGGTAAAGGCATCCTGCCCCAGGCGGATCGGAACCCGGATTAAATGGCTTTTATTGAATTGTGTTTTTTTGCCTTTTTCTTCAATAACGTTCGTTATCAAAAGGCGCATTGCATTTGATCCGATATCAATTGCTGCATATTTTTTTATTTCAATCATCTCAATCCAAAACTACATCTAACTGGTTTCTGTAGTATTTATAAGTTTCTAATTGTGCACGGAATCTTTCAGATTCAGAAGCCTTTCTGTATTTATTGGACAAATCCATCGAGTGAAGCCGTACTTTTACGTTACCGCTCCAGCAGATATTAAAACAATCTATTAATTCTTTTTTAAGATCTTCATCGTAAATCGGACAGGTGACTTCCACGCGTTCGTCAATATTCCGGGTCATAAAATCGGCAGATGAAATATACACTTTAGGATCACCCTGATTGCCAAAAATAAAAATACGGGAATGTTCCAGCAGATTATCGACAATACTGATGGCTTCAATATTATCACTCATGCCTTCTATACCTGGAATCAGACAGCAAATACCTCTTACAATCAGCTGTATTTTTACTCCGGCTCTGCTGGCATCGTACAGACGGTCAATCATTTTATAATCAGAAAGGCTGTTCATTTTCAGCCGGATATACGCTTCCTTGCCATCCAGCGCATTTTCTATTTCCTGATCAATAAGTTTATAGAACTGGTTACGCGTATAGTGCGGAGAAATGATCAGATGCTTATAGCGTTGAATTTTATAGTTTACTTCAAAAAAGTCAAATACTTTGCTGACCTCTTTCAAAATTTTCTGATGGGCAGTGAGCAGGGCAACATCGGTGTAAACGGTTGCAGTACTCTCATTAAAATTACCAGTAGAAACGATGCCGTAACGACGGATTTTTTTATTTTCAAGACGCTCAATAAGGCATATTTTACTGTGTACTTTTAAACCTTTTACACCAAAAATAAGATGCAATCCTTCCGTCTGCATTAACTCGGCATAATAAATATTACTGGACTCGTCAAATCGGGCACGCAATTCTATCTGAACCGTTACTTTTTTACCGTTTTTCGCGGCATTGATAAGCGAGCTGATGATTTGCGAATTTTTTGCAAGTCGGTATAGTGTGATTTTTATAGCAGTAACTTTCGGGTCTAAAGCGGCTTCTCTTAAAAAACGTACCAGATAATTAAAAGATTGATACGGAGTGTGTACCAGATAATCTTTTTCGCGTATCTGATGAATCAGGCTTCCTTCGAGATTCAGACCGCTTACGGGTAGCGGAATCAATTTTTTAGACAACAGGTCTTTTCTACCGAGATTCGGAAACTTCATATAATCCCTTCTGTTGTGATACCGTCCGCCGGGAATAATACTGTCAATTGCTTCAATCTCCATTTTTTCAAGAAAAAACTGTAGCGTATCATTTTCGATGCTTTTGTCGTATACAAAACGCACCACTTCGCCAATGCTTCTTTCTTTGACACTCGTAGAAATTTTCTCAATAAAGCTTTTGTGAAGATCCGAATCAAAGTCCAGTTCAGAATCTCTTGTTACTTTGATCATGTGGGCAGATACGCTTTCGTAATCAAAAATAGAAAAAATGCTGTCGAGATTAAAACGCATCACATCATCAATAAGCATGACGTACTGAATACCGTTTTTTGTAGGCAGTTCTACAAAACGGTTGATATGGTTCGGAATTTCTATAATGGCGTAACGCGTGCGTTTTCTTTCCGGTTTCGGATTGCTATTTTCGTCTTTGAGAATCATTTTTACGGCAAGGTATCCGTTGGGATCTCTGAGCAAAGGAAATTCTGCGAGATCGTTGAGCATGATCGTAACCAGATCGGCACTTATTTCATGGATGAAAAACTCTTTTACAAAAACTTTTTGTTCTTCGTCGATCTGTGTTTCATCGAGAATGTAAATATTTTCCTGTTGCAGCTGTTCTTCTATTTCACTCAGAATTTCAAGACTTTGTGCCTGAAGATGGATTACTATTTCGGTAATTTCGTGCAGCAGTTCACCGGCGCTCACCCCGTTGATGATTTTTTTATGACCGTCTTTGAGCTGTGTGATACGGCGGATAGTAGCATAACGCACCCGGAAGAATTCGTCCAGATTGTTAGAAAAAATGCCTAAAAAGCGCAATCGGTCCAGTAATGGAACCGTTTTATCTGCCGCCTCCTGCAATACTCTTTCATTAAAAGCCAGCCAGCTTTTTTCTCTGTCAAGGTATTTGTTTTTCTTTTCTGAGATGATCATGTTTTAAATTCTTTTGGAAAAATAGTCTTTATTATTTTTCCCTTGCTGATATCCTGCCAATTCTCCTCATCAAATTGCATAATCACGACACCTGCAGTAGGGACATTTCTAATTGATTTATCTCCAAATTTATTAACAAAATCCGTAATAGCATTATTATGTCCGAAAAGAATTAGATTCGGATGTTCGTTTTTACATTTTTTTATTGCAGCAGCTAATTTCTTAACATCAAAAGTATACAAATCATCATTAACGATAAGCAGCTCAGAAGGTATGTTCTGGTGTTGTGTAAATATAATAGCGGTATTGCGTGCGCGTTTTGCTGGACTGCTCCACACCATAAAACGGGTGGGAAGATCCTTTGTGATTTTTTCAGAAATCAAATGCGCATCATTAAGACCTCTTTTAGACAAAGGCCTGTCGGAATCTTTAAAAGGCAAATCCCAGCTCGATTTGCCGTGTCGTATCAGAATTAACTTTTTCATAGCGTACATTTTAGAGTAAATTCGTTTCAGGGCATAAAATAAAATGATAGAATTTACTGTATTTCTAATATAGAAAAAAAATATGTAATACCTGTGGAAATAGAAGCTGTTTTTTTCTGTTTTGATATATTTAAAGTAACTTTGTCTATTAAATTTATATCATAAATGAACACATTAGGAATTGAGCTGAAATGGGCTGCTATCTTTACTTTAGCATATTGTGCATGGAATTTTGTTGAAAAAATTACCGGAAATCATATAGATTTCAGCAACATCATCATTTCAGGATTCTTATATCTGCTGGTTGTTATTGTGTTAGGCTTTTTAGCTTTCAGAGATAAAAAGAAAAACTTTTATGCGGGTAAGTGGGATTTCAATCAGGCCTTTAAATTTGGTTTGTTTTTAACGGGAATGGTAGCTTTGTTAAGTCCCATTGCGCATTATATTTCTTACAATTCCATTTCGCCTGATTATTTTGAGCATTTGATACAATATGAACTGGCCAAAGGAAGAGAAACAAGAGAAGCGCTTTTGGAAAAACATAATTTTGACGATAAAATGTATCTGAATCTAAGAGATATACTTTCATACGGCGTTGTGTTTTCTGCTCTTTTTGCGTACCTTCTCAAAACAAAAAACTATAAGGCACCTGTAAAAGTGATCGCTGTAAAACCAAAAACAAAAAAAGTTAAAAAATAAAAATATGAACATCAGTAATATACCGAATATAAAACATACCGACAGTGGTAACTTTTTTCTTCTTGCGGGGCCGTGTGCCATAGAAGGAGAAGAAATGGCGTTTAAAATTGCAGACCGTCTGATGCAGATTACAGATGATTTAAAAATTCCTTTGGTTTTTAAGGGATCTTTTAAAAAAGCCAATCGTTCCCGTATTGATTCCTTTACAGGAATAGGGGATGAAAAAGCGTTGAAAATCCTTCAGAAAGTAGGGGCTCATTACAATATTCCTACCGTTACGGATATCCATGAATCTTCTGATGCCGCTTTGGCAGCACAGTATGTAGATGTATTGCAGATTCCGGCATTTTTAGTGCGCCAGACTGATTTGGTTGTGGCAGCAGCAGAAACGGGCAGAGTCGTAAACCTTAAAAAAGGACAGTTTATGAGTCCGGAGAGCATGAAGCATGCCGTTCAGAAAGTACTTGACAGCCACAATGCAAATGTAATGGTTACAGACCGCGGCGCCATGTATGGGTATCAGGATATGATTGTTGATTTCAGAGGAATACCGACCATGAGACAATTTGCCACTACTGTTTTGGATATTACGCATTCACTGCAGCAGCCTAACCAGGCAAGTGGCGTTACAGGCGGTAAACCCGAATTGATTGAAACCATTGCCAAAGCGGGAATTGCAGTAGGTGCAGACGGTATTTTTGTAGAAACCCATTTTGATCCGGCTCATGCGAAAAGCGACGGTGCCAATATGCTTCATCTGGACTATTTTGAAGACCTGATGAAAAAGCTTGTAGCCATCCGCCAAACTATCAACCAATTTTAACGCTATTTAATCAAAATACGTTATTTTTGATATCTTAAAAAATGCATTGAAAAACGAATGAAAGAAAAAGATTCTTTTATCATCGGAAGGATAAAAAGCTTTAAATACGCACTCGTTGGCGTGTTTAAACTCATAACTACGGAACACAGTATTATGGCACAATGCTCGTTAGGGCTGGTAGCGGTAATACTGGGTTTTTATTTTGACATTTCTGCTACGGAGTGGATGCTGCAGATTCTGGCAATAGGGCTGGTATTAAGCATCGAAGGACTAAATACGGCTGTTGAAAAAATAGCGGATTTCATTCATCCTGATTTCAATAACAAAATAGGATTTATAAAAGACATAGCAGCTGGTGCTGTAACATTTGCTGCTTTAGCGGCTCTTGCAGTCGGTGCCCTCATCTATTTACCCAAAATATTTTTATAAATAATGGCTTCAAGTACAAAAAAAAGTACCCCGAATAATACTCCAAAAACGGGAAAAACACCTCAGAAAGTAACCAATGGCAAACGCATCATGTTTATCATAGCAACCTTATTGCTGTTTTTCGGATTTATATTGCTTTTCAGTTTTATTTCTTATTTTACAACCGGTAATTACGATCAGAGCGTTGTGGAACTGTTGAATGACCGCGAAGCAGTAGTTGATAACTGGGTGGGAAAATTAGGCGCTTACCTTGCCAACTTTTTTATTTTTGAAGGATTCGGAATCGCCTCATTTCTGTTTGTAAAAATAGTATTTACACTGGCGTTGTATTTTGCCTTTACTTTTTCGGCAGTCAAACTGAGAAAAATGATTTTCTGGGATTTATTTGCCATTCTTGTTTTTTCAGTGGCTTTAGGGCATTTTGGAACGGATTATGCCTATTTGGGTGGTACAGTCGGTTATGAAATGAACCAGTATCTGCAGGATTATCTCGGACAGTTCGGAACCATGCTCGTGGTGATTTTCGGTATTTTGTTTTACCTGATTTTCCGTATTAAAATGTCACCGGAACTTTTTACCAATGTTTTAAAAAATACCAAAGATAGAATTACAGACAACCTTTCAAAAGCGGAAGATATTATTAAAAACCAACCGGTAAAGGAGACCGAAAAAGCAGCTGTAGGCGTACTTCCTTCTCAGGAAGAAAAAAAGCTGCCGGAACAATCCTTAACCGATAGAAAACCGGTAGTAACGGAACCTAAACCGACTATAGAAAAAAATACTTCTGATTTCAGCATTGTTGATAAAGCGGCTCCCGTAACCAATTTTGATCTGACGCCTGTTGTAACGCCAAAAGAAACCAGCAGTCCGAAAGCAGCGCATAACGATGATTTTATTATCGAAACGTTTGAAGAAGAACCGACGATTGAAGAGAATTTAGCGGCCAAACTCGTAGAAGATTTCGGAGAGTTTGATCCGACATTAGACCTCTCACATTACCAGTTTCCTTCAGCTGATCTGCTTACCGATCACAACACAGGAGGTATTACCATTAATCAGGCAGAGCTCGAAGAAAATAAAAACAGAATTGTAGACACGCTGAACAACTATAAAATAGGGATTGCTCAGATCAAAGCTACTGTTGGGCCTACGGTTACCCTATATGAAATAGTACCGGATGCCGGTATCCGTATTTCAAAAATCAAAAGTCTGGAAGACGATATCGCATTGTCACTGGCGGCATTGGGTATTCGTATTATTGCTCCGATTCCAGGAAAAGGAACCATCGGTATCGAAGTGCCGAACACCAAACCATCGGCTGTTTCTATGAAAAGCCTTATTACCTCTCCTAAATTTCAGAATGCGGAGATGGAATTGCCGATTGCATTAGGAAAAACCATTTCCAATGAAACCTTTGTAGTCGATCTGGCAAAAATGCCCCATTTGCTTATGGCAGGTGCAACAGGACAGGGTAAGTCAGTTGGACTTAATGCCGTTCTGACGTCTTTATTGTATAAGAAACACCCGGCAGAAGTTAAATTTGTCCTCGTTGATCCTAAAAAAGTAGAACTTACGCTGTTCAACAAAATTGAGCGTCATTATCTGGCAAAATTACCGGATACAGAAGATGCCATTATTACCGATAATACGAAAGTAATCAATACCCTAAATTCTTTGTGTATCGAGATGGACAACCGTTACTCTTTACTAAAAGATGCTATGGTGCGCAACATCAAAGAATACAATGAAAAATTCAAACAACGCAAACTGAATCCGGAAAACGGACATCGTTTTCTGCCGTATATCGTATTGGTAGTCGATGAGTTTGCCGATCTGATCATGACCGCCGGAAAAGAAGTAGAAACTCCGATTGCGCGTCTGGCACAATTGGCACGTGCTATCGGTATTCATTTGATCATTGCCACACAGCGTCCTTCTGTAAACGTTATTACGGGGATCATCAAAGCCAATTTCCCGGCTCGTATTGCGTTTCGGGTAAGTTCAAAAATCGATTCAAGAACCATTTTAGACGGTCCCGGAGCCGATCAGCTTATTGGTAGGGGAGATTTGCTTTATACACAGGGAAATGATACCATACGGGTACAATGTGGATTTGTAGATACACCTGAAGTTGAGAAAATAACGGAATTTATAGGTTCACAAAAAGCCTATGCAGATGCGTATCTATTGCCGGAATACGTAGGGGAGGAGACTGGCACAAGTCTTGATATTGACATATCAGAAAGAGACAGTATGTTCAGGGAAGCTGCCGAAATCATTGTGACCGCACAGCAGGGATCTGCTTCTTTATTACAGCGAAAGCTGAAATTGGGATACAACAGAGCCGGACGTATTATCGACCAACTCGAAGCAGCGGGTATTGTAGGTCCGTTTGAAGGAAGCAAGGCACGTAGTGTCAACATTCCCGATCTGGCGTCTCTGGATCAGTTTTTTAACAACGAACAAAATTTTGACTAATGAAGTATTTTTTTAATATCATTACAGCACTGATGCTCGTGTTTTCTGCACAGGCACAACAGGCAGACAAAGCAAAGAAATTATTGGACGAAGTAAGCTCCAAAATAAAATCCTATAAAAATATTGCCATAGATTTCAGTTACAATGTAAACGGGCAGGACCATTCCGGTAACTTAACACTGGAAGGTGACAAATACCTCGCTACTTTTATGGGCATTACACAACTGTATGACGGCGATAAGGTATATACGGTGAATCCGGAAGATGAAGAAGTAACGGTTTCCAAACTGTCGACTTCCAATACAGGAGCCATTACGCCTTCTAAAGCGCTGACCTTTTTTAATTCGGGATACACCTATTCATGGGACATTACTCAAAAAGCAGCCGGAAAAAACCTTCAATACATCAAACTGAAACCGACCAATAGCAAATCTTCCACCAAAGAAATTCTGTTGGGGATTGATACGGCAACCAAACATATTTATACTATTATTGAAGTATTCAAAAACGGCAATAAATCCATTATTACGGTTAAAACTTTTAAAACGAATCAAACTTTGTCGAAAAATCACTTTACCTTTGCATCGTCTAAATACCCGAATTATTATATTAATAAATTAGATTGATAACAGAGTGAAAATTCTCGACAGATATATACTTTCAACCTTTGTAAAAACATTTTTATCGGTATTTACCATCCTGTATTTTATTTTTATTTTACAGGGAGTATGGGTTTTTATCGGTGAACTCGCAGGAAAAGACCTCGATGTAATGACCATCGTTAAGTTCCTGTTTTTCTATTCCCCAAAAATGATTTCGATGGTACTGCCCTTATCGGTTTTACTGTCTTCCATTATGACCTTTGGTGATTTTTCGGAAAACTATGAGTTTGCCGCGATGAAATCAGCCGGAATCTCCTTGCAGAGAGCCATGCGCTATCTGATCTTTTTTATTGCAGGACTTACATTGCTTTCTTTCTGGTTTGTGAACAATGTAGCCCCTAAATCGGAATATAAGTTTGTGAATATGCGCAAGGATATTCTGCAGACGAAACCTGCTATGGCCATTGCAGCCGGTCAGTTCAACGATGTGGGCAATATTAATATCAAAGTAGAGAAAAAAGAAGGCGATAAAGGCGAATTGCTGGATAAGGTAACCATGCACATTAAGTCTAACGTAGGCTTTATCAATAAAACCGTTATCAAGGCAGACCGCGGTATTCTGGAAACAGATGATGCGTCCAATCTTTTAAAACTGCACTTATTTGACGGACATTATTATGAAGATGTAGCGACCAAAACGCGTGCACAGGCAGAAAAATCACCGTTTGCCAAAGCCAGTTTTAAGAAGTACACCATCAACATTGATATGGGGCAGTTCAATACTGAAGAGGAAAACAAGTCCGAAATCAGCAATACAGCCAATATGATGTCTGTAAAACAGCTGGGCTATACCATTGATTCCCTGCGTACCAATTTTCAAAAAGAAAGTGTTTCCCAACAGGATAATCTTATGCTCAGAAGTGAAACTGTTTTAAACGAAGAGATTTACAAAAATCAGGTAGTGGTAACCCCAAAAGCTGATTCGTTGTTTGGCGGTAAAACCCGAAACCAGAAATTACAGATTTACAGAAATGCGTCTTCGACAGCTGAAAACATCGGATTTACAGCGCATAACAACGAATCCATTAATCAGGAACGCCTCAAAAACATCAACCGTCACGAACATACCAAACACGAGAAATTCGCTTTGGCCTTTTCGTGTATCCTTATGTTTTTTATCGGTGCACCTTTAGGAGCCATCATCCGCAAAGGCGGTTTGGGACTGCCGATGATTTTTGCCGTATTGATCTTTATCAGTTACCATTTTATCAACACATTTGGCCGAAAACTGGCGCAGGAAAACGGAATTCCGGGCAGTATGGGTGCCTGGCTCGGAGCGATGGTTTTACTGCCTTTGGCCATTTCATTTACAAGTAAAGCAACACGAGATAGAGGGATCAACAGTGTAGACAATATGTTCTACCATGTAAAAGTATTCTTCAAAAAAGTATTTAAGAAAAAAAGCAAACAACATGTCTAATATAGTTTTAAACACCATAGAAGAAGCGATTGAAGATATTCGTCAGGGAAAAGTAATCATTGTAGTAGATGATGAAAACCGCGAGAACGAAGGCGATTTTATTGCAGCAGCTGAAAAGGTAACACCCGAAATGATCAACTTTATGGCTACGCATGGCCGTGGTCTTATCTGTGCTCCTTTGACAGAAAAGCGCTGTAAAGAACTCAATCTGCCTCCGATGGTTACCAATAATACGGTATTGCACCAAACGGCTTTTACGGTTTCAGTTGATCTGATCGGAAACGGATGTACTACGGGTATTTCTGCTCAGGATCGTTCCAAAACGATTGAGTCTCTCGTAAAACCAGAAACCAAACCCGAAGACTTGGGAAGACCCGGACATATTTTTCCTCTGATCGCCAAAGAAGGCGGTGTATTGCGCCGTACAGGACATACCGAGGCAGCTGTAGATTTTGCGCGTCTGGCAGGTTTTAAACCCGCAGGTATTTTAGTGGAAATCCTTAATGAAGACGGTACGATGGCGCGTTTGCCACAACTGCTTGAGGTCGCTAAAAAATTTGATCTGAAATTAGTTTCGATAGAAGATCTGGTTGCATACCGTATGCAGCACGACAGTCTGATTCAGAAAAAAGAAGATTTTGAAATCATAACCAAATTCGGTACCTATCGTTTAAGAGCGTATTTGCAGGTAACCAATAAACAGGTACATATTGCTTTGACAAAAGGCGTATGGAACTCCGGAGATGCGGTATTGACGCGTATCAACTCTTCTCAGGTAAACGATGATTTATTGAGCATACTGACCAGCAATCAGGAAGAAAAACTCGACCGTATGTTTGAAGCGATCGAACGCGAAGAAAAAGGAGCGGTGATTTTCATCAATCAGGACATCAGTGCTGTCAGCTTGCTTACGCGTCTTTCGGAAATGAAGCAGCTTCAGGCAGAAACCGAAGGAATGGTCAAAGCTCCTAAAGTTGAACTCGATGTCAAAGATTTCGGAATCGGAGCACAGATATTGCACGATCTGAACATTACCAAAATCAAACTTATGTCGAATTCCGAGCATACCAAACGCGTAGGAATGATCGGTTACGGACTTGAAATAGTAGATTATATCAATTTCTAATTTTTTTCAGCAATCTTTTTGCAGAAATAAAAAAAAGACTATATTTGCACTCGCAATAGCAAATATTGCGAGTCTTACTGGAGAAATGGCAGAGTGGTCGAATGCGGCAGTCTTGAAAACTGTTGACTGTAACAGGTCCGGGGGTTCGAATCCCTCTTTCTCCGCCACAAAAAAATAAAGCCCGACATTAGTCGGGTTTTGTTGTTTATTGACTTTTGTAAACTACGATTAAACAACAAAAAATAAAACGCAGTGAATAGCTTTAGTTTTTGTGAAGTCTCCCTTACGGGATATCACCGGGCAAAATGAGATAATGGCTTTTTTTCTGTGAATAAATGCTGATAATTAATCGGTTAAATTATAAATATCAAATTTTACACCCAAAAATATAAAATTGATTTTTTTATTTTAGATTATAAAAAATCTAAAGGACTTGGAGTAGATTTTTTGTCAACATCTGTAATATGGGTGTAAATCATAATTGTTCTTATATCACTATGACCTAACAACTCTTGTACAATCCGAATATCAATTCCGCTTTTTATAAGATGTGTTGCATAAGAATGTCGTAAAGTATGTACACTACCTTTGGTTATAATATTGGCTTTTTTCATTGCTTTTTTCAAAACTAACTGCACACTTCTTTCGCTCTAGTGTTCATCATTATTTCCTTCAAATAAAAATATTTTTGGTTTAAATTCTGTATAATACTCTCTTAATAACATTAATAGTTTATTTGGTAAGGCTACTAATCGGTCTTTATTTCCTTTACCTTGTTGTATTAAAAGTAAATCGCTATCTGATTTTACATCGGTTAGTTTAAGGTTTATTAATTCACTTAAGCGCAATCCACAACTGTAAATAGTGGTAAGGATTGCTTTATGTTTTAAATTTTCGGTGGCATTTAGTATTTTCCTAATCTCTTCTTGAGAAAAAAAAGTAGGCAATTGAGTTGACTTTCGTTTAGGATATAAATAGTTTAATTCAATCGTTTGAGTATTGACCAATTCATAAACTTTTTTGATTGCTCCTACTAAGGAACGCTGATAAGATGCACTAATGTTGTCTTTAAATACTTTTGCATTGATAAAGGCTTCAATTTCAGAAATTGGTATTTCATTAAGTGTATGATACTTGTCCATATACTCCAAGAATATTTGTGCGTAACTACAATATGACTTTATGGTATTATTGGCATATCTTTGTAGTTGTAATCGATTATGTAAAGTTTTTAGAATTGGTTCGCTATCCATATTTTAACAAGATTATTTTATTTAATATTATTTCGCTATCCAAAAAAAATAGTTTACTAAGTATCTAATTTACAAAAAACTAATTATATTAGTAGCAAATTTAACGAAATACGGATATAGGTGTGTTTTTACGAAACTACACCAAATTTTGTTTTGTAAAAAAATAATGTTAGCAGCAATACAATGAAGACCAGACAGCTAAAAATTCTATTACAAGAATTATCCGACCTGAATAACTCTTTTACACATTATTTTTTTGTGTGGACTCAGTTTGAATTAGATTATAGTCAAAATATTTCTGATAATAAAAATAAGTTGACATCTGATATTTTTAAAGATAATGGTTTTTCTAAAAAACATAACATAGAGCTGTCAAAACTAAGTGACGAACATAAAAAAACGAATGAAACGCTTCTTAATGGAATTTTTACACTTATTTACTCTTCATTCGAGAATTATCTGACTGACATCTATTCTGTAGCTAAAAAAATAGACAATTCACTTCCTGAACTGAATGAAGGAAAATTTGAAAATGATGATATTCTCGTGTTGAAAGTTTTAAATAGACTTAATATCAAACAAAAAAATATAGAAGAGAAATATTTAGAGACATTAGACTACATTAGACTTAAACGAAATCGATTAATTCATCAAAGCTCTACCAATATTAGTCGGTCTTTACGAGAGATAATAAATAAAAATGGGACTGAATTGAATGTTTTTTGGAATGATATATTGCCAAAAAATCTACAAGGAATTAATTTCGCCAACAATGAAAATGCCAATCAAATTACCTATAACATTCTTATTGATGCATTGAATATCTTTCGTGGAATTTCAAATTATCTTGACATAATCATTTTCAAAAGTTTTAACTTACAAGAATTTCTTATTAAAGAAGTGTTTGTTGAATTTAAAAAGATCAATGGGTATAAAAATTTTAGTTTGACTGACGAAAGAAACAAAAGGAAGTTTTTAGGGTTTTGTAAAACGGAGTACGGTTTTAAACCAACTGAATATGATTTTCAAGAGATGATATAGCTTAATTGGTTAAAGCACTCCCTTGGAAAGTGTTTTGTTCAAAATATTTTCCAAGGAACGTTGTTGGTTCGAACCCAACTACCATCACTAAAATGTACTGCTGCTAATATGGGTTTTGCAAAAGAGCGGGTCAAGCTCAAAATTCAACATTTGTGCTTTCTATTCCGCTCCTTCGCAAAGCCATGAAACGCTAGGCGACATACTAAAAGACTAAAACTATAAAATAAAATTATGACTGAATTTATCTCTACAATTTCTGATATATGTGGAATCTTAGGATTCATTATTAGTATTTTTGCTGCTACACAAGTTTTTAAATTGAAACAAAAAATCAATGGCAACAATAACACCCAATCTAATGTGAATGGAAATATCGGAGGTGATTTTGTTGGACGTGATAAGAAATAAATTATGAACGACAACAATACTAAAAATATTGTAGAAAGTACTAGTATTGGAAGAGATTATATAGGTAGAGATGATAATAGTACTAATATAATAAATAGTGTAAATTCTAATTCTACATATTTGAATAATTTGTATGAAAGATTTGAAAAAGAAAAAATCGAAAATCCAGAATTTGAAAAATTATGTGAAGAATTAGATTATTTTAATTCTATAATAGATGGTGATGTAATTGGTCTTGAAGGAAAACTCCAACAAGGCGGTAAAGAAAAAATTCTCTTCTATGCACTTGATGTGAAAGATCGTTTCCATAGAAAATTAATGAAAACATCCCAATATTCTATGATTGCTCAAGACATAAATGTTTATATACTATCGAAAGTAAGAAGCTCATTTATGAGAGAAATCTATTCATTAATATTAAATAACGCTTCTGATGAAAAAATAAATTTAATGATAACTGAAAGAATTATTAAACCTGTTCAAGCAGATCTAGGTATTAATTTATTCGGATATAATGAAGATGATATAATGGGAATGATTTTTTTTCTCACAGGTAACTGTCATTTAAAATGGAATTAATTTATGCTAGTATATCATCCAGCTTTTGACATTTATAATTGTGCATTTAGAATGTTACAATTATTAAACAATATGAAAGGTAAAGAAATAGAACTAGATAGAATAAGAATTTGGGACTTCTATTTAGCATTTCCAAATGAAGCTAGAAAAATTAAATTTCCATTATATTTACTTGATTTAAAAAAAGTATTTAAAAATAAACCTGATAACCCTTACGAAGATTTAATCGACCCTAAAAGAATAGCAGAAAGAATGAAACCTTTTCAAGTTTCTGCATTAAGATACTTGGCTTCATATGGATTAATTGATAATAATTTATTTTTAAAAAACATAATTAAGAGAACTGAAATAGAGCTTCCCAAAGAGCTATCAATAAAAATAGAAAACATTTCAACCGAAAAAGAAAATATAATAAAATTAGTACAAGGTTTTAGTGATTTAGCTTTATGGGGAATTAAAGAAAGAACAGGACTACTAGAATTTAGATATGACAAAAAAAATTAATTCATCATTAATCTTTAAGAGAATTGTTGTTAGAAATTTCAACAATAATTCCGTTTATGACGAAAATTTTCACGAAGGTGTTAACATAATAAGAGGAACTAATAGTTCTGGTAAATCTACTATTTCTAATTTCATTTTCTACATTCTAGGAGGTGCTTATAATAATTGGACATCAGAATCATTAAAATGTAAAGATGTAACAGCTGAAATATTAATAAATAATACTGTATTTACATTACGTAGAGAAATCTCTTCCTCCCCTTTAACGCCATTACAAATATTTTGGGGTGATTATAATTCAGCAATTACTGACAATATTAATTGGAAAATATTTCCTTATAAGCAATCTGATAATGTAGTTAGTTTTTCAAACATTCTATTTAACGCTCTAAATTTTCCTGAAGTCAAAGGTGATTTAGATAGTAATATTACTATGTACCAAATTTTGAGGTTGATTTATATTGATCAACTAACACCTCCTCAAAGTTTATTTCGATTTGAAAATTTTGACCCACCTTTAACTAGAAAAACAGTTTCAGAAATTTTATTAGGTGTATATGATGATTCTCTTTATTCAGATAGACTTTCACTAAGAGAAAATCAAAAGAGTTTAGATTTAAAGGAAAGAGAATACAACAATTTACTTACTATTATCAATCATTCTGGCTTTTCTCCAAGTAGAAATGTAGTAAATAAAGAATTTGAAAATCTAAAAGAAAATTTAACGAAGAATGAAGAAAAGTTATTAGAATTAAGAAAAACCGAAATCCCTAGAACTACTACGAAAACTGAAACATCAATTGAAAAAATAAAATCTGAATTAACAAGACAAAAAACAATATTGAACAATTCTTTAACAAAAATTAATCAATATGATTTAGAAATTGCAGATTCTAAACAGTTTATAAATACCCTTGAAAAGAGAATTATAGAGCTTAATAATTCAATTATAACAAGGTCTACTATTGGTGATCTTTCATTAACGCATTGCCCACAATGCTTGGGTGAATTAAAATCTCATAAAGCAGAAAATATATGCGTTTTATGTAAAGAACCATTAGAAGAAGAGGCTGAAAAAGCTAACGCAAAAAGACTTCTACAAGAAATGCAGCTTCAAGTCAAAGAATCTAAAAGATTACTAGAAATTAAAGAAAAGTTTTATACTGAATTAGTAAGTGAATTACCTGGCTTAAAAGAAAAGTTAAGATTTACACAAAGAGAATTAGATAAATCAATAGAAAATCCACAGACAACTAGAGATGAACGTATAGATAAATTATTAATTGAAAAAGGATTTATTGAAGGTCAAATAGAAAATTTAACCAAACACATTAAAACAATTGAGCTTTTAGAAGCTTTAAAAAATGATATTAACGTATTAGAGAAATCGGTAAAAGATTTAAAATTTAATATATCAGAAAAAGAAAAAACTCAAGAGCATAAATATTCATTGGTAATGAATAAGATAAAGGATATTACAATAGATATTCTAAGAAAAGATTTACCTAGACAAGATGAGTTTAAAACAGGAAAGGTAGTTGAAATAGATTTTCTAAGAGATACATTTACACTTGATGGAGGTAATAACTTTTCAGCTAGTTCAAAAACTTATTTTAAGAATGCAGTTTTGTTTTCAATATTCTTTGCTAGCTTAGAGTTTCCTTTTATGAGATATCCTCGATTTATTTTATGTGACAATATGGAAGATAAGGGTATGGAAAAAGAAAGAACACAGAACTTTCAAGAAATTATCACTAAAATGTCAGACAGTTATTTATTAAAGGGAGTGAAACATCAAATCATATTTACTACATCAATGATTTCAGACAAACTAAATGATACAAATTATTGTGTAGGAGAATTTTATACAACAGGAAATAAAACATTGAAAATATAAGTACGTCGCCTAACATCGTATTGGCGAAATGGCGGTTTAAGGGAGAAATGAAAGTTTCTCCTTTTTTTGTCGCAACAGCTTTTTATATTTCCTTTTTTCATAAATTTAGAAAATAATAAAAGGCTGTTGCTTAGGTTAGTGCAAAATTGAAAGCTTAGGTATTCTAAGCTGTCATTATTGTCAATACGCGGTCCGTTATGTGATATTTTATTAAAATTATGGTGCAAAAAATTAGTGAGATTATTGAATACGAAAATGAAAGTTACAAAGTCGACTTTAAAAAAGTTAAATATCCATTAGGTCGCGAAGCCAAAAGAAATGAAATTTTAAAAGATTTTTTAAGTTTTGTAAATCATATCTCAGATGATGATAAATATATAATTATAGGTGTTAAGGAACTTCAAGACAAATCTAAAGAAATTTACGAAATAGAATCTCCTACAGATGAAGCTAAGTATAGGCAATTTATAAATGAATATATTGAACCTCAAATAAATTTTGAATACGGTAATTTTAAATATAAGAACAAAACGATTTGTTACTTTAGAATTTTCAACAATATTGATAGACCTTACTTAATTAAAAAAGAATGTAAAAATCCTAATGATGGAAAGACTGATTTTAAATATGGAGATGGATTTATAAGAATTGGAACTTCAACTCATAAAATAGGAAGAAAAGAACTTGACGATATTTTAAAGAGCAAACAAAAATATAATAATAGAAAAAATGATATTATTATTTACCCAATAATTGGTAATTCAGAAAACGAACAAGTTTCTATATGGAATAGGAAATACTTAGATATTAATATTGAAAATGTTTCGAATAAATCCATTGATTTAGATATTGAAATGAATATCCTCAAAAAAGATGATTTTGAAATTTTAACAGAATCAGAATTTATTAAAGAAATTCAAGAAAAAGAATATCAACGAAAAAAAGCAAATTCACCCTTATCAATGAGTTTTGTACAAAATAGCACACCGATTTTAAATATCCATACTACTACCAAAGTTACTGAGGAGATTTTTGGAATTCAGAGAAACGCTATAAAAAGTAAATATGCAATAACAATACCTCAAAACTCAATTTATGAAGACGTATTTTTACAATCAGTTATATTATTGCAAAACTCAGAAAATATAATAAATGCGGAAGTTATCATCAGAAGCGATGATTTTAAAGATGGTGCATTGAAAAAAACATAAGTTTTATTACATAAAAACATCATATAACAAGGGATTGGCGCAATGGCGAGTTAAGTCATAAAAAACAAAGTTTTGGTTTTCTATTCCGCAAAAAGCCAATTATATTGACTTTTTTCTTAATTTAGTAAATAATAAAAAATTGTTGCTCAAATTAGTGAAAAATTGAAAGTTTAAGCATACTAATCCGCTATTATAGCTATACACAGCCCGTTAGGTGCAATATTTCCAAAATGACATTCACAAAATGAAATTTAAGTTTTTGTTTTTATCTATACTTACAATCCTCTTAAGTAGCTGTGGTTTTGACAAATCTAGCGAATGGAATATTTATGAATTATATGCACAGAAAATAGAGGGTTCATCAAAACTACTTTATAAATATGATGCATGGGGAGGAAGAGATTCTCATACATATGGTTTTATAATTATCGATTCTACTCAACCTTTTAAAATTGATATAGACAAGACTCTTACTATTTCCAAACTTTTAGAATTTCCAAGCAAAAATAAAATATCAGGAATAAGTCACGAATGTAAAAATGATTGCACTGAAGAGTATTATAAAACAGAACCAAATTATTTACCGCTTAAAATTGACAAATCAAAATCTGAGGGAATAAATATTGAAAATATCGTATACCAATATCGTGGTTTAGGTAAAAAAGATAAAGGGCTAAGAGGCGATTTTGTTTTCGAGAAATTTATTGAAACAAAAGATAGTATTTACTTTTTCAATATTAACGATATTAAAAGCGTTCATAAAACTCATTTAGATGAATTAAAACTAAAAAAAGGAGAAGTATATCTAAGTGAAAATGAAACTGGAGAAATTACTAAAATTGTAATAAACCAAACAACTTTAAATCCTCGAAATAATGAAATAATTGAATCACTGACCTATTTTCTTAGTCCAGAAAACAAAATAAAAAGTAGTGATTTTTCTGATAGAGGAATTTTTAAAAAAGTAAAAATAACAAAATAATACTGCACATAACAAAGGTTTGGCGAAATAGCAAGTTAAGGCAAACTATAAACTTTGTTTCTTTTTTGTCGCAATCACTATTTTTATTTTTCAATTTATTAAATTTTAAAAAATAAAAATGCCTTACTCAGTTTTAGCAATTTTTGAATATTGTGATATTTTTTCTAGATACTGCACCAAGTTGCGGCACGTTATGCATAATTTTTCTAAACCTTATTAATAAACAAATGCTGAATAATGATGTAACTGAAGATAACTTGAATCATACTTTTAAGAACATTCTTCATCTGGAGAAATTGTTTATTCTCGAGGTTAAGAGTATTTATGAGATTGAAGATGGAATCAGTGAAATTAATCACTATATAATGTCTATCACAAATAGAGCAATTTCTTTAAACAGAGGATTTGTCATTTTAGCTGAAAGTAACAATTATCAGTCCGC
>PJUE01000053.1_pt1 | contig 186199 bp, 141 predicted proteins | sample 1512171 | NCBI WGS metagenome assembly PJUE01 (sample SAMN08177674, study PRJNA422409) | Feces metagenome, whole genome shotgun sequencing project. | isolation source: Chicken feces (3) enriched on wood chips: alkali lignin treatment | host: Gallus gallus | place: USA: Madison | collected 2015-01-15
CCGATGGTACTGCAGTAACATGTGGGAGAGTAGGTCGGTGCCTCACCTTAAAGGGCAGGGCCCTGGGCAGAACGCTCAGGGCCTTTTGCATTTGTGGCCCCCGGCTAAACAGCAACAGCAACAACAATAACAGCAACAGGCACCGCGCAGGTCCTTCCCTTCGCCCTCCCGGCTTGAACCATACATACCACATCAAACATAAGGTTAACCTAAAGCCGATTGTCTAGATCTTGCTAGTTTCCTTCTGTCCTGAAGAGCTAGTCTCTCGAAAAAATTTAATTTTAAATATTTGTTTAATTATAAATGATAATTGCTTTTTGCTCTCTATGAAAACAAGTAAAGCGGTTACTATATATGATACTAATAAATTTGTGATACGTTGATTAGCTCATTTATCTAATTGGAGTTTTATCTCCATAACGCTTAAATAAGAATAGAACATATATACACGTTGCGATTGATAGGGAAATAAGCCCTGTCCCAAGTAAATATTTTGAATATTGGATGCCAAAAGCATATAATATTATTCCTATCAGGACTAACAAAGTAGAAGATTTTAGTGCGTAAATTATTTTCCGAAGCATAATAATAGTCAATAAACTTAAATTATATCAATTATTGAACCAAAGCAGGCTGACTTTTTAAATTATAAAGTCTTAATTTTCAAAACAAAAATGAAATTCAGGTTCATAATTCGTAAATTTGCAACCTTAAATTTTGAAGTATTAGCTGATGTATAAGGAATATAAACAACTGAATTTATCTCAAATAGGGAAAGAGGTTTTAGAAAGTTGGAAAGCCAACTATATATTTACAAAAAGTATTAATAATAGGCCAGATTCTAAGCCGTATACTTTTTTTGAAGGCCCACCTTCTGCCAATGGGATGCCAGGTATACATCATGTTATGGCGCGTTCTATCAAAGATATTTTCTGTAGATATAAAACTCTTAAAGGATTCCAAGTAAAGCGTAAGGGAGGGTGGGATACACATGGTCTTCCTATTGAATTGGCAGTTGAAAAATCCTTAGGAATTACAAAGGAAGATATTGGTAAGAAAATTACAGTAGAAGCTTATAATGAAGCTTGTAGAAAAGAGGTAATGCGTTATACAGATGTGTGGAACGACTTGACAGAGAAGATGGGATATTGGGTAGATTTGGATAATCCATACATTACTTATAAAAATGATTATATTGAATCGCTTTGGTGGATATTGAAACAACTACATCAAGCAGGTTTCTTATATAAAGGATATACTGTTCAACCTTATTCACCAGCAGCTGGCACCGGATTGAGTTCCCATGAACTAAATCAGCCCGGAACATACAGAGACGTAAAAGATACTTCTATTGTAGCTGAATTCAGGTTAAAGAGAGACCAGGTGCATCCTCTGGTTCCGCGTTTATTTGAAACAGAGGAGGAAGACACATCGATTATTGCCTGGACAACTACACCCTGGACACTTCCTTCAAACTGTGCCCTGGCTGTTGGAAGTGATATTACTTATGTCAAAGTCAGGACTTTTAATCAATACACCCATTTGCCTGTTAGTGTAGTATTAGCAAAAGATTTGATTTCCAAACATTTTAAAGCGGATGCACAGAATTTATCTTTTCAGGATTATAAGGCAGGGGATAAGTTAATTCCCTGGGAAATCGCAGAAGAGTTTAAAGGCGAAGAATTAATAGGATTGCGATATTTCCAACTGTTACCATATGTAAGCAATGAAGAAATTGAAGCAAAAGCCTTCAGAGTTATTCCGGGCGATTTTGTGACTACAGAAGATGGTACCGGGATAGTTCATATAGCTTCTGTTTATGGTGCAGATGACTTTAGGGTAGCTAAGGAAAACGGTGTTCCTTCCATTATGATTAAGGATGAAAGAGGAAATGAATTTCCTCTAGTAGACAAACAAGGTAAGTTTATTGAAGAAGTAACAGATTTTGCAGGAAAGTTTGTAAAAGAGGAATATTATTCTGATGAAGAGAGAAAAGCTGCAGATTTTAAACCGACAGATGTTCTTATTGCTATCAAACTTAAGGAAGAGAATAAGGCTTTCGATGTGAAGAAATATGAACACAGTTATCCTCATTGCTGGAGAACTGACAAGCCGGTACTCTATTACCCTTTGGATAGCTGGTTTATTAAAACAACAGCGATTAAAGATAAACTGGTAGCTTTAAATAAAAATATAAACTGGAAACCTGAATCTACGGGAACTGGTCGTTTTGGTAACTGGTTAGAGAATTTGGTAGATTGGAACCTTTCTCGTTCCAGATATTGGGGCACACCTCTTCCAATATGGAGAACTGAGGATGGGGCTGAAGAAATTTGTATAGGATCTGTTGAAGAACTGAATACAAAAATTGATGAAGCAGCAGAGGCAGGCTTCATGGAAAAAGGATTCCGTTTAAAAGATATGCACCGCCCATATGTGGATGACGTGGTATTGGTCTCTTCTAAAGGAGAAAGAATGTTCCGCGAGCCAGATTTGATTGATGTATGGTTTGACTCCGGAGCTATGCCTTATGCACAATGGCATTATCCGTTCGAAAATCAAGAAGAATTTGCGAAAGCTTACCCGGCGGATTTTATAGCAGAGGGAGTAGATCAAACGAGGGGGTGGTTCTTCACTTTACATACTATTGCAGCACTTTTAAGTGAATGTTCTTCTGATGTTAAAGCCGTAAATTTATTAAACGGTAATCAGGGGATCGCTTTTAAAAATGTTATTTCAAATGGCCTTGTGTTAGACAAAAATGGAAATAAGATGTCTAAACGTCTTGGCAATGCAGTAGATCCGTTTTCTACTATTGAGCAGTACAGTGCCGATGCTACGCGTTGGTATATGATCAGCAACGCTTCGCCATGGGATAATCTTAAATTCAACTTAGAAGGATTAGACGAAGTCAGAAGGAAGTTTTTTGGAACCTTATATAATACCTATGCATTCTTTGCGCTGTATGCAAATATAGATAGTTTCAAATATAGCGAGGCTGATATAGATATTTCCAAACGACCGGAGATTGACAGATGGATTATTTCTCTATTAAATACCTTGACTAAAGAGGTAGATGGTTTTTACGAAGATTTCGAGCCTACAAAAGCTGCAAGGGCAATTCAAAGTTTTGTTGATGAGCATTTGAGTAACTGGTTCGTAAGATTAAGCAGAAGGCGTTTTTGGAAAGGTGACTACTCAGAAGATAAGATTTCTGCATACCAAACTTTGTACACTTGTTTAGAAACTATTTCTAAACTCATGTCTCCTATTGCACCGTTCTTTTCTGATAGATTGTTTAATGATTTAAATAACGAAACTCAGAGAGAGACTGTAGAATCTGTACACTTAGCAGATTTTCCGGTTTATCATGAAGAATTAGTAGACAAAGCCTTAGAAGAAAGAATGCAGTTGGCGCAGGACATTTCATCAATGGTTTTATCGTTACGTAAAAAAGTAGGAATTAATGTCCGTCAGCCATTGAATAAAATCCTGTTACCTGTATTAGATACTTCTTTTCAGGCAAAGATAGAAAAGGTTAAAGAATTGATCTTGTCTGAGACCAATATTAAGGAAATTGAGTATATTACGGATACAGCTGGAATTATTAAGAAGAAGATAAAACCAAACTTTAAATCTTTGGGGCCAACGGTGGGCAAGCATATGAAAGCCGTTGGAAATTACCTGGTTAACCTTAATGATGAACAAATAAATACATTTGAGGCAAACAGAAACATTGTTTTTGATGTTGAAGGTCAAACATTCGATATTTTTATAGACGATGTAGAGATTATTGCGGAGGATGTGCCAGGATGGCAAGTGACTAATATTGGAAGGTTAACTGTAGCGCTGGATGTTACGATAACAGAGGAATTGAAAGAGGAAGGAATTGCCAGAGAAATCATTAACCGTATCCAGAACCTTAGAAAAGATAAAGGTTTTGAGGTAACAGATAAAATTCGTGTAATATTGGAAGATAACCCATTAATCTCGAAATCTGTGGATAAAAATAAATTATATATTTGTGCTGAAACCCTTTCTGAAGAACTTCAACTTTCGGAGTTAACAGAAGGAGATAGCATAGAAATAGAAGACGTTAAATTATTTATTTTGCTAAGTAAAATTTAAGACTATGGAAAATGTTGCTAAAAACCGTTACTCAGATGCAGAACTTCAAGAGTTCAAAGAGTTAATTACTACAAAGTTAAATAGTGCAAAAGAAGAGCTGGCTCTTTTGGCTAATTCGCTAAGTAATCCTAATGCGAATGGTACAGATGATACTGCCGGAACTTTTAAAACATTAGAAGATGGTTCTGCAACATTAGAGAAAGAACAGATTAATCAATTGGCGGCAAGACAGAAAAAATTTATTGAAAATTTAGAAGCTGCTTTGGTTAGAATTGAAAACAAAACGTATGGTATTTGCAGGGAGACAGGAAAACTTATTCAAAAGGAGCGTTTAAAAGCGGTACCTCATGCAACTTTAAGTATGGAAGCTAAATTAAAACAGAATTAATGAAAGGGTACAGTAAACCGATTATCCTTATTCTACTTATATTAATTGCTGATCAGGTATTAAAAACATGGATCAAGACAAACATGTTTATTGGTCAGGAATTCCATATTATTAAAGACTTTTTCATTATTCACTTTACAGAGAATAATGGAATGGCTTTTGGAATGGAATTCGGTGGCGAGGCTGGAAAGTTAGCTTTGTCTCTTTTCAGAATACTGGCTGTAGGAGGCATAGGTTATGGTCTGCATTACTTAATTAAGCATAAATACCATCGTGGCTTTATTTTATGTGTGGCTATGATTTTTGCAGGGGCTTTGGGTAACATTATAGACTCTGTCTTTTATGGAGTGATTTATGGTTACGAGAAGCTATTTCACGGGAGAGTGGTAGATATGTTCTATTTCCCTATTCTCAGAGGGAATTTTCCTGATTGGTTTCCGGTATGGGCCGGAGAAGAGTTTATATTCTTCAGGCCGGTGTTTAATATTGCTGATGCCGCGATTTCTGTAGGAGTTTTTATTATACTTCTAAACCAGAAGATTTATTTTAAAGAAGAGATAAAAGAAGTCCCATCGCCTAATAGTGAAGTTATAGAAGACTAAAAAACATAAAAAACCCTTCGATTTTCGGAGGGTTTTTTTATTTTTAAGGTTTAACCTTAGTTATTTTTATGCGATTCAAGTTTCTTTTATTAGCAATATCCATTTTATTTTCAGTAAGAAGTTTGGCCAATCAAGATCCGGAATTTAGCGGGTGGTCAGCAATTTTTCATAGCCAAAGATTAAATCCTAAATTAGGGCTTCATCTAGACGTTCAAGCAAGAAGCTCTGATGAGTTTGATTACCTAAAAAACGTTCTGGTTAGGCCGGGAGTAACTTTTTTCTTTAATAACCAAATTAACAGTACATTAGGATATGGGTTTATTAACAGTAAAATTAAATCTGATGTGCAGGATATAAATTTTACGGAGCATAGAGTATGGGAACAGCTTATCTATATTCAAAAAATAAAGTCTCAAAGTTTTACTCATCGTTTTAGATTGGAACAGCGTTTTATCGAGCAAGCACAATCAGATCTATTTTCACAGCGTTTGAGGTACTTTTTAAGAACTTTAATACCTTTGTCAAAACATGAGGGTGCTTTTCAAAAAGGAATCTTTGTAGGGCTTCAAAATGAGCTTTTTCTTAACCTCCAAAATAAAGACAAGATGAATAATCATTTTTTCGATCAGAATAGAGCCTATGGAGCTTTTGGTTATCGTTTCGCACCAGCTTTTGATTTAGAGTTGGGATACATGAATCAGCGAATAAAGCAGAGAAATGGAGGGCTAACCAATCATATTATTCAAATAGCTGCTTATACCAGATTTTAGCAGATTTAAAAACAGAAAGAGCACATTAGGATTTCTGAGATAAAAGAGTATAGGTATCTTAAGAAAAGTAGGTTATTGAGATATTATTCTTCTGTTGGAAAATCTAATGCAAGTCTCTCTACTATTCTATCGTTCATAATATGTTCCCTAACAATTTCTTCTACATCAGATAGCTGTACTCTACCATAAAAAATGCCTTCCGGATACACTACCACACTCGGACCCAGTTCGCAAGTTTCTAAACATCCGGCGCGTTGAGCTCTTACTGTTGCTAACAGCCCATTATCTTTTACAGCTTTTTTAAATGCTGCAGTTAATGCTAAACCGTGTTGTTCTCCACAGCATACTCTTGCCCCTTCCGGACGTTGGTTTGTACAAACGAATATATGTTTTTTATATTTCTGTCTCATCTTAATAGATTTTGAGCAAAGGTACTATAAACAAGAAAACTACGGCAATGTTCTAAACTAAATTGCCAGAAAATGGTTTTAAATGTTATATGATTACAAAGATCCTGATTACTGGCGGAAGTGGATTAGTCGGTTTCCATTTAACAAGAGAATTATTAAGTCAAGGTTATAAGGTAAACCATTTAAGTAGAGGTAACAAAAAGCAAATTTTAGGAGTTACTACTTATCTATGGAACCCTGAGCGAAAAGAAATTGATGAAAGGTGTTTGGAAGGCGTAAGTATTATAATTCATTTAGCTGGTGCTGGTATTACAGATAAAAGGTGGACGGAAAAAAGAAAAGAGGAAATAATTCAAAGCAGGGTTGCATCAATTGAATTAATTTATGATCTGTTAGAGAAAACAGACCATCGTGTACAAACAATAATATCGGCATCTGCCTCGGGTTATTATAGCGACAGAGGTGAAGAGCTTATGGAGGAGACAGCTTTGGCAAAGAATGACTTCCTGGGAAAATGTTGCTTTTTATGGGAACAGGCTGTGGATAAAGGCAAGCAATATGGACTCCGTATAGTGAAATTACGAACCGGTGTTGTATTAGACAATAGGAAAGGTGCGCTGCCAAAACTGATAATTCCCTTTAAATTGGGTGTGGGGTCACCTTTTGGGAATGGCAAACAATGGATGTCATGGATTCATATTAAAGATGTTGTAGCTGCTTATATTTACTTTGTGAAGCATGAAATCTCCGGAACTTATAACCTTTCTTCACCTTCACCTTTAAGGAATAAAGATTTTTCGAAAATTCTTTCAAAACAGCTTAAGAAGAGATTTTGGGTGCCGGCTGTTCCTGGTTTTGTTCTTAAGTTAGCTTTGGGGGAAATGAGTACTGTTTTGCTTGGAAGCACAAAAATGGGAGTTCAGAAATTGTTAGATACAGGATTTGTATTTTGTTATCCTACATTAGAACTTGCATTGGATGATCTTCTAATAAAAGGTTAAAGATAAATTTGAACAGAATTTTTTTGAACTGATAAATAGATACTTAATGGAATGAGTGCTTTTTTCTTTATAAATCATTTGGAGCATATAACCCAAAGTATTACCTTTGCACAACTTTACTGAAAACAAAACATCAATAAAGTAAGATTCCGTAGCTCAGCTGGTAGAGCATTACACTTTTAATGTAGTGGTCCTGGGTTCGAATCCCAGCGGGATCACAAAACGCCTCACAGAAATGTGGGGCGTTTTTGTTTTTACCAAAAAAACATTGCCGTTGAATATAAAATTGAATTAATTTGGCATAATCAGTTAAATTTATGATTTAACTATCGAAATGAATAAGGAATCAATGAAAGCAAGACTAAAATTTAAATATGTTATTGTATGCGCTTTATTTCTCAACTCTTCGTGTAGTTTTTTTCAAAAAGAAGAATTATCAAGAGAGCAAAAGCGAGATCATGTTTTGAAGAATATAATTCCCCCAATGATTTCGAAAAATAAATTAATAATAACTGATTTTGGTGCGATAGGAGATTCTTTATCGGATAGCAAGCCTGCTTTCGATAAAGCAATTCAGGCCTGTAAAACGCAAAATGGGGCTAGAATAATTGTTCCTCCAGGTGTTTATTTACTCAATGGGCCCATTCATATGGTTGATAATATGTCTATCGACATACAAAAAGGGGCTAAATTAATTTTTAGTTCGAACCCTAAAGATTATCTTCCTACCGTATTGACTAGCTGGGAAGGAACTTTTTTGTATAATTATAGCCCTTTTATATATGCATATCAGGTTAAAAATGTCGCTATTATTGGGGAAGGAACTATAGACGGAAATGCTGAAGATTCATTCAACTTGTGGCATGGCAAACAAAAGGGGAGTCAGGAATTGAGTCGGAAAATGAATCATGATAATACTCCAGTAGAAAAACGGCAATTTGGTGAAGGTCATTTTCTTAGACCGCAATTTATACAGTTTTTTGAATGTAAGAATATTCTGATAGAGGGAGTGACTATAACAAATTCTCCTTTTTGGTGTGTGCATTTCTTAAAGTCAGAAAATATCACGGCTAGGAAAGTAAAATTCAACGCGTTTAATAAAAATAACGATGGTTTCGATCCGGAATATTCTAAGAATGTTTTAATTGAAGATATAGATTTTAATAATGCTGATGATAATGTTGCAATAAAGGCAGGAAGGGACTATGAAGGCAGAAGAATTGGTATTACCTCAGAAAATATTATAATTCGTAACTGTAGATTTAAAGGATTGCATGGGGTGGTAATTGGGAGCGAAATGTCTGCAGGAGTGCAAAATGTTTTTGTAGAAAACTGTACATATGACGGCTATTGTAAACGAGGTATATATTTAAAATCTAATCCAGACAGAGGAGGATTTATTAAAGATATTTATGTGAATAACGTTGAGTTTGGGGAAGTTGAAGACTGTTTTTTTGTTACTTCTTATTACCATGGAGAGGGAAAAGGGTTTGAGACTGATATCAGAAATGTATTTGTAAATAATTTGAAATGCAGAAGTGTTTCAAACGCAGGTTTGGTTATTCAGGGTTATCCAACAAAAAAAGTACGCGATATCCAATTTACCAATGTGAAAATAGATTCCTGTAAAACTGCTTTAAGCTTTACAAATGCCGAAAATATTGTGTTTAATGATGTTGTTATTGGAGAGACGGTTAAAATCCCTTCAAGTGCAAAATAACGTTAAAAATGCTACATAAAACCAGAGGGATAGTATTGAAAGTGACAGATTACTCGGAGAGTAGTGTTGTAGCAAAGATTTACACTGAGAAATTTGGGATACAATCTTATTTAATAAATGGTGTTAAAAGGCCAAAAGCAAAGATAAAAATGAATATGTTACAGGCTTTGCATTTATTGGATATGGTGGTTTATCACAAATCAACAAATAGTATTCACAAGGTATCTGACTTAAGAAGTTTTCCTGTTCTTACTTCAATTCCTTATGATATATCTAAAAGCTCGATAGCGATGTTCTTGAACGAGATTATCTATAAATCTATTAAAGAGCAGGTAGATGATGCTATTCTTTTCGAATTTATATATAGTTCTATAGAATTGTTAGATCACGTAACGAGTAGTGTTGCCAATTTTCATTTGGTTTTCTTGATGAAGTTAACGCGGTTTTTAGGTTTTTATCCAGACCTTAGTTTCGCAGATTCCTGTTCTTATTTTGATCTTAAAGCCGGTTCTTTCTCTAAACATCAGCCCCCTCATGCTTTTTTTATCGAAGAAAAATTTATAGAGAAATTTTTAGAAATTGTAAGAATTCCGCTTCAGGAATATGAAAGCTTGCAGTTAAATAATGTTTCTCGCAAGTATCTGTTAAATAGCGTAATAGATTATTACGGTCTTCATATAGACAATTTTGGAAGTATTAAATCCAGGAGTGTTTTAGAAACTGTGTTAGAATAAAGTGAAAAAAAATTTTGCAAATATGAAATAAGAAATTACTTTTGCAATCCCAAACGGGACAAAGACAAGTTCTTTAAGATAAAAAGATGGAGGCTTAGCTCAGCTGGTTCAGAGCATCTGCCTTACAAGCAGAGGGTCACTGGTTCGAATCCAGTAGCCTCCACCATCTTTACATATTTAGGAGGCTTAGCTCAGCTGGTTCAGAGCATCTGCCTTACAAGCAGAGGGTCACTGGTTCGAATCCAGTAGCCTCCACATTTGAAAAGCCTTGAAAATAATTCGAGGCTTTTGTTTTTATAAACCTTTCTTGTTAATGTTGGCTTACACAGTTTATATGGATCATGTCCAAAAGTTGTGGATGAGATAAAAAATAATCAGATATTTGTGGTTTGATTATTTGTACAGATGCACGATTCATTTAAAGCCTTAATGGCCTTAATCATTCCAGCAGGAGTTTCCAATTATTTTGAGATGACCCATTATTCCCAGGGAGACGGTCGTTTGGACAAAAAAATCCGGACCAAGTAAAAAAATTGGAGGCTAGGGATAAAATATTAGTTTTGCTGTTATTCATCAAGACATTGGAACAGGAACCTCTATCATTGTTATTGTCTTCAGGACTCATAGGATTTCAAACTCATTCACGTTGAAAAGATGGCAGATGGGCCATCATCTCTATAATCCCAGCACAATATCCGTCGCCTAAAGACATACTATAAAGGCTAAGCTTTTTTATTAAGAGGCGCTGTCTATATAAACTTTTCATAATCCATTATGTATAAAAAAAATACACTAAGGCCTCTTAGGTGTAGTCACACTATAGCTATATTGGAGCTATACTGTAGCTAAGCACCGGAAATAAAAGATAAAAAACCGCGTTTACAGTCAATAGGGAGGGGTGCAAAAATGGGTTTTTGAAACAAAAATACACTAAGTCCTGCAAACGGCCAACCGCCAGCCGATTTAATCAAGGCACCATGCAAAGCCAGCCAGTCTATCTCTAACCAGGACCAACGAAAACGACCGATGAACGGAAAGAAGGTAAAAGCGGATAAAGCAGAACCACCTCATCAGAATGCTTGAACGCAAAGACCAAATGCCTAAGAACTCAATTAAGGAGAGTTAAAAATGTCGAATGCCTTATGTTCAGGGTTGTCAAGATATATTCTTCAATCTTATTCCCCCAATAATTTTGCTTGATCCGTTTATATCCAGTATTCATCCAGCCTGAATAAATATTACATAGGTTATACTGTTTCAAAAGAAAGTGTTGTCATTCTACATCCATAAAAAGGAGGCTTTTGTTAAGCACTTATGACGGGAACCTTTCGAACTCCGTTACAGATGGTTAGAACATTTTTAGCGGCTCTTTGTCTCCATCGTCTGTTTATTTAAATACTTATTTTAAAACATTCCGCAACTTTCCTACGTTTTAATTACTCACCAATAGTAATTGTTATGAGAGCATACTTTTCAATTTACGTCTTATTGGTTTTGGCGGTGTTTAGCCAGAGCTGTGTGAGTAAAAAGCAATATACGGATTTGCAAACGAAATATAACGACCTTGAAACAAGGGCTAGAGAGCTAAATCAGAAATATCAAGACAGCCAGCAGGGATTGTCAGGATCTAGTAGTCGAGTGAAGAGTTTAGAAGAGCAAATTGCCTCTGAAAAAGCAAATGTCGCAGCTTTACAAAAAGCTTTAAATAAATGTCTCAATTCAAGTAGTCAGGGCAATGTGAACATTTCGAAACTTGTAGACGAAATAAATGCATCAAATAAATATATTCAGCATTTAGTTAATACTAAAAATAAAAGTGACTCATTGAATATTGTCCTTACTAATAATCTTACTCGTTCTTTGAGCCGTGAAGAATTGAGAGATGTAGATGTACAGGTGCTGAAAGGCGTAGTCTACATTTCTTTAGCGGATAATATGTTGTATAAGTCTGGTAGCTACGAAATATCGGAGAAAGCTGACCAAACTTTAAGCAAAATAGCCAAGATTATTAAAGATTATAAATCTTATGGTGTATTAATAGAAGGTAACACAGACAATGTGCCTATTTCGCAAACGAACATTAGAAATAATTGGGACTTAAGTGTACTAAGGGCTTCTTCTGTTGTACAATCTTTGCAAACCCGGTATGGTGTAGATCCTAAACGCTTAACTGCGGGCGGTAGGGGAGAATATAATCCAATAGCGAGTAATACTACAGAAAGCGGTAAAAGCAAGAATAGAAGAACTCAGATTATCATTACACCAGAACTCGACCAGTTTATGGAATTGATAGATCAGGCCCCTGACAATACAGAAGGGGCAAAATAATTTGATAAGGAAGACCGTCATTAGACGGTCTTCGTCTTTTAAAATGAAATAGAATTTGAAATGAATGTGGAAGCTGCTAACAATACGTATTGCAGGGCCATTGTACCGTCCAGATAGAAAAAATAATAATATTCGTTCTTTTTCCAGTTTGATTTAAAAATGAGCCATCCGGCCAATATAATAGTGATAGTTAGAGCTATGAAATTAATATCTATTCCTTTGTTGAAGACAAAAAGAAGAACCAGATAAAGCAACAATAATATTTGACAGAAAATATAAGCCCCTTTTTCTCCCAACACAGTCGGAATTGTTTTTAGCTCATTTATTTTATCCTGAAAAAGATCCCTGATATCAAATGGAACTGTAATAGCTGCAATGAAAAGGAATCTTTTTGCTGTCAAAATAAAGATATCCTGAAAGTTGATATGATATAGATGTTCTTCATTGATTTCTAAAATGGGAAATGTAACACAGCTTACAGCCCAAACCAATGCAATAAGAAAAAGCTTTAATCCAGGAATGTTTCTTAATCCAAATTTCTTGTCATTAACACTGAATAAAGGAAGCGAATATCCGATGGAGACCAGTCCGAGAAAAACTAAAAGTAATTTAGTGGATAAGCTTAATAAAAAGAAAATTGGAATTAATGAGATTGCTGATACGATAGTTGCTGATACACAGAATCTGTAATGCCAGTAAACCCATCGTATTCTTCTAAAAGGAGAACGTTTATGAATAGCAGGTTTTTGTATTAATATACTAAAGTTGTAAATGCAGAGCGTAGAAAAGAACAGAAATGATAAAACAATAATATTAGGTTGTATTCCCAATAAATGGTAAGTGACTAAAGCTTGAGCTACAGAACATATAGCAATGAAAATATTGCTGAATATGAGGAAGTCCAGACTTTTATGCAGGTAATATTTCATTAAAAATTAAAGATTTAGGCTTTCTTTAATTCAAATATCGTTATTTCGGGTAATATTCCAACTCTTCCGGGGTAACCTAAAAATCCGTATCCTACATTTACATATAACTGTTGATGTTCATGTTGGTATAATCCGTCCCATTCTTCGTAAATATATTGAACCGGGCTCCATTTAAAATAATCTGTTTCTATGCCAAACTGTGAACCATGGGTATGTCCGGAAAACATCACGTCTATTTGTGGATATTCTTTAAGGATCTGAAGCTTCCAGTGCGAAGGGTCGTGAGATAAAAGCAATTTTACAGGGAGATCATCAGTATTTTTAATAGCATCTTGCATCCTTCCAAATTTAGGGAAGCGGCCACCACCCCAGTTTTCGATTCCTAAAATCCCTATTTCTTCGTTGTTTATCTTTATCCGCCTATTCTCGTTGTTGAGTAATTGCCATCCCATATTTTTATGAGTTAGCTTTAAGTCATTTAGATTCTTCTTTTGGGAAGCTTCGTCCTTCCACTTTTCATACATTCCGTAATCATGATTGCCTAAAACGGAAAATACGCCTAAAGGAGCTTTAACTTTTGAAAATGTATCCTGATAATCCCGCATTTCTGAGGCTTTCCCATTTATGAGGTCACCTGTAAAGAAAGCAATATCCGGTTTTTCATTCAACAACATTTCTACACCGCCCAGAACGGCCCTTTTATTGTAAAAACTACCGGAATGGATGTCGGATATTTGTGCAATCTTAATTCCATCGAACGAAGCGGGTAGATTTGGAAGAATTAAGGTTTGTTTTCTTACCCGATAGTCATGAGCACCGTAAGCAATTCCCCAGGTTAAGGTACTAAAAGGAATGGCCGCAATAGCAATTCCTGATTTTACCAAAAACTCTGAACGCGAAATAGAATTTTCTTGACCAACAGGCTCTGTACTTTGATTCTGAATCTCCTTCTTTCTAAAAACTTTAGTGATTAATCTTCTTAAATCATCTATTAGTAGCATGGGAACAAAGCATAACTTGCTGACGAAGGTTATGAAAAAGGACACTAATATTACAGCTCTTAACCAAAGAAAAATATTAAAAAAGATACTTATGAATACACCCAGAATTAAGGCAATGCTGTAAGTCCACCAAATATATTTAAACTTCTTCTTTTTGAGCTCTGTCCATTTCGGATAGATGTCCAAAATCGCTTTGTATATATATAGATCGAAAACTAAAAGAAGTATCGACAGTAATGTCAAAGAAAATATCTTACCCATTTCAAAATCAAAAAATACACAGTATTAACGTGTAAAGTTAATATTTGAATATTTTATTAGTAACTCTAAACGGTTAATTTGTTGTCATTTTAGTGACGAGCTACAAAATATTAGGTAGTTGTAAATATTCTGATTAGTGTATTTAAGTCTATTGGTTTGATAATATATTCTTCTATTTCCCTTAGTTTGTTTGCTTTTTCGATATCTTCCGGATCTATAGAAGAACTCACCATATAAGTTTTGGTGTCTTTCCTAAGAGATTCGTCAATCTCACTAAATTTCTCCATAAATTCCCAGCCATTCATGACGGGCATATTAATATCTAATAAAATAATTTCGGGAAAAGGTTTTTTTTGAGCTTCCAGTTCTTTTAAACGTTGTAAGGCGTCAAAGCCATTGCTGAATGTATGAATCTCTTTGCAAAGCTTCTTTATCTGAACAAGCTTCTTTATTCCAAAAATATAAATGTCATCGTCATCTATTATAAATGCATTCTCAATTATAGTTCTCATGAAAAGGGATATAGCAAAAAAAATTTTTGAAATTTTCGACCAATAAATATAATGAAGTTTTTAGGTTATTCAGAAAAAGATCAAGTTTTAAATAACTTTTCTTTTTCTAATCATTTTTGAAAAATAAGCCGGGAAGAATCTTTTCAAAATAACTCCCCACTTTTCTTTTCCTGCAATAATCACTTCTTCTTTTTTCTTTTCTATAGCTTTTAAAATTTGTAAAGCACATTCTTTAGGAGATATACCGTTTAGCTGGAAATCGTCTGATCGTTCATATTTCTCCCCGTTAGCGGTCAACGAGTTCTTGGTGATATCTGTATTAACAAAACCGGGGCAAATAATAGAAATGTCTATTCCCTTATCATAAACCTCACATCGTAAAGAGTCGAAATAACCATGCAATGCATGTTTAGAAGCCGCATAAGACGTTCGGTATTGAGTGCCGAATTTTCCCATGAGCGAGCTAATGATTACTACATGCCCACTTCCATTTTCAATCATTCTGGGAATAATGTTTTTACTTAAAATTACTGTACCCCAATAATTAGTATCTAAAATCTGTTGTTCTACTTCTAAGGAGGTTTCTAAACCTAAAGAACGTTGGCTAATACCTCCACAATGAATTAAAATATCTATATACCCATAAATTCGCCAGGCTTCCTCACTTTTCAAAGCCAGTGTTTGTTTATCAGTAAGGTCAAGAGATAGAATGTGTGTATTAATTGGGTCTGTTTTAAGAGCCTGTTTAAGTTGATATAGTTTTTCTCTTTTTCTTGAAGAAAGAATGAGCTTAGCTCCCTGGCTTTTTAGTGCAATAGCCAATTCTTTCCCAATACCAGATGATGCTCCGGTAATCCAAACAACTTTATTCTTAAAATTCATCTTCTATAAATAATTCCGAGGCAATATAATCTGCATATAATTTGCCCGATACGGTTAAAGTTACATGATTATCTTTTTGTACCACCCAATTCTTTTCGAAAAACTTTGACAAGTTTTTGATTATCCCGGGTTTGTATTTTGTAAATTCTGCTTCTATTTTTTTGATATCCAAGCCCCACATGGTTCTTAGAGAAGTCATGATATATTCGTTAACCCGGTCTTTAGAACTCAGTATTTCCTGTTCTGCGGGAATCACTCCATTTGTTAAAGATTGAATATATTTTGCATTGTTAGCGATATTCCATTGACGGTTTTTGCCATCAAAAGAATGTGCAGAAGGGCCAATTCCTAAATATTTCACTCCTCTCCAGTAGTTGGTGTTGTGGATAGAGTAGCGTTTGTTTCGGGCAAAATTGGAAATTTCGTAATGTTCGAAACCATTTTCCTGTAAACGTGATGATAAGTGAAGAAACTGCTCCGAACTTTCTGTGTCGTCCATATTTTTCTCGATGCCCCTTTTTATAAGAGAAGCCAACGCAGTTTTCGGTTCAACCGTCATAGAGTAGCATGAAACATGAGGAATGTTCAAGTCAATGACACGATTGATATTATAGGTCCATTTGTCTTCATTTAACAAGGGATAACCATAAATTAAATCGACTGTTAAATTTTCGAAGCCTGCATCTTGCGATGCTTTTATTGCAGATTCAGCATCTTTTGCATGGTGTGCTCTATTCATCCATAGCAAATCTTCATTAAAGAAAGATTGAACCCCGATGCTAAATCTGTTTACAAGTGTCTGCTTTAACGAAGCTATTTTTTGGGAAGATAAATCATCCGGATTTGTTTCCAGCGTTACCTCTATCAAATTGTCTGCATTATACAGATGCTGAATTTGTTCTGTTATACGATTGATTTCATCGCTGTTTAGTAACGATGGAGTACCTCCGCCGAAATAAACCGTTTCAATCTTTTCTCCCTCCAGAAAGTTTCGTTGTATTGCAATTTCCTTTTCAATAGCTTTTAGCATATCATCTTTATATTTTAAAGATGTACTGAAATGGAAATCGCAATAGTGGCAAGCTTGCTTGCAAAAGGGAATGTGGATATAAATTCCGGCCATGGATACAAAGTTAATATAAATAGAATTGGAGATTACTATAGTTCTGATTTTGAATTCTAACGCCTATTTTTACCCTATGTTTAAACAATTCTTAATATATCTGTTGCTTTTTAGTGCTGTATGCGTACATGCGCAAAATTGGGACAGGAAAGTTGAAGTAACAGGGCTTCCAAAAGAATTGCTTAAAAATAACTCATTTGTTTTTGAAGACTCACTAAAGGCCGAATTGGGCGTTGCCGACTGGTTAGAGAAATTACATTATGACGGATACTTCTATGCCGATACGTTAAGTAAACAATGGAACAATAATGTGCTGAAAGTTGACTTTTATTTAGGGGAAAGATTCAAATTGCTTTATCTGAAAAACGGTAATATTTTACCACAAGTACTTTATGATATTAGTTTTAAAGAGAAGAATTATATAAATCAAAACCTGGATTTACAAGCGTTGAAAACTCTAAGAGAAAATCTTTTGGTTTGGTATGAAAATCATGGATTTCCATTTGCAAAAGTTTGGTTAGATAGTTTTACGTTTGAAAATCGGGCGTTGTCAGCAAAAATATTCAGTATACCCGGAGATAAGATTTCTATAGATTCAATCCGCGTTATTGGTTCTCTAAAGATATCTGATTCGTTTTTATCCACACACATGGGTTTAAAACCTGGCGCAGTATATCAGCAAAATAAAATCAGAGATATGGATAAGCGTTTGCGGGAGCTGCCTTTTTTGAAACTGAGAAAGCGATCTGAAGTAGAATTTGTAGCTGATAAATCCAGACTGAATATTTTTGTAGATAAACAGGATGCCAACCAATTCGATGGGCTAATAGGTTTTCTTCCTAACCAGACAACCGGAAAGTTGCAGATTACAGGAGATCTTAGATTGAAACTTCAGAATTCTTTAAAGCAAGGCGAGACACTGAGTTTCAATTACAGGGGGCTTCCGCAACAAGCACAGGAATTAGATTTTGGATTTAAGTATCCATATCTTTTTAAATCGCGTTTAGGTTTAAAAGCAGAGGTGTTATTTTACAAACAGGATACTAATTTTTTAAACTTGAATACCAAACTTGCTTTTGTTTACAGCTACAGCAATAATAAGTCTTTAGGGTTCTATGTCGAAAATTATACGGGAAATACGATTTCTTACAACAAATCTGCTATTTCAGATAATAGAATAGCAGATATTAATACTTTGTTTTATGGTGTAGATTTCGATTTAAGATCTCTGGATAATCTGTTTATGCCAAAAAAGGGATATAATCTGATGTTTTCTGCGGGAGCAGGTGCCAGAAAGGTTAAAAGTGAACAAGCCGAAAAGAAACAGACTAGCCAATTTAAGTTAAAAGCCGATCTTAATTATTATTTGAAGTTATCAAAAACATCAGTTATTTATTTTCATAATTTGTCATCCATACTTACTGGAAAAGATCTTTTTGAGAATGAAGCTTTTAGAATAGGAGGCCTGAAAACATTGAGAGGATTTGATGAACAGCAGTTTTTTGCGAGTTCTTTTTCTGTGCAAACTCTGGAATACCGACTATTTGTAGAAGAAAACTCATTTCTGAATGTTTTTTACGATCAGGCGGTTATGCAACAAATTTATCAGGGGCGGACAGAACTGACTCATCCATTTAGTTTTGGCGTAGGCTTTACCTTCCTGACTAAATTAGGGAGTTTATCTTTGAACTATGCTTTAGGAAAACAAAAAAATATTCCTTTAGATTTGCAGAAAGGCAAAATACACTTTGGTATAGTCAGTTATTTTTAAAATATGAACTTCAGGACACTTTTGTTTTTCTTATGTTTTCTTTTGACTTTCCTTTCGGGAACTTATGCTCAAAATGATTCGTTAGGTGCTTCCTCAGATACTGTTCATGTGCAAGCCAGAAGAAACTATGCTTATGTGAGGAGGGATTCTGCACAGCTTGCTCAGGCTAAACATATTAGAGATTCACTAACCAGGATGTTTGTTTCTCCTAATGCGAAAAGAGAAAACCTGTTTGTAAAAGAAATGCTGGAAAAATATATTGTTCGTGATCATACATTTTTGACTTTAGGACCCAAGCATGTTAAAAAAGAGGAATACAAAGCAGGAAAAGAAATAGTAAAATACCCAACCTGGGAAATTCTCGTATTAATCTTTCTGATTGTTTGTTTTGCTATTTTACGGCTTGTGTTTGGAAAAAAAATATCTGTTATATTTCAAGCATTTTATGATGATAGAGTTTTTTCCCAAATCAATAAAGAAGAAAATATTCTTAGTTCGTGGTATTTTCTGTTTTCTTATGTGCTTTATTCCTTTTTCATTGGGCTTTTTGCATACATCGCTTTAGACAGATATGGATTAGAGTTGCAAATTAAAGGCTTTAATCTTTTTATTGCGGCCTCTTTAATATTTGGATTCGGATTAGCACTAAAAATTCTTGGACTTAGATTTCTTGGGCATTTTTTCAATGTACAAAAAGTGACTAAAGAATATGTGAATAGTATTTATCTCTCTTTTTTTAATGCCTCATTACTCTTTATTCCTCTAGTTATTTGTTTTACATTAAGTGTGAATAGTAACATCTGGTTTCTATGGGGGGGAATTGCTTTTTTGTGTTTAAGTTTCGGGCTGCAGCTGCTTAGAGTAGGGATAAATATATTGTCTCGATATAAACTTTCGAAATTTTATTTATTTCTGTACCTTTGCACCTTTGAATTATGTCCTATCATAATACTAATAAAAGCTCTTAATATATAAAAAATATATTTATGCAATCTCAGTTGGAAGATAGAAAGACTAAAGTTAAAAGCATTTTGGTTACCTTACCAGAACCAGAAAGCAAAAAATCACCTTATTACGATTTAGCCGCATCGTTGAATCTCAAAATTGATTTCAGATCTTTTATTCATGTAGAAGGTGTGCCAGCTAAAGATGTTAGGAAAGATAAAATTAACTTGCCCGATTTTACAGCCGTAATTTTAACAAGTAAAAATGCAGCAGATCATTTCTTTAGAGTTTGTGAAGAGATGAGATATGAAGTTCCTGCCGAGATGAAATATTTCTGCATATCTGAATCTATAGCGCTTTATCTTCAAAAATATATACAATACCGTAAAAGAAAGATATTCTTCGGTAAACAGACTGCAAAAGATCTGGCAGATGTATTGAAAAAACATAGTGGTGAGAAATTCCTTTATCCATGTTCGGATGTTGCAGCAGAGGCAACGGAAGTTTTTTTGAGAAACCAGGGAATCGATTTTACACCGGCTGTACTTTTTAAAACAGTAGTATCAGATTTATCAGATTTGGCCGATGTGTTTTATGATATTATTGTGTTTTTTAGTCCGTCTAGTGTCCAATCTTTGTTTACAAACTTTCCGGACTTTAAACAAAATAAAACAAGGATAGCTGCTTTCGGGAACACCACAAGACAAGCTATTTTAGATGCGGGGTTAATTTTAGATATTCCAGCACCAACGCCAGAAGCACCTTCAATGACCATGGCTATAGAGCAATACATTAAGTCAATAAAGTAATAATATAAAAATACTCTGGGAACCGTAGCTTTTTTTATTTGGCTGCGGTTTTTTTTTGAAACAAAAAAAAACATATATCGTAATACGGTTTATAGCAACATTTAAAAAATACCCTATATTTGGTATTGATAAAATGAATTTGCGGCTGTATTTTAGATATTTTAAATAAATTGGTTGATACAATGAGTATGCATTTAGTTTTGCTTAGGGAGCAAAATTGCAACTTTATGCAAATTTATTGTCCTAAATTATTTATAGTTAATGTCTAATAACTAATTTAGCGCTTCAAAGACAGAAAATTGTAACAGAAGAAAATGAAGATTATATACTCATCAGTACTATTAATATCATTGGGATTGTTGGTAGGATGTGGGGGAGGCACAACGGGAGGAAGAGGAGAATTAACGGGAGTTAAATCTCAAAAGGCAGTTAGGCAGGAAGTACCATATGGAATGGTTTATATTCCTGCAGGAACTTTCGTAATGGGGCAAGTAGACCAGGATGTTACGATATCTCAATTTCCACAGAATAAACAAGTTACTATTTCCGCTTTTTATATGGATGAAACAGAGATTACCAATAGCGAATACAAGCAATTCGTACATTGGGTAAGAGACTCTATTGCCATAAAAAGATTAGGTACCGGTTCGGAAAAATACATGCTTAAGCCTAAAGGGAAAGATGCAACGGCCAGTGCTTCTTTCATTGATTGGAAAAAGGTACAATCGGGAAAGGGTATTTGGGGAGATAAAACAATTGCCGAAGAGCTTAATAAAAATATGTATTACCAGGATAACGAAAGTTTTTTTGGAAAAAAAGAGCTGAATGTAGAGCAGTTGAAATACGATTATGAGTGGATAGATTATAGAAAGGCTGCCGATATGAGGGGTGCCCGTGATCCTAACAGGAATAAAAACGGTTTAGGAATCACCAGAGATCAATTCATTGTAAAAGAAGAAGTTTATATCTATCCGGACACGCTGGTTTGGATTTCTGATTTTACTTATGCTCAGAATGATCCTATGACCAAAGGCTATTTTTCTCATCCTTCTTTTGCTAATTATCCGGTTGTTGGTGTGAGTTGGAAACAAGCAAAAGCTTTCACCGTGTGGAGATCTAAATTAAATGAAGCCTATAAAACCTCAAGAAACTTGCCAGCAAGATTAGATTATGATTTGCCTACAGAGGCACAATTTGAATATGCTGCAAGAGGAGGAAGAGTTGGCACTACCTATCCTTGGGGAGGTCCTTACATCAGGAATGCAAAAGGTTGTCTTTTAGCTAACTTCAAACCAGGAAGAGGAAATTATATTGATGACGGCGGAGCTTTTACAGTATACGCAAAATCATATTTTCCAAATGACTACGGACTTTATAATATGGCAGGTAACGTTGCTGAATGGACCAGTTCGATTTATAATCCAACGGCAACAGCCTATGTAAATACATTAAATCCATCTTATGACAGAGCAGTAAAAGATGGTGATCCTGATTATGATAAAAGAAGGGTCGTAAAAGGAGGGTCATGGAAAGATATTGGTTATTTTTTACAAAACTCAGCTAAATCTTACGAATATCCGGATTCTACCCGTTCCTCAATTGGTTTTAGATGTGTTACTCCATTCGTAGGAAGAGACATTAAGGATAAACCAAGTCGTATGAAACCTTAACTAAACAAATTATAGAATAACTAAAATCTTAGCATAAAATTATGGCTGGAAAGAAAAAATTCAAAGTGACTATGGACGCTATTGTGTCCTGGGGTGCAACTGTTGTTATCATTGGAGCATTATTTAAAATTATGCACTGGCCTGGTGGAGGTATAGTAATATCTGCCGGACTTTTGGTAGAGGCATTGCTGTTCTTCTTAATGGGTTTTCAACCCCCACACAAAGATCCAAAATGGGAAAAAGTATATCCGCAATTGTCAGATGACTTTGCCGGAGATTTACCGGATATGGGTAAAGCGGTAAAACTAAATGAGTTAGAGATAAAAGGTAATGTCGGTAGTGGAGCTGCATTCCCTGATTTAAAAATAGGAGACGATTTTGCGGCAAAAGTGAAGGAAGGATTGGATAATTTCAGTACAAAAATAGCTTCTATTTCTAATGCTGCAGATGCATCGGTAGCTACCGCAGATTTTGCCAATAAGATTTCATTAGCTTCTACAAAAGTTGAAGGTCTAGCTCAGGCTGCCGAGAAAGCTAGCACAGGTGTGTTGGAAGTGGCACAGGCTTCTCAGGCATCTAAAGAATACCATACACAAATTGTAAATCTAGGTAAAAATATATCTGCATTAAATGCAGTTTATGAATTAGAGTTGCAAGATTCTAATGTCCATTTAAAGACAATGAACAAATTTTACCAAAACTTATCTGAGACCATGCATAATTTTAATGAGTCTTTAGATGATTCTAAACAGTTTAAAGAAGAAGTTGGTAAATTGTCTAAAAACTTGGCAAGCTTAAATGCTGTTTATGGTAATATGCTTTCTGCAATGAATCAACCACGAGCATAATTTTTTAATTCTTTATTTGTTGAACTTTTAAATGTTAAAAAATGGCAGGTGGTAAGGAAACCCCAAGGCAGAAGATGATTGGTATTATGTACCTGGTGCTTATGGCTATGTTAGCACTAAATGTATCTGATACCATTTTAAATGCATTTTCTACCCTAAATAATAGTTTGGTGACCTCAACGGAATATGTTAGTCAAAGTTTAGACCAGGCAGTAAATGCTTTCGAACAGACTAAAATGAAAGAGAATCCGGAGAGAGCGAAACCAATTTTAGATAAAATAAATCAGGCAAAAACTGTCGCCGGAGAATTATTTACTTATGTAGATCAATTAAAGAAAACTCTGGAAACAGAAGGTGGCGGTCGTAATGCCGAAACCGGAGAATTAAATAAAAGAGACGATTTGGACGTTTCTCCCCGTATCATGATTAATCAGAAAAAGGGAGAGGAACTGAAGAAAAAAATTAATGAAACCAGAGAGAAATTATTGGCTTTGGTAGATCCAAAAGACAGAGCTTCTGTTGCTTTTTCTTTAGAAGCGGTTGATCCTAAGAAACCTGCAAATGATGGTACTAAAAAGAATTGGGAACAAAGTAACTTTGGAGATGGAACACCTTTGACAGCTACTATTACTATTCTTTCTAAAATTCAAACTGATGTAAAGAATGCGGAGAATGTAGTTGTTAGAAAATTCCTTTCTAAAATGGATGAAGCTTTAGTTACATTAGATGCATTTGCCGCAGTTGCGGTAGCTCCAACTTCTTATGTCATTCAGGGGCAACCATATACAGCAGAGGTTTTCCTAACAGCTTATGATTCAAAACAAAACCCCGATATAACCGTTAATGGATCTAAATTATCTACAAGAGACGGCAGAGGTATTTATACTTTAAATACTAATAGTGAGGGCGAGTTTAAATGGAAAGGAACTATTCGCGTACAACAGACCGATGGCACTATAAAAACATATGAAACTCCAGAGCAAAGTTATACTGTGGCAAGACCTTCTGCGGTAGTTTCTCCGGATAAAATGAATGTTCTTTACATTGGTCCGGACAACCCAATTTCAGTTTCTGCTCCCGGAATTCCAAAAGAGAAGTTAAAGGTTAATATGACCGGAGGTTCGCTTTCGGGTTCTAATGGAAAGTATATTGCTAAAGTTTCTGGTGGGAGTGAAGCTATTGTGACTGTTTCAGCAGAATTGGCTCCAGGAAAATCTCAGGTTCTGGGAACTACCAAATTCAGGATTAAGGAAGTTCCGCCCCCAATTGCGACTTTCGCGGGAAGAGCTTCTGGAGTTGTAAGTGCTGCCACAGCAAAAAGCACAGGGAAGTTGGAAGCGGAATTAAGAAATTTTGATTTTGATTTTAAATACAGGATCAGCAAATTTACATTGTTCGCGCAAAAGCCAAGACAAGACGCGGTTATTATTCAGTCTAATGATGATAACTTTGCAGGTCAGGTTAAGCAGGTAATAAGTAGTTTAGCCCCTGGCGATGTAATTTATTTCTTAAATATATCGGCAGTAGGTGAAACAGGGAAAACTGTGAATTTAGAAACTCCTGTGAGTATCCAAATAGGAAGATAAAATGATTAGAAAAGGAATATTTTCTGTGTTAGTGGTGCTTTTTACTTTAACACAAGTTAGTGCACAAACTGAGAAGAAGAAAAAAGCTGTTGTTAAATCTGTTCATGATTTTGCAGATTCGGTTAAGTACGATAAAAATGTCTCTAAAGACAGTATTAATTGTGCTCCCGCTTTGCCAAAGGTAAAAGCAGATGATGTGACTTATAGTAAGCGGGTTTGGAGAGATGTTTTCTTCGCAGAAAATTCCAATAAATATTTAGTAGCTGCTGAGCCCAAGAAAAATATCATTAGAATTATACTTGATGAAGTAAGGTCGGGAAGAATGGACGGCTATAACTCCGATAAATTTGAAATGGATGTAGATAGCGCTACTATAGATGGGGCCTTAACTACTTTAGGTATAGTTAGTGATGAAGAATTTAGTGATTACGAGAAAAATGTGAGATTTGGCTTGCGGATAGTTGAAGATTGGTATTTTGATAAGAACAGATCTGAATTCAAACCATTCATTGTAGGCATTGCGGTTATAGTTCCAAACTCTATTAACTTAAATACAGGCCCGGCATTACCAGGTCAGAATGGACCAGCAGGTGGAGAGAACTTAGGAGACTTACTATTGAATATGCAGCCTGTGGTTTGGGTAAACTATCCATCTGTAAGAGACAGACTTTGTAAATACACGATAGCGCACCAAAACGATAAGATTGGATATAGTTTTGATGATGCTATGCAGTTAAGGTTCTTTACCAGTGTAATAACAAAAGAATCAAATCCGGAAGATATAAGAATTAAAGACAGAAAAGATTTAGCCAATGGCGTAGATAAACTTCTTGAAGCAGACAGAATCAAAAAGGGTCTAATGCAATATGAGCAAGATTTGTGGGAGTACTAATATCAGGCTAAAGGTATTGTTTCTAAGCCAGTTTACATATGTAAACTGGCTTTTAATTTTTTGCATTAAAAAATTCCAGAATTGTTTTTGCCTGCTTCTTGTTAACAATTGTCAGAAGCTGTTCTTCTGTCGCTTCTTTTACTTTCTTTACAGATTTAAAGTGTTTCAATAACTTTTCGGCCGAAGTTTTACCAATACCTTCAATCAATTCCAATTCTGTTTTTAAAGTACCCTGATCTCTTTTCTTCCTATGGAAAGTGATACCAAACCTGTGAGCTTCATCTCTCAAATGCTGAATAACTTTTAAGGTCTCCGACTTTTTATCTAAATGTAAAGGATACTGATCGCCCGGGTAGTACAATTCTTCTAACCTTTTAGCAATTCCAATAACAGCCAATTTATCGTATATACCTAGTTTTTTTAAGCTTTTAACAGCAGAAGATAATTGGCCTTTCCCTCCGTCTATAACTATTAATTGAGGTAGTGCTTGGTTTTCTTCTAAAATGCGCTTATAGCGTCTGTAAACAGCCTCTTCCATAGTGGCAAAATCGTTGGGGCCTTCAACTGTTTTAACGTTGAAATGACGGTAGTCTTTTTTGGAAGGTTTTGCATCTTTGAAAACTACAATTGAAGAAACAGGATATTTTCCCTGAAAATTTGAGTTGTCAAAACATTCAATGTGTTGAGGAAGTTCAGTTAAACGCAGATCTTTCTGCATTTTTGTGAGCAACCTTTCTACTTTTACTTCAGGATTTAATTTCTCATACTGGTCTATTTTCTCCTTTTTAAAGAATAAAACATTTTTTAAAGAAAGGTCTAGCAGGTTTTTTTTCTCACCTGCTTTTGGAACAGTGAATTTGATTTTTTCGTCTTCAATATCTATTTCAAAAGGAACAATAATTTCTCTTGATTGACTTTTGTATCTATTCCTAAATTCCGAAATGGCTAATGCAAGTAATTCTTCATCAGTTTCATCCAAACATTTTTTTATCTCTATAGTTTGAGTCTGAATAATGGTACCATGCATTACTTTCAGGTAGTTTACGAAGGCAACTTTCTCTTCTGAAGCTATGCTAAATACATCAACTTCGGTAATGGAAGAATTGACTATTGTAGATTTGCTTTGATATTTCTCTAACAATTCATATTTTTTCTGTAACTGGTGGGCCAATTCAAAATTTAATGATCCCGCTGCTTCACTGATTTTTTCCTTTAGGCGTTTAATTACCTGGCTGGTTTTTCCATTCAGAATATCTTTAATTTCATCTATCGAGGCTTTATAATCTTCTTCGGTTTGCAAGCCTTCACATGGAGCTTTACAGTTTCCGATCTGATATTCCAGGCATGCCCTGAATTTGCCAGCAGCGATATTTGGCGGAGTAAGAGCAAGGTTACAGGTTCTGAGCTGATAACTTTCTTTTATTAAATCCAGAATGGAATGCATCATTGCAACTGAAGGATAGGGACCTAAATACTTTGAGCCGTCTTTTATAATTCGTCTTGTCCACTGTATTCTTGGGAATTTTTCGTTTTTGATGACTATCCAGGGGTAGGTTTTGTCGTCTTTTAATAGGACATTATATCTTGGCTTATGCTTTTTTATCAAGCTGTTTTCAAGAAGCCAGGCATCTACTTCAGAGTCTACGATAGTAAACTTTATATCCCGTATTTTATTTATTAAGACTTTAGTCTTAGCGTTAATTTTGTAATTATCTTTGATAAAGTAAGAGCTTACTCTATTTTTTAAATCCTTGGCTTTTCCAATATAAATGATCTCACCTTCATCATTATAATACTGATAAATACCTGGTTTATGTGGGATCTTGCTTAAATGTATTTTATAATCAAACATAGCTAAGGTAAAAACTAATAAAAAGCTAAAGACGAAAAATCCTTAAAGATAAGTATCTATCAAATGTATTGATATTGTATTTTATTTATGGAAAACCTCTAACTCTATTAGCATTTTATAAGACAAAAATAAGGCATAATAGTCTTAAACTATTATGCCTTCTAATATTTGACAGAAAGACGAATTTTAAAACCCTAATCTTTCATTTAAATTTTCTGAGGATCCTTCTTGTCCTTCTCCTGTCCCTTGATGGTACTGGTTACAATCCAAAACTGTAGTTACTCCTCCTGCAGGCTGTTCAAAGTCCCCTTTGGTAATTCCAAGAGACGAATCGGCATAAACTTTTTTAATAAATAAGGCAAATATAGGCAAAGCTGTATTAGCACCTTCTCCTAAGTTTGTACTTCTGAAATGAATAGCCCTGTCTTCACAGCCCGTCCAAATTCCAGTAACTAATTGTGGCGTAATAGCCATAAACCAACCATCAGAGTTATCGTTAGTTGTACCTGTTTTTCCGCCTATAGGATTTGTTAATCCGTACCTGTATCTCAACCTTACACCAGTCCCCTGCTCTACAACACCTTTTAACATGTAAGTCATTACATAGGCTGTCTGAGGGTTTAATGCTACTACAACTTTAGGTTTTCTTTCGAAAAGAACATTTCCATTTTTGTCCTCAACACGGGTAAGATACATGGGTTCTGTCCATACACCGTGATTTACGAAAGTGCTATAAGCGCCCGTCATATCATATACAGAGGCTTCGAAAGATCCTAAGGCAATTGAAGGATAAGGAGGCACATTACTGGTGATTCCCATTCTCTGAGCTAATGCCGCCACGCTCTCGGGACCCACTTGTTGCATTACCCAGGCAGTAATATAGTTCTGCGATAGAGCCAGTGCTTGTCTTAGGGTTAGATATCCTTGTTTTGCGACATGGCCTCTTGGAGTCCAGGGTTCTCCATAACCGGTAACAGTATAGGGAACATTGTTCACCTGATAACAAGGAGAGTATCCGTTATCGATACCCACAGCATAAGTGAAAGGTTTAGCTGTTGAACCAACTTGTCGTGTACCCATCTTGACCTGGTCATATTTGAAATGCTCGAAGTTGATACCGCCAACCCATGCTTTTATAGCACCGGTTTTTGGATCCATACTCATCATCGAGTTTCTCAAAATCATTTTATAATACCTGATAGAATCTATGGGTTTCATTACAGTATCAATATTACCTCTCCAGCTGAAAATCTCCATATCGGTTGGTGTATTGAAATTCTTTTCAATTTCTGATTCGGATAAACCTTCTTCAACCAAAGCCCTGTATCTGTCGGAACGCTTCATGCCCTGCTTAATCAGGTTTTCATTGCCTTTGAAAGGGTTTCTGCCTTTCCAATGGTTATTGAATTCCTGTTGTAATGTTCTCATATATTCTTTCTGAGCTTCTTCTGCATAACGTTGCATTTTGGTATTGATAGTCGTGTAAATTTTCAATCCATCTCTATCCAAATCATATGGAGTGCCATCTGCTTTAGTTATAGAAAGTTCTTTTAAAGTCTGTTGGATATCTTTTTTGAGAACTGCTCTAAAATAAGTCGCTAATCCTTCGCTGTGACTTGCAGGGTTAAACTTAAGACCAAGAGAATTTTGTTTAAGCTTTTGTGCCTCATCTTCTGAAATGAAGTTTTCATCAGCCATTTTTTGAAGGATAAGGTTTCTTCTGCCTAAAGAGCGTTCTGGATTTCTGGTCGGAGAATAAAGACTTGTTCCTTTTAAGATACCAATCAGTGTAGCCGCTTGTGCAGGGTCTAATTTCGCAGGTGTAGTGCTAAAATAGGTTCGGGAAGCAGCTTTAATGCCAAACGAATTATTTCCGAAATCAACAGTATTTAAATACATCGTAATGATTTCTTCTTTCGTATAGTTGCGTTCTAATTTCACAGCAACAATAAGTTCCTTCAGCTTTTGAGGAATTCTTTTTAGCGTAGATTTTTCTCTTGCTTGTCCCGAAAACAGATTAAGTGCTAATTGTTGAGTAATAGTACTTGCCCCTTGTTTCTTCCCTATAAGATTATAAATAATTATAGAAAAAGTTCTTTTAAAGTCTATTCCCGAATGATCAAGAAAACGAACATCCTCTGTGGCTACCAAAGCATTGATTACATTTGGAGAGATATCTTTAAATCTTACGTTCGATCGATTCTGAACATAATATGTTCCCAGTTCTGTTTTATCTTCTGCATAAATTACTGATGCCAGGTTGCTTTTGGGATTTTCCAAATCTCTAAAAGAAGGTAATTCACCGAATAATCCAAAGCCGGTAGCAATAATAATTAATGCTACAAATGCTACAACGCCAATTACACAGTTCCAAAAATATTTGTTGTACCTTTTAATGTCTTCAGTTAAAAGGGTGTTTTTTTTCTGCATCTTATTTTATGAAATTTAAATACTGATTCAAACTCTCCGTACTATTGATCAAAAGTAAATTAGGATCCGAGATAATGAATGAAGTAAACTCATTTTCTTTCAAGCCTAAAATTTCTGAAAGAGAGCCAGATAATTCTGCTAATGCTTTTTCTGCCATATCTTTATTTGTATACGGACCTTTTACAATAATCAACTTGTCGGTGTTTCCAATGGTTCTTATTGATAGATTCACAGAACCTGGTGCAAAGTTAGTATAAAAATGTTTTGTTAGCGCTGCAAAAGGTTTGGCAACATTCATTGTAGCATTTCTGATATCTACCACAACGGCATGTTTAATCCTGATATTGTTGCTGAAATTAATTACTTTAGGTTTTTCAGCTTCTTTGACCGTTTTATCTGTTCCAGCCACTGATGCATTGTCTGTGGAGTTTAATATATCTTTTGGTACCGCTGCTGTTGTTTTTGGTGTTTCCTTCTTTATTGTTTCGATATTTTTTGCCGACGGTTGCGGACTTGTTATTTCCTTTGGCAATTCCGACGTCAAATTCGGTTTATTGCTGATGGTATTTGTCGTTGGAATGACTTCATTCGGATCGTAGTTTAAAAGAACCGTTGGTCTATTGTAAAATAAAGCCCGGTTATTTGCTATGTAAGTAAGCTGATTCTGAATTTGCGCATTAACTGTTGTATCGTTCGGATATTTTTTTAGAATTTCTTCTAAACTGGAAATAAAAGCGGGAGCTTTTTCTGTATGGCCAATAGCTAACGCTTTTAAATACGCAAATTTCGCAGCTTCAGACGGGTATTCTTCTGTCTGAGCTTCCAGCCCATTAATCTTTGTTATAGCATCTACATATTTTTTATTAGTATAACTTAAATAAGCATCTTCATATAATTTGTTTAAACGGGCTAAAGCGGCTTCTTTTTCTTTACCAAAATCAGGGTTAATTAAAGCTTTTGCATATACAGACTCTGGGAAATGTTTAATTATAAGGTTTCTGTATTGCTCCGATTTTGAAGCATCTATTTCTTCATATAATCTGTACAATTGATAATAAAGTTCTGCTACTTTCAGATCGTTTAAAGTATATTCTTTTAATAACTGTTCTAATTCTTCGATAGCAGCTTTGTCATCATTCAGTTTATCTTTATAGAACATTGCAATCTCGTATCTTGCATTTCTAATCTTACTTAAAACAAGCTCTTTTTGTTCCCGTGTTGTAGGAATTGTGCTTAACATGCTGTTACGCAATGAATCCAGATTAGAACTGCTGGTTTTTGCGTTACTAAGCTGCTGTAATGGATCGGTAAGATTGGGATTTTGATCTAACGAAGTATTTGCAACCCCTGCACTGACTCTCCAATTATCTGCCAGTTTTCTGTTGCCCCATCTTTTTTTGAATTCATTTATTCCCTGAGAAATTGCAGTACTGTTATTGAAATAAAAAGCTTCGCTGTTTCCTTTCTCGATATTGGTACTTGTATTAGATAGATTAGACGCTAAATTATTGCTAGCTTGTGCAGATACATTTTCTTCTTCCTCTTTTTGTTTTTGAATTTCTTTTATTTTTTTGTCTATGTAATTTAACCGCTCTTCTTCCGACAGGTTACTCAGCATCAATAGTTCATTCTCTTTCTCAATTATAATAAGTCTGTCGGCAAGATATTGCAGATTTTTAGCTTTTAAAGATATTGCGTTAAAAGAAGGGTACTCTTTTGGAAGGTTTTGTAGTGTGCTATCGTAATAAAGTTGAGCCTTTGAGTAATTTTTCAACGAATCAAAATTAAGTTCGGCAAGCCTTAAATAGGAAAGTGCTTTTTGTTTAGCGCTGCCAGGCTCGGTATGTGCAGAAATATTATAATATTTAATTGCGTCATCCAGATTAGATAAATCTTCGTAAGATTGACCAATCTGGTAGTATATCTGATCTTTGAACTCTTTGTTTTTATCCTCTTTCAACAGCCGGTGTAAAGTCGCTATTTTATTAAACTGTATCCCGCTTGCAGACTCTTTTAATCTTACCTGAGCTAAATTAGCGTTAAAGGACATTTCGAAGGAAGCGTTACTTTTGACTACTTTTCCGTAATTACCGTATGCAGTTTCAGGATTTCCAATTTCTTCCTGTATTTGAGCCAGAATATAGGTCCATCTAATTTTGGAATATCTATCCGTTGCAAAATTTACGCTTTTTGTAAGATGGAATTCTGCATCTGTCAATTTATTTTGGTAGAGATATGATTTCGCAAGAGCTGCATTTAGTTCGGCTCTATGCGCTTTTTGATTTTTGGAATAGGCTAGTTGTAAAACGGAGTCTGCTTCCTGGTATTTTTTTAAAGCGAATAGCGATTTTCCATGCCAAACTAGAGCTTCTACTGCATTCTTTTTTTCATTTGGAAAGTTCTGAGAAACATAGCTGAAATATTCTGCTGCATTAAAGAAGTTCCCTTTATAATATTCTGCCTTTGCCAGTAATAAAAAAGCGTCATCTATCCAATTGCTTTCATACTTTTCTAAAGCGATTCTGTTCGCCCTGAGTATGACTTCATTTAAATTTTCAGATTCTGCTTCTGATGATTCTTTAGTTGGTATGGGAAAAATTTCTAATAAATTATTGTAATCGTCTTTATTGGCATTCTTGAAATTGAGCTCACTTGTCTTTAACATTTCTGATGCATTATAATAAATGTTATAATGAGCAGTTAAGTTTTTCATGAAAGATACTTTCTTTCCTGATTTTTTTGAGGCGCAGGCAGCTACTACTAAAAATATACAGAAAGATGAGTATTTAAGAATACGTTTAATATGTACGTTCAAAATCAATAAATTTAAAATTCAATTCAAATACGAGCAAAAATATTCTATATTGTCATATTTACGGGACTAAAGATATTAAATATATATAGTCTAAAGTCAAAATTAAAAAGTCAAAATAATAAAATAGTATCTTAAATGTTTACCAGATACCCATGTTTATAAAAGAATGGCTAAAAGGAAAAAACTAATAACGAGATTACAAGAAAAGTATAAACTGGTAATTTTAAATGATAACACATTTGAAGAGAAGATTTCTTTTAGAGCGTCATTGTGGTATCTTATTATAGGAACTGCGGCATTTGCCATTGTTTTAGTTTTCTTAACGTTGATGATTATAAAGGGAACTCCACTGAAACACTATTTAATAGGTGTTTCCGATGTTTCTTCGCAAAGAGAGATTGTGAATGCGTATTTAAAAATAGACTCGCTTACAAAACTGACAGAACAAAATGAGGTATATTTAGAAAATATCAAACGTGTTATTAATGGAGAGATTAGTGAGGGGAAATCAGAAAGGCCTGCAGACGATGAAGCACAAAAAAATGCGAAGGCATTAAATAATAAGATTTCCAAAGAGGAGCTAGAATTAAGAAAGCTTATAGAGTCTGAGAGTCAATTCGATTTAAATGTAGAGCAATTAAGTAAAGAACATAAGGGAGTAAGCGCTTTTACATTTTTTAGCCCGATTAAAGGAAATATTACCGAACACTTTGATAAAAGCAGACAACATTTTGGAATAGATATAGCTGCAAAGAAAAATGAGAATATTAAAGCTGTTTTGGAAGGAACGGTGGTTCTTTCCTCTTTTACACCGGAAACAGGAAATGTGATAGCCATTCAGCACAGAGATAATATGCTGTCTTTTTATAAGCACTGTTCTGCTTTGCTAAAAAAGGCAGGCAGCTTTGTTCGGGCGGGCGAAGTTATAGCGGTAGTAGGAAATACAGGGGAATATACAACTGGTCCGCATTTACATTTTGAATTATGGATGAATGGAAGTGCCGTTAATCCAGAAGAATTTATAAATTTTTAGATTTAAGAAGATGTTTCAAAAAAAGAAGAATAATCTAAATGAACAGAAGGCCGGATCAATTAACATTGTTGGTGAAGGGACAGAAATAACCGGAGACCTTACAACTAAAGGAGATATTAGGATTGATGGCAGAATACAAGGAAATGTAATCTCACAGGCAAAAGTAGTTGTTGGTGCTTCGGGCGAAGTTGTTGGAGACATCTATGCCTATTCGGCAGAACTGTCTGGCACAGTTTCAGGCAATATTACGGTAGGAGAAAATTTGTTTTTAAAAATGACTGCCAATGTAAACGGAAACATTTTGTCAAACAAATTGGTTATAGAAAATGGGGCAGATTTTAACGGATATTGCCAAACAGGAGTTACAGATACCAATTCTATTTTCAATGCAAAAGAAAGATCCTCTGGAAAAGAAGAAACAACTGCTTAATACAGCAAATAGTTATGTTAAGTATTCTGCGTTAGCATTCCAAATGATTGGAATTATAGGGATCTGTACTTTTATTGGCTATAAAATAGATGAATCTCAACAGAACAAAACACCTCTTATTACCGGGATTGCAAGTCTGATAGGGGTGATAATTGCGTTATATACTGTTTTTAAAGACCTAACTAATAAAAAATCATAAAGCCTTATCTGCTTGGTGATTATCTGGAAAACTATTCCTAAATTTGCGCTTCATCAGAATGACTTTTTATTAATTTTTTTATTTTGAGTTTAAGCAAGTTCTTTTATTTATTCTCTGCATATACTTTATTGTTGATAGGAATTAGTTTAATACTGATGTATCCACTTGACATGAGATCTTATTTCATACCTAAATATTGGGTAATTTTCGGCTTCATGGCAGGTATTGCAATAGTTGTATATGTACTTTCGTGGTTTGGAATAAAAAACGGTGGTGAAGGACAAGTTTTAATGTCTATGGGGGGAATAGTTATCCGCTTGTTATTTAGTATGTTACTAGCTGTTTTTTACCTGAATAAATTCGCTGTAGATCCCATTATTTTTGTTATAAATTTTTTTTCTGCGTATTTCTTATTTACAGTCTTTGAAATCTATTGTTTGTTAGTTAACTTGCGCCACCAAATTAAAAAGTAAAAAACACGGAATCAATGGATTTTAGCCACATTTTAAATTACAAAAAAATCAGACTAAAGACAGTTTTTGCTCTTTTTTTAGCTTTTATGTCATTTAAGACCTTTGCTTTTGAGGAGCAAGATACCACTTTAAAAGCACAAGATACATTACAACATGTGGCGACTGTTGACGGTCATGAAGCACATCAGGCTGTGGAAGAAAAATTTGATCCAACAGTTACAATCTTAGAGCATATCAGCGATTCTCATGGCTGGCACTTATGGGGGCATACATCTTTGCCTCTCCCAATTATTCTATATACAGATAAAGGATTAGAAGTATTTTCATCATCTAAATTGATGGATGAGCATCATCATCCAATTGCTTATGCAGGTAAATATTATACTTACATTAATCAACATGAGCATATTAAGGTAGTAGACGCTAATGGGCAGGTAGATGAAATGGCTTCTGCGAAAGTGTTAGACTTTTCTATTACCAAGAACGTAGCAGGAATGTTTGTTGCGATTACATTGTTGTTGATTGTTTTCCTGAGTGTTGCAGGGTCTTATAAGAAAAGAGCAGGTAAAGCACCTAAAGGTTTACAGTCATGGTTAGAACCAATAATTCTATTTGTAAGGGATGATATTGCCCGTCCGAATATTGGTTATAAATACGAAAAGTTTATGCCTTTGTTGTTGACCATTTTCTTCTTTATCTGGTTCAATAACTTATTAGGCTTAATCCCAATTTTTCCAGGAAGTGCGAATGTCACAGGAAATATTGCGGTTACTTTAGTACTCGCTGGTATAGTTTTAATAGTGGTAAATGTCAACGGTAACAAATATTACTGGAAACATATTTTTAAGCCGGATGTTCCGTTTTGGTTATTGCCAATTATGTGGGCAGTAGAGATTATTGGTATTTTCTCTAAACCATTTGCATTAATGGTTCGTCTTTTTGCAAATATTACGGCAGGGCACATTATTATATTAAGCTTAATCTCTTTAATATTTATATTCAAGAGTGTTGCTATAGCTCCGGTATCAGTAGCTTTTGTATTGTTTATGTCTGTGTTAGAATTGTTGGTAGCATTCTTACAAGCATTTATTTTTACTATGCTGGCAGCTTTATTTATTGGTACAGCTGTAGAAGAGCATCATCATTAATTAGAAACTTTTTGTTTAAACATATATAATAAATTAAAACAGTTATGGTAGGTTCAATCGCTGCAATTGGTGCAGGTTTAGCAGTAATCGGTGCTGGTATTGGTATCGGAAATGTTGGTAGCAAAGCAATGGAAGGTATTGCTCGTCAGCCAGAGGCTGCTTCAAAAATTCAAACTGCTATGATTATCGCAGCAGCTCTTATCGAGGGTGTTGCTTTATTCGGTGTGGTAGTTGCTCTTTTAGGTAACAACCCTGCATAAGACAACTAAATTATTAGTCGGAAATGAAGCGATTGGCCTAGTTTCCGACTTCTTTAAAAGAATCTTTAATTACGTTATATATTAAAAATTTATGGAATTAATAACTCCGAGCATAGGTTTAATTTTTTGGACACTTGTAGCTTTTGTACTTTTATTGATCATTCTAAGAGTGGCAGCTTGGAAACCAATTCTTTCTGCTATTCGTGAGCGTGAAAACTCTATTGAAGATGCTTTAAACAAAGCAGAACTGGCAAAACAGGAAATGGCTCGCTTATCCAACGAAAACGAATCTTTGTTAAAGCAAGCCAGAGCAGAGCGTGACGAAATTCTTAAAGAGGCAAAAACTTTAAAAGACAAAATTGTTAACGAAGCGAAAACTCAGGCACAGGTAGAGGGAGCAAAATTGATTGAAGCTGCCAAAGTAGAAATCAATAATCAAAAATTGGCTGCTCTAGCAGAAGTTAAATCTCAGGTTGCTAATTTATCTCTGGAAATTGCAGAGAAAGTTCTTCGTCAGGAATTTGCTGATAAAGCTAAGCAAGAACAGGTAGTAGAGGGTTTATTAAAAGATATTAAGTTAAATTAGTTTAAAGTACAAGGTTGAAAGTGAAAAGTACCAGGTATTAACGCCTTTAAACTTCTAACTTTTAACTTTAAACTCTTGAATTATGTCGGAAATAAAAGTAGCATCAAGATACGCAAAATCACTTCTGGACCTGGCCATTGAAAAAAAGTTAGAGAAAGAGGTTAGAAATGATATGCAGCTTTTTGCAGAAACGCTTAAAGCAAATTCTGAGCTTGCATCTGTGATAAAAAATCCTATTATCAGTTTAGATAAGAAAAAGAATATTCTTTCGGCTGTTTTTGCAGGTAAAATGCAGGATATTACCCACTCCTTTTTTAATATCATGGTTAATAAAGGAAGAGCTGCAGTTTTGGAAGAAGCAGCTAAAGAATTTATCAATCAATACAATATCCATAACAACATAAATTCTGTAAAAGTTGTTTCAGCAGCTCCTTTGACAGAAGCTTCTAAGTCAGAAATCGTAGAGAAGGTAAAATCTATTCTTGGCGGAGAAGTAATATTAAATGTAAGTGTAGACGAGAGTTTGATAGGTGGGCTTGTTTTAACTATTGGAGACAAACAATATGACGCCAGTATTGCAAGCAAGTTAAGCCAGTTGAAGAAAGCGTTTGCATAAAAGAATTTGTAATAATTAGATTAACAATAAAAAAGCTAAATAAATAAAAATGGTAGAGGTAAGACCAGATGAAGTTTCGGCGATTTTACGTCAGCAATTGTCGGGATTTAAGTCAGAAACAGAATTAGAAGAGGTAGGTACCGTACTTCAGGTAGGTGATGGTATCGCTCGTGTTTATGGTTTAACCAAAGTACAAGCTGGTGAACTGGTTGAATTTGAAACTGGTTTACAAGGTATAGTACTGAATCTTGAAGAAGATAATGTAGGGGTAGTATTGTTGGGACCTTCTGATGAGATTAAAGAAGGTGATACTATTAAACGTACTAACAGAATTGCATCTATTAAGGTAGGTGAAGGCATGTTAGGTCGTGTTGTTAATACATTAGGCCAACCAATTGATGGTAAAGGACCTATTGCTGGTGAAACTTATGAAATGCCATTAGAGCGTAAAGCTCCGGGCGTTATTTATCGTCAGCCAGTAACTGAACCACTACAAACAGGTATCAAGGCTATCGACGCGATGATTCCAATTGGTCGTGGTCAGCGTGAGTTAGTAATCGGTGACCGTCAGACAGGTAAGTCTGCGGTTTGTATCGATACTATCATCAACCAAAAAGAATTTTATGATGCAGGTCAACCTGTATTTTGTATATATGTTGCTGTAGGTCAAAAAGCAAGTACTGTTGCTAATGTTGTTAAAACTTTAGAAGAAAACGGTGCTATGGCATATACAGTAGTAGTTTCAGCTACAGCTGCAGATCCTGCGCCTATGCAATTCTACGCTCCATTTGCAGGTGCTGCAATTGGTGAGTATTTCCGTGATACCGGTAGACCAGCTTTAATCATTTATGATGATTTATCTAAACAAGCTGTTGCTTATCGTGAGGTATCATTACTATTAAAACGTCCTCCAGGTCGTGAAGCTTATCCGGGAGACGTATTCTATTTACATAGCCGTTTATTGGAAAGAGCTGCTAAAATTAATGCGAACGATTCTATTGCTCAGCAAATGAACGACTTACCAGAGTCTATCAAACATTTGGTAAAAGGAGGCGGTTCTTTAACTGCACTTCCTATTATCGAAACTCAAGCGGGTGACGTTTCTGCATATATCCCAACTAACGTAATTTCTATTACAGACGGACAGATATTCCTAGAGTCTAACTTATTTAACGCAGGTGTTCGCCCAGCTATCAACGTTGGTATTTCTGTATCACGTGTAGGTGGTAACGCTCAAATTAAATCAATGAAAAAAGTTGCCGGTACTTTGAAATTAGACCAGGCACAATACCGCGAGTTAGAGGCTTTCTCTAAATTCGGATCTGATTTAGATGCTTCTACAAAGTTAGTACTTGATAAAGGTGCTCGTAACGTGGAGATCTTGAAACAAGGTCAATTCTCTCCGGTACCTGTAGAGAAGCAAGTTGCTATCATTTATGTGGGTACTAAGAATTTGATGAGAAATGTTCCGGTTAACAAAGTAAGAGAATTTGAAGAGGAGTTCGTTAACCAATTAGAGCAACGTCATCCGGAAGTATTGGCTGGTTTGAAAGCTGGTAAATTTGATGATGGTTTAACAAGCGTATTAGAAACAGTAGCGAAAGAAATTTCTGCAAAATATTAAGTTAAGTAGCAAGATTTTAGTATCAGGTATCAAGACTCCTATATGGTCTTAGTACTTGATACTTACTACTAGATACTAAAAAAGAATGGCAAATTTAAAAGAAGTTAGAATAAGAATTGCATCGGTAAGTTCTACGCAACAAATTACTAAGGCAATGAAAATGGTATCGGCAGCTAAATTAAAAAGAGCTACCAATGCTATTATTCAATTACGTCCTTATGCTAACAAGCTACAGGAAATATTAAAAAATCTTTCTGCTTCTTTGGAAGATGGCGTTTCTGCATACACTCAAGAACGTGAAGTAAAAAATGTTTTGTTAGTAGTAATTACTTCTAATAGAGGCTTAGCTGGTGCTTTCAACACAAATGTATTGAAAACTGCAAATAATTTAATCGCAGAAAAATATGATACATACAGACAAAGTGGTAATTTGCAAATTATAGCAATCGGTAAAAAGGCTCAGGATTATTATGAAAAGCGCGAGTACAAAGTTATTGGTAATAATAATGATCTTTTTTCTGAATTAAACTTTGAAAATGTTTCTGCTATTACCGAAGCTATTATGCAAGGTTTTGTTGAGGGTAAATATGACAAGGTAGAGGTTGTTTACAATCAATTTAAAAATGCAGCAGTTCAATTACTGACTGTAGAGCAATTATTACCAGTCCCTAAAGCCGAGAGGGTAGAAGAAGATAGTACTTCTTCTAATGTAGATTATATCCTGGAGCCTTCTAAAGAAGAGATTGTTGAAAATTTGATTCCTAAAAATATTAAACTGCAATTATACAAAGCCGTTTTAGATTCGCATGCAGCAGAACATGGTGCTCGTATGACAGCTATGGATAAAGCAACTGATAATGCAGGTGAGTTACTGAAAGCGTTGAAACTTTCATACAATCAGGCTCGCCAGGCGGCAATTACAACAGAATTGTCTGAGATTGTGAGTGGTGCGGCAGCATTGTCTAACGGTTAGAACAAGCTATAAAATAAAAAGGTTGCATTTTTAAAAAAAATGCAACCTTTTTATTTTATAGCTGTTTAATTTCTATTGATATGCTTTAAGGTCTTATTCAGTAGTTCTTCGGGCAGAAATGGTTTTACAACAATATCGTCCATTTCAGCCTTTTCAAGTTCATATTCTATATCCGAGGGTAAGTTTGCAGTTAAAGCAATAATAGGAAGTTTTACACCCATTTTTCTCATTTGTTTTGTTGCTTCATAGCCATCCATTACGGGCATATGAAGATCCATCAGTATTAACTGATGTTTATTGATATCTAACTTCTCTAAACTTTCTTTGCCATTTGCTGCCACATCCATTATTGCTCCCCATTTTTCCAGAAAAGCTTTAGCTATGTATACATTCATTATATTGTCTTCAACCAATAATATATGTGCTCCATCTAAATCTGTCTTTTTATCAAACATAGTATGAGCAGTGGAGAAACTGTTCTCAGGTATTATGGCTTTTTCAAAAGTATGGGTGAAGAAGAACGTGGAGCCTTTTTGTTCTTCGCTTTCTAAACGGAGTTCAGAATGCTGAAGTTCAAGAATCCTTTTGCATATAGCTAACCCCAACCCCGTTCCTCCAAAACTTCTGGATGTGGATGAGTCAGCTTGAGTAAATCGGTCGAATATAATATCCTGTTTTTCTTTAGAAATGCCAATTCCAGAATCTTTAACATAAAAGAATAGGGTCTGCTTAGTGTCGTTTGAATTTTTAACTTCTATACCCAGTTCTACGAAGCCTTTTTGTGTAAATTTTATTGCATTATGAACTAAGTTACTCAGTATCTGGTGCAATCTTGTAGGATCTCCTTTTAAGTGAGGACTTAGTTTTTTATCTAAATTAAGACGCAAATCTATTCCCTTATCATCAGCAAATGAAAGTTGAGAGCCAATTAGATTTTGAGCAAGTTTGGTGATATCCATCTTAATATTTTCAAAAGAGATCTTACCTGCTTCAATCTTACTATAGTCGAGTATATCATTGACAATTGCTAATAAATTGTTTGCCGAGAATAACATGATATCAAGCTGCTCTTTCTGATCTTCTCGGGGATTGTTTTTTAACAGAAGATGAGTAACTCCTATTACGGAATTTAACGGAGTCCGGATTTCGTGACTCATTGTACTTAAAAACTCGCTTTTGGCAATTAGTCCTATTTCGGCCTCTTTTTTTGCTCTTCTTAGAACGAAAGAGACACGGTGCGAAAGAGCAAGCGATTGCAGGAAAAATATACTAATATATCCGAAAAAATTAAGAATTTGATGGTGATCAATAAGTCTCCAGTAACGAAAGAGTGTTAAAGAGAAAATTAGCAATAAAACCAAAGTACTGGCTATGGTATAAATAGATCCGGGTCTGTTTCTTTTATATGCTAACAAATAAACATAAGGTGTGTAAGTTATACAAAACAGGCAAACAAAAAGAAATGGGGTTATTAATTGCGTAAAAATGAATGGTGAAAAAAATATCGTAGCCAAAGAAAAAGAAATGCAGACAATAACAACGGTACGAATAACGTACCTGTTTACATCAAGAGGGAAAAGGAATCGGTTATATAAAGTAAATAAGCCAATACTCGAAAAAAGACTAAAATATTCCAGTCGAATAGTTATGTACCAACTTATATCCGGAAATAAGGAATGTAATAGATAGCTTTCAGTTCCTATTATTCGATAACTGTACAGAATAGAAAAGAGTGCGAAAAAGAGTATTGCATTGTCTCTTCTGCCAACTAAAAACAAGGCAAGAAAGAAGAAACCTCCCATTATAAGACATCCTGTTAAGATAAGAATAATAGCATCACTTCTATTCTTTTTTAGCTCCAAATGTTCCTTTTGGCCTATTAGTAGCGGGTCCATGGTGCCACCTTTACTGTGAGAGTAATTAGCTACCTGTAAAGTTAGGATGAGAGTATCTGTAGTGGATCGTAAACGTACAAGTTTGGTTTGCCAGTGCGGAACAAAATCTGTCGAAGAGGTAGTGACGTTTCCATTTTCCGAGACTAAGCGATTATCAATAAAAAGTTTATAGGAAGAATATGTAGGGGGAACAAGAATTGTATAAACAGCGCTATCGACAGGTAGAAGAAGTTTTGCCATATAAGTGGCATAACCAAAACTGGGCAGCGTCTTTCCCTGAATTTTATAATTCGTCCACTTTAAAGGAAAATCAACTAAAAGTCCTCCCTGCGGAAAGGAATCGGATGGGTCAATAAGTTTATTCCAGTAGAAAAACCATTCGCCTTTCATTTTAATGTTTTGGGAAAAATCTTGCTTACTTAAATCAAGAATTCCTTTTTTGGCATAGATCTCAGATTCGTCAGAAGAAAAAACTGAGGTAAATGAAAAGCAGAAAAATAAAGTAAGAAACCAATGACTTAACCTTTTAAGCATTTCCTTATAATATCGCTTTTTTGAGAGCTTATAAAGATAATTATTTTAAAAAGATATTATTTACAATTCTGCTTTTCCTTTAAGTGCTATTTTTTCTTTTTGGGAACTTTTAATCCTTTTTCCCGGGCTTCCGAAATGCCTATAGCCACCGCCTGTTTTTTGCTGGTGACTTTATCGCCGGAGCTAGACTTGAGCTTGCCTTCTTTATACTCCTTCATAACGTCCCCGATTTTGTCCTGAGCCTTTTTTGAATATTTTGCCATAGTTATAGATGTTTGATGTACAAGTTATAACAAATAGCGAAGGGAAATGCTTTCAGAAATTATTTTTTTATTACAATAACGTAGCCTGTTGGCTTGCTAATTAATGCATCATTGACGGATAATTTAACAATTTCCAATGAACCGCAGCAATCGCCCTGTATATATTTTGTTTCTACTTTAATGGTGTCTTCCAAATTTCCATTTAACCAAATCTGTATTTCATCAGATCCAATAATCTGAAAAGAGATATAATTGGTACTTTTTTCTATTGAATAAGGTAAATCTTTATTTAAACGTAAACTATGAAGTTTTAATTCGAGGCCGGCATTTTGATCCTTCTGTGAAATTAAAGATGTATTGCTCTCATCCTCTACTATATTCAGTTTTAATGTTTCAGAGACATTGGTACAGTCCATATCGCAGATATTATTGTCTTTTTCATTTGAACATCCAAAGACAATACCAACCAAAAGTAATAATGAGAATATATGGCGTTTCATAACAGCAAAATCTTTATCTAATTTTTACGTCGAAGTGTTTAATATCGCTACAATTATAAAATAAAATGTGTTTTATTGAACAATAATTATATTTTTGCAATGGTTAAAACTAATTTTCGAATTATGAGCATGGTAAACGCAAACAACCCGTCACACTACAAAGTAATTGTTATCGGTTTATTTGTTACGCTATTTGGTGTATATATTAAGCAAATTATAGAGCATTCTTTGGTTATAGATTTATTAGGTTGGGTATTAACTTTCGTAGGAGCCCTAATTTCTATTTCGGGTGTTTTTAAAATTTTGAAAGGTTAATTTTTAGAACGATATAAAAAAAGGCTTCATCAAAACGATGAAGCCTTTTTTATTTTATACTAGTAAGTCCTGCCTCGGTTATTTTTTTGAGTGCACTTTCGTGAGCTATCCAATAAATTTCTTCAGCTCTTTGTATTTCAAAAATACCTATACTTCCCAGATTTTCAGGTTCTATTAACAAATCGACTTTTTTAGTTTTTTCTTCGACATCATGGTTTACAGATAATGTAGCTGTACGTTCTAAAATATGTTTAATACTTCTGATTTGCTTAATTGGAGGTAAATGATTACAGGACGAGCCTATAATATAATCACAATCGGTGAGAAGTGGTTCTACGGGGAAATTATTTAAAACACCACCATCTACATACAGATAATTATCAATTGCAATTGGATTAAATACGCCCGGAATGCAACAGGAAGCCAATACTTTCCTAATGAGCTGACCGCCCTCATGAAAATAGGTTAATTTTCCATTGTTGAAATTTGTAGCTGTAATGGTTAATCGAATATTTAATTCATCAAAAGAATCGTGAGGTAGATATTCTTTAAATAGCTTGTACGAAGACTCTAAATTCAATAAAGCGGGTTTTCCATAAGCCAACTTTAATAAGCGGAGTAATCGGGTGTTCTGAAAAATTTTAAGGGCATCGTAAGGGTCCACAAGGTTTGCATAGAGAGCACCAGCAATAGCTCCGGCACTTGTCCCGGTTATATGGGTAATTTGAATGTTTTTTTCCTTTAAGGCTTTTAAAATCCCTAAGTGAGCAATTCCTCTAACTCCGCCACCACTAAGAACAAGTCCTATTTTCATAACCAGTTTATTGTTTATGTTCTGGTCTGTATTTTGACCGTTTCAATATCTTCTGATAATCATTGTCTTTCATTAAATCCTGTAAAGTAACCTCAGGATTATTCTTCATATAGTTTTTTACGATTTGCCAGCCCGTGTAAATACCCAATTTTGGTGCCGAATCGTTGTGGCTTCCAAGACCTGGAGTAAACGGAGCTTCTGAAAGGTATTTCTGAATTTTGAGGTAATCGCTTTCATACAACAAATTTTCTTCTAAGAAATAAGCCCAAATATCACTTTCAAATTGCGTGGCCCAGTCCATTTGCTGTTTGCTATAGCCTATAATTGTACTATCTGCCAGATTTGGCTGAACTGCTTTCATAAAATACATAGACTTTCCCTGATAAATCATTTTGTCCAGTAATGTTTGAGTTTCCGGTTCTGGAAATAATTCTTCTCTGGTAATAACTTCCACAATTCTGGGAGCAATATTATCCGGAGTAAATCTCCTGCTGATATATCTTGGGATGCTCTCCACCAAAGCAGGGTAAAATTTAGATTGAGTACCCAAAAACATATCTAAGCCAATTCCAACATAATCTACTCCAATTGGCGTCTGAATTTGAAAACCAGAGATATAAGTAACTATTTTTGGGACTTTTTGTTGTGGGTAATAATATTTAATGTGTTTAAAGGCCTCTGAAATGGACGGTTCGGCCATTTTTAGATCTTTGAAAATGCTGTCTGTCTCATGTTGTAAATCTTTAAAAGCAGTTCCGGTTAAAATTTGCCTTACTAAAGGGTAATAACCTGTATCTGTAGTGCTTCCCAGATTTAGGATCTTACCAAAGTAATCGTGGTAAAATGCTCCATACTTCTTCTCTAAAACAGGTAACTGGCTTGCCAGGCTATCGGGGTTTACTTTTACCAAATCTCTGTCAAATCGTTCAATTCTCAGGTCTACTTTAATGTTGTCAACATCTATTCTTTTATCCTGGTTACAAGATGAAAGGCAGATGAAGCTTATCAGGAAAAAAAAGTTAAATTTGACACTGTTATATGAAAAGCTCATTTTCATCATCATTCTACTATAATGTTCGAATTTAGGGAAAATACACGGGCTTTGTAAAAACATATTTTTAAGATTAACTATAACGCTATTGAGATGAAAAAACTATTAACAATTGCTCTGGTATTTCTTTTCGCAAACAATTTAAAGGCTCAATACAGAGAAGGTTCGGATTTTAAACTGGGTTTAACTGCGCACCCGACTTTGGGATGGATTCGCTCTGATATTAATGCTGTTAAATCTGACGGATTGAGAATGGGATTTAGCTATGGTGTTTTGGGAGATTTCCTTTTTAGAGATACGTATGCATTTAGTACTGCATTGAAACTAACCACCATAAATGGCAAAACAGAGCAAACCGAAGGAGCAACAGTTACGCAATCTGTCTATAAGCTGCAATACATAGAAATTCCTGCTAAATTAAAGTTGTTAACGGGCGAAGATAAAAGTATCCGTTTTTATGGGGAATTTGGCTTAGGAAATGCTTTTAACGTAAGAGCTAAAGGAGATGTAAAATCTAATGATGCCACTATTGCTGCAGAAGACAGTGATATTTATAAAAATATATCTTTTTACAGAGGTTCTATTATTATAGGTGGCGGAGCAGAAATAAGTACTTCTGGTAAGACAAGACTATTGGCTGGCTTAACATTTGATAATGGTTTTACGGATATCCAGAAGGGCGCCGGAACTTTAAAGAATTCTTATTTAGGAATTAATTTGGGTGTTTTCTTCTAACAGTGGTAATAAACAATTAGTATAATAGAGGATTATGAAGATCGCATTAGCTCAACTTAACTATCATATAGGTAATTTCCCGTCTAACACAGCAAAAATTATTGAGGTGTTAGATAAAGAAAAGAAGAATGGGACAGATTTAGTTGTATTTGCTGAATTGAGTGTATGTGGTTACCTGCCTAATGACTTTTTGAATTACAATCAATTTATTAAGAAATGTACCGAGGCGTTAGAAGAGATAAAATCTCATACTAAAGGCATAGCCTGTATTGTTGGTGCGCCGGAAATTAACCCGGTATTGGAGGGAAAAGATCTTTATAATGCGGCTTTTTTTATTGAAGAAGGAGAGATAAAGCAGATTGTTAGAAAAAGCTTACTTCCTACTTACGATATCTTTGATGAATACAGATATTTCGAGCCTGCGTCTGAGTTTAAATGTATCGAATTTAAAAACTATAAAATTGCATTAACTATTTGCGAAGACCTGTGGAATTTAGGTAATAATCCTTTGTATAAGACTTGTCCTATGGACGAGTTAATAAAGGAAGAGCCAGATTTAATGATTAATATCGCTGCTTCTCCTTTTGATTATAAACATGAGGAGCAAAGATTAATGATATTATCTCAAAACTGCAGGAAATATCAAATACCGCTATTATACGTAAATCAGATAGGTGCTAATACAGATCTTATTTTTGACGGAGGTTCTCTGGTTTTTGACAAAGCAGGAGATATTGTTGCTGAACTGCCTTATTTCAAAGAAGATGTTCAGGTATTTGACATAGGGCAGTTAAAAAGTGCTATTGTGCTCGGCGAGTCCTCCCGGCAAAAAGAACCTGTAGCCCAGGTTTATGAAGCTTTGATTTTGGCAATTAAGGATTATTTCCAAAAATCGGGTTTTAAAACAGCTACTTTAGGATTATCTGGAGGTATTGATTCTGCTGTAGTATGTGCTTTGGCAGCAGAAGCTTTAGGAGCCGAAAATGTTTTTCCTGTATTATTACCTTCCAGATATTCTTCAGACCATTCCATAAAGGATGCTATTGATTTGGCGGAAAACCTGGGATGTAAATATACAACCGTTTCGATAGCAAAGATTGCAGATACTTTTGAGGAAAGTTTGGCTACAGAATTTGAAGGACTTCCTCAGAATCTGACTGAAGAAAACATTCAGGCAAGGTCCAGAGGGGTAATATTAATGGCCTTATCTAATAAATTCGGACATATACTTTTAAACACAAGTAATAAGAGTGAATGTGCCGTCGGCTATGGAACCTTATACGGAGATATGTGCGGTGCCATCTCTGTTATTGGTGACTGTTATAAAACACAGGTTTATAAACTGGCAGATTATATTAATCGCGAAAGAGAAATTATTCCTGTAAATACAATTAAAAAAGCTCCCTCGGCAGAGTTAAGACCAGATCAGAAAGATTCTGATTCTTTACCTGAATATGATCTTTTGGACAAAGTACTTTTTGAGTATATAGAAATGCAAAAGAGTGCTGATGAAATTATTGCTGCCGGATTTGATGAAACGACGGTAATCAGAATTCTGAATTGGGTGAATAATGCTGAATTTAAACGATTCCAAACACCACCAATTTTAAGAATTTCCCCAAAATCTTTTGGAATAGGGCGCAGAATGCCTATTGTTGCAAAATATAAATTCTAAAAAATTAATCTTTACATAATGAAAAAAGTTATCACTTTAATTGTTGTAGTATTTATGAGTGTATCTAATCTATCAGCACAATCCAAATCAGAAAAGCAAGTTGAACAAGCGGTAGAAACTATGCGTTTGGCTATGATTTCCGGAGATAGAAATGTGTTGAACAATCTGGCTTCAGATCAGTTAACTTATGGACACTCCAGTGGCAGGATAGAAAGCAAAACAGATTTCGTAGAAACTTTAGCAACAAAGAAATCGGATTTCAAGAGTATTACTCTAAGCAACCAAAGTATAAATGTGCAAGGTAAAACAGCTGTAGTACGCCACGTTTTAGATGGAGACACTTTTGACGGAGGTAAACCAGGAAAAGTACATTTAGGAATTGTACTGGTTTTTGCAAAAGATGGTTCTAATTGGAAATTATTAGCAAGGCAGGCGTATAAATTACCTTAATAAAAAAAACACGTTACAATAACTGCAAAGGACACAAAGAATATAAAGAAGAGAGATACTTTATATTCTTTGTGTCCTTTGTAATTTGAATCGGTTTTATTCTTTAAAAGACTCGAGCCGGTGAATCCTCGTAACATTCCGGATTTCAGTATTTGGATATTCGACCTTAAGCTGTTCTGTTAAATTTTCATGAAAGCTGAAATAAGCAGGTACAATAGGAGATTCCATAATCTTATTCTTTCCATTCATTTTGCTTCGGCTATATTCAATCATCAATTGATATTGATACGATTTATCGTCGTAAGAGAGGTTGATTGTTTTGGTGTTATTATCAAAAGAAACCTCGCCCAAAATTTCTTCCCCTTCAATTCCACCAGGGAAAACATGTAGCGTAGAAGGGCCAGGAAGATAACTTATTCCATAAAGTGCTCCAATAGCAAATGGATTGCTCGTATTTAATTTTGTTTCAATTTCTGTTTTTATGTTTTGATCAGAAACCTCAATAACAAAGTCATATGACTTAACTTCGAGCAGACTGAAACCTCTGCTAACCCAAACTTTTACTAAAACATGTTCCTTGCTGTTTTGGTCTATAATTTTAATTTCTGTATATCCTACTTTATGAGAAGTAATCTTAATCTCGTCGCCTTGTTTTTCTGCAGTGGCTACATTTTCATCCGAAGTAATAATACTAAAAGGTTCCTGAATTGCGGACAGTGAAACTGTTGTATCATTGCCCAGGGTAATTCCCAGTTCAATAGTTTCGATTTCGGGTTTTACATCATTCTTCTTACAGGCAGCGAATAACACAAGGAAAAAAATAAGTAAATGCAGCTTTTGTCTCATAGTACTAAATCTAAAAAGTTTATTGATTTTATCTTTTAGACTATACGACCAATGCCGTTTCAATGATACAATATCTGTAAAATGCCTTTAATTCGCAGGTGGTTTGCTTTCGCTGGAATTATTCTTTTTATATTCAGACGGGGTTGCTTTAAAGAATTCTTTAAAACATTCCCTAAAATATTTCAAATCGTTAAAACCAACCTGATAAGCAATTTCAGAAACATTCATCCTGGTCTGGATTATCAATTGCCCCGCTTTTTTTAATCTTATTGTGCGAATAAATGTCGAGATATTTTGGCCTGTCAATGCTTTTAGTTTAGTGTAGATTACAGTTCTGCTCATATTCATCTGATCTATAAATATAGATGCATTAAAGTTTTCGCTCGTAATATTCTTTTCGACAACAGCAATCGCTTTTTCCAGAAAAATCTCATCAGGAGAGGTTACTGTTAATTCTTTAGGTTCAAGAATAGCATCTTTTTTAAATTTGCGGATCAGGTTTGCCCGGGTTGTTAGCAGATTGGTTACTCTCACCTCCAAAATATCTGCGTTGAACGGTTTGGTTATATAAACATCTGCGCCTGTTTGATATCCCTTTTCCTGATGTATATGCGATGTTTTTGCTGTAAGCAGTATAACAGGTATATGGCTTGTCATCAGCGTATTTTTAATGTTGTCGCATAGTTCAAAGCCATCCATGACAGGCATTTGTATATCGCTAATGATCAAATCAATAGGATTTTGGTGAGCTATAAATATAGCCTGTTCTCCATTTTCGGCAACAAAAACATTGTATTTGCTGGCAAATATATTTTTAATGAAATTTTGCAGATCCAGATTATCCTCTACAATTAAAAGGCTTTGCAGTTCATCCCGATAAGGCTCTATAGATTGTATATTTTGTTCGGTTTGTTGAGGTGAATTTAATTCCATATCTATATAAAATGAATTATTTTCATCAACAGCTTCTATTTCCTCTATTCGTTCATTTGCAGCAAGATGTTCATTGCCCAACCTTAATATAATGCTGAAACGAGTGCCTTCTGCTACCGAGCTTTTAACGGTTATTTTTCCTTTATGAAGCTCTACCAGCCTTTTTGTTAACGATAAACCAATTCCTGATCCTAAGTTTTTCTTTTGGTGGTCTATTTGATAAAACTGATCAAAAATAAGATTGATGTGCTCTTCAGGAATAACGTAGCCGAAATTGACTACGCTTATTTTAACATAATTTACCAGCTTCGAATTTAGTTTTTTGGATAGTGTAGAAATATGTATAGTGACTTCGCCATGGTCGTCGCTGAATTTAAACGCGTTAGACAAAAGATTAAAGAGAATGTTCTTCATCTTGGATTTATCAAACCATACCTGAATGTTTTCGCTATTAGAAACTAATTGGTAGTTGATATTCTTTTTTTCGGCCAACGAATCAAACGACTTCTTTATTTCCTGGACAAAGGGTACTATATTGCTTTTGGATGCCTGAAGCGTCAATTTCCCCGATTCGCTTTTTCTGAAATCAAGGATTTGATTGACCAGCTGGAGTAACATTTTTGAATTTTTCAGCATAATACCATGTTGTTGCTGAATGTAGCTGTCACCCATATTTTTGCTCATCATTTTCTCCAATGGGCCAATAATCAATGTCAATGGCGTACGGAAATCATGAGATATATCTGTAAATAAGCTTAATCTTAACTGACTAATTTGTTCTGATTTTTCCTTCTCTTTTCTTTCTTTGATCCTGAGCAGGGTCAATTTTCTGATATAAAGAAATATACCGCTCAACAAAGCCACATAAAGCAGATATGCCCACCATGTTTTCCAAGGGGCAGGTAATATTTTGATTTTTATGAAGTCGCCTTCTTCGTTCCATACGCCGTCATTGTTAGCACCTTTTACTCTAAAAACATAATTCCCTTCTTTGATATTAGTGTATACTGCCTTTCTTTGGTTGCCAACATAATTCCACTCTTTATCATTGCCTTCTAATATATAAGTAAACTCATTTTTTTCGGGGTGCATGTAGCTTAGTGCCGTAAAGTCGATACTAAAGTTGTTCTCGTTGTACTTAAGCGTGATGGTTAAAACAGAGTCGGTAATTTTAGTATACGGAGCGTTGTTTACCTCTATATTGGTGATATCAATTTCGGGGACAAAAGTGTTTTTCCTGATATCATTAGGATCAAAATAAGTTAATCCGTTTGTTCCTCCAAAAAATAACTTCCTGTCTTTAGTTTTATAAAAAGAACCATAGTTAAACTCGTTTCCCTGAAGACCGTCTAATTGGTTATAGTTTTTTATACTGTTAGATTCAACATTTAATCGGCTGATTCCGTTATTGGTACTTATCCATATATTTCCATTATTGTCAGATAGAATGCCATATATAATATCGTTTGGTAGTCCATCTTTGATACCGTATGATCTGGCTTTTTTAGTCTTCGGATCGTATAGGTATACGCCTTCACCTTCTGTGCCTATCCAGTAATTGTTGAAATTATCGACAAAAATGCAATTTACATACAAGGGAGAGTCTTCTTTTGTTGTTTTTTTAAGAGGGATTTTTTCTCTCCTTTTCGTTGTTATATTAATGGTCTCAAGGCCATTGTCTCCACCAATAAGCAGCACATCAGAATCTTCTGTCTGTACAATACTCATAATGCTTTTAATGTCCCTGTCTATTTTTGATAATATTTTTGTGCTGACGTCATAAAAAATAAGCCCGCCGGTTAATGTACCAATCCAGATATTTCCGTTTTTATCTTCTAAAAGAGTCAAAACTTTGTAGCCCTTTAACAGCACATTGTTGTTTTTAGGGAAGTCGATAGTCTTAAACTCGAAAGGTCTTTTTCTGGGGTTCAGAAAATTTAGTCCACCGTCATGTATTCCAATCCAAATATTTTCATCGCGGTCAATAATTACCGATTTTACATTGTTAGCACTTAAACTGTTTGAATTATTCGGATCGTTTTTATAATAGTTAAACCTTTTTGTCGCTTTATCATAAAAATTCAGTCCTCCGCCTTCAGTGCCTATCCATAGATTTCCTGTAGCATCTTCAGCAATGCCGCTAACTACTCTGTAATTTAGTTTGTTGCTGGTATTACCAAAAGAAATGTTTTTAAAGGCCCCGTTGTCTCTGTTGTAATAATTAAGTCCATCTGCCCAGGTTCCCAACCACATATCTCCCCTCGAATCACGAATAATTTTATAGATGGAGTTTTGGCTTAAGCTATTTGAGTTGTTTTCATCATGTACGATGTGTTTTAACTGGGAATGTGCCGGATTCAGTATATAAAGACCTGAGTAACTTCCTATCCATAAATTACCTGAAGGATCTTCGCATATACTACGAACGGCAGTTGTAATAGCCTTCTTGCCATTAAATTCGAAGTCTACGAAACTTTTGGTTTTAGTATCATATAAAGCCAATCCTTGCTCGTAGCCTAACCATATTAGGTTTTTTTGATCCACATATAGTGTGGGGAGATCGTTCAAATGGATATTATTGCTGTTTTTCTTGGGGTAATCCAGGCGTTTGAAGGTCTTTTTGGTTGGATTATAAATATCAATATATCTTGTATTACATATCCATATATTTCCATCTTTGGTCTTGTGCAAATATCGACTTTGGTTACCGCTTAACGAATTGGCATTAGTATGCTGCTTTTGAATACGTTTTATAGCATTAGTATGAATGTTTATCTCAATAATACCATTGTCTGTAGCCGCCCAAATTAGCTCGCGGTTTATTTGCACAATGCCGCGCACTATATGATCGGCAATATTGCTTTGTTTCTCAGAATGTTTGTAGCGAATAAATTGGTCTGTTTTTGGGTTATATTTATTTAGCCCAATTTGTGTTCCTATCCATAAATTACCGTAACTGTCTTCATAAATAGAGTGAATATTATTGTTGCTTAAACTGTTAGTGTCATTTAAATCGTGTCTGTAAACGATAAATTTGTTGCCGTCAAACTTATTAAGCCCGTCTCGTGTACCAAACCATAAATATCCTTTTCTATCCTGTACAATAGCCATTACTGATCTTTGTGACAAGCCATTGGCTGATGTAAAATGCTGGAATTTAAAGTCTTCTGGTATGTTGTTTAAATTCTGAGCAAATGTTGGATGCAAAAGCATCCGGAAAAGCAGAATACAAAAAAAGAAACAGGCTTTCATTCGTTGAACGGTTGTTGACCAAATTTAACAAAATATATGACTGATTTGGTTGGCCATTGTTTCTGGTTTATTTCGATCAATTGGAAATATAACTCTCAAATATTGGCTTAATTTTTTACGATAAGGTTTCCATAACTTAATATATCAATAGAAATCTATGTTAAGAGAAACAAAATCTCTTTGTAGAAAGTTCCTTTTACTCTGTCCAGTTGTCTGTTCTAAACGAAGAGGCGGGTAATCCGTAAACATTAAAGAGTGAACCTTCAACAAAGTTTTTCCATCCATAACGTACGGCTACAGGCTTATCTACCAAATCGCTGTAAACCGTTAACTGACCTCTTTGAATTGTAGCTTTTGCGGGTTTAAAAACTCTGTTTTCACCAGCAATTTCGAAGTGATCGAGTTCTTTTCCGAAACTGGAAACTCCGTTTGTAGCAAAATCGAAATCCATTTCGACTTTATTACCTGTAATTTTCATGGATTTGTAAAGAGGTCCACTATATTGAATGCCATTGTAACCATAGGTCTTAGCCAATGCCCAATAGGCCAACCGTTGGGCTACTTCTGTTTTTTTAGCAGGGTGAATGCAGTCTTTTTCGCCGATATCCATCGTCACAGCCATGCCCGTATTTATGGTGTTTTGTAACGTATAGAGCTGTGCTTCTCTTAAAAATGCAGAATTAAAATCAGGTTTATAATCGAATGGGGCTATTTGTGTAAAGTAGAAAGGAAAATCACCAAGATTCCATTCCTTACGCCAGCTGTTAATCATTGCTGGGAATAATTGTCTGTATTGTTCCGCATTATGACGGTTTGATTCTCCCTGATACCAGATTACTCCCTTTATTGTGTATGGAATTAGTGGGGAGATCATTGCATTAAATAATGCAGAAGGTGAATTTACAGTAATTTCCGACGAATTTTTAATAGAATGGAAATCAAATCCATTAGCAGCTAAAGTTTTGTTATTTGTCCAGGTCTCTACACGAGTGCCACCTACACTGCTACAAATAATACCAACAGGCACTTTTAATATTTCTTGTAATATTTTCCCATATGTATAAGCTACAGCACTAAACTTAGCAGTATTTTCTGGTGTAGAATTTTTCCATGACCCTTCACAACTGGTTAGAGGTTTATCACTTGCTTTACGTTTAACATGAAATAATCGGAGTTGATTATTAGTGCTGTTCAAGATCAATTCATTCGCACCGTATACTGGTTGCCCAGGGAAGCCGCTCAATGGCATTTCCATATTAGATTGTCCGGAACATAGCCAAACTTCACCCAGAAGTACATCCTGTAACTCTATATTGTTACTTCCTTTAATAGTGATTGAATATGGCCCACCAGCTTTTATGGTCTTGATAGCGGTTTTCCAATCACCGTTTGAGTCAGTTTTAGTGTTGGCTTTTTCGCCCCAACTTGTTTTTAAGTTTATTTTAGTATTAGGCTTATCGGTACCCCATATTAATACTTCTGCATTTTGTTGAAGAACCATCTGATTGCCAAATAGCGATGCTAATTTTGTTTGTGCATGTGCGATTGGTCCTATCAGGATAAATTTCAATAAGGTAAAAACGAAAATATTTCTTGAATTTTTCATAATAGGGATTGTGAAAGAGCTATTTTATGGGTGTGCTTTGTAAAATTGAACAAAGTCGAAGCCTTTTCCTATCTGCTATTGATAAGATACTTCGACTCTGCTAAATATGACAAATTGATATTTGAGTCTACTTTTTTATAAGTTTTTAGCTTTCAGACGCATCAGAGCTTCGATATAATAGTAATCGGCATAATTTAATGGAACGTCTATTTCGTTTCCATGAGGAATACTGCCAACACTATGCATTAGTATGAAGTTACCATTCTCACCCTGTTTTGCAGTATAATTATCTGTAGCCAGAGAATTTAAAATATGCTGTGCATTTTGCAAATATCGGCCTTCAGTATAATCGCTTAATTCTATTAATGCAGAGGCTAAAATAGCTGCAGAGGAAGCATCTCTAGGCTCATTAGGAATTTTCGGAGCGTTAAAATCCCAATATGGGACACCGTCTTTAGGATAGTTCGGATGATTTAAAATGAAATTGGCAATTTTCTCAGCAAAATCCAGATATTTCTTGTCTTTGGTATATCTATAACACATGGTATATCCGTATAAAGCCCAGGATTGTCCACGAGCCCATGCACTTTCATCTGCAAAACCCTGCGCTGTTACACGATGGGCAATTTCTCCTGTTTGCGGATCATAATCTACCACATGATAAGAGCTTCCATCTGGTCTGAAATGATTTTTCATGGTTGTGTTGGCATGCTGAATAGCGATTTCTTTATAGGTATTATCATTGGTAAGTTCAGCTGCTTCAAATAGCATTTCGAGATTCATCAGATTATCTATGATGACAGGGAATTTCCAACCTCTTTCTGCTTGCCAATTCCCAACCACATCCCAACTTTGAATACAGCCTACATTTTTGTTGAAACGTGTGATTAAGGATCTGGAAGCATCAATCAAAACTTGTTTGTATTGGTCTTCGCCAGTTATTCTGTAAGCTTTACCAAAAGAGTTGTTGAAGATAAAGCCAAGATCGTGGTCGTTGGTTAAATCTTTATGCTGTTTGTATAAATCCTGAATGGCAATGGCTGCTTCTTTCCACTTTTCATCTTTTGTCCTCTCATATTGCATCCAGCAAGTGCCGGGAAAGAAACCTTCTGTCCAATCGTAGGGCGATTCGACCCAACGTACACTTCCATCTGTATGGATACTTCTTGGGTTTTTCTGTTCTTTCATGGAAAGTACACGTAATTCTGTAAGCTGTTTTTCACTTTTCTCTAATGTTAGAGCAGTATCTGTCTGGGATTTGCAGCTAAAAAGAGCGAACGGCACTAATAATAAACTTGACTTGATAATGTTCATTGTATTTGTTTTGATATTTACTTTTTTAATTGATGCACAGCTGGATTCTATAAAGAATCGATTTATTGCTTGATTATTTTTTTGGTGATTAATGTATTGTCTTTAGTCGTGATATGTGCGATATACAGTCCAGGCGCTAATGTTTGTAAGTCAATCTTTGAAGAATTTGTAATTACTTTGTCCAATACGCATACTCCTAAAGAATTGAAAATCTTTACGGTGTTGTAACCGTCATTTAGATTAGCGATAAATAGATCTGTTGTTACCGGATTTGGATAAATTATTACTTCTTGAGATTTTCCTTCTAACAGCGGTTTTTTCGAAGTATCCATTAAGGCACCTTCGCCTTCAGAGGTTATTTTAAAGACTAATTTGTTTATTCTAAAACTTCCTGCCCCTCCGATATTAAAAACCGAAGCCATGTCATAATCCGTTAACCCGCCGGTTATTTTAATGTCTAAATCTTCAACATTCACTAAGCCGGCACCCGATGAAAGAATAACATTTGCGGAAGATGATGTCCCGCCAAACGAAATCTTTTTTGAAGTGTTTTTTCGGTTGACAATCATACCTGATCTGGATCCGGTTACGAAGTTTACACCAACTTTAGCTAATTGCAGGGTAACAGATGTGGGCAGGTAAGAAGCATCAAATCCAAATCTAAAACCTTCGTTAGAATCTATTCCATTGCTATCACCACCTCGTATGCCTAATTCACCATTAGCACTTCTGTCTATTCCTGCAGGGGTTAAAATGGCACCATAATTAGTCCCGCTGGATGTATTGGTAGTTGCCATTCCGTACCATCTGAAGAAAAACTTCTTGTTCAGGGCGTTAGCAACGTTTGTATTTCCATAAACATTCCATGCGTATTCTGTGGAAATGCCACCTATGCTAACATCACCGGAATGGTCTACATGGAATTCCGAAGCATCGTAGTAAAGCGTGTTTCCTTCTAATCCCGTGTTCGGGTTAGGCAGCTCCAAAAGGATATAATTGACAGGTTCCGTAGAGCTTGGAGGAACTTCCGGACCATCAGTAAGTTTTACAGTAAATGTAACTATTTCATTAGCCGGAATAGTTGCTGTAAATCCAACCATTACGCTTCCATCATTTTTCCTTTCGTAAGTTGCTGACGGAAAATAGCTCACCGGATCTGTAGATCTGTTACTGGCTAAAACAAAGGAAACGGCAGAATTAGATAAAATAACTTCTAAAAATGCTGTTTTACCGCCCTGAGTTAGCTTTAATTTAGAAGAACTCACACTTTCTACCAGCGCGGTGGTTGCCATGTTCCAATATAAGTTTATGGCCTGATTGCCATTATCGACATAGTCTTTGATTTCTAAAAGAGAATCGTTAACCAGGTAAATACTTCTGGTTATGGCATCTACCTCATTGTTTAGTCCAATCAGGCTTTTTAAATCAATCTTGGCACCTCTTTTAGCTGAAGTATCGTAGATTTCAGTAATAGAAGCATTGCCATTAACTTTGTGCTTTTGCCACGTAGTTTCTGTAGTCTTTTTAATAGATAAAGTATTGTGGCTGATGTTGCTAATCCGGAATATATTCCACCTGTTTGAGGATTGGGAAAAATCATTTTGAGCACCGGAAGGTGTTATATTTGTATTAATAGCATCATAATCTTCTTTACCAAAGTCTACAGCCCATCTTACCCCTTGAGAATCGTAAACAAATGATCCTCCATCCATATGAGCATGACTATAGGTTGGTGTACCTCCTTTTACTCCGATATATTTACCGGTAGAACCTTGCCAGCTTGTACGTACCAAAGCAACAGGTTGTGTACCGTAGCCGTTCCACACTTTTTGTGAGGGAGGAGTAAGGTTATTCATGTTTACATCTTTACCATAAATCATGGCAATAGGTAAAAACCTGGCATCTTCGGAGTAGTTGCTGGTATATCTGCCGTTTTGCATCAATTCCTTTTCCATGGTGAGAATAGAAGGATCATTTAATTTTTTTGCCATCCATAAAGTGGCAGGCAGGGGAGTCCGTTTTTCGGTGCAATCACTATAATTGAAATAAAGAGATGACGGCCCTGTGATGTATTGCATATACCTTGCAGATTCTAAGAATCCGGGAGTAAAAGTTAGTCGTTTGAAACCTTCGTGATTTTGTCCGAATATGCCTTCCAATGCAGATAAAAGAAGGACTTCATAAGTGGTTCCGTAAGACCAGTACATTGCGCCTTCCTGATAGTTCCCATTGGCATAAGCATCCATGGAGTTAGGGTTTTTAACCAAAATATTGTTTAATATATACTTTGCTTCGGTATCCATTTGCGTGGTCCCGTCTCCTAAAATTGCTAAAGCACCAAATGCAAGTCCGCCAATACAAACCTGGTTCCAGTTGGAAGTATAGTCCCAAAAGGGTTTTGTTTTTTGAGTCAAAAAAGCATAGTTTAGTATCTTTTCTCTTGCTTTTTGCCGGGTAGTTGCCGATAAATTGTCATACAGCCAATCATAGCCAATAGAAACGGCAAAACACATTTCTGCCACATCCAGTGAGTAGGTTACCCAATCAGGAAAATTACAAACTGTATTCATAACCTGTTCAGCTTTTGTCGCGTATGCCGTGTTTCCGGTCATTCTATAGGCATAAGACAAGAAGAAAATTTGTTTAATAGCAGATCTGGCAGTTTCTAACATTCTGCCGTTTACCGGATTATAAGTTAAAGAAGGTTCGCTTAAAAATGATGTGGCTTGTGATATAATATATGAATGTGTGGCGCTGAATTCTGAAGATTGTGTTATCAGTGTATTGATATTTGCTTCCTGTCCTTGTTTTAATAATAACCTTGGATGAGCAATATTAGTGACAGAAGCAGGGTTAAAGATATTGGTTAATACTTTTAGTTCAACTGCTGTAATTCTAAAGCCGCTTGCAGCAGCTGAATTGTTAAATATTGATACTAAAGAATTGTTTACCTGACCTCCGGTGACATAAAGATTGAAAGATGAAACGTCTATAGTTCCTGCACCACTGGTAAGTTGATGGGTAATACCTGGCGAACCGGCATTTCCAAAAATGATTTTTCGTAAAGGGTTTAACCTGCTAACAATAATACCGGTTTCGTTGGTTGCATTTAAATCTGCCACTGCTATTTTAGTGATCTGAATAGCTGCGGTTGGATTAATATTGCTAAGGTCTAATCCGAAGTAGAAACCTTCATTAGGGTCAAAGCCGTTGCTTACTCCACCTCGTATTCCCAGTGGTCCTGTCGCTGCTCTGTCTATACCGCCGGCAGAAATCATCTTCCCAAAATCGTTGCCGGCTGTAGTTCTTACACTAGACATTCCGCCAAAAGTTATAGCGAAAGTTTTTCCTAATGCACCTGTGGGGGTAACAGTAGAAGCAGATACACTCCAATCATCATAACTGTTGCTGTTATAGTAAGAAACAACTCCTGCAGAATTGATTTGTAAGGTAGAAGAATCTGTGTATCTATCGTCTCCCTCTGTTCCTCCTGGCAATGGTGTTAAGGTTATAATGTTTTGCGCATAGCCAGATGTCGATAATACTAATAAGACACAACTTATTAATAATAAACGTGTTTTTTCGAAATGGTAAATAATTGTTTTCATTTATATAGGTTAATTGGTGTGCATTGCTTAATTCTTATCTAATATTTCATTTAATAAGTTTTCCATTCTCATCAGTTCTTTGCTGTACTTCTCAGAATTCGCGAAGTTTTTAGTGTCTATTCTGCTGTCTTTATGATCATATAGCTCTTTATCTATAATAAGCTTAGGATTTTCATAAGACTGCCAGCGGGTAAATCTGTAGCGTCCGTCAGTAATGGAGTACCCCATGATCTCCTGTTTCGTTTTATCGGTATCTATAAATTTCCCTCTTGGATATTGGCTCATTGCAACATGCTTCACAATAGCTTTTGGGTTTTCAAGAATGGGAACAAGACTTTTTCCCTGCAGATGACCTGGTTTTTGAATACCTGATAGATCGCATAAAGTAGGATAAACATCTACAAGTTCTGCCAGAGATTCAGAAGTTTTGCCCTTTGGAAAATCCGGCGCACTAATAATTAATGGAGAACGGGTGTCCAATTCTGAATTAGAGTGTTTAGACCACATTCCATATTCACCTAGTTTCCATCCGTGATCTCCCCAAAGTACAATTATGGTATTTTCTGTTAGTCCTGATTTTTCCAGCGCATTTAGCAATTTGCCAATTTGCGCATCCACCATGCTTACAGAAGCATAATATCCATGAATAAGATTACGGGAAAGCTCGTCCGGTAAATGACCCTCGCTTTTATATTGTTCGATTCCATGATATTTTTGTAACTCACCAGACCATCTGACGAAAGCATACTTCGAAGTTCCTTCAGGTTCAGTTTTCTTGGGGACTATGATATCATCAGGGTTATATAAGTCCCAGTATTTAGCTGGAGCTACAAATGGTAAATGCGGAAGTTTAAACCCAACTGCTAAAAAGAAAGGCTTGTCCTGTTTTTTTAATGCCTGAATCCGCTTTGTAGCCATATCTGCGATAACAGCATCAACCATTTGCTCTTCAGGAGCATTAGATTTATAGTAAGGCAGTAGCTTATCATTTATTTTTGGTAGACTGGATTCCAACCGTATTGTATCTCCACGTTTAACCCTTTTTAAGTTATTTATGCTTTTTGTGATATTCCATGATGGGACAGACCATGATAAATCGTCGTCCTGATTGCCATGTCCGGTATGGTATATTTTACCCACTGTTTCAGAAATGTAACCATTGTTCTTAAACTGTTGAGGTAGTGTTACAACATCAGGAACGGTTTTTCTGAAAAAGGTCCCCAGATCATAAATCTTCATGGCATCGGGGCGCAGCCCAGTCATGATGCTGTTCCTTGAAGGAGCACAAACAGCCTGTTGACAATAAGCATTCTTAAAAAGTAATCCTTGTTTTGCTAACCTGTCAATATTAGGAGTTTTCATATATGAAGCTCCATAGCAATTTAACTCTGGTCGTAAATCATCAATAGCAATAAACAGAATATTCTTCTTTTTAGTAGAGATATTGTTTTGTTGCGCTTTAAGACCTGTTGAAAAGAATAAGCAAATCGCTAATATACATGATGCTGAAAATTCAGGAATATTAGTTCTCATCGTTTAAAATTTACAATTGGTTTAAGTTGCCAATGTAGAATAATTAGGTTGTATGCAACGGGGGTAAATTATCTAAATGAAAGGTGTAGAATGTCTGCTGTAATATTTGCTTCTATGCAAAAAAGCGGTCTATATTAGAGGCAAAACTCGAATAAATGAATTTGGTATATATTCAAAATGCCCCCTTAATTAAGACATTTTTCCCCCCATTCAACATTGTCCGTTTTTTGATATTTGTTTTGCAACAGCCGGTAAAGCTGCCAAGACAATTATAAAACCATAAAAGCTATAACCAAAAGCTTTTGCCTTTTAAACGATTGAATATGAAACATAGAAAGTTACTTTTATTGCTGCTTTATTGTTTTGCAGCAGCTTCCTGTAAGGAATCTCCCAAATCAGATTTAAATAATCCAAGGAATCCCTCGGATTTAAAATATACAGGTATTGCAGGTGCCAGAGAAGGTAAGGGAGTTACTACTGCTGCTCCTACAGTTCAAACCGGAGGCCTTACTCCAAAATTTGAATTAGTTAGTATAACTAAAGCAGATGGTACTTTGCTGGACGAATCTTACCTGCAATACGTAACTATTGGCACAAGTTCATCGGTAGAGATACCGGTAAATCCTGATTTAGGTCTGGTAGACGAAAACGGAAATCCTTTAGAATCTGTCAGTGCAGTGAATACTGCCAGTAATGGGATAATATATATAGCCGCGGGACATAACTTTGCTGTTGGCGATTATTATTTTAACATTAAAGTTACTACAGCGCATGAAGGAAAAGAATATTCAACAGTTTTCGACAAGGCTTTCCATCTTAATATTGCGCCACTTTTACCAACCAATTTAATCTATTCTCCAAAAAATCAGAATCTGGTATACGGAGATGCTAACGACAAAACAAGTGCGCCTATTATGCCAAATGCCAATCCGGAGGTCTATTTTGAGCTGGCTAACTACACGAATAAATTAACTATAGATAGACAAACCGGAGTTATTTCACTTGCCCCTAATTATGTATATACGGAACGGGAAACGTTGAATCCTACTATAAAAGTGGTAAGTAATATCAGTGGAGAGGTAGTGTCTTTTGAAAATAAACTGACTACCATTATCACAGACCAGCCAGAGGAGATGCCTGTAGAAACAATCTATACTTTCTACCCTACGCTAAATGTAAATGCTGCATTTCCGAGTGGAGGTACAGGCTATACAGTACAAACAGATATTGCTGGTGTGTCAACAAGAATCTGGGGAAATAGAACCAATTCAGTTGCTTCTTATTTAGTTGCACCTGCAGAAAGGCCCGTTATTAATACGGGACAAACTATTATAGAGACCTGTACCTTCTCATCGTCGGCAGTTACTAAACCTGTAAGCACATGGATGGTAACCAGTACTCAGGATCTCACTCCATACCAATACGGATACAAGTTGTCTTTTAATTACTATTATATGCCGGCTTATCAAACTTACATGTCAGATGGACGTACGCCGACAGATTTGGAAGTTTATATATCAACAGATTATACAGGTGGCGATATACAAGACGCAAATGGGAACTGGTTAAACGGAACATGGACAAAAGTAAATGCGAGTATGCGATGTCAGCGTTCCGAAGGTGTTAGTGGAAGTAACTCTATAGGTGCTCCATGGGGTGCAGAATTTATAGGAACGCCTTATCCTGGCGATCAGAAAGGCGCAGATCCTGATGGCAGGAAGAAACCATCTACTACTTTTTATGGTAAATGGGTAAAATGCGCCTATGATATTGGTACCTCTCAGCTATCAAAAAACTTTACCGTGGCATTTAAGGTGGCTTCTTATTTTGAAGGGGAGTTAAAGAATAATGCGACAGCACCTGGTAGAGGAGGTTCTTATTTCATTTCAGACTTTTATTATAAAGCAGAAGAACCAAAAAATTGATAATTAAACTTACTCTTCATTTATCAATAGATGAAGAGTAAGCCAGCGGATAAGAAAATTAATTCCGTCTCATTGTCCCAAAGAAATCAGTAACATCAGAAAATTTAAACCTGGAAGCCCACAGTTTTAGTGAGGATAATTTTTAGAAATATGAAATTAATCAAATTATTAGCGTTCTTATTCTTTATTTACACATTGCCGGCTCTTGCACAACAGAGCGTTAAAGGTAATGTTAAAGATGCTGGGGGAATACCTCTTGCTGGAGTAAATATTACAGTGAAAGGTACTACCAGAGGAACGACAACCAATGCCGACGGAAATTATATAGTTAATAATGTAAAACCATCTGATATTTTGGTATTCTCTTATCTAGGGTTCCAGACATTGGAAAAGCTAGTAGTAGAGCAGCAAACAATTAATGTCACCCTTAAAATGGATGATGTTAAACTGGGAGAAGTTGTAGTTATTGGATACGATGTAGTAAGGAAAGAAGATCTTACCGGAGCCGTGTCTGTAATAGATCCAAAGGAATTGGCAGTCACTCCAACAGCTAATTTTGACCAGGCTTTGGCAGGTAGAGTTGCAGGTGTGCAGGTAACTTCCAGCGATGGGACGCCCGGAAGCCCGCTTAACATTGTTATCAGGGGAGGTAACTCTATTACTGGCGATAATTCTCCTTTATATGTTGTTGACGGAGTGCCTCTGGAAGATTTTGATCCATCCAGTATTAATACCCGCGACATTAAAAGTTTCGATATTTTAAAGGATGCCTCTGCAACCGCTATCTATGGTTCGCGTGGAGCAAACGGAGTAGTTGTAATTACTACTATAGGAGGTCGTAATGATGGCAAAACGGATATCAATATAGGTTCTTCGTCATGGTTTCAAACAATACCAAACAAACTGGATGTAATGAACCCGTATGAATATGTAAAATATCAACAGGTTCTGGCATATGCAAATGATAGCTATTCCCCTTCACAAAATGTGATGATGTTTAATAGCAGATGGATTGATCCGGAATTGTATAAAAATGAAAAAGGAATCAATTGGCAAGACGAAATTTTTCAGACTGGATATACCAGTAATCACACCGCTTCTTTGAGAGCCGGAAATAAAAAGACTACATTGTTTTATAGTGGGAACTACCTTAAACAGGAAGGCACACTAATTACAACAGACTTTAAGAAAATCAATAACCGGCTAAAATTCACCCATAAAGTAATAGATAATTTTGAATTGAATGGTCAGGTAGAATATAGCTATATCAATTATAATGGGATGGAAGTTTCCGGGAATACACGTAATAGCGTTATAAGAGATGCTGTTTCGTTCAGACCGGTACATCCGGTAAACTGGAGTGCCGATGATGAGAGCGCACTCGTAGATCAGGACCCTTATCTTTACGATCCGGTAAAGACTTTAAGAAATACCGAGCGTAAGCGTGTTGATGATGTACTTTCTGGAACATTGGGCTTTAACTATAAATTCCTGAAGAAGTTTGATCTTAATGTAAGCGGAAACTATAGAACATCCATTATAGAAAATACGATTTTCCATAAAGCAGAAACTCAAGAGGCAACCAGAACCAACAGGGGAATAAATGGTACCATAACAGATAGAAGGTATAACACTTTTTCAACATCAAATACTTTAAGATATAAAGATCAAAAAGATAAACATAACTATACTGCTCTTGTTGGATTTGAAGCGCAATCAAGAATATATGAATTTTCTGAATTGAGGAATACCAATTTGCCAACAGATCAGTTTGGTATATATAATCTGGGAATTGCTACAACAGCAACCATCGCTCAGACCGCACATTCTCAGAACTCATTATTATCGTTCTTTGGCAGGTTAAATTATACCTATAACGATCGCTATCTGGCGACTGTCAATTTCAGAGCAGACGGTTCTTCTAAGTTCAGAAAAGAAAATAGATGGGGTTATTTTCCTTCCTTTTCATTTGCATGGAGAATTTCTGAGGAGAACTTTGTCAAATCAATTGATGCAGTTTCTGATTTAAAATTGAGAGCAGGTTGGGGTGTAACAGGAAATAATCGTATTGGAGATTTTGATGCATATAATCTGTTTTCTGTTAATTCGTCAAGCGGATATATTTTGGGAGAAGGTCAAAGTTTCTCGCCCGGTGCTTACCAAAGCAATATGGCAGTGCCTGATTTACGTTGGGAAACTACTGCACAGACAAACATTGGTTTAGATTTGGAACTGTCTAAAAGATTTAACGTTACAGTAGACTATTACAATAAAAACACTAAAGATTTATTGTTGAATGCTGATATGGCCTTGAGTACCGGGTTTGATAGAGTACAGCAAAATGTTGGAGAGGTTTCTAATAGGGGTGCCGAGTTTACCTTTGCTTTCCAGAACATAAGAAAGAAAAATTTTAGCTGGAGTACTAATTTTAACATTGCATTTAATAAAACCAAAACCATTAAATTAAACAGCGGACAGGAGCAGATTCTAACCGATCCGCAATGGGATTTACAATTTATGCAAACCGAGTATCAATATATTACAAGAGTTGGTCAGCCTGTTGGTATGATGTATGGTTTCGAGTTTGACGGAATCTATCAGGTAGATGATTTTGTATTGAATAACGGTTCTTATCAATTGAAAGAAGGAGTGCCTTCTTACCGTACAGTAATGCGACCAGGCATGGTAAAGTTCAAAGATTTGAATAACGATGGTGTAATTGATCAGACCGATAGGACAATCATAGGAAATCCGTACCCTAAACATACTGGCGGTTTGTTCAATAATTTCAGATATAAATCTTTCGATTTTCAGTTCCTGTTACAATGGGCTTATGACTTTGACATCCTAAACGGAAATAAATCAGAGTTTGGAAGTATCTATCAACAAGGTAGAAATGGTTTGACATCACTTTCTAATATTTGGACGCCAACAAATACGGAAACAAATATTGGCGGAATGAGATATGATGGTGTGAATCTGTTAACCCCTTTTGGTTACAAACTGGATTCACGTCATATAGATGATGGATCTTACCTGAAACTAAAAACAGTAGTTCTGGGATATAATTTACCAACTCAATTATTGAAGAAACTTAAGTTGAAAAAATGTAGATTGTCTGTATCTGCACAAAATCTGTACACATGGACGAATTATGAAGGATATGATCCGGATGTGTCTGTTGGCAGGTATGGAGCTTTAACTCCAAGATTAGATTATTCTGCATATCCACAAAGTGTAACCATATCTGGAGGAATAGATATTACATTTTAAACGAAGCGTTCGTATTTAAAATAATTACAATGAAAAAAGAAAATATATATATCACAGCAGCTCTTTTGGTAATTTTTACATTAACAGGCTGTAATAAATTTTTAGAATTAAATCCTAAGTCTTCGTGGAAAGACGAATCTTTTTATTCCTCTAAAGAAGAGGCAACTTTGGCTTTATCGGGTATTTATAGTCAACTGGCAAAAGAAGACCTGTACGGATATAAATTCAATGTAACATTAGAAGCTGGAACAGATGAGACTTATACCAATGACCCCTCGCCGAATTGGAATGCGGCAAAATATGCATATACCTCTTCTAATGATGAAATAAAAAATACATGGTTGCGATTTTATACCTGTATACAATTGGTCAATCAGTTTGAGAAAAATTTAAAAGCAGATTTATTTACTGCCGAGCAGTATAATAACCTTTTGGCTAAAGCCCGTTTTATAAGAGCATTTGCGTATTTCAATCTTGCAAACTGGTTTGGGCCGGTTCCTTTAAGATTAACCCCCAGCTCTTCGCAAGAAGATAATGACTTTCCTCCGTCTCCTGTATTAGATGTTTACAAACAGGTAGAAAAAGATTATTTATTTGCCGCAGAACATCTAAACCATGCCAAAGATGCAGGTTATGTACCAGGCGAGCCAAATAAAATGGCTGCACATGGTTTGCTTGCCCGCCTTTATTTAAAAATGGGTGGTTTCCAGCCGTACCTGTCAGACAACGAAGCAGATTGTTATTTCGAAAATCGCCAGCAGTATTTTGATAAGGCAAAAGAACAATGTGAAATTATTATAACCGATGGTTGGCATAGTATTGTGCCTTATGCTGTAGATAACAAAAGCTATAGAAACCATTTCTTGAGTTACCTGCAAGACAGATACGATTTAAAAGAATCGTTATTTGAAATCTCATTCGGCAATCTGTATAGTATGGGGATAAATGTGAGCGGAAGATTGGGAAATATTAATGGAGTAGAATTCGTTGGAACGTCAAATATACCAAGAGGTTTTGCCAATATAAATGTTGCGTTACCTGTATATGAAAACTATTCTCATGAAGATACCAGAAGAGAATGGAATATTGCCGGATACCGCAATAAATATACGTCTTCAACTCAGGTTTATACCATGAGCTATATTTTCAACAATCCGTTACATTTTGAATATGGTATAGGAAAATTCAGAAGATGGGAGCCTGAAAACATGGAAGAGCTTAAAACAAAAGGAAGCGTAGCGAATGCCAAGTATACCATTCTTAATAATACACCAGGTTCTGACGTAGATCCCAATTTCACCAGTATTAATTTTCCCGTTTTAAGATACTCGGATGTATTATTGATGCATGCAGAAGCGATTATTGGCGGAAGATTTGGAACTGCCGATGCAGATGGAGCTGCAGTAAGCAGTCTTAACATTGTAAGAGAAAGAGCAGGCTTAGACCCTTATACAGGAAGTTTAGCGCATAATGACTTTTTTAACGAACTTGTGAACGAAAGACTAAGAGAACTTTGTTTTGAAGGACTTCGTAAACAGGATTTGATAAGATGGAACCTGCTAAAGGACAAATTAGATGAGACTAATGCGGCGATTAAAGGTCATGCTCTTTTCTCAGCTAATGATCAATATCATCAGACCTATTTAGAGCCAGGAAATAATTTTGATAAGTCCAAGCACTTACTTTTGCCTTATCCATTACAGGAAACATTAATAAACAAAAGTCTTAGTCCGAGATTGGGTTGGTAATTTTATGAAGAAAAACTTAGATAAATGAAAGCTAAAGCATTAAACAAACAAAAGATACAGGATATTATAAGGCATGTTTCGGTAATATATATTTTGATGTGTTGTTTTCATGTAAATGCACAAAACGCAGCCACCGCACATTCATATGATTATTCGAAAATAGCTGGACATCCCAGGCTCCTTTTAAGTAAAGGAGAAGAACAAGATATAAAATCAGCTGTCCAAAGAAATCCTGAATTTAAAAAAGTAGAGGCTTATATTATACAAGTAGCTGATAAATTGCTTTCCGAACAACCATTAGTATTTAAAAAAGAAGGTAAAAGATTATTGGCAGTATCCAGAAAAGCACTTACAAGACTTTATTACCTGTCTTATAGCTATCGGATAACGGGTGATGTTAAATATTTGGAGAGGGCAGAAAAAGAATTAAATGCGGTTTGTGCATTTGAAAGCTGGAATCCATCACACTTTTTAGATGTAGGTGAGATGTGTATGGCTGTATCTATTGCTTACGACTGGTTGTATGATGGTTTAAAAGAAACTACCAGAAAAAATATACGTAAAGCAATTGTAGAAAAGGCTTTTGCACCATCATATATTAAAGAATATGCTTGGTTTCTGGAAAGGCACAACAACTGGAACTCGGTTTGTAATGCCGGATTGGTCTATGGTGCATTGGCTATTTTTGAAGACGAAAAAGAACAATCCATTGCTATCATAGAACGGGCTCTTAAATCCAACCTACTACCGCTAAAAGCTTATGCTCCCGGTGGTAACTATCCGGAAGGACCGGGTTATTGGAATTACGGTACATCATTTCAGGTAATGTTATTCGCTGCTTTAGAAAGTGCTTTGGGGTCAGATAAGGGCTTATCAAAATCTCCGGGCTTTATGGAATCGGCCTACTATATGGTTTTTTCTACAGGAACTTCAGGCAGATATTTCAACTACTATGATTGTGGAGTATTTGCAGAAGCCAGCTCTTCTATGTTCTGGTTTGCAAATAAGTTGAATGACCCATCCTTGATATATTTAGAGATTCCTTTAATCAATAAAGGAGGATACACAAGAGTAGACAAATCAGATGCAGAGCGGCTTTTACCCAATACGCTTGTTTTTGGTAAGAACTTAACATTATCCAAAATAAAGACACCTGAAAAGCGGACATTTACAGGTCACGGTATTACACCGGTGTCTATAGTGCGTACTAGTTGGGAAACGGGGAAAGGTCAGTATTTAGGAATTAAAGGCGGAAAAGCCTATGATGCCCACGGACATATGGATCAGGGGACCTTTGTTTATGATGTTGGCAATTTAAGATGGGCGATGGATTTTGGACTGCAAAGTTATATTACGTTGGAATCTCAAGGGGTAGATCTGTGGAATATGGAGCAAAATTCTCAGAGATGGGATATTTTTAGATATAATAATCTGAATCATAATACGCTAACAATCAATAACCAGCGACATAACGTACAGGGAAGGGCAGAGATTTTAGAGACTTTTGATAATAAAAAAGAAGCAGGTGCTAAAGTAAATCTCAAACCAGTGCTAAATCTTAGCGAAGAATTGAAAACGGCAACCAGAAAGGCTGTAATCGTAGAAGAATCTTATCTTAAAATAGAAGATTTTGTAGAGACTAATGCTAAACCTGTGGATTTAAGGTGGAATATGGTGACACCGGCATCAGCAGAGATTGTTGATAAAAATACCATTAAACTCTCTCAGCAAGGAAAAACCATGCTTTTGAAATTCAGTGCAGATTTCCCATTTAAAGTGGTGATAAGACCTTCAGAAAATCCCAAAGACTATAAATGCGAATTTGGTAATTATAAGTACGGAGACTACAACCAACCAAATAAGGGAACTGTAATGGTAGGGTTCGACTCGAAAATTCCAGCCAACAAGGCCGGTAAATTTACAGTAAGTTTTATAGAGGGAAAACAAGAATCATTATTAAAGAAAAACACAATCATTCTGGATGCCCCAAATCCGAGTACAGCTTCAGAAGGTGATCAGGTTTTTCAGGATATTTCGTCAATAGGCATCAATGAGTCAGGTGTTTTATTCCCGCTTGAAACCCCCGATTGGATTCCATACGGAGAAACAGATATTAAAAGCTTGATCAATAAGTCTTTCAAGTTTCAGATTGATGCTAAAAGAATTACTCCTTCTGGGATAGTTAATGCCGGGATAGACAGGTCTTCAAACGGACAATTGGGAGTTAGAGGTGGTGAAAGTACTGGTATTGATAAAAACGAAGGTTATCTGTTAAGTCTGGATTTAACGGAATTAGATTCGTCTGTACAATTCGAGCTCACAAAGATTGCATTTACCTTTTTAGATGCAGGAGAATCTTGTACCATCGTTAATCGCCAAAACCCAGGCAAGATGCTTGTCTATACAGGAAATGATAATAGTAAAGTGCAGGAAGTTAAAATGACAACAAATCATAAACAAAAATTTCTTGATGTGACCAGCCTGGGTATAAACTTAAAAGGCGGTATAAATCAAAGTGAATTTTTATCTCTCTTTAATACTAGCGAAAAAGGAGGTTTTAGGGTAGCAGGTTTTGAGTTTTTAGTAAAAGAAAAATAATAGAATTGATAAGGTCAGGTTGGGCACACATCGTTTTGATGTGTGCTTTTTTATGATTGCTAATTGATTTAATTATAGAATTTAAATGCGAAGTGTATACTAATAAATACACTTTTTTAGTGTAAAACGTCTTAAATCTATTGATATATAGTGTTTTATGGATTGGTTCGTTTCTTGGATTTTATAAATAGAATTAAAATTTAAGATTATGAAAACGAGAAGATTTAAAAAATACGAAATGAAAAGATCCATAAATTATAACTTGAATCTTTATAGTATCATGTTCCTCTTATTTTTGGTTACATTAATTATCAATTCTTGTAATCAATAAGTATGGGGTCATGCTTACTAACTTCCTTAAGTTCAATATCGTTCTACCGTTAACCTGGGATCAAACTCCTTTCGCAACTGGTATTGTTATTCTGTTGCCTTTCTGCGCTTTCTCGATTTAAATATCACATAAACAAAACCTAAAACACCCAGTAGCAAAAACGGGTAAATAATAATGTCCGCATGCTTAGTGTAAAAGGTCAATTCAGAATTCAGATTTATTTCCTGACTAATAACTGCGGGCTTCCACCACTCGGTTTTTTTGACAATATCACCACGCTGATTAATAAAAGCCGAAATTCCGGTGTTTGCCGATCTTGCGACCCAACGCCTGTTTTCTATAGCTCTTAATCTGGCGTAATGCAAGTGCTGGTCTTTTCCGGTAGTATTCCCCCACCATCCATCGTTAGTCACTACAGCAATAAATTGAGCTTCGTTTTTAATGTATTCCGCAATCCAGTTGCCCCAGATAGATTCATAACAAATGGCAGCAGCAATACCAATCCCGCTTTTTGCATACAAAACGGTAGGATGATCCTGATAACCATAACCTCCTGTTGTCCCACCAAATTTGGCAAATATGGGTTTCATAAATGCCAGAGCAGAGGCAAAAGGGAGCTTCTCTACACCAGGAACTAATTTCGATTTATGATGGAATTGTATCTTTCCGGAATTCTCTATGGCCAATGCAGTATTAAAACTGTCCCAGTATGTATTGCTGTTTCTGTCGAATCTAGCCGAAGGTGTAGCCTCGTTCTGATAAGTTTGAAATGTTTCTGCACCGGTAATTAATGTAGCATTCGGATAATTGGAAAGAAAACGCTGTATGGTATAAAAAATACGTGTATCTCTGATTTGTTTCTCGTTTAAATATTCAGGAATAGCAGTCTCTGGCCAGATAATAAATTCTGTGTTGAACTTTGAAGAATCTTTGCTTAGCTGTATCAGATTATCTAATTGTTGTAAAGCAGAACCTGAATATTTTTGGTAAGGGTCTACATTGGGTTGTACCACAACAATGTGCGAAGGATTTTCCTGTTCTGCATAATTACTATAGGTATAAACAGAATAGGATATAGGTAAAATAATCCAAATGGCAAGCGCAGGAATAAGTTTTAACTTATCCGGATTTTTATACCGGAACGATTTCCAGGTATTGAAAAGCAGGATGTTGCTAATTAAGATCCATAATGTTCCGCCATATACACCGGTGTATTCGTACCATTGTATTAATTGTGGAGTAGTTGCAAATCCATTCCCTAAAGTCATCCAGGGAAAGTTCAGATCCCAGGTTTGATGAAGATATTCATAACTACACCAGAATCCAACCAATAAAATATCAGCTATATATGGTTTTGTAATAGTTTTTGCTTTATAATACAAATAAAAGCTAAGGGTCATTAATAAAGCACCCAAAATGTAAGCGACAAAAGACCCTTCGGGTGATGCGTTCCATATCCAGTAAATAGATGCAGTGTTCCATATTAAGAAAGTAATTACTGCAATACCAAGAACCTTTCGACCTTTATTTCCCAGATTGCTTTGGTAGATATTTTCTATTGCAATTAAAATCGGTAACAATGCAACAAGCAAAACAGGGGATGTATATGATATAGGAGGCCACGCCAGCCAAAGCAGGAAAGAAGTCGCTAAAGCGTAAAGAATATTTTTCACCATTTCTTAAGAACGATTTAATTTGTAATACCGGCTGAGTTAAATTGTAGGTCGTAAAGATGTTTGTACATACCGTTTTTATGAAGCAGCTCCTGATGGGTTCCCATTTCCATGATACGGCCGTGATCTAATACAATAATCCGATCTGCTTTTTGTATAGTTGATAAACGATGAGCGATAACAATAGAAGTTCTGCCTTTCATTAATTTTTCTATTGCTTGCTGAATTAATTGCTCCGTTTCCGTATCAACAGAAGAAGTAGCCTCGTCCAGAACTAAAATAGCAGGATCGTAAACTAACGCTCTGATAAAAGATATCAATTGAGCTTGTCCTGTAGAAAGAGAATTTCCTCTTTCCTGAACCTGATAATCATACCCGCCGGGTAGCTGGCTGATAAAGTGATGAGCTCCTACTAGTTTCGCGGCAGCAACAATCTGCTCTCTGCTAATACTATTGTTTTTTAAGCTAATGTTGTTGGCGATAGTGTCCGAGAATAAAAATACATCTTGTAATACGGTGGCTATATTGGATCTTAAACAGCTTAATTCGTAATCTCTAATATTAACGCCATCTATACTGACTTTGCCCTTAGAAATTTCGTAAAAACGGTTTAGAATATTAATGATTGACGATTTTCCGGCACCTGTAGCACCAACCAAGGCTAAAGTTTCGCCTTCTTTAACTTCAAAAGAGATATCACGAAGAATCCACTCATCATCTGTAATTTCCGAATCATCCTGCTTATAAGAAAACCAGACTTTATCAAAAACAATATTGCCTTTTAATTTCGCAGGCGCCAAAGTTCCCTTATTTGGTGTCTCCTCATCAGTGTCAATGACGCTAAAAATTCTATCGGCTCCAACCATTCCCATTTGCAACGTATTGAATTTGTCCGCAAGCTCCCTGATAGGTCTGAAGAGCATGTAAACATACATGATGAAAGAAAATATAACGCCCGGAGGTATTTGCTCGCCCAAAATCCTGATAGAGCCATACCAAACCAGAAGCCCAATAGAAAGTGCAGAAATAATCTCTACAACAGGGAAGAAAATAGAATAATACCAGTTAGAACGGATGTGAGCATCCCGATGTTCGGCATTTATTTTTTTGAATTTATTAAATTCCTGATCTTCTCTTGCAAAATATTGTATAATGCTGATTCCGCTGATATGTTCTTGTAAAAATGTATTCAGTTTAGCCACCTGTGTTCTTACATCCTGGAAAGCAGATTTTATGGCTTCTTTAAAAATGTAAGTAGCAATAATCAGCAAAGGCATAGGAAGTAGTACAATTAATGTAAGCCGCCAGTCTATATAAAACATGAAGCCAATAACAGCAATTAACTGAAGAATATCACCTATAATAACAATCAGGCCTTCAGAAAAAATATCGGCAATTGTTTCCAGATCAGATACCGTTCTGGTGATTAACTGCCCAATAGGGGTTTTGTCGAAATATTTTAATCGAAGTTTAGTGATGTGGTTGAAGACATCTTTTCTCAAATCTTTAATAACCGACTGCCCAAGAGAGTTAGTTAAAAAGGTATGGTAGTACTGTACAACGGTCTGAACAATTAAAGTGACTACAAGAATGACAGACATATTTACCAACCCATTGTAATCACTGTAGACTACATAATCATCAATAATGTGTTGTATCAGGAAGGGTCTAATCGGAGCCAGAGCTGCTATAGCCAAAGTTAAGATTACCGACCAAAAGAACATTTTTTTATAAGGTCTGGCATAAGCGAAAACACGCTTTAATAAGTTCCAGTCGTACGTTTTTCCGGAGGTATTGCTCATTTTAAATTTCTTCTATAGCTTCTGTAATATACGGATAGTAAACTTCAGTTAAAAATAATCCGCAAGCAGGAACTGATGCGCCTGCATTAGATCTTTTCTTACTCTCGATAACATTTTTAATGTGTTCTACCCCATGTTTGCCCTTTCCTATTTCTGTTAAAGTACCAACAATGGCTCTCACCATATTCCTTAAAAACCTGTTTGCAGTAATATGAAATACTATTCCATCATTCCTCACTTCCCATTCGGCCCGGCTCACCATACAAATATTGGTGAAATTAGCAGCGTTAGCTTTGCAGAATGCTCCAAAATCTTCGTAATCCAATAGGTAAGATGCAGCAATATTCATGGCCTCTACATTTAGAGATTCTTTATGCAGCCAGCTTGTGTAAGTCTTAAACGGATTTTTATTGAAATGAATATGGTATTCATAAGATCTCCTGATAGCGTCAAATCTGGCGTGGGCATCATCATGAACCTTATGTAAGTGTTTAACAGCAATATCATACGGCAGCAAAGAATTTATTCCTTTCAAAAAACGGAGTTCCAAATTTTCGGAAAACTCTTTTGTAATGTCAAAATGGGCATAAAATTGAGTAGCGTGGACACCCGTGTCTGTCCTCCCGCAACCTAAAGATTCAATTTTTTCGCCAAAAAAAGTAGATAAAGCATAATCCAATTTTTCCTGTACAGTAACAGCATTGGGTTGATATTGCCAGCCGTGGTAATGAAGCCCATGGTAGCTAACCTCTATAAAAAATCTCTGCTTTTTAGACACATTGCAAATTTAATTTTAATTGATTTAGTTGCTAAATTAATTTTGAGCTGAAAGCAAATTTTAAATTAGACAAACAAATACAATCACTAAAATGTTAGGAAGATAATTTTTTAGCAGATAAACCATCTGTCTTTAAAAATTCTATTTTTGTATTATGATACAAAGAATACAATCTATTTATCTTTTCTTAGCCTCCTTGGCTTTGTTTTTACTATTTGTTTTCCCCTTAGCGAATGTATTTGACGTTACGGGAGCAAAGCGCATAAAAATCACCGGCATTTATGAAATTGCTGAAAATGGGTTAATACAAAAAGAAAGTTTTATTCTGTTAACTATTGTAACGGTTATTCTGGCTATTATTCCTTTGATACTTATATTCCTTTATAAAAACAGAAAGAAGCAGATGATACTCGTTTATGTCACTGTTATACTAGTTCTACTGTATAGCTACTGGCTTTCCACTATTCTGAAAAATTCAACAGCATTAACACTGCAGGTTAGCGATTATGGGATTGGAATAGGGTTGTCTTCTATAGCGGTCCTTTTTTTAATCTTAGCTGCAAGGGGAATTAGAAGTGATGAAAGGTTAATTAAATCTGCCGATAGATTACGATAACTAACGAAAAAGATAATAAAGAGAGCTGGTTCCATCAGGACCAGCTTTATTTTTGACCTCTCTTTTGTTTCTTTTATTTAAGAAATAGTTGTTTCTTTTACAATCAGAACCGGTTCGGGAAGCATGTCATCTTTTTCCAATTCTTCTTTAACGGGGCAGTATCCCGAAGTTCCTCTTCCAATAAGGCCACAGGCAAGTGCTAAAGATGTTGCCGCAATAATAGGATGCGAGAAAATATTCTTAATTCCTTTCAAAGCAAAATAAGAACCTGTAGCAATAGATAATACTCTTTCGGTTTTACTCAGATTGGTATAATGGGTTTCTTTAATCCCAACCTCTTCTAAAAGCTGTTTTGTGCTTCTCATTACGTTTTTCATAGTTTTTCTTTTTAATGTAATAAGAGAAATGCAATAATTATGCCTTTACTTGTTGACATTTATTTTCTTTATGGTTATATTTAAGGTTTGTTTTGAAAAATTATAAACCATAAAAAAATGAAAAAACTTCTATTTATTCTATTTTTTGCTTTTAAAGGTGTGACTGTTGAATGTATGGCTCAATTATTAGAAATTGATTTTGATGATTCTAAGTCAATTGAAAGCTATGTTTCATCTAATCCTGATGTGAATCAATTGTCGACTATAGACAAGTCTAATAAAGAACGAGGGAGGATTACCGTGGAATCGAATATGTTGAAATTTACCAGAGAAACCCAAGAGACTGTTTCAATCAGCTTTTCACGAACAAAGGCTTTCTCTGGTTCTCCAAAAATTTTAATTATCGAATTTGATATTCAGGTTTCGGGAAATTCTGCGAAGGAGACATCTGCGGCAATGTTTCAAATAGGCGATAGTTTTACCACATCAAATTCTAGTAACGGAAATGTTCATTCACGTTTTAGTGTTAATTTTTCTGATACTCCAGGAGAATTTTCTCTTAAAGATTCGAAACGAGGCGGAGCATCAGGAAGCCCTTTGTCAGGCAAAAAAAGAATTAAATTTATTGTAAATAATTTAGGTAGTACTTACTCTTATGATATTGAAGGAAGAAATCATCAGCTTGAGTCGGCAAAGTGGGATTTGTTTATAGACGGCGAAGCTTATTTACTTGGAAAAGAATCTACTGATCCATTTGCACAATTAGAACATATTAAATTTTTTTTTGACGGGGGAATAGGTTCAATTTCTATAGGGAATATACTAGTTCATGTTCCAGCTATACTGCCAGTTCAATTAGAGTACTTTAATGTGTCACATCGAAATAATCTAGTTAACCTTTCATGGAAAACTTCTTATGAAAGCAAAGTAAAAGCTTTTGAGATACATAAATCTTCAAATGGAAGAGACTTCGAAAAAATTACATCTGTAAAAAGCAGAGGGAAAAGTGCTTATTCTTACAAGGACGAATATCCCACTAACGGAACAAGCTATTACAAATTACTTCAGGTGGATGAGAATGGAAATACAGAGGAACTATCGGTTAAATCCCTAAATGTAAATGGCGACATAGATTTTATGATTTATGCCACTTCAGATGGTTTGATTGTTAATTATGAAGGGCAAAGAGATGGAATTGCAACACTGATATTAAGCAAAATAAACGGACAAAAAATTTTAGACCGGAAAATTGCTTATAGCGAAGGTGTCAATAAACTTTACTTGGGCGCAATTCTTAACGAGGGGATTTATTTAGTAAATGCAGATTTTGATGGCGATAAATATGTGAAAAAACTCGCCTTAAAATAGAGCAGGCTGTATATTCTTAACATATTATTAGAATAAGAACCGGAATATAAGCTTAAATAGCTTTTGAGAATAATATTGAGCTTCAACATAGTTTTCTGATTTTAAAAGTAAGAGATCTCAAAAATAGTAGCAAGCCCTGTTATCGCTGTTTTGAAGGTGTTAATTTGATTGAAATAAATACTTTCAAAAGCCCGGAATTTAACAGCTTATTTTGCTATTTCATTGTAAATCAAATAAAAATTTGTTTTTTAGCATTAAAGTCCGTATGTTTGCGCCCTATTTTGGCGATGTTGCCAAAATCTTATAAATATTCATGAACCCATTCAATGAACTGGGGATCCGTCATGATATTGTTAATGCGATAACTGAGTTAGGATTTACAAATCCAACTCCAATCCAGGAAAGTGCCATTCCAGTCTTGTTATCAGGCAGCAACGATTTTGTCGGATTAGCCCAAACCGGAACAGGGAAAACGGCCGCATTTGGTCTTCCTTTGTTAGAGCTGATAGACAACACAAAAAATCACCCACAAGCATTAATTTTATGCCCAACACGTGAATTGTGTTTACAGATCAGTAATGATTTAAAGAATTTCTCTAAAAATTTAAAAAATGTTAATGTAGTAGCCGTTTACGGTGGTGCAAACATTGTTAACCAATTAAGAGAAATTAAACGAGGTGTACAGATAGTAGTGGCTACACCAGGTCGTATGTTAGATATTATCAATAGAAAAGCTATTGATTTCTCTAATGTAAATTACGTTGTTTTAGATGAAGCCGATGAAATGTTAAACATGGGTTTCCAGGATGATATTAACGATATCTTATCTACAACACCAGATACTAAAAAAACATGGTTATTCTCTGCAACAATGCCTAAAGAGGTAAGAAGAATTGCAGAAAACTACATGACCAACCCTCACGAGTTAACCGTAGGAAAACAAAATAGTGGAAATGCCAATATTGAGCATGAATACTATATTGTTAAAGCCCGTGATAAATACGCAGCATTTAAGCGTATTGTAGACTTTAACCCAGATATTTTTGGTATTGTTTTTTGCCGTACCAAGATAGAAACGCAAGAAATTGCTGAAGCTTTGGTTAAAGATGGCTACAATGCAGATTCATTACATGGTGACTTGTCGCAACAGCAACGTGATAAGGTAATGAAACGTTACCGTGAAAAGAACTTGCAGCTTTTAATTGCGACAGACGTTGCAGCAAGAGGTATTGACGTTAATAACGTTACACACGTAATTAACTATTCTTTGCCAGATGAAATTGAAAACTATACCCATAGAAGTGGTAGAACTGCAAGGGCAGGAAGAACTGGTGTTTCCATAGCGATTATCAATTCCAGAGAGATTCACAAAATCCGTCAGATTGAAAAAGTTATTGGAAAGCAGTTTACTAAGGCAGAAATACCTACAGGCTTTGATGTTGTAGAAAAGCAATTATTTAGTTTGGTGAAACGTGTTCACGATGTTGAGGTGAACGACGAGCAAATTGAACAATATTTGCCAAGAATTATGGAGGATTTTAAAGATATGTCAACAGAAGACGTTATTAAACGTTTTGTGTCTTTAGAATTTAACATGTTATTGGATTATTACAAAAATGCTCCAGATTTAAATGCAGCTGACGAAAGATCTGGAAGAGATAGAGACAGTAGCAGAGGAGAAAGAAGAGGTGGAGAAGGACGTAATGGTTACACCAGATTATTTATTAATCTGGGATCCGTTGACGATTTTACACGCGGAGATCTTTTAGGTTATATCTGTAACAACACAGGTATTAGCGGAAAGTCTATTGGTAGAATTGATATGAAAGGTGTTTTCTCTTTCTTTGAAGTAGAAGAAGATAATACACAAAAGGTTATCGATGGATTTAAATCTGTAGATTTCCATGGTCGTTCTGTAAGAATCGAAGTTTCTGGTGAACCAAGCCGAGGCGGTGGTGAAAGACGTAGAAGTGGTGGCAGTGAAAGAAGAGGCGGCGGCGGTTACGGTGGTGGAAACCGTAATGGCGGTGGTTTCAGAGATTTTTCTTCTGGAAGCAGAAGAAGAGAAGGAGCTGGCACTGGTGAAAGAAGAAGCGGTGGCGGAGAAGGAAGAAGAAGGAGATATTAATTCTTTCTGAGAATAAATGAACGCCTGGTGAATTTCATCAGGCGTTTTTTTATATATAAAAAGCGCTGGTGGAAATCCCATATTTCCACCAGCGCTTTATCGTACTTTAACCCACAAGGACGGCTTATTTTATTTTCAAAATATTAGAAGTATGTTGTCTTATCTCGCTGCAAAGCGTTGGGTTTTCTGCTAAAGACTGTCCGAAAGAAGGAATCATTTCTTTGAATTTTGATTGCCAGGCTTCACTTTTAAACTTGTCTTTAAAACAACGACTTAATAGGTCTAGCATAATAGATACTGCTGTTGACGCACCCGGCGAAGCACCCAATAAAGCGGCAATAGAACCATCTGAAGCACTTACAACTTCAGTGCCGAATTCCAGAATACCACCTTTTTTAGCATCTTTCTTAATGATTTGAACCCGCTGACCTGCAATTTCCAATTCCCAATCCTTCAATTCTGCAGTAGGAAGATATTCTTTTAAAGCTTCTAATCTGTCTTCAGGTGATTGTCTTACCTGTTCAATCAAATACTTGGTAAGATCCAGATTTTGCAAACCTGCAGAAAGCATAGGTCTGATATTATCTAATTTAATTGACTTAAATAAGTCGAGGTAGGAGCCGTTTTTCAGAAACTTGGTAGAAAATCCAGCGTATGGACCAAACAGTAAAGCCTGTTTTCCATTAATTACCCTTGTATCTAAGTGAGGTACAGACATTGGAGGAGCTCCAACTGCTGCTTTGCCATAAACTTTAGCGTGATGTTGTTTAATAATTTCTTCGTTGGTACATTTTAACCACTGGCCACTAACAGGGAATCCGCCAAAACCTCTTCCCTCAGGAATATCAGATTTTTCCAATAAATGCAAAGAACCACCACCGGCACCTATAAACACAAAACTGGCTTTACGCTTTTTCTTTTTGCCGGTATCAAGATTTTTAATTTCAATTTCCCAACTGCCATCATCTTCTCTTTCTATGTCTCGAATCTCGGTATTAAAGAATATGGAAACATTGTCCATTGCCTTTAAGTTATTGAACATAGCCCTTGTTAATGCGCCGAAGTTGACATCGGTACCCATATCCATTCGTGTAGCAGCAACTTTTTCGGAAGAATTACGGCCATTCATTACCAAAGGAGTCCATGCTTTTATTTCTTCAGGATCTTCAGAGTATTGCATTTCGTCAAACAGGACACAGTCTTTCATGGCTGTATATCGTGTTTTTAAGAAATTAACATTTTTTTCGCCAATAACGAAGCTAATGTGTGGAATGTTGTTAATGAAGTTCTCTGGAGAATTAATAAGCCCTTTTTCTATTAAATAGGCCCAGAACTGTTTAGATACTTCAAAATTCTCCGCAATTTTAACCGCTTTTTTGATGTCGACAGAGCCATCTTTTTTCTGTGGAGTATAATTTAATTCACAAAATGCAGAATGACCTGTGCCTGCGTTATTCCATGCATCAGAACTTTCTGCTGCGGCAACGTCAAGACGTTCGTAAATCTCTATGCTTAATGTTGGGTCTAGTTCTTTTAGCAACACGCCTAATGTTGCGCTCATGATGCCAGCTCCGATTAATATTACATCTACGTCAGCTTTAACACCTGGCTTATTGTTATTTTTCATTTTATTTTTATGGATGCGCAAAGTTAATATCAAATGGAATAACTGTCTAGTTTTAAGCCGAAAAAAATGCTGAAACTTTACAGAAAAAGGATATATCTTTTTTAGCCAGTGTCTACATTATCTGCTTACCTGGCCGGGCGTGGTTTGGTAAAAACTAATGAATAGCACTACATATCATAAAAATTTAATATTTTCACGCCTCAAAAGCATAATAAACATGAAATTATTAGAAGGAAAAACAGCTTTAATTACAGGTGCGTCAAAGGGAATAGGGAAGAGAATAGCTGAAAAATTTGCTGAGCAAGGTGCTAATGTAGCATTTACATATTTATCTTCTGTTGAAAAAGGACAGGCTTTAGAAACAGAATTGCAAGCCTTCGGTACAAAAATAAAAGGTTACCGTTCTGATGCTTCTAAATTTGATCAGGCAGAGCAGTTGATTAATGATATTGTTGCCGAATTTGGAACTATTGATATTGTAGTTAACAATGCGGGAATTACCAAAGATGGTTTGTTAATGCGCATGACCGAAGAAAATTGGGATGACGTATTGGAAGTAAATCTGAAGTCTGTTTTTAATACAACTAAGGCCGCTTCGAAAATTATGATGAAAAACCGTAAAGGTGTATTCATCAATATGAGCTCTGTTGTTGGTGTTCAGGGAAATGCCGGACAGGCTAACTACGCGGCCTCTAAAGCTGGTATCATTGGCTTTTCAAAATCGGTAGCTAAAGAATTAGGATCAAGAAATATCAGAACCAATGTTGTCGCTCCTGGATTTATCCGTACCGAAATGACGGACGTTTTAGACCCAAAAGTTGTTGCTGGCTGGGAGGCTGGAATTCCTTTAAAAAGAGCAGGGGAGCCAGAAGATGTGGCAAATGTTTGTGTCTTCTTAGCTTCAGATATGAGCGCTTACGTAAACGGACAGGTATTATCTGTTTGTGGTGGTATGCTATAAGTTAGAAGTATAAAATTAAAAGTCATAAGTCAGAGCCATTGTAGATGGCTCTTTTTTTGTAACAAAAATTCTGTTAAACTATCTTAATGAAAATTTGTTACCATTAAACTATGAAAGAAAATCGTTTTTTACTACCTACTATTATACTAAGCCTGGCTATTTTATTATCAGTTCTGTTATTCTCCGGAACCTGGAAGAAAGTAAGATCTACCGATCAAACAATTAATGTAACAGGCTCTGCTAAAAAGTTAATCGTTTCTGATTTAGCAGTGATAAGGGGCAATCTCAATGCCGAAGCGGCTACCGCGAAAGAAGCCTATCAAAAACTGCAAAGCCAAAAGCCCATACTGCTGGCTTATTTAGCAAAGCAGGGATTTAATGAGAAAGATATTGATTTTAAGACTACCAATTCCTATCCAAACTATTACTATAATAATAATGGTATGCAAACCGGAATTCGTTCTTATACCATTAATCAGATGATTGAGTTTCAATCAAAAGATGTGGAGAAGATGAAAAAACTCTCTATTGATATCACTTCTTTGGTAGAACAGGGGGTAGAATTTGCTGTTAACCCGCCGGAATATTACTATACCAAAATTTCTGATATTAAAATTGACGTTCAGGCAGAGGCCGCTAAAGATGCAATGATTAGAGGCAGACGTATCGCAGAAGCGACGGGTAGAACTTTAGGGACTTTGAAAAGTGCGAGAATGGGAGTTTTACAAATTACACCAGAAAATTCCAATATAACTTCGGACTACGGAGTGAATGATGTTAGCTCAATCAGAAAAGAAATTACAGCAGTTGTAAATGCGAACTTCGAAATAGAATAATTTTTGCATTTTTAACATGAAATGTTAAACGCAATTTTATTCGAAAATAATTCTGGTTGGTGGGTATTGCTTTGTGTGGCAATAGGAATTCTCTACGCTTATCTTTTTTATAAGAAACAAGCAAAAAACAAGCTCAAATATCTGTTGTTTGGCTTAAGAAGTATTCTGGTTGCTTTCATATGCTTTCTATTACTGGCACCACTCATTTCCTCAAAAAAAGAAATCGAGGAGAAGCCTTTGCTAATTATTGCGCAAGATAATTCTGCTTCTATTCCTTTAGGCGTTTCGGATAATTTTAAATTAGAGGAATACCAAACTGATATAAAAAACTTAGCCGGCAGATTGCAACAAAAATATGATGTAGCTTTTCTGAACTTTGGAGATAAGATAAGAGATAAACCGAAATGGGATTTCAAAGACCAGCAGACAGATGTTTCCGAGCTGTTCTCTTATATTAATGAACAGTATGGCAATAAAAATATTGGAGCGGTTATATTAGCCTCAGATGGGATAATTAACAAAGGGTCTTTAGTGGCAGCGCAGTATTTGCCCAGACAAGCTGTAATTTACAGTATTGGTTTGGGTGATACTACTGTAAAAAAAGATCTGCTTATTAGAAATGTAAACTATAATAGAATCGTTTATCTTGGTAACGAATATCCTTTAGAAATAAATCTATCTGCGTTTAGAGGTAAAGGAGAAAAATCGATACTTACTGTTGAGAGTTCTGATGGGCAGAAGCTATCTAAACCAATACAAATTGATGATGATTTTTGGCGGCAATCGGTAACAGTGAAATTGGATGCCAGGAAGGTTGGAATGCAGAAATTAAATATTTCTCTACATACGATTAATAATGAGGTTTCTAATATAAATAATAGACAAACAGTTTATGTAGAAGTCCTGGAAGGAAAAGAGAAAATTTTGTTATTAGCAAATGCACCCCATCCAGATGTTAATGCAATTAAACAAAGTATTTCAGGAAATAAAAATTACGAAGTGGTGGTAGCTTTTCCTTACGAAATGCCAAAAAGCTTCGATCAGTTTAGTGTGATTATATTACATAATCTTCCTTCATCTTCCGCTCCTCTTTCAAGTATTATAAATCAAGGTCTCAACAAAGCGATTTGGTTTATTGCAGGTACAGAAACCAATATCAATCTGCTCAATCAAATCCAATCGTTGGTGAAGTTTCCGGGCGGAACTCCACAGGAGTATTACGCGACTTTAAACGGTAATTTCTATAATTTTACTGTGTCATCCCAGTTACAGAATCTTTTCAGGAATTTACCTCCACTGGTTGGCCCGTCAGGTAAAGTAGCAGTGAAAGGCGATTATCAGAGCTTGATTAATCAAAGATCTTCTTCAGCAGATTTACCATTGATGTTCTTTGTGAAAGGAAAAAAAAATAATGCATTTTTAATAGGTGAAGGCTTATGGCGTTGGAGACTGGAAAATTATAAAGCGACATCAGATTTTGCTCCTTTTGATGAATTGATAACCAAAACCGTCCAGTTTTTAAGTGTGAAGGAAGATAAACGTAAATTCAAAGTTTATCCAATTAAGGAAAGATTTTTTGCAAATGAGGAGACGGTTTTACATGCTGAGTTGTATAACGATAGTTATGAACCTGTAACCAATGCAGAAATAACAGTAGACATCAATCATAAATCTGGAAAGAAATACAGTTATGTGTTTTCGAAGAAGGAAAGTTCTTATGAACTGAATGCAGGTTTGTTGCCCGAAGGTGAGTACAGTTTTTTGGCGAAAACCGTTTTAGGTAATAAGCATTTAGAAAGCAAAGGTACATTTGTAGTAGAAAAGATAGAACTTGAACATTTAAATACAACGGCAGATCATCAGCTATTGTATAATTTAGCAAAAATGAGTGGAGGAGAGTTTGTTCTTCCGGGAAATCTGTCTGACTTAGAGCAGCTGATTGCGGAAAACGAGAAAATTACAACAGTTGTTCATACAGATAATACTTATGAAGAACTTATTAATTTGAAATGGATTTTCTTTTTGCTGATATTGCTGTTAAGTACAGAATGGTTTTTAAGGAAAAGAAATGGACTTCTATAGCCTTATTATTGAAAACATCATTATTGTCTGCGGGACTTTTTCTTATGCCGTTTCGGGATCTTTTGCTGCTATGCAAAAGCGGTTAGATGCTTTTGGAGTAATTATAGTAGCTTTTGTAACTGCTGTTGGTGGAGGTACTCTAAGAGATCTGGTAATAGGAGACACGCCTGTTTTCTGGATTAAGGAACCGTATTATACCTTTGTTATTATAGTAGGTGCTTTGCTTTCTATGTTCTTCTGGAAAAAAGTAAAACGCTTTAAAAAGACGTTATTCCTGTTTGATACGTTGGGTTTAGGTTTCTTTACTATTCTGGGTATTCAAAAAGGTTTGTATCACAACCTTGATGCGGGAAGCTGTATTCTGTTAGGGACTTTTACAGGGTGTTTTGGTGGAATTGTAAGGGATATTTTATTGAATAATATTCCCATAATCTTTCGAAAAGAGATTTATGCAACAGCTTGTATTTTAGGAGGAGGACTCTATTTTACATTAACTGCATTAAACATAGAATCTTCTATTGCTGAGTTGCTAGCAATCTCCTTAATTGTTCTGATAAGGATAGTTGCTGTAAGAAAACAATTGATGTTGCCGAGATTTTATTGAAACAAGCCTTTTTTCTCAGGTTTTTCTTCGATAATAACAAAGACATCCTCATTGTCTCGCTTCATTAAATAACGTTCACGAGCGAATTTTTCCAGTTTATCTTTATTAGTGGTTAACTCATCCAGGTCTTTCTGTACGCTGGCAATTTCCTTAGTATAGAAATCCCTCTCCTGTTCCAGTTTCTTTACCTGATTACGATAATCATATTGTGAAATGATATCGTTTCGGTCAAAGAATAGCATCCAAATTATAAAAGCCAATGATACCAGAAAAAATTTATTTTTTAAAAGATCAACCAAGCGTTTCATAATTATAGAAGGTTATCTCTGCAAAGATGACTATATAAAGTTTAAAATCAAAATTCAAAATATAAAGCGAGCACTTATATGATAGCAAAATGGTACTTTTGTGGCAATGAGTTCGTTCGAAAAGTTAAAATTAAGTAAGCAGTTACAAATTGCTGTTTTAAATGCAGGTTTCTCACAACCTACTTCTTTACAATCCAAAATCTTTAGCAGAATAAATGGCGGGCAGGATTTGGTTGCAGTAGCTCCCGAAGGATCGGGAAAATCGACGGCTATTGTTCTGGCAAGCTTAAGCAAACTAAAACATACTGAAGAAATTGCACCAAGAGTATTAATTATGGTACCCAGTAAAGAGCGGGGAGAAGCACTTATAGAACAATTCCAGTTATTAAACCGAAATAAATCTTTAAGAATCTATGGACTTTTTAATGACCAGGCGACACTGGATGCGCAGGTTTTGGAAGTTACGGATGGTGTAGATATTATTATCGCACAGCCCGACAGAGCCCGAGCTGTTTACTTGAAATTAGGCTTAAATCTAAATAAGCTACAGCTTTTTATTGTAGATGATGCAGACGAAATTGTTAAAAATGGTTTGCAGTTACCGATTTCTGAATTAGGGCGAGGGACCCCTAAAGCACAATATTTGATCTTTTCTTCGGTGTATCATGCAAGAATAGAAAGAATGCTGAGCTATTTTATGGAAGATTATGCAGTAGTAGAAGTGGCAGAACTTGAAAATAAGAATTTAAGATGTATAGAGCAGATTCGTTATCAGGTTCCAAACTTTAAAACTAAGCTGAATCTTTTAGAGTTGCTGCTTAAAGATAATGAGGTTTTTGATAAAGTGTTAGTGTCTGTGAATTCCGAATTTACAGCAGAAACGGCTTATAAAATGCTTTCCCTTAACATAGAAGAGGTGGCAACAATAAAATGCCAGGGATTTTCTGATCATAACGTGGAAAGTGTTGAGGATTTCCTGTTAAATCCTAAAAAGCGAATTTTAATTGCTATACAAGACGACCTTAAAGGTTTGGAGACAATGAAAGTCCCTTTCCTAATGTTTTTCGATTTGCCAATTGATCAGGATGCCTACAGGCAGAAAGTACTTTGGTTAGCCGAACAGCAAGAAGATCAGATAGCTTTAGTGTTGTTAACAGATCTGGAACTTTCCGATTTTAGAAAAATAGAACAGGATCTGGGGCAAAGAGCACAAGAGATGGAATTACCCCAAGACTTGTTTATTGAAACAGAAAATAAACGCAGAAAAACAGAGGATGAAGAAGAAGATCCAAGTCGGGGAGGTGCATTTCACGAAAAGAAAGCAAAAAACTTAAAAACGGAGAATATTAAACCCTCCGAGCGGTATAAGAAGCATAAAAAATAAAAAAAGCAGCGTTTAATAATGCTGCTTTTTTTATATATAGAATAGAATGATAAATTTCCATTCCCTATTTCGAATCAATAACTACAGATGTCATCGTCAGTGAGCCTCCGATAGGAATATCATTTAAGAATGAAACGTTATCGTTTTCATCCTTTAAAGCCAGCGTATAAATTAATGGCATATAGTGTTCTGGCGTTGGAATAGCATATTTCCCCTCTATTCCAAAACTCTGATAATTGATTAATGCCAGATGGTTGTCCTCAGAGATATATTGTTTCATCTTATCATTTATATCTAAAGCCCAGTCATATCCAAAACCCGGCTCCAGCATGTTTTCCCAGGAAACCATTCTTAAATTATGTACCATATTACCGCTACCTATAATTAAAACGCCTTTTTTTCTAAGAATTTGTAGTTCTTTGGCTAAATTGTAATGATATTCTGCCGGTTTAGAATAATCTAAACTTAGTTGTAAAACCGGAATATCTGCATTGGGATACAAGTGTTTAACAACGCTCCAGTTACCATGGTCCAGCCCCCAAAGCTGGTCTAGCTCAACAACAGCAAAATGTTTTAAGGCTTCCTTGATATAGGCTGCTAATTCAGGGTCTCCCTTTGCCGGATATTGCACTTCGAATAAAGCCCGAGGAAAACCACCAAAATCGTGAATAGTACGTGGCTTTTTCATTGCAGTAACCTTAGTTCCCTGTGTTTCCCAATGAGCAGAGATAACCAAAATTGCTGTTGGCTTCGGAATATTTTGAGCCAGTTTACGCCAGTTTTGGACAAAAATATTATCCTCAATTGCGTTTATAGGACTACCATGACCTATAAAAAGTGCGGGCATCGTCTCCGTTTCAGGTAAGTCCTTTTGCCAGTTATAAAGATGCTTTAAAGTTTCCATTGTTTTTTAATTAATAGGCTGCGGTAAATCTTTCCTGATGGTGCTTTGGATTTTCCACCTCGTCCAGAATTGCTACAGCCAAATCTTCTACAGATAATTTTGATGCATTGTTGTCATCGAAAATGGGATGATCTTTTCCAAGTCTATACTTTCCGGTTCTGCCGGTGGTAATTCCCGGGTGCATTTCGAATGCCGGACTAAAAAATACCCAGTCGAGATCTTTCTCATCTCTAAGTATGTTCAAATAATCTCTGGCAGCAGTAGCACCTGATTTGAATGCCGCCGGGAAGTCAGGCGTGTCTACAGCCTGTACATTATCAGCTACGTATAAGCTTCCAGCACCGCCGATAACAATTAATCTTTTAACTCCGGCATCCTTCACCGCTTGTTGTATGGCCTTAGAACCGGCTAAGAAATCGTTATAAATATCAGGATTAGTCCAGCCGGCATTAAATGCGCTAACTACAACATCATATCCTTTCAGTTTATCTGCCAATTCCTTCTCATTATTAACATCTATAGCTATTTTGGCTACTTCGTTGTTTTCAATTTTATCTGTATTTCTTGCGATAGCACCAACAGTTAAACCTCGGTTTGCCGCTTCTTTTACCAGACTGGAACCTACAAATCCAGTGGCTCCTATGATTGCTATTTTCATCATGTTTTATTTTAATATTTAAGTTTCATTTACTTATAAATTTTTGACAAAATTCTGCCAATGAATGCTTTTTAAGATTTTGCACTAAAGCCAATTCAGCTTCAATGTACAAGCTTTCTAAATGTTTGTTAATGTCCTTTCCGATAGGACAATGAGGATTAGGAGTGTTTTTCGCAAAGGCAAAAATGGAATCTGAATAAATTACTTTAAATAAATCTCCAAGATTTATATCATCTGCCTTTTTTGCTAAAAAGAAACCTCCATTTTTACCTTCTTTACTGTCTACCAATCCGGCTTTCCTTAATTCAGCAATCTCTTTCCTTACCAAAACCGAGTTGATATTTATACTTCCGGCTATGTAATCAGAAGCTAAAAGTTCTTCTTTACTTAATTCAAGCAGTGTAAGGACATGTATGGCTATGGCAAATCTACCGTTGTTCATTCTGTAATGTTTTTTATTACAGTTCAAAGTTCAGTAAAAATTTCTGTTGTTCAAAAAAATAAATGTTTAAACATTTAAAAAAGACAATTGGGTGATAAATAGGGGTTTAATAAGATTTATTCTCTTTTTCGGCTTTTCTATCAAAATAAGTTCCTATACCCATGCCGATACCAAAGCCAATGAAAAGCCCAAGTAACGAGCTTAAAAAGTATGAATACGGAACTCCAAATCCTAATCCGATGGTTCCCCATTTTACAGAGTGGTATCCAATAGGGACGAGATTGAAATGTGTTTTAAGATAGTGTTTTAAGTGCTTTGTGTTTTTATAATACGGTCTTAGTGAAGCTCGGCAGATATTCTTTTCAGGGATAGAATCTAACGTTTTGGAAACGACTTTCTTTAGTTCAATAAACTTCTTTTCTTCTAAGGTATTTAAGGCAATTTTGTTTAAGGCTCTGCAGGAAATATCTAACTTATATTTCTTAAAATCACTTTCGCCCACTTGTTTCTGGATGTGATTATACTGACTAAAAATCTGGTTTTTCCAACTATTAAACTCTTGCCACGTCATAATCTTATTCTCCTTTTTTAATATTGAAAACCTCTGCCAACAAACGGTAAGAATTTAGCCTGTCTTCCGTACAGCTTGTGTAGGTAGATATAATTACTTCATCAGTATCCAGCTCGGTGCAGAGCGCTGTAATTTTCTCTTTCATTACCTCAGGTGTGCCTATTATAGTGCGCTTTCGGTTCCTATCTATACGTTGCATATCGTATGCATCGTACTCAATATCTTTAATGTCGTTATAATCAAACTGTACATGATGCAAGCCCTTTTCGAAACTCAAAAGTCGGTAATCCATAAAAGCCTGTACTTGTTTTACTTTTTCTTCGTCTTCAGAACAAAAGCCAAATATACCAACGCTGGTTTCTGGTTCCGGTAGTTCTGCAGAAGGAACAAATTTTTCTCTATAGGCTCTTAAAGCTTCTGCACCGCCAATAGGATTGATAAATTGAGCAAAGGAACAGGCCATTCCCATATAAGCGGCAATAAGGGCGCTTTCTCCACTGGATGTTAAAATCCATAAATCAGGAGAAGTAGTTATGGATGGTATAGCCTTCACCATCGTTTCAGAAATTCCGTCTATTGGCTCTTCGTTAAAATAGCATTTAACGTCTTTTAATTGTTGGATATAATCTTTTGGGTCGAAATTATTAGAAGGATTTAATAGATGTGCAGTAAGCCTGTCGCCACCGGGAGCTCTTCCCATTCCAAGATCTATCCTGTTTGGGTATAATGCTTCCAAAACCCTAAAATTTTCAGCAATACGAAGTGTACTATGATTTGGCATCATCATTCCTCCAGAACCTAAACGGATATGTTTCGTTTCTGCTCCCAGACGGGCAATCATCAGCTCGGGAGAGCCAGTCGCCAGCATTTCGGAGTTATGATGTTCGCTGAGCCAATACCGGGTATAACCCAACTCATCAGTAAGTTTAGCCAATTGTATTGTCTCCTGAAGAGACTCGTTGGCATTACTTCCTTTTCTGATGGGAGTCTGGTCTAATACACTCAGTTTGATGTTCATAAGGCCAAAAGTAACCAATTCTTTATATGGCAGTCGAATGAAAAAAGTCATTCTTTATAATCTGACTAAGGAATGACCTTTGGGTTTTAAATTAACGTTTTAATAGAGGGTATCACAAATCTTCTGTTAATTAAATAGAGTAACATGTATATCAAGTCGCTTTAAGAAGTTTTGAGGAATCATCCTTGAACATTAAATACTTGCAATTTCTAGGGTGAAACACCAGCGATAGATGTTAATGAAATTTTTATATTTGAAATACTATAGATAATTATAACCCTTATTGCTGTAATGAAAGCTTTTAATCTATTTTTTTTTCTAATATTTATTATTTCGGCGGTATTACAATACAATGATCCTGATCCATTTTTATGGATATTATTATACCTCTATGGCGCACTATGGTGCTTTTTGGCAACAAGAAATATTTTCAATCTCAAAGCTTATGTTGTGGGGATTGTTATATACCTGGCTTATGCTATATATCTGTTTTTTGATGAAACTGGAGTGTTGAGTTGGTTTTACGAACATAACGCTGAAAATATTGTACAAAGCATGAAAGCAACAAAGCCCTGGATTGAGGAAACCAGAGAATTTGGCGGATTGATTTTGTTGATTATTGCTCTATTAACTAACTTACTGTATTATCGAAAAGGAAGTAGGGCAAAGTAAAATAGCGATGCGTCATTTTAATAATTAGTTCTGATTATAAAAGGCACAGTCTTTGCCTTATATTGGATTCATCAAATCTATTAACTATGAAACGTCAACCACAGAATCATCAGACAGAAAAAGATGTGCAAGGAAGAACCACTTCTGATAGGTCTTTTGTGCAGGTAAAGGAAAAGAAAGGACATCAAATTTCTAATGCAAGCAGCGCTTCTCATGCCAATCAGGAAAGAAGACCTAACCAGGGGCATGATCGCAATGAATTAACTAAAGTAGATGGAAATAATAGAAAATAAAAAAGGGCGATTTTAAACCGCCCTTTTTTTATTCTGTTGGCTTCAATTACTATTTGATAGCAAATTTGAAGTTTTTGCCAATGAATTTTGCGTTTTCACCTAACTCTTCTTCAATTCTTAGCAATTGATTGTATTTTGCAATCCGGTCTGAACGTGAAGCCGAACCAGTTTTGATTTGACCACAGTTTAACGCTACAGCTAAGTCAGCAATTGTAGTGTCTTCTGTTTCACCAGATCTGTGAGACATAACTGAAGTATAACCGTTAGTTTGTGCAAGACTTACTGCATCAATAGTTTCTGTTAAAGAACCAATTTGGTTAACTTTTACTAAAATAGAATTTGCAGTATGAGAATCAATACCTTTTTGTAAACGTTTTACATTAGTTACAAATAAATCATCACCAACTAATTGTACTCTGTTTCCAATTTTATCTGTCAATTGTTTCCATCCATCCCAATCATTTTCGTCCATACCATCTTCAATAGAAATGATAGGGTATTTTTCAGTTAATTCAGCTAAGTAAGCAGCTTGTTCTGCGCTAGATCTTACAGCGCCTTTATCGCCTTCGAATTTAGTATAATCGTATTTACCGTCTTTGTAAAACTCAGAAGAAGCGCAGTCTAAAGCTAAACAGATGTCAGAACCCGGTTTGTAACCAGCTTTCTCGATAGCGCTCAATACAGTTTCAATTGCATCTTCAGTGCCTTCAAAAGTTGGGGCAAAACCACCTTCATCGCCTACTGCTGTAGATAAACCTCTGTCGTGAAGAATTTTTTTCAGGTTATGGAAAACTTCAGTACCCCATCTCAGAGCTTCAGAAAACGAAGATGCACCAACCGGCATAATCATAAACTCCTGAAAAGCAATAGGAGCATCTGAGTGAGAACCACCATTAATGATATTCATCATTGGAATAGGAAGCGTGTTCGCGTTTACACCGCCAATATAGCGGTATAAAGGCTGACGACTTTCTTGTGCAGCTGCTTTAGCAACAGCTAAAGAAACACCTAAGATCGCGTTAGCGCCTAATTCACCTTTGTTTTCTGTTCCGTCAAGATCTAACATGATTTTGTCGATGGCGTTTTGTTCAAAAACATCAACACCTCTTAACTTCTCAGCAATTTTTTCGTTTACATTGGCAACGGCCTTTAAAACACCTTTACCTAAATATACAGATTTATCGTTATCACGTAATTCAACAGCTTCGTACTGACCAGTTGAAGCGCCAGATGGCACAGCTGCTCTTCCGATAATACCATTTTCAGTTACAACATCTACTTCGATAGTAGGGTTACCTCTTGAATCGAGGATTTGTCTTGCATGAACATCAAGAATTAAACTCATAATTTGTAATATATTAAACCTTTTTCTTCCTTTTCTTAGTGTAAGAAATACACTGTTAAAAAATCAAACTTTCAAATATACAAAAAAACTATAGTTGTGTTGAAAAAATATCGATTTCACGAATAATAAATTATTAATTTTTCATTGATTTAAAATCAATTAGCATGACTTGCTAGCATATGAAATTTTTTCAGCTTACAGAAACCTTTAATTATTGAAATACGTATTGAAATTATTTATTGGCTTTTATGCGTATAAACTTCTACCTAAAAATATTTTTTATTTTAATTGTTTTTATTGCTGGTTGTGACGATGCATTTACACAAACCAGGATTTATGCTACTGCATACGGAACTAATATTCCCGCATTAACCTCTTTAACAAATCCTGAATATGCGACTCAGGAAGACAATAGTTACGCGTCTGTCGGAAGTGGTGCAACATTACAATTGAAATTTTTGAACATTATTCCTGCTAATCAATCTGTGTATCTGGTAGTTAACGATAATAATAGTACGGCTGTATCTTTATATAAAAATTCAGATATTCAAACTACCAGTGTAGACGGGACGATTGCTACCGGATCAAGTTTTTCTTATGGGGCAGGAATTTTCCAACTTTCCGCTTCGCAAGAATCTAATGCTGTTGTAATTAAACAAAATGGAGTATTAATGACCAGAAGAGTCTATCATGCTTATTTCTATCCAATTAATTCTCCTTTAACTTTCAATTCTCTTGCTGTTAACTCTTGCGGGAGCTACAATCTGATCGGAAATTTAAAATATTCGTATCCGCAGTTGAGGTATGAAGTTTTAAAGAACGGAACAGTAATTCCATCTAGTCCAAATATATTGGAAAGCGGTACCTATACCATCAGAGCTATTGATCCAGCAAATAATCAAATAGTAAATGCTTCCACTTTAGTAAATGTGACTGTTAATCCAACACCTTCATATACGCTTTCTTCAACTTATTTAACAGTTGGTAAAGGACAGACAATTGCTCTTCCCACAATAACTCCTACTGCCGGAAACACAGGTTTAACTTCTGTATTTAAAGACAATAACGGAACTGTAATAAATTCAATTGCTATTCCTTCGAATGCCGTTGCAGGTTTTTACACCTATTCGATAACGGTTTCTAATGGTTACGGATGTACAGACAATAAAAACTTTATTGTTTATGTTTCTGACTCGGGAAGTTCTTGCCCTTTAGAAGAACGTGTTTACGCATCAAGTCAGGAATCATCAATTCCATCCATACTTATATTGCCTGTTGGAGCTGTAATAGATCAGAATAATGCGGTAGATGCAAATCTGAAAACCAATAGTAACATGTATAGCTTGTTGAACCTTTTAGGATTGACTACATTTTATCAGGAATTAAAATGGTCTGATAAAATCCCGAAGGGAAGTACAGTTACTGTAAAATTGAGTTCGAGCGCTTCTATAGCCAATGTAGCCGGAGGACTTTCCATCAGACAGCGAAAGAATGGTGCTGATATAGGGAGCCTGATTCCAGTTAGAGGTGGCCTTATTGATTTGTTAGCGGCAAGTAACGAAACCTATTTTTCTTTTACAGCAACGGATGATATAGATGCTATCCGTCTGATTTACGGAGGAGCTTTAGGAGTGAATACCAGCATTTATGTTTATGATGCCTGGTATACCAGACCTAAAACCAACGGGCTTTTGGCAACATGCAATGAAAATGATGTGATAGATGTTTTATCAGGGGCAGGTGAATATCTGAAAGGTGTTTTAAATGCGGCTTCTTTAACTTCTATTGTTTCTGACCAGTGGAATATTGCAGACGGAAATTTAAATACTTATGCTACCATGAACTCTATAGCGCAGGTAGGAACATACGTAGAAACAACAGCTGTGTTTAAAACGCTTACCATGCCTTTAGATACTACGCTGATTGTAATGGAAACCAATTTTAATACGCTGAATTTACTGGGAGATTTTTTATATATACAAAGATATCTTGGTGCTGTTAAAGTTGGAGATCCGATTTACCTTACCAACAGTATGATTACCTTATTGAATAACTTTCAGGGAACCAAGCAGGCCATTTTACTACACACGAATGATATGCCTTATGATAAAGTTGCTATAACTTTAGGCGGAACGGTTAGTGTGCTTAATGTAAATACGAAGATTTATGAGGTTTATCGTAAACCCTATATCCCACCTCTTTTAGCGAGTAATGGAAAAGACCTGGTTAGTTATTGTTCGGGAGATTTGGGAGATTTAAATATGCAGATTGTACCTTGTACTACATTTAAATGGTATGACCAGGAGAGCGGAGGTACAGAACTGGTTTCTTCTCAAATTGTTGAATCTATTAAAAACTCGCCGGGAAAATACGATTACTATATACAAGGCATCCGTTACGGTTGTTCTTTTGGGAACCGGGTAAAATTAACAATAGATGTTTACAATCGTCCCGAAGAACCACATTTAGAAATTAAACAAAATATACTGGGGTTGTAATATAAAAGATTTAAGCAGGCAGCATTTTAAGGTATAAGTATATTTTAAAGAAAGTCTGAAATAAATTGAAATTGTCCTCAGTTTTTATGTCGATTTTAAAGCAACAAATTGGTTTTAATCTTTAAGCGTGTTATATTTGGGCATTCTTAATTTTTGAATACAATTACTTAATTATGAAAGAAGTATCCGATATAGGGGTAATAGGCTTGGCCGTAATGGGTGAAAACCTTATTTTGAACATGGAGAGCAAAGGTTTCCATGTAACTGCTTACAACCGTACTACAGATAAAGTAGAAAATTTTGTAAACGGAAGAGCAAAAGGTAAAAACATTTACGGAGCGAAATCAATTGAAGATTTAGTAGGTTCTTTAAAATCACCCAGAAAAATCATGTTAATGGTAAAAGCAGGTAAACCTGTGGACGATTTTATTGATTTATTAATTCCGCATTTAGATAAAGGAGATATCATTATTGACGGTGGTAACTCTCATTTCCCAGATACAGAACGTCGCGTAAAATATGTAGAAAGCAAAGGTCTGTATTTTATTGGTTCTGGTGTTTCTGGAGGTGAAGAAGGTGCATTATTAGGTCCTTCAATCATGCCGGGTGGTTCTAAAGCTGCTTGGCCGGCTGTAAAACCTATTTTTCAGGGTATTGCTGCGAAAGTTGATGACGGCTCCCCTTGTTGTGACTGGGTGGGTGACGGTGGTGCTGGTCACTTCGTGAAAATGGTACACAACGGTATCGAGTACGGTGATATGCAATTAATCAATGAGGTATACCACATCATGAAAGATGTTTTAGGTATGTCTACTGATGAAATGCATGAGGTTTTTAAAGAGTGGAACGAAGGCGAGTTAGATAGCTACCTGGTAGAAATTACTCGTGATATCTTAGCATACAAAGAAGAAGATGGTACACCTATCATCGATAAAATTTTAGATACTGCAGGTCAAAAAGGTACTGGTAAATGGACTGGTACAGTAGCATTAGAGTTAGGCATTCCTTTAACTTTAATTACCGAGTCTGTATTCGCAAGATGTTTGTCTGCAATGAAAGATGAGCGTGTTCAAGCTTCTAAGGTATTGACAGCTGGTCCTAAAGCTTCTTTCAATGGGGATAAGCAAGAAATGATCAACAACTTAAGAGATGCATTATATGCTGCAAAAGTAATTTCTTATGCTCAGGGATACCAAATGATGAGAGCTGCGGCAGAAGAGTACGGTTGGGAATTAAGCTACGGAAATATCGCATTAATGTGGAGAGGTGGATGTATCATCCGTTCTCGTTTCTTAGGAAATATCAAAGAAGCATTTGATAAAAATCCAGCATTATCTAATTTATTATTAGATGAATATTTCGCAGATAAAATTCAGGCTTGCCAAAACGGTTTAAGACAAGTGGTTGCCACAGCTACGTTAAACGGAATTCCGGTTCCTTGTTTAAGCGCAGGTATGAACTACTACGATGGTTACAGATGCGAAAGATTACCGGCGAACTTATTACAAGCTCAACGTGACTACTTCGGGGCTCATACTTACGAACGAATTGACAAACCAAGAGGTCAGTTTTTCCATACTAACTGGACTGGTAGAGGAGGTAATACAGCTTCTACTACTTACGACGTATAAGGAGAAATCTTATCGAAATAGCAAAGCCCTTCCAGAATTGGAGGGGCTTTTTTTTTCAAAAGCAAACTCTTATTTTTTACTATTGAAAGTAACTTCCCTTAATTGAGTTTTTACTACACTTCAATTTTTGTTACGTATATTTGGAGTAGGCTTATGGCAGAGAATCATCAACTTAAGTTAGCAAACGAATTCGTTCAATTTACCAATAGAAATATTTTTCTTACTGGTAAGGCCGGTACCGGTAAAACAACTTTTTTGCATAATTTAAGAAAGAACTGTCCGAAACGGACGGTTGTTGTTGCACCTACGGGGGTTGCTGCAATCAATGCAGGTGGTGCCACCATTCATTCTTTTTTTCAACTACCATTTGGTCCTTACATTCCTAATCAGGATAAAGCAAGAAGCGCATCAGCTTTAAGGATTCGGGGAGAAAAAATCAATCTTATTAAAAGTATAGACCTTTTGGTAATTGATGAGATTAGTATGGTTCGTTCAGATACTTTAGACCATATTGATGAAGTGCTGCGCAGATATCGGGACAAAACCAGACCTTTTGGAGGGGTGCAGTTGTTAATGATAGGCGACCTACATCAGCTTTCTCCTGTAGTTAAAGATGATGAATGGACTTTGCTGAAAGACTATTATTCGAACCCCTATTTTTTTAGTAGTAGAGCCTTGCAAGAAAGTTATCCGGTAGCTATTGAGTTAAAGCATATTTATCGTCAATCAGATGATTTATTTATTGGTTTGCTGAATAAGGTTAGAGAGAATAAAATAGATCTGGAGGTGCTGAATGCACTTAATCAGCGGTATATAGAAAATTTCAGTCCGGAAGAAGATGAGGGATATATCACCCTGACTTCCCATAACTATTCAGCAAATCAGATCAATGATGAAAAGCTGAGAAAGATTAAAGTGAAAAGCCACATTTTTAAAGCTGATATTTCCGGAGACTTTCCAGAGTTTTCTTATCCAAATGCAGAAGAGTTGGAACTGAAAGTGGGAGCACAGGTGATGTTCGTTAAAAATGATTCATCCAGAGATAAGCTTTATTATAACGGAAAAATTGGAAAAATTACCAGAATAGAAGATGATGTGATTTGGGTAAAATGTCCTCAGGATTTAGACGAGATATATGTACGTAAGGCCGAATGGCAGAATGTTAAATATGAATTAAATCCTGGTACGAAAGAAATAGAGGAAAAGCAGGTTGGAAGTTTTGTTCAATATCCACTAAGGACAGCCTGGGCGATAACAATTCATAAAAGTCAGGGGCTTACTTTTGATAAAGCGATTATAGATGCAAATGCAGCTTTTGCTCATGGCCAGGTTTATGTGGCATTAAGCCGTTGTAGAAGTTTTGAAGGAATGGTGCTTCGTTCTCCTTTAACCTTCAACAGCATAAAAACCGATGGAGTAGTTGCCCATTACACCAGGGAGGCAGAAAATAATGTGCCAAATTCTGAGCAATTGCAACAGGCAAAAGCATTTTTTCAGCAAGGACTTTTGTATGAACTTTTTGATTTCAAGGATATTAAAGGAACGTTATTTCAATGTAAAAGAATTGCCGAGGACTATCATCAGGTAATTTCAATTGGATTTTTAGATAATGTAAATCAGATAAGGGAAAATGCTGAAAAGCATGTTTATGCTGTTTCGGAATCGTATAAAAAGCATTTAAACGTTCAATTGCGGCAAAATGAATTGCCTGAAGAGAATGAGGAACTTCAGGAAAAGGTAAAGAAAGCTTGTCATTATTTTATCGATCAAATCGACACGGTCATTATCGCAGGAATGGATAAAGTTAGCTTTGAAGCCGATAATAAAGCCGTTAAGGAGAATATGAGTGAAGTGCTTAACAAGTTAAAAAAAGAGGTTTTTATTAAGCGTTCGGTTCTGAAGAACAGTTTGGGAGGGTTTGAGACATTAAGTTATATCAAATGCCGGGCAAATGCTGAAATTGATTTCATCAATCAGGAAAAAGCTCAGACAACAATTAAGAAGGAAACCAAAGTTTCCGCCGGAATAAAACATCCGGAACTTTATAAAATTATAAAAACCTGGCGCGATGACCTGGCTGCGGATAATAATGTTCCGGTATATATGATCCTTCCGCAAAAAGCATTGACTGAGTTAGTGAATAAATTGCCTTCTAACTTTGCAGAATTAGAAAGCGTAAAAGGAATTGGAAAAGCGAAAATTAAACAGTTTGGTGCCGAAATTCTTGGAATGGTAGCAGAATATTGCGAGAAACGGAATATCTCTCAAACACCGCTGCAGCTTTTAGTGAAAGTCAATAAACCCGAAAAGACAGATACGAAAAAACTTTCTTTAGATGCTTTTAATGAGGGTAAAACGGTAGGGGAAATAGCATCAGACCGGGGCTTAACGGTGTCTACTATAGAAAGCCATTTAATCTATTTTATAGGTATGGGCGAATTGAGTCTCAATAAGCTTGTAGAAAAGGATAAAATCCAAACCATCCAGCAATATATTGAAGAATTTAAACCGATTAGTGCAACACAGATTAAAGAGGCCTTAGACGAAAACATAAGCTACACAGATATTAAAGCAGTAATGAAATATCTTACTTTCAAAGATTATTTAGAGTAAACTTTTGATTACCGCCTGTTTATGTTTAAATTGGTTTATTCTTATTATCATTAAGATTACTCCCTATAAACTTTTCCCGTAATATTGGTCTAAAAGTCCGTGAAAGTCCGTAAAACTCCGCTAAAGTCCGTGAAACTCCGTTCATGTACCGGTCTTGCTTCGCTCTCGCTTAACACCTGGTTCGCTATTACTTCTGGTATTATTCGATACATGGTTTGGTTTTCCCGAAGAAATCTCGAAGCGGTCTGGTGGAAAGGCGTTAGATGCAGTACGCTGTGAACTAGACAGATGTACTATTAATAGATAGACATTGCTAATCTGAATGGAATTTTCAATCGCTTTCTATTTCATTTTTACAATAAAAACATAAAAAGCTTGGCTTTGCGTCAAGTTAATCATTATTTTTATGGCAAATAAAACTACTATTTATGCAATACGACGTTATCGTTATTGGTTCTGGACCTGGTGGTTATGTTGCTGCAATTCGTTCGGCACAACTGGGACTTAAAACTGCCATGATTGAAAAATACGCTACTTTTGGAGGAACCTGTTTAAATGTGGGATGTATCCCTTCTAAGGCATTATTAGACTCATCAGAGCATTTTCATAACGCACAGCACACATTTGCAGAGCATGGTATTGATGTGAAAGATGTGAAGGTCAATATCAAGCAAATGATTAAAAGGAAAAATGAAGTGATTTCGCAAAATACAGTGGGTATAACTTTCTTGATGAAGAAGAACAAAGTTGATACCTATGAAGGGGTAGGATCTTTTAAAGATAAAAATACAATCAAAATCACTTTGACTAAAGGAGGCGAGCAGGAGATTACAGGTAAAAATGTCATTATTGCAACTGGATCTAAACCAACAGCTTTACCATTTTTACCAATAGATAAGAAAAGAATCATTACATCTACAGAGGCTTTAAATCTAACAGAAGTTCCAAAAACTTTAACCGTAATTGGTGGTGGGGTAATCGGTTTGGAATTAGGCTCTGTATATGCCCGCTTAGGATCCAAAGTTACTGTAGTAGAATTTGCAGATTCTATAATTGCTACTATGGATGGTGGTTTAGGAAAGGAACTTCAAAAGGTATTGAAAAAATCTTTGGAGATGGAATTTTTATTAGGCCACAAGGTTACGGGAGCAAAAAATAATGGTAAATCAACAACAGTAGAGGCGTTAGATGCAAAGGGAAATACAGTGAAGGTTGAGGGCGACTATTGTATTGTAGCAGTAGGAAGAACAGCTTATACTGATGGTTTAGGATTAGAGAATATAGGCATTAAACTGGAAGAAAGAGGTAGAAAAATTCCGGTAAATGCACATTTGGAAACTCCGGTAAAAGGAATATATGCTATTGGCGATGTGGTTGCCGGTGCAATGTTGGCACATAAGGCCGAAGAAGAAGGTGTTTTTGTTGCAGAAAGTATTGCCGGTCAAAAACCGCACATTAATTATAACTTGATCCCGGGTGTAGTTTATACCTGGCCAGAGGTCGCTTCGGTTGGACTTACAGAAGAACAATTAAAAGAACAAGGAAAAAAATATAAATCAGGTTCTTTCCCATTTAAGGCGAGCGGCAGGGCAAAGGCAAGTATGGATACAGATGGATTTGTAAAAGTTTTGGCAGATACAGAAACAGATGAAATTCTTGGTGTTCATATGATAGGGCCTCGTGTAGCAGATATGATTGCAGAAGCAGTAGTCGCTATGGAATTCAGGGCGAGTGCAGAAGACATTGCCAGAATTTGTCATGCACATCCGACTTATACAGAAGCATTTAAAGAAGCTGCTTTAGCGGCTACAGATAATAGAGCAATTCATATGTAAATAATTGTATCTATAAATAAAAAAAGGCTTGCTATTAGTAAGCCTTTTTTTATTTATATTGGGGGTTTTGTAAACTATATGAAATATTGCGTTTTATTTATTCTTTTTAAAATACTGTCCTTTAGTCTATCCGCTCAGATAAAAGAGACTTTTATAAAAGGCCAGTTAGAATTAGAGAGTGGGGAAATTTATCAAGGGTATTTTAAAAGGGTGACTTTAAAGAATATAAAAAATGGCGTTACTTTTAAAAAGGAACTTTCTGATGATGAACAATATTATAAGGCTTCTGATGTAAAAGAAGCAAGATTTGAAACAGGCGAGATTTTTAGGACAATATCCTCTGTGAATGTTATCAATCAGAAAAAAGAGATTTTTCTCGCTTCGTTGCTGATTGATGGAAAAGCATCATTATACGAAAGTGTATCTGAAGAAGATTTTATTTACATACTTGCCAAAGAAGGAGATTATGTTTGGTTACAAAATGATAAAATTGAAGATGGTAATCTTAGAAAGTACTATTTCAGGAATAAACTTGCAGCCGTTTTATCGTCGGAAAAAGTAAGCTACTCTTCTTTCAATAATATTAGTTTAAATGATAAAGACCTGATTAGTATAGTGAGCTTGTATAACAGTCATTACTCTTCAAAAAATATAATTATCCAAAAAAAAGTTGAAAAGTTAAAATATTTAATAGTGGGGCTTAGTGGTATGTATAAAAATAATAATGAACAAGAATATAATGCTTCTATTGTTTATCGTTCATTTTTTCCTTCCATTAGCCAATCTACATCATTCAATATAGCACTTAATTATTATTACAATTTATACGTTGACGAATCAGCTAATTTGAAGAGGCGGCTGTATACATTACCTATATTTCTTCACCAGACTTTTTTAAAAAAATCTGTAAGACCATATGTTGATGTGGGCTTAAACTTAAGTTATATAAACGATGAGTTTTATGAAGCTTATTATCAGAAAGGATTCCAAAAAACTTATGGCTTTGGTCTTTTAGTTGGAGGAGGAATAGAAGCAGATATTTTTAAATATTTTCAGGTTAAAGCAGAATATAAATTTGAGAATTATAGTCATATGGTGATGTTAGGTTTTGCTCGCGTAATTAAGCTTTAACAAACAAGGCTGTCTCAAAGTTCCTTCAAGAAGGAGGATAATCTTTAAGACAGCTCATCTTTACTGTTAGTTATTTGCCAACGGGAATAGATAATAGTGGTACATGTGAATTTGAAGCCATTATTCTGGTTTTACTTCTATGAATTAAAGACGACCAAAATCCATATCTGTAAGGGATCATAATCAGGATGTCTGCTTTTATATCCAAAACTTCATTTTCTATTTCCTTAATCACAGAATCGGATTCTACTTCTTTATAAGTATGGTGAATATTCTTTAGCTGCAAGTCTATTTTTTTCTTGGTAAATGAAGCCTCCAATTTACTTATCCCCTGGTGAACGTGAAATATTTCTACTTCGGCATTCATGGTTTCTGCAAAAGCTTTTATCTTTTCTAAGATTAGGGAATGCACTCCTCTAAGGATATCACAAGCAAATAGAATTCTTTTTATTCCTTTATATTTTGCATCTAATGGAATTGCAAGAACAGGAAGTTTGAAACGGCTGATAGCTGTAGTTGTGGTATTTCCGAAAATATCCTGGGAAATAGATTTCTTGGCAGTTCCCATCACAATTAAATCTGCCTGATGTGCTTCAATAATGTTTTCCAGTTCTTCTTCCATGTTAAGTAAAGAAGAAAGACACATTACGTCTACTCCATATTTTTCTGTAATTACATCGGCTCTTTGTTTTAATGTTAAAATGTTAAGCCTTTTAACGTCATCCAGGGCATTTGCAGGAAATAATGTATTAGCGTAATGCGGTGGAAGAGTGAAAGAGTTAAACAGGATAATTTTTGCATTCAGATCCTTTGCCGCTGCTCCGGCATATTCAAGTGCATTTTCTGCTTCTACCGAAAAGTCTGTGGCTACAATAATAGTTTTCATGATACTCCTCTCTATAAAAATAAAACAGCCCCTGAGGGGGCTGTTTATATATGTGAATTAATTAATATTCGTGAACTTCTACATGGTCATAATCTTCTTCCATCAATTCCTCGATAGTTTTTCCTTTTTTGTTGAATCCAAATTTTTCTAAAATATTATCAAAAATTTGATACATCACCGGCACAACCACCAAGGTTAAGAAAAGTGAACTTGTTAAACCTCCAATGATTACCCATGCTAATCCATTTTTCCAATCGGCACCAGCACCACTTGCTAATGCAATAGGTAACATACCAATCACCATGGCAATAGTAGTCATTAAAATTGGACGTAAACGAGCATGGTTAGCCAAAATTAAAGCTTCGTGGGTAGATTTTCCCTGTGCTTTCATATGATTAGTAAAGTCAACCAGGATAATAGCGTTTTTAGCTACGAGACCCATTAACATGATGAAACCTAGAATAGTGAAAATACCCAAAGCGTTATTGGTTAAAGCCAATGCAAGCAAAGCCCCAATTAAAGCTAATGGCAAAGAGAACATAACCACAAATGGATAAACGAAGCTATCGTATAGTGCAACCATGATTAAGTAAACCAAAATTATGGCAGCTAACAATGCAATACCTAAAGTACCGAAACCTTCGCTTTGGTTTTCCTGGTCTCCAGCCCAGTAAAAGCTAATGCCGGCAGGTTTATGCATCTTGTCTATTGCTGCCTGGAAATCTGCCACAACAGAACCCGTTGGTCTGCCCACGGTTTGTGCTTTTACAGTTACCGAGGTCGATTTATTTAAACGCTCTAACAAACTTGGTCCCGAACCTTCTTTAATATCGGCAAATTGCGAAAGTTTAATTTGCTGGCCAGCTGCATTTACAAAAATTAAGTTACGTACGTCATCTATATCTTTACGGTCAAAATCCTGATACTGAATATTGATGTCGTACTCATATTCGCCCTGGCGGAATTTACCATCGGTATTACCCGCAAAAGCAGTTTGCATGGTTGCTCCTACAGTTTGTAGGTTTAATCCTAATGCAGACATCTTATCACGGTCTACTTTTACGTTAATCTCTGGTGTACCTTTTTCTACCGAAAGTTTAGTTTGTGTAGCCCCAGGAATTTTTGCCATGATGTCTTCAGCTTTTTCAGCGAAAGCTAATACGCTATCCAGGTCAGAACCTAAAACCACGAATTGAATAGGAGCTTCATCTGCAGTTCCGAGGATACCGATAGGAACAGTTTTTATTTTCGCGCCTATCAATACTTTTTCGAGCTCACGTGTGTAGGTGGTAGAGATAATATCCGAAGATACATCGTTACGCTCTGGTTTATCTACCAGCTTCACGTTGATTTCAGATTTGTAAGCTGTAGCTGTGGTACCACCCATGCCTTCACTCGACTGTCCAACAGTAGTAATCATTTGAACAACTTCTTTTTTCTCACTCAGGAAGTTTTCAGCTTTTTGAGTATAAAGGTTCGTCTGTTCTAAAGACGCATCTTTTGGCATTTCTATTTGTAGTAAGAACTCTCCTTTATCAGATTTAGGGAAGAACTCGAAGCCAATATACCCGGCAACTAACAAACCAAATGAGGCAAAGAAAAGCACTGCCATTGTAACTAATGTAATGGCTTTGTGTTTAAGTGTCCATTCTAATATTCTGGTAATCCATTTAGTGAATTTATGTAGTTGTTTTTCGAACCAAAGGATAAACTTGCCGAATAAACTTTTACCTTCGATACGTTCTAATTTACCGAAGCGCGAGAAAATCAATGGTACAATGGTAAATGAAGCTACCAATGATAGCAAGGTAGAAATAATTACCACCACACAGAACTGACGAAGAATGTTAGCCACCATACCTGTACTTATGGCAATCGGGAAAAATACCACGACAATCACAAAGGTGATAGAAACTACAGTAAAACCAATTTCACGCGTTCCGTCAATAGCTGCTCTGACTTTGTTTTTACCCATTTCCATATGACGCTGGATGTTTTCCAGAACCACAATTGCATCATCCACTAAAATACCTACTACTAAAGATAGACCTAGTAAAGACATTAGGTTTAAGGTGTAACCAAACATCGCAATACCAATGAAAGTAGCAATTAAGGATGCAGGAATAGAAACCATTACAATAACGGCATTCCGTAAGCTATGTAAGAAGAAAAGCATTACTACGGCTACCAATACAACTGCTAACATTAAATCGTGAATTACCGCATCAGCCGATTGCAGGGTATAATCAGAGCTGTCGTTTACGATTTTAATATCCAGATTAATATCCTTGTAGTCGTTTTTAAGTTTTTCAATAATTGCTTTGGTGCCTTCACTCACAGTTACTGCATTCGCATCACTTTGTTTGATAATTTGAATGGCTATAGAGTTTGCTCTATTAATACGAGCAATTTTTTCAGTCTCTTTTTGTGTATCCTGCACATCGGCAATATCGCCTAAACGAATTTGAGAACCATCTTTGTTGGTAGTTATTACCAAATTACGCATTTCTTCTACGTTAGCGTATTTGCCAGATAAACGTACGAGAATATCCTGAGCTTTGGTTTTTACGCTTCCGGTAGGGAAGTCTAGATTTGATGCCAGGATTGCCTGTTGTACAACAGGTACAGACAGACCGTAGCCTTGTAATTTTTTAGCATCTAAAGCTACTTTAATTTCACGCTCAGAGCCACCAATCAGGTTTACTTGTGCCACACCAGATACGCGGGATATGATGGGTGCAATACGTTTGTCCATCAGGTCGTAGAACGAAATATCGTCCATATTCCCGGAAGCGGACATCGTAATTACAGGGAAATCATCTAATGAGAATTTACTCAACGACGGTTGTTTTACGTCGTCTGGTAAATTGGCCAGAATAGCATTTACTTTCCGTTGAGCATCATTTAAGGCTACGTCTATTTGTGCCTTATCGGTAAGAGTAATAATTACTACCGATAACCCCTCGTAAGAGTTGGCATTAATTTTCTTGATGTTTTCCATCGAAGAAACCGCATCCTCAATTTTTTTGGTAACAGTACTCTCTACCTCATTCGGTGAAGCACCGGGGTAAATAGTTGAGATAGATACTACATTTGGAGAGAACTTAGGTAAAAGCTCATATCCCAACGAGAAATAACTCAGTAAGCCCAGCAAGGTTAATGCGGTAAATACCACAATTACCAGCGAAGGTCTTTTTATGGATATGTCAGTAATTTTCATTTTCTTTTGTTTTGCGTAATTAGTATCGAGATTTAAGTATCAGGTATTAAGATGTATTGATTTAGCCTTTAAACTTATAACCTTCAACTTTAACTCTCTTTATTTGATAACTGATACAGGAGTACCTTCGGTCAGGTTAATCTGTCCGCTTGTAATTACTGTTTCTCCTTCTTTCAGACCATCTAAAATTTCTACATTTTCTCCTAAAATACGTCCGGAAACTACTTTACGTGTTTCGGCAATATTCTTCTCTTTATTTAAAATATAAACTTCGTTACTGCTAACACTTCCAATGAAAGAAGTACGAGGAATCAGGATTGCAGGAGCTTGTTTTGGAAATTTGAATATCGCAGTACCATACATTCCAGCTTTCAAGCTGTTTTTAACATTGTTAGTTACTTCAATCTCAATAGGGAAGTTTAAAGTTTCATCAGCTTTTGCCGCAATAAAAGTTACTTTACCAGAAAACTTATCATTAGGGAAAACTGAAGACATGATTTGAACTGCGTCTCCAATTTGTAAGTTAGCCACCTGATTTTCATTAACGTTTACCTTTAATTTCAATTTGGAAACATCAACCAATTCGAATAATTGAGTTCCCGGAGCTACAACAGCACCCACTTCAATCATTTTTTTGTTAACTATACCGTTAATAGAAGATCTGATATTCGCGTCATTTAATTTCTTTTGTTGCTGTTGCAAACGAAGTTTGGCATTTTGTGCATTTAAACGAGCTTGGTCTAACTGTTGTTGAGTTACTCCGCCAGTAGCAAAAGAACTTTCGTAACGTTGCAAATCTCTAACTGCATTTTGGTAAGTCGCTTCAGCAGTTTCTCTGTCTGTGTCTAAGATTTCAGCATCAATTCTGGCCAAAATAGTTCCTTTGCTTACACGGCTTCCTTCTTCAACATAAATCTTGCTTACACGGCCAGAGTTCTCAGCGCTGAAGTTTAATTCCTGATTTGGAGCGAAAGTCCCATTTGCGCTAAAATCTAAGTCTATTTCCTTGCGTTCAACATTAGCCGCTTTAACAGCAACAGCACCGCTACCTTTTGCGATAAAATCTGTTGTTTCCTGTGCTTTCTTTTTGTTGTTGTTTAATACATAAGCAATAACAGCTAGCACTGCAATTACTACAACAATTATGGTTATTACTCTTTTCATTTTTCTATTATATATATTTCTTCTATACTTTAATTTATTCGGCTAAGGTTTTGATATCACCTTTAGATTTGATTAGCTGTATCTCTGCGATTTTGTAGTTTAATAATGCTTGTGTATAGCTGTTTTGTGCCTGTGTTAAAGCATTTTCTGTATCTAGTAAATCAGTTAATGAGGCCAATCCGTTGTTGTAATTGTTTTGTGTACTTAAATAGATTTCGTTGGCTAACTCTGCATTTTTCTTTTGTGAATTAATAGTGTTAATGCTATTCCTCAACTGAATTTTGGCGTTCTCATAAGCCATGTTTAATGCATTGGTCGTTTCTAAACGATCTGCTTCATATTGCTTAATTTCAACATCGGCTTGTCTTACTTTAGACCGAGTTAAGAAACCGTTAAAAATTGGAATACGTAAGGTTAAACCTATGGCTGATGCATCAAAACCAATAGCATTAGGGTTAGACGTTAAAAAGTCGAAACCATTAGACTGACTGTTGTAATTGTAATTAGCATTTAGCGAAAGGTTTGGATAATACTCAGAAATATAGGCTTTGCGTTGTAAGCTTAACAAATTCTTCTGTACATCCATTAACTTCATTTCGGTTCTTGCCGATAGATTTACAGTATCGGCCAAAATTGGGTTTTGATTAACTTCGGTAAGCTCAGAAGAAGGCAGCGTAATTGGAGTGTTTATAGGCATACCCATCGCAAACTTTAACTGATTTTCCAGCATCGTAATAGCGTTAGAAACCTCGGCTCTTTGCGTGTTTAAATTGGTTAAGTTAACGTTGATACGGTCAACATCAATTTTTTTAGCCAGACCATTTTTATATTGATTAGCAATAATTTTTTCGACCACTTTTACATTCTTAATGTTGGTGTCTATTACATTTAATTGCTGTCTGTTTACCAATACCTGATAGTAATTATTAGCTACCTGTTCAATTACCTGTTCTTGAGTAAGTTGTGCATTCAGTCTGTAATAAGCTTCACTGGATTTTGCAGCTTGCAAACCCGTAAATACTTGTTGGTTAAATAGCTGTTGGGAGAGCTGTACACCGGCAACAGAATTCCACGCTTGTCCCATTTTAAAGGATTGGGTTTGGCCGCCAATATCTGCTACTAATTGACCAATGATCGCATTGTAAGTTAGGCCGGCATTACCGGTAATCTGAGGTAAAGCTTGCGATCTCACTTCCTGAGTTTTGAATTTTCCTTTGTCTATCTCGAGAACTGCTTTTTTAGCAGCAGTGTTGTTCTCCAAAGCATATTTTAACGCATCTTTAAGCGTTAATTGTGTTGGCTGAGCGTATATGCTGGTGAAAGAGCATATAGTCAGCAGTGTTATAAAAAATCTAATTGATTTCATTTTGCATTATTAATATAGTATAGGGGTTCTGTTGTTACTTTTTTATTCCGTAATAGACAAGGTTAATAACATCTTTTATACTGTCTCTTATAGAATTGATAACCTCTTTGCTAAGTTCAAGAGAATTGGGGCCTGTACAAAAATGTAATCTGTTTACTCCAATTCCCATAAAGATATCATTCAGTATGGTGGCAGTTTTTTCTGCATCTATTTCTTTTAATTCACCTTTTTCTATCCTTATATCTAAGAAATTCTCTATAATGATATTCTCCTTTTCTCTAATCTTATCTCTCAATTCCAGAAATCTTTTGTCCTTATAGAAATAATCTATCTGTAAATCCTGTATTTTCATCATATGAAACTGTTCTGCAAAAGCCAAACGAGCATCTATCATATTCATGAGACCTTCTGGAACAGATCCTGCATTTTCTAAAGATTTCTGTTGTTTGTCTAACTGCTCAGACATAATGCTTACTGCAACTTCAAGAAATAAAGAGTTTTTATCAGGAAAATAGTAATATAACGAGGCCTTAGAGATGTTCAAATCATCGGCAATATCATTCATAGTGGTTTTCTCTATACCAAAATGAGAGAACCTCTTTAACGCTACTTCGATAATTTTTTCTTTCTTACCGTCTTGTTCCGTCATGACATTAACTTTTTAACCTTCTGACTTTTTTAATTGAATGGTCAAAAATACGACAAATTATTTGTATTAATATTAAATTCTAACATTTGATTTTGCTATGACAAAGACTTAGACGGAAGAAACTGTTTAAATGTTACACCAATAAATCTTTCTCTCTGCCAATAAATTGTACAATCTTAATTTTAAATTTGCCGTTGGATAACACAACACATATCATGCTAAATATTCTGGAAAACATTTCTCTTGAAAAATATAATTCTTTTGGTATCAGGGTAAAAGCGAAATTTTTTGTGGAAATAAATCAGAAGGAAGATCTGGTCGAATTGTTTGCTGATGAAAGATGGAAAAATTTCCCCAGGTTAATTCTGGGTGGGGGAAGCAATATTCTCTTTACAGAAGATTATGAAGGGTTAATTATTAAAATGAATATTAAGTTTGTGGAAGCCGAAGTTATAGGAGAACAAGTTTTGGTGAAAGCGGGAGCTGGAATGGTTTGGAATGACCTGGTTAAATTTTGTGTAGAAAATGGTTATGCCGGGCTGGAAAATCTTAGTCTTATTCCTGGCTCTGTCGGTGCTTCCCCAATTCAGAATATTGGGGCTTATGGAGTAGAAGTTAAAGATGTGTTTGAAGCTTGTGAAGCTTTTGAAATTGAAACCAGAAATTTTAAAATATTTTCTAAGACGGACTGTCATTTCGGCTATAGAGAGAGTGTGTTTAAGCAAGAGTTCAAAAATAAATACATTGTCTGTTCTGTTACTTATGTTTTGTCTTTAAGTCCTAATATCAATACATCTTATGGTGCAATTAGTACAGAATTGCAAAGCAGAGGTATTTCTAATCCAGGTATTAAAGATATTTCGGATGTTGTATCCAGTATCAGGGTATCTAAATTGCCGGATCCAACTACAATTGGCAATGCAGGATCTTTCTTTAAAAATCCAATCGTTTCAAAGGAAACGGCAGATGATTTAGTCGCAAAACACCCTGATTTAGTAAACTATCAGGTAGATGAACATTATGTTAAATTAGCGGCGGGCTGGTTGATTGAGCAGTGTGGCTGGAAGGGCAAAGTAGCAGGTAATACTGGTACCTGGAAAAACCAGGCTTTAGTATTGGTAAACCATGGTGGGGCCACTGGAAAAGAGATTTATGACTTTTCTGATGTGATTATTAATGACGTTTACAAAAAATTTGGAGTGTTTTTAGAACGGGAAGTGAACGTTATTTAATACATATTTCTTTGTTGTTTTCATTAAATGAAACATTAATGCTTTTGGCTTATGTTTTGTAATACATAAATAGAGAAAATTTTTTTGGATTAAACTCGCTTTTTTGGAGTGATTATTTCTAAATAATATACTATCTATTTATCTACTAAAACATAAACAAAATGACAAGAATTGAATTTAACACCCTTGTAATGCATCAAGCAACTTCCCTAAGAATGCATGCGCTTCATTTTACACACGATTCTGATGATGCAAACGACTTGGTTCAGGATACCATGTTAAAGGCAATCACTTATTACAATAAATTTAAAGAGGGAACCAACTTAAAAGGATGGTTATATACCATCATGAAAAATACCTTTATTAATAATTATCGCCGTTTTGTTAAGATTAACTCTTTTGTAACCATGACAGATGAGATTTCATCAGCTCAACTGGCTTTTTCTTCTACTGTAAATAAAGGAGAGCCTAAATTTGTGATGGAAGATGTTAAGAAGGCATTGGGTAAATTACAGGATGATTATTATGTTCCATTTATTATGCACTTCGAAGGATACAAATACCACGAAATTGCAGAACATCTGCAAATTCCGATTGGAACAGTAAAAACCAGAATTCACGTTGCGAGGAAAATCCTTAAGAAGGATTTAAAGGCTTACGACTATACTATAAGAGAGACGGCTGCGTAATTGGTAAATCTTTATTTTTTTATCAATTTCGCGATTGATTAATGATGGAAGATTATCCGGTTTACAATAAATTTCAGCTTGCTTTAAGAAATGGCAACGATAAACCCCAGATTTGGGTTGCTTTTAAAGGAAATATTTATGATGTAAGTGAGAGCAGGTTATGGAGAAATGGAAAGCACTACGAACATTGGGCCGGTCAGGATCTCACAGAGGAACTTAAAGACGCACCACATACCCATAAAGTATTCGAAAAATTTAAAATCGTTGGATATTTAAAATAAAGGAGGGAAATCAAATCTGATTTCCCTCCTTTATTTTTAAAGTACGGATGTTATTATTTAGATGCCATTCTCTTGGTACAAGCGGATACTTGCCGCTAAATTAAGAGCACATTCCAGATGCAAGCTAGTCCTCGTCTATTTCCAGATTATCTTCTTTAGATTGTCGGCCCAACTTAATTATTGGGTTTTCCTGATTACCCGTAACCTTTATTGGGATACCAACAATGCCTAAAGGAGGTAGCCCTAATCTGAAACCAATATTCAATCTACCATCAAGTCCAACCTGACCTTCAAATCGGGGTCTGAAACCGGCGATTTTCATCTTTGTACGTTCGATGGTCATAATATTATTCGCAATCCTGGATTTTATCTGGACTTTATTCACAGAAGCATCTTTTAGGTCATTATTTGAAGTTTTAGCCGCGATATTGTTCATCAGTTTAAATCCCTTAAACTGGATTTTATCCAGGCTTAATGTTCCTTCCCCTTTTAAGGTATTCATTACCGGATACATGTTTTCATTCAGTGTTCCGGAAAGAATGTAATCTAAAGACACAATTCCGTAAGCACTTTTTGCAGAAGAAGCCATCTCCCGGAATAAAGCAATCTCTTTGTAGGCTTTCTGTATGTCGAAGCTATCTGCTTTAATATTATAGGTGAAATTTGCTTTTTTTGGAGAAACGGGAGTGTAACTGGCATTCATATTCACCTTTGTTCCAATTAAGTCAAAACCAGTATCTTTCATCTCCACATTACCGGCTTTTGTAACTACATTTCCCTTAAAGTTCTTCAAAACCAGATCGTCATATTGTATTTGAGCAATTTTTGCATTGAAGTCTATATCTAATTCTTTAGGAACTAATATTACTCCATTTGAACCAGAACTTGAAGAACTGCTCTCAGTAGTAGAATTATCGGCATAAGCCATAAACTCATTGGCATTGATATACTGGCTGCTTAGATCAAATTTACCAGTTAATAGACTATTCGGCTTCATGATATAATTAATCACATTGCTTAAATGACCGTTGACAGTGAATTTGCTGGCTCCATAAGTGCCATTAAATGTCTTAAATAGCACTTTTTCTCTAAAAAATGCAAACCGGCCAGTGTTTATAAAGAAGTCTTTAGGGAATAAATCTGTATTGATTTTAATATTATCTATCTCCAGAGAACCAAAATTTTTGAGTTTACTAAAGTTTCCGGCAACGGCATCACTTTGTAAACCTTGCAGATTGAGGTTGGCTCTGATAAAACCATTTACATCATAACCGTCAATAGCAAAAATCTTATAAATTGCACCCAAATCTATATCACCTTTGGAAATGATTTTATAGTTGAGATTATCGAAATTCTGCAGGTTTGCCTTAAGTTCGAAAGGCTTGTTCGCAATAGAGAATGTGATAGGAAGAACATCGACTTTCAAATCTTTAAAAGAACCTTTACTGCTGGAAACCTGTGTGATTATAGAAATATTTTCCAATGGAATAGGGTAGGTAAGAGATTTTATATATCCGTTCGTAATGGAAAGTCTTGTGTTTGTAACCGGAACGATTCTTTTTGCCGGAAGATAATTTCCGTTTGCAACAGCATCTATATGGAACATCCCTTTAATGATAACGCTGTCTACAGGATAGAATTTGGAAATGTCAGCCAGGTCAAATTGGCCTTTCAATTTTCCATTAACCGGAAATTCTTTAAAATTATCTATTTTAATAAACCCCTTAATGTAGTTACTGAGAACATTGAGATTTAGATCTGTTAAATCGACGCGGATATTTTGCAAAAGACTGTCTTTGGTAGAGCTTGAAAGTTTAAATCCAATATTTTCTACAGCCTGCGGTAAACTGGTAAATTTGAAATAACCATTTTTCAATTCGGACTTTAAATTAAAAACAGGAATACTGGTAATTACAGTATCTATTTGTCTGACGCCAGATTTTACAATTCCTTTAGCGTATTTTCCGTCTGCAGTTGCATCTAAAAGGAATTTACCTTTAAAATCGTAAGTCTCTAATCCCACAGCATGATCAAGTTGTTCCAGGTCTATTTCTGATTTAATTCTGGCGGATATTGCAGATGGTTCTAACCCATTTACTTTCAGCGTACTTTGGAAATAACCTTTTCCCAAATTGAAATCCAGTTTGCCCATATTTAAAACTATTTTGGAAGGATCTGTATTTGGAAGAGAAACCGCCAGGTCCAGTGCTAGATTTTCTATTGGAGTCGCAAAATCCTGATAAGCAATTCTGCCATCTTTAATCTTTATTTGAAGGTTAGCATCGGGCATTTTGTTCTCTTCTACAATATACTGGCCCTTTAAAGATAGATTGATGTCACTTAATCCGCTGATTTTAGTTCTATCTGCCCATTCCAGATAATCCGGAGGTAAAACAGATAGTAAGTGTTCCAGTTTGCTTTGCTGACTGATAACATCGAAATCCAAATCATAGCCATTATTGATGAAGGCAAATTTTCCGGTAAATGTAAGCGGTAGCTTATTTATTTTTAATTCATTTTTCTCGAAAACAAAACTCAATGAATTGGTATTAATTTGTGTTAATAGTTCGGCATCTATGTTTTTATTCGTCAGATATGCCTCACCGTCATAATTAAATGTGAGAGAATCTATCTGAGCAGATGTAGCCAGAGCAAATACCGCATCAGATAATTTACCTTTTCCGGTATAATTTAATCCTTTGGCATCTATGAGAACAGGTAAAGATCTGTCGTTGTACACCAGGTGTGTATTCTTAATCTTTATTAATTCTATACGCAAAGAGGTTTCGGAACTTTCTTCTTCGGGAATTTCCTTCTTTGTAGAATCAGATTTAAAAATATTGTAATTAGCGATACCTGAACTGTCTGTTTGTACGTTGATAAAACCATCTTCTATATAAAATTTATTGATGGCCAACGTTTCTCCAAAGACAGATGCCAGATTTATCCCCAACGAAATTTCTTTGGCTTTTAGCAACGTTTCGTTTTTAAAAGGAGCCGACCCTTTTAAATCTACATCGTGTACATTAACCGTTAAATAGGGGAAGTGGCTAAAGAAAGAAAGGCCAATACTGCTAAATTTTACTTCGGCATCAAGGTTCTCGTTCGCCCACGCAGAAATTTTATTGTCGATGGTTTTTGAAAAAAGTAAAGGAAAAGCTGCGAGTATAGCTACAATAATAGCTATGCCTACGAAAATCCGTTTAGTTATTTTGATAAAAGTTTCTTTCACTCTGTTTTAAATAAAGATGCAAAAGAACGACTTTACCGTTAATAATTAAGAAGATACCTGCAAAATTTAAGAAATTGACTTTTGTTAGATGATTATTCGTGATGATAAGGTTCGCCTCTTAAAATAGTAAAGGCTCTATAGATCTGCTCTGTGAAAAATAACCTGACCATTTGATGTGAAAAGGTCATTTTAGATAAAGAAATCTTATCATTTGCTCTTTGATATATAGACTGATCAAAACCATATGGGCCTCCAATAACAAAAACAATGTGCTGTGTGGTGGCAATCATTTTTTTATTGAGAAAATCTGAAAATTGAACAGAAGTATAAGTACTTCCCTTTTCATCAAGAAGTATAATAAAATCTGTGTTGCTGAAATTTTTTTGCAGCAATTCAGCTTCCTTACTTTTCTGTTGCTCTTCGCTTAAGTTTTTTGTGTTTTTTAATTCTGGTAATTCTTTAAGCTCAAATTTGATATAGTGTTTAAGTCGTTTTACATATTTATCTATACCTTCCAATAAATATTTATCTTCTGTTTTTCCAACCGTAAGCAAGGTAATCTTCATAATATAAACGAGGTATTGATACAGGTTTGTAAAATTAAAAAAAGAAAATTGTAAATATTAGTAATATCTTTCGGTTCAGAGAGTCCTATAAATATGAATACAGATAGAGAAATCATAGATAGTTACATAAAGCAAGCGGAAGTATTACAGCAAGAGATAAATTTATTGAAGAGTAAAGTAGATAGATATTCTATTGCCAGATTAATTGTTTTTGCTGCTACCATTTTGATTATTTACCTGTTTTTTTCATATGGCTTTACAGCTGTTGTACTTTCTTTTTTACTGGCGGCGATTTGTTTTTTATGGCTAATTAAAAGGCAGGTTATTGCACAAAATGAGTTAAGCTTTAAAAGGGTGAAATATCAATTGTTAAATAACGAAGTACAAGCTCTAAGTAGTTTTAACAATATTTATGATAACGGAAATGATTTTGAAAGTGCTAAACACCCTTATACAGATGATTTAGATATTTTTGGAACGAATTCGCTTTATGCTTATATCAACAGAGCGGCAAGTTCTAAAGCTAAATTGTTTTTGGCCAATTTGCTTAAACATGCCACCACTAAAGAGAATATTGAACTAAGGCAAGAGGCAATAATAGAATTGGCCTCAATACCTGAAGAAACTCTGGATTATAGAACTCGTTTGTTCCCTTTGGACAATAAGGAACTAGATAAGGTTTCCGATTTTTTTAATCATAATTTAAGTGATTCGCTTCATTTTCTGGAATCTAAAAGTTTGCAGATTTATTTGAAGGCAGTTCCTTTTATTTCTTTAGGTTTATTAATTGTTTCTGTTGGTTTAGGTGGACTTTGGGGGAATTTTTTAGGTCTGTTTTTATTGGCAAACACCGGAATTTATTTTAAGTATAAAAGTAAAATAGATGCTGTTCATGAACGCATAGGAAAAGCTTCTGAGATACTGAATAACTATTCTATTAATCTGGAGTGGATAGAGAAGCATAAATGGAAATCTAAATTACTTCAGGATAAACAAGAAGAACTAAGGAACGAAATTCCAGTTTATACACAAATTTCCCTTTTAAATAAGATTATCGTCAATCTGAATTACCGATTTAATATTATTGTAGCCATTTTTCTGAATTTGCTTTTTCAATGGGATTTAAAGCAAGTTTTGAAATTATTACATTGGAATAAAAACTATAATAGAAATATCGTAAATGGGTTTAATGTAGTGTCTGAACTTGAAGTTTACATTAGCCTAAGTACATTGGATCTCAACCATCCGAAATGGGTTTATCCCGAAATTTCTAATGATTTTTGCTTGGAAACTATAGCAATTGGGCACCCATTAATTCCAAGAGTAGTGAGAGTTGATAATGATTTTTCCTTACGGAATAAACCGACTTCTGACGTAATCACAGGGTCTAACATGGCTGGAAAATCAACATTTCTAAGAACAGTGGGAGTGAATATGGTTTTGGCTTTTCTGGGAGCCAAAGTGAGTGCCGCACATTTAAAAACTTCTATCTTTAACTTATATACTTTCATGCGGATTAAGGACTCTTTGGCAGAAAGTACCTCTACCTTTAAAGCAGAAATAGATCGGTTGAAAATGATTCTGGAGGAAACCCAAAATAATGACGATGCTTTTATTCTAATTGACGAAATGTTAAGAGGAACAAACAGCAAGGACAAATATTTGGGTTCGAAAGCTTTCATTGAACGAATGATTGAGCAGAAAACACCTGGTTTTATAGCGACCCATGATTTGCAAATTGCAGATTTAGAAGATGAATATCCATCATCGGTTAGGAATTACCATTTTGATATTTCAGTACAAGAAGGCGAAATGTTCTTTGACTATAAAATTAAAGAAGGACCTTGTAAGACTTTCAATGCAGCAATACTTCTGGAAAAAATAGGGTTGACTATAAAATAAAAATGAGCCCTGAAAGGCTCATTTTTATTTTATAGTCAGTTTGAAGAAGCTACTTCCAAATTTTCTTTTTTCAGGCTTTCTTTCTCTGCCCGCCTTCTCCAATAATTGGCCAGAATGGAGCCTGAAATGTTCATCCATGGACTAAAGATAGCTGCAGCTAAACCAACAGTGCCTAGTTTGCCCATTGTTCCTGCTAAGCCCGTAGCCATTCCTCCATTTTGCAAACCAACTTCAAAAGCCAGAGTTCTTGCATCGGGTTTGCTTAATCCGAGCAATCGACTGAATAGATATCCGAAGAAATAACCTGCACTATTATGGATGACTGCCGATATAAATAATAGAAAGCCAACTTGCAATAAATTGTCTCTACCAGCCGCAGTTGTTACGGTCGTAAAATAAATAATCCCTGCCATAGATAAATAAGGCATAAAATCATCCAGTTTAACAATTCTCTTAGAAAGTTTATGATAGAGTGCACCAACAATAATAGCGCCTGCCAAGAAGTTGATTATTTCTAAACTTTCTAAAACTTCAGGAGAATTCCAGCTAATAAAACTGCTCCATAATAAAGAGGCTGCAATTAGCCATATTACAGAAATATAAGTTGCAATATTTACTTTTTTTACCTGAGTAATAGTTGCCGTTTTAAGAAAATCATGAATCAATGCAGCACTTAATGGAACAATTACAATTTTTATAATTTCCATCATCATGTTAATGAATTTCACTTCTATTAAGGTGCCCGCTAATATTTTCATTAAAAATGGGGTCATAATTGGAGCAAATATGGTAGTAATAGCAGTTACTGTTACAGAAAGTACCAGGTTTCCTTTAGCAATATAAGTCATTACATTAGATGCCAGCCCACTGGAGCAACAGCCTATCAGAATAATTCCAGCTGCAATTTCCATTTCGAAATGAAAGATCTTGGTTAATAAAAGACCCATCAAAGGCATCACTGTAAAATGGCTCATTAAACCTACAGCAATGCCTTTCCCCGTTTTGCTTATTCCGGTGAAATCTTTAATACTCATTTTCATCCCCATACCGAACATAACCATTTGGATGATCAGTAAGATGAGCCATTTATTTCGGAGATCTATTGAACCTATTTGAAGAAAGGCATCCGGGTAAGTCATTCCGCAAATCACGGCTGTAATAATCCATGCGGTGTATTGGTATCCTTTCAAAGTTTTAATAGCCCCAATGCCAATACTTAATGCTATAGCACTGCCTATAGCCGCAGATTTCCAGATTTCCGGATCATCTGTAAGAATTCCGAAAATTAGAGTCAACAATGCCAAAGATCCAATACTTAATGCAAGCTTTCTTAATTTTTCCATGATGCTAATATTTTAAATAATAGAAGCCAGGTATTGTATAGCGGTGGCTGGACTTGATAAAATAGGTGTCTTTTTGTGTTCTTCCAGCAAAGCATCCACTACCCTTGCCATGGAAGCCTGAGCCAGTAAGATCACGTCTACTTCCTGACTTAACTTAATCAACGCATCGCCTACCATTTTATCATGCAATTCTGCATTGCCATTCATTAGGGCATCAAAAGCACCTTCGCATAAGATAGATTTTAACTCGATTTCTTTGTTGGCTATTTGTGCTCTTCTGCTTACTAAATCTGAGGTCGGGTCTAAAGTAGTGGAAAGAGTGGCTATTACACCAATTTTTTTACCGATTTTAATCGCTAAATCTGCCATCGCTAAATCTACTCTAATGACGGGGACATTGCTTAATGAGGCGGCAGCTTCAACCGCTCTGCCAATGGAAGAGCAGGTAACTAAAATATAATCTGCTCCCGCAAGTTCTGCAGAAGCAATTTGGTTTACTACTCGTTTCGCTGTTGTAGGAGTTAATTTTTGATTAGCAATAACATCTTTAATTAAGCTATCGTCAACCATATTAAATGTATTTACCTCGGGTAAATACTCTTTGCAAAGATTTTGAAAAATGGGGACTAAGGTGGCAGAAGTATGTACAAGTCCTAATGTTTTCTGTTTCATGTTATCTTGGTTAGTTTAAATTCCTTGTTGTAATCTTGAGAAATAATCTGGGGCACCAACCTGGCCACCCTTAAAATTGATTTCTAAATTGTTTATAGCTTCATGTTTTGAATAGGTTTTGCACAGTGGAGCGCCGGGAGCAATCGAATGAATCATTTCTAAAGCCTCAATTTCCAGTTTTTTTGCGATATATCCAGAGGTGTCTCCGCCAGCAATGACAAGCCTTATTTTGCCAAATTGTTCGATAATCTCTCTGGAAATTTGACCTAGGGCATTCCCATAAAATTCCGATGTTTTGAATGTCGTATTTCGCCCGGCAATTAGTCTGTTTGTTTCCTGTATTCTAATATCATTTGAACCTCTCGCCGTATGGATAATTACATCATATCCTTCTTTAAGATAGGCAATAGCCTCATAGCTGTATGATCGTAATCTGTTTTCTTTACTTTCAACCACTAGCAATTCTGATGTGTTGATAGAAATCTCTTTAAATCCGTGTTTTAAAGCGTAGCTAATTTGTTTTTCGGTAACTGGCGAACAGCTTCCGGATAATATAAGTGTTTGCTTTGGGCCGATATTGTTCACACTTGCATTCTTCTGCGTGAACTTATTTTTCGACTTCCAAAAGCTGCTTAAAGCATATTCGATTCCAGATGAACCAACAGAAAACAGCTGATTACCCTTTTCTGCTTCACGATGAAGTATTTCGCCAACCTTTTGTAAGTGATGTTGATTAATGCCGTCAAATAGAATAATTGGATGATACTTAACTTCTCTATCTATCTTTTCGTCAATTTCGGTTTGTGTTAATTCTAAGTCCAGAACATCAACCAATCCGGTGCTTAAATTTGTCTGTTTAGATAAGTGCAATCTTAGATCAGACTCTTCACTTGGAGTGCTTGGGTGTTTACTCATTGATGGATGTCTGTCTAGCCTATAAATAACTCCTTCTTTGCTGGTTCCTAATCTGGCAAACAGGTTCCCAAAAGCACAATATCTACCTAGTTGAGGGGCCGCTACCAGAAGTGGTACAAAGCGTTGTTGATTAAAAATCTGTAAACCTAATTCTATAGCTTTACCTATAGAGCCTATATGGGATGCAGAGTCAAAAGTAGAGCAAACTTTATAATGAACTTGCTTAGCGCCACTGGATTTTATTGCCTTAAATACAGGTGTCAGTTCTCTTTCCATTTCAACTGGATTTAAAGAACGACTAGTGCCTGCAATACCAAAAGCCTGAAGACCATTAAATGAACGGATAGTCTTCTCATCAGGGATATTGATGAACAGTACAGTTTTCAATCCGGCATTGCTTAAAACTTCCAATGCATCGGTAGATCCTGTAAAATCATCACCGTAATACGCTAAGGCTATACCTGAATTTATACTCATTACTTTGCAAATTTTTCGACAGATTTTCCAAATTCAGGATAAATCTGCGCCATTTCGGCGATATTCAGACCTTTAACAGCTCCTTCCCATGCTTGTTGCAGTGCAATGACACCACCGGTTGGGCCATCAGGATGTGCCAGAATTCCGCCACCGGCCATATATAACAAATCTGTTGTCTGCGTTCTTCTATAAGTTTCCGGAGCTTGCCCACCCCATTGGCCAGAAGATACGACAGGTAGAATGGAATATCCTCCCAATAATGGCTTTTGGCAGGATTTAATAGATTTTACTACAGAATCATCTGTCTCCCAGAACTTGTTTTGAATTCCATTTACATGTATTTGATCGGCTCCAGCTAGACGCCATATCTTTTGATAGGCCGGAAATTCTATACCTAACAAGGGATGTCTGTTTAGCATTCCCCATCCGTTTCTATGCGCATGAATGGAAAGCTTGCCTATATCAAATATTTTCTTTGCAGCGGAAAGCCCAACGCTATTGATACTTACCATAGCAGCGGTTCCGTCTGAATGAACAATCTTTTCGTAGTGACGGTGCATATTGTCAATTTCATCACTGATATTGAATGCGTACATCACTTTTTTTCCGGTTTTATCTGCATGTCTATTGATAACATCCATTATCGCATCTACACGGTCATCAAACTTAGAATTTGATGAAGAAACCAGTAGCTCATCATCTTTAATGAAGTCTATTCCTGCATCTGCTAAAGTTTTGACTAAGCTGGCTGTTTGTTCCGGCGACAAACCCACACTTGGTTTAATAATAGTACCAATTAAAGGCCTTCCATAAACACCTGTCAGTTTTCTTGTGCCTTCTACACCAAATGATGGGCCTTTGAAATGATTTTTAAAAGAATCCGGTACTTCCAGATCCATCAATTTCAGTCCGGTAAATTGTGTGATTTCATACAGATTTCCTTGTAGGGTAGATACCATGGCAGGAAGGTTATATCCGAAATTTTCTATAGACCAGGAAACTTCTACGTTTGCCCGGGTATATTTGCCTTTTCCAGCCAAACCAGGAATAGCTGGTTCATCCACAGTATCTAAGATTTCTATACGTTCAACTTTGGCGGCGAATCGTTCTTTCAGTTCATCAGTTTCTCCCGGAACAGAGACAAATGTTCCGGAAGATTGTTCTCCTGCTAAAACAGCAGCAGCTTTTTCAACGGGCACAGGTGTTTCTATGTAGTATGTTGCATATATTCTTTCCATGAATATTGATAAGATTTTTTGGTTTATATATGTGTAGATTTCTCATCTGCTAAATGAAAATTACACAAGAAAAATTTTACAAAAAAGCCTTTGGCAACATCATACAAGTATTGGGAAATATGCTATAATGGCCTAAGGGTTAATGAAAATACTGGTGTATGGAGGGAAGTAGATGTTTTTTATTTGGTTATATAAAGCAGAGGTTTTTTAAAGAATACTATTTTCTATGAATATAGAGAAAATAAAAAAGCAGGCTAATTTAGCCTGCTTTCCGAGTAATATTTAATTTGAAAGATTAAGCTTTAGCAGCAGCATTTCTACGAATAATGTTTAATGCACCACCAGCTTTGAACCATTCAATTTGCTGTTCATTATAGCTATGGTTAGCTAATATTTCCTCTTTAGAGCCATCTTTGTGATTTAATACCACAGTTAGAGGTGTATTAGGAGCAAAGCTTGTTAAGCCAATGATATCAACAGTGTCATCTTCTAAGATTTTATCGTAATCTTCTTTGTTGGCAAAAGTTAAACCTAACATACCTTGTTTTTTCAGGTTAGTCTCGTGGATACGAGCGAAAGATTTAACTAAAACAGCTCTAACACCTAAGTGACGAGGCTCCATAGCCGCATGCTCTCTGGAAGAACCTTCGCCATAGTTTTCATCACCAACTACAATAGAACCTATACCCGCTGCTTTGTAAGCTCTTTGTGTAGCAGGGACAGGACCATATTCACCTGTTAATTGGTTTTTAACGTTATCTGTTTTCTCATTAAAGAAGTTAACAGCACCAATCAACATATTATTGGAAATGTTATCTAAGTGACCACGGAATTTCAACCATGGACCAGCCATAGAAATATGGTCAGTAGTACATTTTCCTTTAGCTTTGATTAATAATTTCAAACCTTTAAGATCTGTACCTTCCCATGCAGCAAAAGGATCTAATAATTGTAAGCGATGAGAAGTTGGAGATACAATAACTTCTACTCCGCTTCCGTCTTCTGCGGGCGCCTGATAACCTGCGTCTTCAACCGCAAATCCTTTAGTAGGTAATTCATCACCAACAGGAGCATCTAATTTAACTTGTTCGCCATTTGCGTTGGTTAAAGTATCTGTAAGCGGGTTAAAATCTAAACGGCCAGAAATTGCAATAGCAGCAACCATTTCCGGAGATGCTACGAAAGCAAATGTGTTAGGATTACCGTCAGCTCTTTTCGCGAAGTTTCTGTTGAAAGAGTGTACGATGGTGTTTTTTTCTTGTTTTTCTGCACCAACACGATCCCACATACCAATACAAGGACCACAGGCATTAGTGAAGATAGTCGCATTTAAATCCTCGAAAGTTTTTAATAAACCATCTCTGTCTGCAGTATAACGAACTTGCTCAGAACCAGGGTTAATACCGAATTCAGCTTTTGTAGCTAAACCTTTGTCTATTGCTTGTTTAGCAATAGAAGCAGCTCTGGATAAATCTTCGTAGGAAGAGTTTGTACAAGAACCAATTAATCCCCACTCAACTAATAAAGGCCATCCATTTTTTTCTGCCTCTTGTTTCATTTGAGAAACCGGAGTAGCCAAATCTGGTGTGAATGGGCCATTTAAATGCGGTTCTAAAGTAGATAAATCAATTTCTATAACCTGATCAAAGTATTGCTCTGGGTTTGCATAAACCTCTGGGTCTGCAGTTAAGTGTTCTTTAATTGTATTTGCAGCATCAGCAACGTCATTTCTATCAGTAGATCTTAAATAACGCTCCATAGATTCATCGTAACCGAAAGTAGAAGTAGTAGCACCAATTTCTGCCCCCATGTTACAAATTGTACCCTTACCAGTACAAGACATGGAAGTGGCACCTTCACCAAAGTATTCAACAATACATCCTGTACCACCTTTAACGGTTAAGATACCGGCAACTTTTAGAATCACATCTTTAGGAGCTGTCCAACCGTTTAATTTACCAGTTAATTTAACACCTATTAATTTAGGGAATTTAAGCTCCCAGGGCAAGCCAGCCATTACGTCACAAGCGTCAGCACCACCAACACCAATTGCCAACATACCCAAACCACCGGCATTAACTGTATGAGAGTCGGTACCAATCATCATACCGCCCGGGAACGCGTAGTTTTCTAAAACAACCTGGTGAATAATACCTGCACCTGGTTTCCAAAAACCGATACCATATTTATTAGATACAGAGCCTAAGAAATCAAAAACCTCTTTACTTTCTGTTGTAGCTCTTTGTAAGTCAGCCTCAGCACCTACTTTAGCTTGAATTAAGTGATCGCAGTGAACTGTAGAAGGGACAGCAACTTTAGCTCTTCCGGCTTGCATAAACTGTAATAAAGCCATTTGAGCGGTAGCATCTTGCATCGCAACACGATCTGGTGCGAAATCTACATAAGATGTACCACGAGTATAAGTTTCAGTTGCTTCACCTTGCCACAAGTGAGCATATAATATTTTTTCTGAAAGTGTAAGAGGTTTGTTTACCAATTTTCTTGCAGCCTCAATACGGCTTGGGAAGTTTGAGTAAACCCTCTTAATCATGTCTATATCAAATGCCATGTTGTTGAGTATTATTAATTTATGTGTGTTATCTATTATTCCGCGAATTTAATAAAAAATGAAACCCAAATTTCTATAATAATGTAAACAAAAATTATTTAGAAGCATTCTATTTAACTTTTGTAGTTGAGATTTGAGATAGATTGGAAACAAGAGCTAAAGTGCCGAGAATAGGAAATATTAAAGAGTACGATTAAAGATAAAGGATAATGTTAAATGCTTAATTTTTAATATTGAATGAATAATAGTTCATGCCTATAGCACATTAATAAGACCATCCAGGTTTTGATACTAACTACTTGATACTGGCTACTAAAAGCGCTGACCACAAGCAAAAGGCTAAAGGCCTAAAGTAAATCACACTGTCAAACCAAAATGCTTCCCGATTAGGATAAGTACTAATAACTAACAACGAAAGACGAACAACTAAACCTGGGGTAACAATTTTATCCTTCTGTTGATATCAACATAGAAACACAAATTAGAAAGGAGAATTATATGAAAAAGATATGGTTGATATTGGTTGTTCAGTTGATAACAAATATCGTATTCGGACAAAATACACCGTTAAAGGAAAAAGAGAGAGGCCAATGGCAAGGTATGGTTTTCGGTGGAGTAGCCATGCCAGTGGGAAGTTATAAGAATAATCTTAGTATGGCAAAGAATGGGCCTCTGATTGGTCTGGCTATAGACAAATATTTCAAAGGAAATAAATTTGGTATTGGTTTAGATTTAAGAGCTTTCCAAAATAATATAGGATATAACCCTGATACATTACATTTCGCAAACGGTTTTATAGCACCCACTTTCGTTAATGAGAAAAGATATCGTCATTTTGCGGCTACCCTGGGACCAACTTATAAAGCATCTGTTTCAAAATTAGATATAGAAGCTTTTATAAGAGGAGGTATTCTTTTTCAGGAATTCCCTGAATATTATTCTGATCTGACAGTTAATAACCTGACTTATTTTAGATTGGAGAATACCAATAATCCTAAAAATAACGCAAAAGCCTGGGTAGGATTAGGAGGAGTAAGATTTTCTTACAAATTGAGTTCTGCTATCGCAGTATTTTTGCAGGGAGATTATCTTAATACTTTTGGTTCCAGTTTCAGAAAGGATTCCGGTGAATTCCATTATCGCAAATATGAACCGTTGAAGCCTATAGATCCAACAGATGTTATGATAATAAATCAGGGACGACCAGTCGATATTTATAACTATTTCCAGGAAGTTCCAAAAGATTATAAAAACCATACGCAGACATTAAACATAACCGCAGGCATTAAGTTCATTTTAGGGCGTTCAAAGGAGCCTGTTAAACAGCCAGAACCTGTAAAAACAGTTGTCCCGGTACCGCAATCTAAAGATGTAGTTGTTGTGGTAAAAGACAAGCAGACAGGTATAGCTTTGAGTGGAGTTACAGTTAATATCAAAAATGGTTCGGATACTTATACTTCGGTAACCAATGCGAACGGTGAGGCAGAGAGACTTAAAGATGTTAAAAGAGGAACTTATGAAATATCGGGAGTCAAAAATGCGATTGCCGCAGAAGATGCCAGAATTACAGATGCCGATTTTAACCAGACAGGAAATACCATTTATAAAGAAATCCTTCATGATGATCCTAGATTTACTTTAATTGGAGAAACAATACATATTAAAGATGGCTCTAAGCTATCTGGTATTAATACTGTCTTGACAAAAACAGAAGTGAATACCAATATGAACCAAACGTCAGATGCGGAAGGAAAGTTCATTTACCAGTTAGAGCAACAGTCTGATTATACGATTGTAGCCAATCAATCCGGACGGTTTTCACAAACCGAATCAGTAACTACAAAAGGCTTAAATCGGAGTCAAACACTATATGTTACCTTGAAATTGGGAATAGATGATATTGAATCAGGAAAAACATTCGTTTTGAAGAATATAAACTATGATTTTGATAAATCAGATATAAGACCAGACGCAGCTAGAATTTTAGATAATCTGGTGAATATTTTAAAACAGAATCCATCATTAAGAATAGAGCTTTCTTCGCATACAGATAGTAGAGGAAGTGATGTCTATAACCTTAGACTATCTCAGAGAAGAGCAGAATCTGCTGTTAAATATCTGGTAAATAAAGGCATTGATAAGTCTAGATTAGTAGCCAAAGGCTTTGGTGAGAACAGATTATTGAATAAATGTGCCAATGGGGTAGATTGTACAGATGCAGAACATGAAGCAAACAGGAGGACAGAAGTGAAGGTGTTAAAGTATAATGCAGAATAGATTGATATAAGCAAAAAAAGAAAAACTCTAAAGCGTGTTTAGTAAACACCCCGGCATAAAATTACGGGGTGTTTTTTTGTTATATGATGTAAAAAATGAAGAAATTCTGTAATACTGTGCAAAGTTGCACAGTATTACACAAAGTTTGTGCTTGAGGCAAAAAGGAGAAGTTCTTACATTTATAAGAAAATGTAAACCTGTAAAAATAAGCGCCTTATGAAAAATATATTACTTTTTTTTCTTCTTTTTTTAATAAATGTCGTCGGGTCGGCGCAAAGTATAGAACTGTCCCGTAATGGTAAATGGCAGTTAGCTACTTTTGGCGGCGGTAGTTTCCCTCTTGGTAGCTATAAAGGCGATGTAGGGAAGGCAAAAAATGGTGCAATGCTGGGAATAACTGTTGATCGATACTTTAAAGAAAATAAATTTGCTTTAGGGCTCGATTTCCGGACTTTTCAACATGAAATATGCACCTGCGGGGATATCTATTTTACCAACGGGTCTCTCGTCGCCAAATATGATAATGCTACCAGATTCAGAGGACTAAATGTGATGGTTGGCCCAACATATAAATTCTCTGTTTATCAATTTGGTATAGAAGCTTTCATTAAAGGAGGAGCTATGTTTCAGGAATTTCCGCAATATAGCCATGTACTTACGGTGAATAATCAGGCTCAGTTCTTGCCGGAACAGACCAATAATCCAACAAGTAGTCCAAAATCTTTGGTGGGGGTCGGCGGAGTAAGAATTTCTTATCAGGTAAGTCCTGTTATTGGTTTGTTTTTGCAAACCGATTATATGAATACATTTGGGTCAACGTTCCGTAATGAAAATGGTGAATTCCACTATCAAAAATATAATCAAATACAAGATATCGACAGGAAAACTTCATTTAATGAAAGCGGGGGTGTTATTCTGAATCTGAACGAATACTTCGAATCCAATCCTGTAGATCTTCAAACACATATAAAAGCTTTTAATATTTTAGGAGGTGTCAGATTTATATGGGGCAAAGGTAAGAAGCCGAAAATACCAGAACTGCCCATGGTTATTAGCCCAACCGAAAACGTTAAAGATATTTTAATTGTAGCTAAAGATAAGCAAACAGGAATGTTATTGGAAAACGTTGTTGTGACGGTGAAATCGGGGTCAAAAATCTTAACTTTTATGACTGACGCTAACGGAGAAATTCCTAAGATTAAAAATGCGAAGCGTGATAATTATTTCATTTCCGGAACTAAAAATGGTATTTCGACTACAACAGCAACTATTGCAGGGGCTGATTTTGATGAAGATAGTGAAGTGATTTATAGAGAAATTATACATAATGATCCACGTTTTACTCTAATTGGAGAAACGGTAAGTTTAAAAGATGACTCTAAATTACCCAATATCAATACAATTTTAACCAATATCACCAGCTCTTCTAAGACGTCTCAGATTTCTGACGCTGATGCCAAATTCGCTTATCAACTGGCTCAGGAGTCGGACTACTCTGTTGTAGCACATCAATCGGGAAAATTTTCCCAAACCGAAAAAGTAAGTACCAAGGGATTGGATAGAAACGAAACATTTTATGTTAGGCTAAAGCTCCCTGTTGAAGATATTGAAACCGGAAAGACCTTTGTTTTAAAAGATATACATTATGATTTTGATAAATCTAATATCAGGCCGGATGCTGCCCGGATTTTGGATAATGTGGTTAATATTATGAATCAAAATCCGTCTTTAAAAATAGAATTATCTTCTCATACCGATTGCAGAGGGAGTCATGCTTATAACATGATATTATCTAATGCCAGGGCAAAATCTGCAGTTGCATATATCGTAGGTAAAGGGATTGATAAAAATAGATTGGTAGCAAAGGGATATGGAGAAACTAAATTGTTAAATGGTTGTTATGATGGTATACGCTGTTCTGAAGTGAAACATCAGCAAAATAGAAGAACTGAATTGAAAGTTTTAAGTATTGTAGATAAATAGATGGGGAGTTGAGGGAAGAAAAAGCCTTACGTTGAGAAATGTAAGGCTTTTTATTATAGTGCTTTAAAGGTATAACCCGCTTTTTGCCAATGTGCTAACGCTCGCGGTAATGTATATTCCATTCTGTCTTTAGCCTTTAGGCTATCGTGGAAAACAACAATACTACCCGGTTTCGTGTGTTTTAATACATTCTGAAGACATTTTTTGGGAGATAAATTGATGTCAAAATCTCCGCTGAGAACATCCCACATAATAATTTTTAACCCTTCAATGTTTGATCTCAGTTGTTTGATCTGGTCTTTTTTTATTCGTCCATACGGCGGCCTGAATAAATTGCTTTGTGTCAATTTTTGACATTTTAATGCATTGGATATGTAATTTTCTGTTGCGGTCTCCCAACCTTTTAAATGGTTATAAGTGTGATTACCAACCCCATGTCCCTCTGCAATAATTTGTTTAAATATATCAGGGTGTTTATCTATGTTATCTCCAATACAGAAAAAAGTAGCTTTGGCAGAGAACTTTTTTAATGTTTCCAAAACAAAAGGTGTAACAATAGGTATAGGACCGTCGTCAAACGTAATGTAAATTGTTTTATCGCCTTTAGGTATGTTCCATATCAAATTATTGGCATAAAATTTTTTCAGTAACCATGGAGATTTAACAAGATACATAAATGAAAATGTTTATGTTTAAATATATCAAACGAAAGCAAAGATGAGAATAATTGTCTTTAGATTTTTGAAGAGTAAAAGTTTCGCTGTTTTTTTTAGTGTGCTATGTACTTTTCAATTATTTAGTATGGTAGTACAGGCACAGGCTGTTAGGAAAATTGGTCTCAGGGAAGCTATAGATTTAGCTTTATCTAACAATCTGCAGGTTAAACAAACTGTTTTGCAATCTGATATTTCTGCGGAAAATCTAAAACAATCTAAATTCGAGCTGGTGCCATCATTAAATGCTTCCAGCTCGGCAAGCAGACAGTTTGGTCTGTTTTTCGATCAAACTTCAGGGACCGTAGTACAAGAAGCAGATCAATTAGATGGAAATTTAGGTACAAGCGTTCCTGTCTTTCAGGGCTTCTCTTTAAGAAACAGAGTTTTACAGAACAAAGCATTATTGAAATCAGATATCAGTAATGTCGAAAAAATAAAAAATGATTTACTGCTATCGGTAATAACAACCTATCTGCAGGCTTTAGCTAATAGAGATTTAGTTGTAGCAAGTAATCAACAATTAACTTTGTCTAAAGAACAGTTAAGTATTGCCCAAAGAAATTTTGATGTTGGAAATAAAACCTTAGCCGATTTATCTCAGGCCAGAGCCCAGGTAGCGAATAATGAATTGAGTTTAACAAATGCACAAAATGCTTATGATCTTTCTGTATTAGAATTAAAGCAGCTGATGGAATTGAGTCTGCAGGAAGAGATAGAATTGGAAATACCGGTTATTCCTTCGCTGGCAAAACTGGAATCCGGGTATACAGCAAGTGCAGTTTATAATCAGGCAGTAGAAAATTACCCGGATGTGAGGGTAGCAAAATATAATACAGAAGCTGCCGCTTATGCGTTAAAAGCTGCCAAGGGCGATTTATATCCGAGTCTTTCTTTTAGGGGCGGAATCGGGACAAGGTATTCCAGCATTCTTTCGAACTCTTTCTCCAAACAGCTGGACGAGAATATTAATAAATATGTTGGATTGCAGCTAAACATACCCATATTCAATAACTATAGGATTCGTTCAGCCGCTAACATAGCCAAAATCAGGTACGAAAGTGCAAAAGTAGCAGAGCAGGTTGCTAAAAATAGTCTCAATAAAGTAATTAACCAGGCCATTTTAGATTTGAGAGCCGCTGATAAGCGCTTTTATGCTACCCAATCAGCTTTGGAATCTTCGAAAGAAGCTTTTGAAGTTACCAAGAAAAGATATGATGTGGGTTTGGTAAGTGCAATAGAATTAAATACTTCTCAGGTGAATTTCAATAAGTCTGAGTTCGATTTCATACAGGCAAAATATGATTTGCTTTTCAGGAGTAAAGTGGTAGATTTTTATTTAGGAAATCCTATAAATCTTTAAAATAATCGATTTATGAATAAAAAATTAAAGAAAATAATAGTTGTTGCAGTTGTACTGGTTGTTCTTGGAGTTGTTGCTGCGAAGATGGGCTGGATAGGAAAAAGTAAAGCCATAAAAGTTGCAGTATCTAAAGTAGAAACCAAAGATGTTATCGAAACGGTTTCTGCCAGTGGCAAAATCCAGCCAGAGGTTCAGGTAAAACTAAGTCCTGAGGTGTCTGGTGAAATAGTAGAGCTGAATGTAAGAGAAGGTGATATTGTTAAGAAAGGACAATTACTATGTAAAATAAAGCCAGATATTTTGGTGTCGGGATATGAAAGAAGTGTAGCATCCTATAATGCTCAGAAGGCTGCGGTAGGAAGTGCTCAACAACAAATTGTTCAGGCAGAAGCCAACTTTAAGAATGTCGAGGCCAGATATAAAAGGAACCAAACTCTATATAAAGAAAAAGTGATTTCTGCTTCTGAGTTTGATGCTGCCCAGGCAGAATATCTGACAGCAAAAGCAAATTTAGAATCTGCGAAACAGGGACTGGTTGGGGCAAAATTCAATTTGGAACAAACCGGAGCGGCGGTTAAAGAAGCCGGAGATAATTTAGCCAGAACAAATATTTATGCTCCGGTAGACGGTGTTGTATCGAAACTGTCTGTAGAAAAAGGAGAGAGAGTAGTAGGTACTGCACAAATGAGCGGTACAGAAATCATGACTATTGCCGATTTAAGTAGTATGGAAGTAAATGTAGAAGTGAACGAAAATGATATTAACAGATTGAGTTTGGGAGATACTTCTATTATTGAAGTAGATGCCTTTATGGGGAAAAAATTCAAAGGTATTGTTACAGAAATTGCCAGTTCTGCAAGTATTGTAGGCGAAAGTGTAGATCAGGTGACTAATTTTGCAGTTAAAGTGAAAATTTTACCTGAATCATATGCAGATGTGATGCAGAAAAACAAACTTCCTTCTCCTTTTAGACCAGGCCTGTCAGCAACAGTTGATATACAAACTAATAAAAATAAAGGAATGGTTGTGCCTATTCAGGCGGTTACGGTGAGAGAAAATGAAAATCAGGAGAAGCCCGAAAATGATAAAGAAGAATCTAAACCAAAAACCAAAGCGAAAGAGTATGTTTTTGTGCTGGAAGGGAATAAAGCTAAGCAGGTAGAAGTAAAAACAGGAATTCAGGACAATCAGTTTATCATAGTAGAAGGCTTGAAAAAAGACCAACAGGTAATCAGTGCGCCTTATAGTGCCATTTCTAAGGATCTAAAAAATGGAAGCGAGGTCGAAGTTGTGGATAAAAACAAATTGTTCGCCGAAGTTAAGAAATAGCAAATATTGCTAAGCCCAAAGAAGACAAACATATAAAGATTTTTAATAAGACAAGCAGCAGTACAGCTTTTAAGCTGTCGCCTGATCAATTTTTATTGTTTACTTTTTACTTTTTGTCTTACTTTGCATAACATGTACAACAATAAAAATAAGATAGGCGTAGTAGGAGGAGGCAGCTGGGCAACATCTATTGTAAAGATGCTAGGTGATAATGAAGCTGAAAAGCAGATTTTTTGGTGGATGAGAAATGAAGCGGCTATCACACATATCAGAGAATTTAAACATAACCCATATTATATTTCTGCTGTTGAATTAAAAATTCAACCCGAGAATGTAGATTCTGACATTCAGAAAATTGTATCACAATCAGATATTATTATTTTAAATACACCTGCCGCATTTTTGAAGCAGTCTTTAGCAGGGCTCCTTCCGGAGCATTTTAAAGGAAAAAAGATAGTTTCGGCGATTAAGGGAATTGTTCCGGAAGAGAATATGATAGTGGGTGATTTTATGCATGAAATTTATAAGGTACCTTATACTGATTTAGTTGTTATCAGTGGCCCCTGTCATGCCGAGGAAGTTGCACTCGAGAAACTTTCTTATCTTACTATAGCTTCACAAAATAACGAGTTAGCCTCGCATTTTGCTTCCCTATTGCGTACCAGATATATTAAAACTATTCTTTCTGACGATATATTCGGAACCGAATACGCTGCTGTATTAAAAAATATTTATGCTGTTGCCAGTGGTATTGCACATGGAGTTGGTTATGGAGATAACTACCAGGCAGTTTTTATTTCAAATGCTTTAAGAGAAATGAAGCGTTTTGTCGATGTCATTCATCCCATTCACAGAGACGTAAAAGAATCTGCTTACCTGGGCGATTTATTAGTGACTTGTTATTCACAATTTAGCAGAAACAGGACGTTTGGGAATATGATAGGTAAGGGATATACCGTTAAATCTGCCCAATTGGAGATGAATATGATAGCCGAAGGATATTATGCAACAAATTGTATTTTTCAGATTAATAAAAAATACAACGTAGATATGCCAATCCTAAACGCAGTATACCGTATTTTGTATCAGCAACAAGTGCCTGTTGTCGAAATGAGGCAATTGAGTAACGAGTTAATTTAAGAATTTATTAGTCATAGATTATAACCAATTGTCGTTTCAAGGGCTATTTCCTATATTGTTAACCATTTTATAATTGCAAACAAACATAAACCCAAATTAAAAGTATGAAGTATATTCTTTTATTCTTTGCGATGCTTGCATCAACAGCATCGTTTGCTCAAATAAATCTTCCTTCCTTTTTTTCCGACAATATGGTGTTGCAGAGAAATGCAGAAGTCAATTTCTGGGGTTGGGGAAACAGAGGTGGCCAGGTTCTTATTATTCCCTCCTGGTCAAAAGATTCTATCAAAGTAAAGGCAACTGGTTATGCTCGTTTTGATGCGAAGTTAAAAACGCCTAAAGCCGGTGGGCCTTATGAAATTACCGTAATTAGCGGTAAAAACAGAAGAACCATCAAAAATATTCTTATTGGAGAAGTTTGGCTATGTTCAGGCCAGTCAAACATGCAATGGAGTTCATATAATAAGCTCCAGGAAATGATAGATGAATTACCCAATGCCAATAATCCAAAAATAAGATTGTTGCAGGTAAGCAATATCGCATCTGCTTCGCCGCAAGATAATATTTACGATTCATGGAAAGAATGTACATCCGAAACAGCAAATGGATTTAGTGCGATAGGTTACTTTATAGCAAAGCAATTAAGCCGGGAACTCAATGTACCGGTTGGTATAATTAACTCCAGCTGGGGAGGTACGCCGGCAGAATTCTGGACTCCTGCAAAATATATAGAAAAAGACCAGGAACTGTTGAATAATGCTAAGGTACATAAACCTTCTACAGGAAAGCCACATGAATACGCTACTTTATGGAATGCGATGATACATCCATTGGCAGGTTATAATATTGCAGGAGCTTTCTGGTATCAGGGAGAAACAAACGTTGGAACCTATAGTGGTTACAATAAACTTTTTTCTACCATGATAAAAAGCTGGAGAGAATCATGGAAATCTGATTTCCCGTTCTATTATGTACAAATTGCACCATATGATTATAAATCTCCGGCAAACGAACAAAAAGGAGCTTTGCTAAGAGAACAGCAGGCAAAAACTTTGAATGTGTCAAAAACAGCGATGGCTGTAATTACCGATTTGGTTCCGGATGTTAAAAATATCCACCCAACCAGAAAAAAGGAGGTGGCCCAAAGACTTGCCAATATTGCTTTAACAGAAGTTTACGGTAAAAATGCTACAGATTATAAATCTCCTGTTTATAAAAATCATAAAATAGAGGGCAACAAAATAATCATAGACTTCGATTATCTGGAGGGTAAACTGCAGGTAAAAGGTAAAGAGATAACAGATCTTTTTATTGCTGATGATTCCAAAAACTTTGTGCCAGCAAGCTATAAAATAGATAAAAATAAATTAATAGTATTTAGTAAAGATGTGAAAAAGCCAGTAGCCGTTAGATTCGGATTTACTGATATTTCCATGCCTAATCTGTTTAATGATAAAGGTTTGCCGGTTTCCCCGTTTAGAACGGATAGTTGGTAATTATTATTCGTGAGTTATTTGTATTCAGCAATCCCACAGAAGGGATTGCTGAATAATATCCTGAATTAAAAGATAAACTTCAACACCGGTTATATTACCACTTGTTAAGATTTATCTTCACTTTCAATGAGTTTTATTAGTGTTTCTTTGCTAGGTAACACAGTTAGATACTTACTCGCAAAGATTTGTGTGTTATTTTCAGGAAGGGTAAATTCAACAACAGCCTCACTTTTATTTTGACAAAGTATAATGCCGATTGTTTTATTCTCATCATCAAGTTTTACTTTTCTGTCGTAATAGTTCACATACATCTGCATTTGTCCAATGTCCTGATGCTTTAGTTCGCCAACTTTTAAATTAATCAGTACAAAACATCTTAAAATTCTATTGTAAAAGACCAGGTCAATTCTAAAGTGCTTATCATCAAAACTTATTCTGTTTTGTCTGGCGACAAATGTAAAACCTGTTCCAAGTTCTAAAAGAAAATGTTCAAGTTTGTCAATCAATTTTTGTTCTAACTCACTTTCAGAATAAATATTCTGTTCAGGAAGTCCAATAAATTCTAAAATATAAGGATCTTTGATCGCATCTTGTGGTCTCTGGATTACCTGGCCTTGCTCGGCAAGTTTAAGAATTTCATTTTTATCTTTACTCAAAGCAAGTCGGGTGAATAGAGCAGAGTCATATTGACGATTTAGTTCTCTTAAGCTCCAACTGTTTTTAAATGCTTCAATTTCATAGAACTTCCTTTCCAATTCGTCATCAATTCGCATCAATTTTAGATAATGCGACCAGCTTAATTTAAACTCATCGGATAGCACTTGTGTTTTGGGTGATTTCGTCAACACTGTTGACGAAATTCTATGAGCATAAATTTTGTAGAAATATCGCATTCTGTCAAGATTTTCAACCGAAAATCCTTTTCCAAATTCAGCAGTAAGGTTTTTTGAAAGGTTTTTCAATAACTGCTTTCCGTAATCAGCTCTTTCTTTTCCATTTTGTTCTTCCTCAACAATCATTCGCCCGATTTCGAAATAAGTCAGAACCATAGTGTGGTTTATTGCCTGAAAGACGCTTTGCCGGGCTTCATTCAGTAAGCTTGAAATCTTCTTTGATAAATCGTTGAGAGAAATATTTGTCATTTATTTCGTTAAAAACTTAGAATACGAATATACTTTTTTTAGAGCTTATCCGCATTGTAAATCAAACAATATAGGAAACTTATCTATGTATACGATTAATATAGCCTAGTTGCTAATAAGCTCCCATGTTAACATTTCACATAGGATAGATAAGATTCCGGAGTTTTGTATTTGCAGAAAAATAGTAACTTAGACCTAAGGTAAATCTGCGCACACTTAAATTAACTCTCTATGCCAATAGACTTATTAAGCGATGAAGAATTGCTTTCTCAGCTACAACAGGGAAAAAGAGATGCCTTTAATCAGATTTACGAGCGGTATTATTCCTTACTTTATGCTCATACTTATAGAAAGCTGCAGAGTAAAGAAGAAGTACGGGACATTCTTCAAAACCTATTTATTCATATTTGGAACAATAGGGAAAATATAATTATACACTCAAGTCTATCTTCATATCTATATACTTCCGTAAGAAACAGGATTTTAAATTTCATTAGAGACACAAAAGTCAGAGAGCAATACATGGCTTCTATTCAGGAATTTTCTGAAAAAGGAGAAAATCTAATAGAAAGTCAATTGCAGGAAAAAGAATTAATCAGAATAGTTGAGCAGGAAGTAGCACTGCTACCACCACAAATGAGATTGATTTTTGAGATGAGCAGAAACCTGGAAATGTCACATCAGGAAATTGCTGATGAATTGAATATCAGTCCGCTAACCGTTAGAACCCAGGTTAGAAATGCATTACGGATTCTTAGGGTAAAACTCGGAACACATATTTTTACAATTTTTTTTTAATTTCCAATACCCCCTTCCTCTTTTTGCCGTGTCATAGAATTATAAACGCCCCAATAGGCTTAAATAAGTTCGATGAAACAGAAAGAAGATTTACTTCACAAGTATTTTTCTGGCGATGCCAATGCCGAAGAAAAGGCATTGGTAGAATCGTGGTATTTGGATCTGAACAAAGATAAAAAGGAATTAAGCCAACAAGAACTTGAAGAAGAGTTTTACCTTGGTTTTAAAAATATAAATAAAGCAATAGACAGACACAAGCGTTTGTTCTATATCAGGATATCCGCTGCTGCAGCAATAGTGTTTTTGGTTTTAGGCAGTTTGTTTTTGCTAAACAATCGTTACGGTCAACAGCCTTCTGTTCCTAAACAAAACCAATTGGCCAATCAGGAAAACCTTAAGAACAAAGTAGTGTTAACACTTTCTGACGGGCGAAAAATCAATGTTGGTAACATACAATCAGGGAGCGCTATCGAAGAAGAAGGGGCTGTTTTGTCAAAGTCGTCGGGTACCGAACTATCATATTCATCATCGGATGCGAAAAATATAAATGCCTTTAACTCAATACAAACTCCTGTGGGCTTAAGTTTCCGGATCAATTTACCTGATGGAAGTAAAGTTTGGATCAACTCTATGTCGAAGTTAAAATATCCTGTCCGTTTTCATGATGACGAACGTACAGTCGAGCTGGATGGTGAGGCCTATTTTGAAATTGCAAAGGATAATAAGGCTGATGGAAGCCGCAAACCTTTTAAAGTTATTTCCGGAAACCAAACAATAGAGGTCTTAGGGACACACTTTAATGTACGCTCTTACGAAGATGAGAATTTAGTTAAAACTACTTTATTGGAAGGAGCCGTGAAGGTACATTTTCAGGCTTTGGCTAAAGTACTAAAACCTGGAGAGCAGGCTGCTTATTCTAAACCAGATAATTCCGTTGCGATTTCAGAAGTTAATCCTGAAGATGTCATAGCCTGGAAAGAAGGTTATTTCAGTTTTAAAGATATAGATGTTGTAGCCTTTATGAACGACCTTAAAAGGTGGTATGACATAGATGTAGAGTATAAAGGCGAACTTAAGTCAAAACGCATCAGCGGAACTTTTTCACGATCGAAGAACTTGTCGGAATTATTACTATCTGTGGAAGATTTGGGAGATTATAAATTTAAAATAGTCCCGGGGGATGCCTCCGGAAATGGAAGGAGGGTTGTGGTAATGTCGAATTAGAATACAAACGGGATTGCCTGGAGGAAACCTGAGGCACTGCGAATGCCTCAAGTTCTGAGCTGTAAAAGCCCAATTAGGTCAATCTTACAATTGCATGCTATTACAATTATTAAAAAATAAGCCTAATCAATCAAATGTATAAAAAAAATATCGTAAAGCTATCCATTCCGGATAGTGGCATGTCTTATAGAATTTTGCTGAGGATGAAACTGATATTCCTTTTCCTTTCGGCAATGATACTACAAACCAATGCAGCAATATATGCTCAAAAAGTAGATATCAATGTCAAAAACGCAAATCTGAAAGATGTATTTAACATCATCAGAAAACAAACCGGGTACGACTTTGTGTACAAACTGGAAGACTTGAACCAGGCAAAACGGGTGAATATATACGCCAAAGCTGAACCCATTCAGCAGGTTTTGGAAAAATGTTTCCTAAATCAACCGCTTATCTATAAAATAAATGCAACTACAATTTCCGTGAAGAAAAAGATAGTGGATAATCAACCTCCAAAAAATATAGGCATAGTGGGTAAAGTAACGGATGAAAAAGGAGAGCCTTTGGCGGGGGTAAGTGTGAGGGTAAACGGGACGTCTGTTGGAACTATTTCAGATTATAATGGTAATTATAAAATAAATGTTCCGAATGTTGATGCCGTTCTTCAGTTTTCTTATATCGGCTTTGCTGTGCAGGAGAAACAAGTATCAGGAAATACAGTAATTAATATTTCACTTAAACCCGAGGCTTCTAACTTGAGTCAGGTAGTAGTTATTGGCTATGGAGAGGTAAAACGTGGTGATGTAACTGGTTCAGTATCAGAAGTGAAAGTTGAGGATTTGCAGAAAGCCCCGGTACTTTCGGTAGATCAGGCGCTGGCAGGGAGAATTGCTGGAGTGCAGGTATCTGCTAATGACGGCCAGCCAGGTTCAGAAATGAATATCGTCATACGAGGAGGAAATTCTTTAACCCAAAGCAACTCTCCTTTATATGTTATCGATGGTTTTCCTTTAGAAGATGCCAGTCTTATGAGCATTAATCCAGAAGACATCAAAACTATGAATGTTCTTAAGGATGCATCAGCTACGGCTATTTATGGCTCGAGAGGGGCAAATGGCGTTATTGTAATAGAAACCAAACAGAGTGAAGGCGACAATAAAACCAATGTTTCTTATAATAATAATATTGGTTTTCAAAGAGTAACCAATCGTTTGGAATTAATGGAGCCTTATGAATTTGTTAAATATCAATATGAAGCAAATGCTCAGGCTGCTGATGTTTTATATCTGGCTAATAGAGGAAGAACTGTAGAAGATTATCGAAATATACCCGGAATAGATTGGCAAGACCATTTATTTAGAGATGGATTTTATCATAACCATTCTTTAACCCTTTCAGGAGGAGGGAAAACTAGATTTCTTAGTTCTTTTTCTTATGTCAATCAACAAGGACCAATTATAAAAACAGGCTACGACAGAATTCAGGGAAGATTAAATCTTAACCACGACACTAAGAATGCAAAGTATTTTTTAGGAATAAATTATAGTCAGGATAAAGACTTTGGAGATGTATCTTCTTCCCCAGAGACTGCAACATATAGCAGTTACACGCTTTTTAGAGCATGGGCATTCAGACCTACATCAGGTGTAGACGATAGTATGTTTTTTGACGAAATCATAGATCCCGAATCAGCTATAACAACCACAAATCCGATAATAGATCTTAATAATACATTAAGGGAAACCAGAAAGAATAACTTGTTAATAAATGCATCGGCGACATTTAAGATCAATAAAGACCTGGAATTTAGGTCGAGAGGGGGGGCATCAAAGCGAACCTATCGCGAGGCAGGTTTTTATAACTCTTTAACTTCCAGAGGAACATCTTTATTACCAGGAAGTGTAAAAGGAGTTAACGGCCTGGTCAATTTTGTACAGATGGGAAACTGGCTAAATGAAAATACCTTAACATACCGTAAAAGAATACAACATCATTCTTTTACTGGGCTTGTAGGTTTTACGATGCAACAAAATGATTATAGCCGGTTTGGGTTGGCTGGCGAACAATTGCCAAATGAAGATTTAGGATTAAGTGGACTTGATCAGGGGACAGTTAGTGCAAATACAGCAATAATCAATAAAAATTTTTTAATGTCATATCTGGCAAGGGCAGACTATAATTATAAAAGTAAATATTTATTAACACTAACCTTTAGAACAGATGGTTCCAGTAAATTTTCAGACGGTAATAAATGGGCATACTTCCCATCTGTGGCCTTCGCATGGAAAATGAAGAACGAGAGGTTCTTGCATAACTTTACTTTTTTAACAGATGCTAAATTGCGGACCAGTTTCGGTTATACAGGAAATAACAGAATTGGTGATTTTACCCGGTTCTCACAAATTACAATGCCATATAGTTCCCATTATTCTTTCAATAATGGAAGTCCAACATTAGCGGCAATCCCTAGTATATACGGTAACTCTGATCTGAAATGGGAAACAACAAGACAACTTGATATAGGTTTAGATTTAGCTTTCTTAAAAAACAGGATAAGGTTGACCGCCGATTTTTATGATAAAGTAACAGATGACTTATTACTAAGTGCCCCTGTACCTTATTCTACCGGATATACCAATATCTACAAGAATATAGGAAGTATCAGTAATAGAGGGTTAGAGTTCTCTTTATCAACGGATAATATAAAGACAAAGCATTTTACATGGTCATCTGATTTTAATATCAGTTTTAACAGAAATAAAATACTTTCTCTTACCGACGAAGCAAACAGGCTGCTGACGCCGATAGGATGGTCTAGTAATTTCAATACTGTTAACTTATATATGGCACAGGTAGGGGGACCCTCTGCAATGTTTTATGGTTTGGTATGGGACGGAGTTTATACTTATGATGATTTTGATGTTATTGGCGGAGAATATGTCCTTAGGAAGAATGTGCCCACCAATGGTTCCTCTAGAAATGCAATACAACCAGGTTTCATTAAATATAGAGATTTAAATGGGGATGGAATTATTAATATTAACGATAATACTATTATAGGCAGAGGATTGCCGGTGCATATAGGAGGATTTAATAATAATTTCCGGTATAAAAACTTTGGGCTGAATGTGTTTTTCCAATGGTCTTACGGTAATGATGTGATGAATGCTAACAGAATGTATCTGGAAGGAAACATCAACAACAGTATAGGGATGAACCAATTGCAAACTTATGAGAACAGGTGGACTCCCGAGAATCCGAACAGCACTTTATATAAGGTTGGGGGACAAGGTCCGGGTGGATATTATAGTAATAGAACTTTAGAAGACGGATCTTTTTTACGTCTTAAAACAGTGAATCTGTCCTACTCTCTACCAAGGCTATGGTTAAAACGGATGAATCTTAAAAGTTTAGAATTAAGTGTAGCTGCGCAAAATATTTATACATGGACAAACTATTCTGGAATGGATCCTGAAGTTTCATTGAGAAATTCAGCATTAACACCGGGATTCGATTTTTCGGTATATCCAATAGCAAAAACGTTAGTATTTGGCCTTAGAACAAATTTTTAAGAGTATGAAAAAAATTAATTTATCAATATTCATTCTGGTTTTTTCATTTTTATCATGTGAAAAACCTTTGGATTTAGTTCCGTATGATTTTCCGTTACCCGAGAATTACTACAGCAATAAAACGGAGATGAATTATGCATTGACGGGAATTTATTCTGTATTAAAAGATCATGCATTGTATGCAAATAATATGTTAGGTAGAATGGGATTAGATGCAGATCAGGCATTTAACAGGAATTCTAATGATGCAAATTCTATAGGAGATTATTCTGTGTCCACAGCAGATATAAAAGTTCAAAGTTTCTGGCGGGTTCTGTATGCTGGCATAAACAGAGCCAATATGCTTCTTAAAAACATAGATGTACCTACAGATTTAACAGATGCAGAACGAGATGTAATTGAAGGAGAAGCATTGTTTTTAAGAAGTTATTTCTATTTTTTGTTAGTAACTAATTTTGGAGATGTGCCGCTTATCCTGGAACCTATTAATACAGCTTCTGCTGCAGCTCATCAGGCAACAAGAACATCTAAAGTTCAGGTATATCAGCAAATTGTATCAGATCTTGAAAAAGCAGCAGACAAAGTGTTATCAATAGAAACATTAGGTTATGGAGGAAGAGTAAACCAGTCTGCTGTTTGGGGAATATTAGCAAGGGTTAATCTGCATTGGGCGGGGTTTCCAATAAAAGATGAAACCAGGTATGCAGAGGCAAGAAAATGGGCAAAAAAGGTAATGGATCATCCTGTACATAAATTGAATCCTAGTTTTCAAAATGTTTTCGAAAAATTAGCGAGAGATGAATATGAGATAGGAGAGAGTATTTTTGAAGTAGAGTTTTATGGAAACGGAACAGGTATTTATGCTTCTTTAGGAGGATATGTTGGTGTAAACAATGGTATTTATAATCAAACAGATTTAAATATAGGATTTGGCTATTCTTATATAAACACAACCAGGTATACCTATGACATTTATGAATCTGCCAGTGACAAAAGAAGAGATTGGACAGTAGCTCCTTTTTATTATGCCTTCACTAATGGAGTAGGTAGGGAAGTAAACAGAACAGCTAATCAGATTATGCATCGTAATTGTGGAAAGTTTAGAAGAACATCAGAAACACTATTACCTAAACACAGAAGCCTGACCCCACAGAATTTTCCGGTTTTAAGATATTCAGATGTCTTATTGATGTTTGCAGAAGCAGACAACTATGTAAACAATGGGGCTACCGCAGAAGGGTACGAAGCCTTAAACAAGGTGAGAAGAAGAGGTTATGGGTTAGATGTTAACCTGGCAAGTCCTTCCGTTGATATAGCAGAAGGATTAACCGAAGAAGAATTTTTGGAGATTATTCAGGATGAAAGAACCCGTGAGCTTGCTTTTGAATGTCTAAGAAAAGGAGATTTGGTAAGATGGGGAATATTTCTAACTAGAATGAAAGACAGATTGACAGAAGTGAATAACCATGAATACTTCTATGACTTAAGGTTTGCAAGAGCAACATTCACTAACGTTTCAGCCAGAGATGTTGTTTGGCCTATACCAAGTTATGAATTGGGTGTAAATTACGAATTGGAACAAAATGTTGGATGGTAATCTTAATGAAATGAAAACAGCAAAAATTTTAGGATTATTTTTGGTTACAGTAGCCATACAAATCCAATCATGTAATACATTAGAAGATATAGAAAGCCCTGTTTTTGATGCCTATGTAGATAATAATATCTACACAGCAGGAGATACGGTTAGAATAAATTTTAAAGGAAATATAGATTACATAACACTTTATACAGGGAAACCGGGTAATGATTATGATTTTACAGATAAAACCCGATTTCAGGAAATACTCTATTATCTGGATTTTAACAGTCATGCAAGAGACGGTGCCCAAGGTTCTCAAGTTTCTATTTTAGTATCAGACAAATTTGATGGAAACTATAATTATAATAACATTTTGTCTACAGAGTGGACAAATATTTCTGAAAGATTCAAAATAGCTAAATCCAATGAAAGAGATTATATGTCAAGTGGTATAAAGTCTATTAATGATGCTATTTTTAAAGGAAACGAAGATACCGCAAAAGTATATTTTGCCATTAGGCAAATTGTTAAAAAGCAAAGCGAATATGGTAGAGGTAGTATAAACCGTATTCAGAATTTCAGGATAAGAACACAAGCCGATATAAATTCAGATTATACCAATTTTTATGCATACAGTTCCTTTGGATTCAATGCTAACGGCGTGTTTTCATCACCTAATAAACAATCTGGTACCGCAGGTTTCGAAGGGACTAATATTATTATCCTGAGAAATAATTCTACGCTGACCAGCGAAGAAACCCAGGATTGGATAGTGAGCGATAAAATGGCTTTTCCGCGAGCGGTTGATGTAGGTCCAGATTGGGGTTTACCTATAAAGAGCATGAATGACAGACGGCTGGATTATTATCAGGTAGCTTATGACGAACCTGGTGATTATAAAATTGTTCTAATCGCATTTAATGCAAACTCAACAGAAAAAAGGGAAGTAAAAAAAGAAATCAATATAAAGGTATTACCTAAATAAACTGATAAAATATGAGGCTTTTGTTATCAATAGTAATATTGACTGGGTTCTTTTTGCCTGTATCTGCCCAAAAATCAAATTATAAAAATATACCAGGAGTAGTAGTAACTTATCGTGATGCAGACGAAGGACAATATATTGGGTCTCCCGGAATATGTATTTTGCCGAATGGCAATTATATAGCTACACATGATTTATTTGGTAAAAAATCTACAGAATTTACCTCCGCAATATCTAAAGTATATCTCTCGGAAAATAAAGGGAAGCTATGGAAAGAAATAGCCACTTTAGAAGGACAATTCTGGTCTAAACCATTTGTGTTTAAGAGTGTACTCTATATTTTGGGTACAGATAAACATCATGGCAATGTAGTTATCAGGAAGTCTATGGACGGAGGTTTTAACTGGACAAAACCAACAGATTCAAAATCGGGCTTATTAATAGAAGGCGAATTTCACTGTGCACCAATGCCTTTGGTATCACATAACGGTTATCTATGGAGGGCGATGGAGCGAGCCGACGGTGAGATTAAGAAATGGGGCCTTAGATACAGTACGTTCATGATGTCTGTTAAAGAAGATGCAGACTTATTAAACGCTGAAAATTGGAGACATACGAACAGCTTGCCTTATGACTCAACCTACCTTAACGGAAATTTTGGAGCATGGATAGAAGGAAATGCAGTCCTGGCTCCGGAGAAGAAGATAGTTAATCTTTTACGCGTACATAACCCTAATGATAAAGAGAATGAATATGCTGCAATAGTAAATGTATCAGATGATGGCCGTATATCTACGTTTGACAAAGAAAAAGACTTTATAAAATTTCCAGGAGGAAGTAAAAAATTTACGATCAAGTTTGATGAAAAAGCACAACGCTATCTGGCTATAGTCAATTATGTACCTAAAGAATACAGAGGTAAAATACAGTTGGACAGGGTAAGGAATACACAAGCGTTGGTTTCTTCCACCGATTTAAGAAACTGGGTGGTACATGACATCCTATTGCAACACCCTGATACCAAAAAACATGGATTTAATTATATAGACTGGGAATTTGATGGAAAAGACATCGTATTCGCGTCCAGAACTGCTTATGATTTTGGAAGCAAGAGTGCAAAAAATTATCATGATGCCAATTTTCTAACATTTCATAGGTTAAAAAACTATCGAAAACTCCTGAAAAAAAACCTGGATTCTATTTCTCAATAAAAAAAAACGGTTATGAAACAGTATATCAGTTTTATTATTATTACAATGTGTTTTATTAAAACACTATCTGCACAAACTTCGTCTCTGTGGGTAAGTGAAGTTAATTATCAATCGCCATCTGCAGGAGCTATATATTTAGGAAGTCCCAGTTTATTGAGGCTTCCTGATGGAAGTATTCTGGCATCCCATGATTATTTTGGAAGCAGCACTTCATCAAATGAAACCGCAGTATTTAAATCCAGCGATAACGGAAACACATGGACGTTACAAAAAAAGCTTACTGGAATATTTTGGGCAAGTCTTTTCTGCCATCAAAACAATGTTTATCTATTGGGAACCTCCGCAGGAGTGACGTACAGAAGTATAGTAATCATGAAATCGTCCGATGGAGGTGCCAATTGGACTACGCCGGTCAGTGCCACAACAGGGATTTTGTTTGATAAAATAGGTACATCAAATCCAACCTATCATTGTGCGCCTACACCAGTGATTGTACACAATGGAAGAATTTACAGAGGTTTTGAAAGATTGGTAAACGCCAGCCAGAGTTTTCGGGGGTATTCTGCCTTTGTAATTTCTGTAGATGAGAATGAAACAGATTTATTGAATGCTGCTAATTGGAATAAAAGTACAGAGGTACCTTATGATACTTCTTCAGATTTGCCCGGTTCGGTATGGAATACTGGCTGGATCGAGGGCAATGTTGTAGAAGCTCCCGATGGTAGTTTAGTTAATATTATGCGTGTACATTCTGCACCTTATATAGATAAAGGTGCTATCATTAGAATTTTGAACAACGGTAATACAGCTTCTTTCTCTGCATCTGATTTTATTAAACTGCCTGGTGGTATGAGTAAATTTGCGATACGGCGAGACTCTATATCTAAGGTTTATTTTCTATTTACAAATAACAACACAGATCCTGCTTATCCAGAGCAAAGGAATGTCCTTTCTATGTATATATCTACCAATTTACGCGATTGGCATCACGCAAAGACATTAATGGAGGACGATCAGGGATTAACACATGAGCAGTCTATTGCTAAAACTGGATTTCAATATCCCGATTTTCAATTTGATGGTAATGATATTATTTATCTTGTAAGGACAGCTTACGATGGAGCAAATAACTATCACAACTCTAATAGAATTACGTTTGGTAGGGTTGAGAATTTTAGGCAATATCTTTCGGAAGTACAACCCTTAACACTAGGAGAAACAGGGCGGGTAATGATAAACGATTACAACGGTTCTCCTCAATTATTGAAAACAGTTAAAGCAAGCGACGGCAAAATATGGCTGCAGCAAAACATAGGCTCCTCCAGAGTGGCAGAATCTCGTGTCGATACTTCGTCTTATGGAGATCTGTTTGCCTGGGGGCGTTGGAATGATAGACATCAGTTGAGAAACAGTGCTATATTGACTAATGGTATGTTAAGTCCTAACAATCCCTCGGCACTTAACAAAACAGGAAATAATCCTTTTTATTATTATGCAACAGCTTCCGGATATTTTTGGTCAGGTGGAGCTGCGACAGATCAGCTTTCTGGTGATTTAACCTATGTAAATTCAACCACAGGCTGTGATCCATGCAGCAAAATGTTGGGTAGTGAATGGAGCATGCCCACTAAAGCAGAATGGGAAAATTTAATCTCACAAGAAAACATAACAAATTATTCAACAGCCTATGAATCTAACCTCAAAATTCCATCAGCAGGTTTAAGAAATGTTGCCAATGGAACATTGGGCAGCTTAGGTACACTTGCCCGTTTTTGGACAGCTGATGCAAATGCAAATGGACAAGCCTATGTTGTAAGTATGTCTAATGTATCAGCGACGACATTGCCAATCAGCAGAGGCGGAGGAATATCTGTCAGATGTGTGAGGATACAAAGAACACTGCCTGTAGAATTAATAGATTTCAAAGGAAAATTCAGAAATAAAGGAGTAGAACTGATGTGGACTACGGCAAGTCAGGTAAATAATGATTTTTATTCAGTTCTTAAATCGCAGAATGGTATTATCTTTCATCCGCTTGCACCTAAAATCGATAATATAAACTCATCTGATGCGCAATATCGCTATACAGATTACACTCCTTTCGATAATACTTATTACCGGTTGGTACAAACAGATAAAGATGGAACAAAGCGAAATTTAAAAACCATAATAGTTCATGGCAACATAGCGGAGAATGAATATCTGCAAGTCATTAAAAGTGAAGAAGGTTTTTTAGAAGTTATTATTCAACATCCCGTAAGTAAATCGGCAAAGGTAAGAATCATTACCACCGAAGGAAAAGTGACAGACAGTAGAAATGTAGAAGTAGCTGGTAAGTTTAAGTATTATTTAAACCAGCCCAATGGTGTATACATAGTTAATGTGACTTTTGATAACGGTGAAGTAATAAGTAAAAAAGTGATGTTTTAAAATACAGTAAATGAAGAAGGTTAAATTTTTAACAGGAGTATTTTTTCTGTTTTTACAGGCAGTAATTGCTCAACCGCAGAAAACACTCAATTTAATGCCGATACCACAAAAACTAAATGTAAAAGAAGGTAAATTGTATATAGACAGCACTTTCAGGTTGGCAATTCATGGAAGTCCGGCACATAGAATTTATCCAGCGGCAACAAGATTTTTGCGCAGGCTGGATGAACAGACTATTTTATGGTTTAAACAAAATCAAGTGTCTTCTTCTGACAACGATTTCAAATCTCTGTTGCAGATTCATGTCGAAAAACCGGGATTAATAAGGCTTAAAGAAGATGAAAGTTACCAGCTGGAGGTTAACGAAAATAGAATTACCATAAAAGCAGCTACAGATATTGGTGCTATGTACGGCTTGGAAACGCTGCTGCAATTACTGGAAGCAGATGAAAAAGGCTTCTATTTTCCCCAGGTATCAATACAAGATGCACCAAGATTTCCCTGGCGGGGATTAATGATAGACGTGGTAAGGCACTGGATACCGTACGAAGTGATTATCAGAAATATAGATGCTATGCTTGCCGTGAAAATGAATGTACTGCATTTGCACTTAACCGATGACCAGGGGTTCAGGGTAGAAAGTAAAGTGCATCCAAAATTACATGAAAAAGGATCTAATGGTCAATATTTCACCCAGGAGCAACTGAGAGATATTGTAAAATACGCTGCGGACAGAGGCATTCGCGTAGTTCCTGAATTTGATATGCCCGGACATGCATCCAGTTGGTTTCCAGGTTATCCGGAATATGCAAGTGCGAAAGGTACTTATCAGATAGAAACCAAATACAGCCATTTTGAGCCAGCACCAACCATGGATCCGACAAATGAATCCCTGTATCCATTTTTAGATACTTTTATCCAGGAAATGACCAATATTTTTCCTGATGAGTATATCCACATTGGAGGTGACGAAAATAGAGGACAGCAATGGGATGCCAATCCGAAAATCCAGGAATTTAAGAAAAAGCATAACCTTCATTCCAATATGGAGTTGCAAACCTGGTTTAATGGTAGATTACAAAAAATTCTAGCAAAATACGGAAAGAAAATGATGGGATGGGACGAAATCCTGGAACCAGGTATCTCTAAAGATATCATGATTCATTCTTGGAGAGGAAAGCATTCATTAACCGAAGCAGCAAAAATGGGGTATCCAGTAATCATTTCTTCTGGTTATTATGTGGATTTGCTTTTTGATGCTAAAGACTATTATTTGAATGAACCTTTGGAAGAAGGTCACGACCTGACGCCAGAACAGTTGGCTAATGTATATGGAGGAGAATCTGCCATGTGGGGAGAGATTGTTTCAGCTGAAACTATAGATTCCAGAGCCTGGCCTTCTACTGCAGCAATTGCAGAGAGGTTGTGGTCGCCGCGAGAAATAAGAGATGTAAAAGACATGTACAGAAGACTGGAAATTACCAGCAACCGCTTAGAGTTTTTAGGACTAAACCATAATAAAAACTATGAAGTAATGTTGAAAAGGCTAACCAATGGAGCCGATATAACTGCGCTAAAAACTTTTGTAGATGTCGTAGAGCCCATGAAAGAGCTCTCCAGAAGGAAGCAGGGAATAATTTATTATACCTATACACCATTAACAATGGTGGTAGACGCAGCAAAACCAGATAGCAAAGTAGCCAGGGAATTTACATGGTTAGTTGAGGATTTCCTTCAAAAACCAACAATAGAATTTGGTAATAAAATCAAGGCTTATTATAGCATGTGGATAGAAAATCATTCCAGACTGCAGGAGACTATGAAAGTGGCACCCGCTATACGTGAGATAGAACCAGTTTCGGCAAATCTCGCAAGATTATCCCTGATAGGAAGTGAATTGGTAGATTATATTCTGGCTAAATCTGCAGGTAAACTTAAATCTAAAAATAGAATAGATTATGATAAAGCTGATGATCTGGCCGATGAAATGAGATTTATGGTAAAGCCAAGAGGCAATGTAGAGTTTATTAAAATCATCGATTCTACAAAAAAGCTATTAACTTATGCAGTGGATTAGTGGAAAAAAAGTAGCGCTCATTTTTCTTAGTTTGTTTCTGAGTCATTCTGTGGATGTTCGGGCCCAGGAATCAGCCGAGAAAGTAGATACAAAAATCTGGTTGAGTCAGGTGAAATGGATGGATCCATCTACCAATACTTATTTGGGAAGTCCAAGTATAGTAAAACTTCAGAATGGTAATTTACTAGCTTCTTTCGATTATTTTGGAAAGTTTGTTAGTTCTGATGATACTTTTATATATGTTTCCAAAGACAATGGTATCTCCTGGTCGCTTTTAACAGAACTTAAAGGTATGTTTTGGGCCAACTTGTTCCAGCATAAGAATGCTGTATATCTGTTGGGAGTATCGGCAGGCGTGGGTACCAGGAATATTGTCATTATGAAGTCTGTGGATAATGGAAAAACATGGACTACACCCACCAATTCAAAAAATGGCCTGTTGTTTACCGATAGTGAAAAAGGTAGAGCTAAATATCATTGTGCACCCGTTCCTGTCGTTTATCATCAAGGTAGGATTTACAGGGCTTTTGAAAGCCTAACTGATTTTTTACCGGGAATGCGGGGTTATAATGCTTTCGCAATATCTGCAAGTGAAGATGCAGACCTGTTAAATGCCGATAGCTGGATTAAAAGTACAGAAGTCGCATACGATAGTTCTAAAGATCCAGAAGGATCAAAAAATACAACCGGATGGATAGAAGGTAATATAGTGGCAGGGCCTGATGGTAAGCTCTGGAATATCTTAAGAGTAAACTCAACCCCTTTTGTAGATAGAGGAGCTATGGTCGAGATCAGAGATAGGGGAAAAACAGCCACTTTTAACGTCAATGATTTTATTAACCTGCCGGGCGGAATGAGCAAATTTGTTATACGAAAAGATCCGGAAAAGCCAATTTATTGGATGTTATCGAATAATAATACTCATCCAGGTTTTCCTGCACAAAGGAATGTATTGTCACTTTTTGCATCAAAAGATTTGCGTAATTGGTTTCACGCAAAGGCTTTGATGCAGGACGATCAGGGTTTAAGCGAAACAGAATCTATTAAAAAAACAGGTTTTCAATACCCAGATTGGATTTTCGATGGAAAAGACATTATCTATCTGAGCAGGACTTCCTATAAAGGGTCAAGAAACTATCACGATTCTAATCGGATCACCTTTGGAAGACTAGAGAATTTTAGAAATTATATACCAGAAAATTTAAGAACAGAATAATCATGAAGTACTCAATTGTTTATGTAGTGACAGCAATTTTAGCTTTATCCGTTGGATGTAAAGCAAGAAAGGTAACTCAACCAATAGTAAATAATAGCAACGAAATTATTCCCGCAAAAGAAGTGGGTGCACTTGGGGCTGTTACTGTGGTAGTAGGTGGAGATAAAGTAGATTATAAAACCGTAAGAGCAGCAGATGGGAAAGTCTGGTTGCAGCAGAATCTGGGAGCATTGAGGTCAGCGGCTAATATTGCGGATAAAAATGCTTATGGATATTATATTCAATGGGGAAGAGGATTAGATGGGCATGAAACAGCAGACAGTAAAATAGAAATGGCAGTTGCCTCGCCGAACAATCCACGAGGTTTATCCAAAACAGAAAAAAATCCTTTCTATACATCGGAAAAAAATACTGGTTTCTGGTGGAAGGGGGGCGATCAGTATGACACCTGGGAAGCTAATGAACAGGCAAAGATTAATGAGATAAACGGGTGCGACCCATGTAGGCAATTGTTTGGCAGAGAATGGAGAGTACCAACCATACAGGAATGGAAAGTTGTGTTGGCTGCAGAAAAAGTAACCAGTCTTTTAACTGCGTATTCCTCAAATTTAAAGTTGGTTGCGGCGGGTATGCGTAATGCAAATAACGGAAAAGTAGGGAATCAGACAGGAATGTTAAGAATATGGTCTTCATCAGCGGCAGCTACCGGTAATGCTTATTTGATTAATCTGACAAATAAAGGGGCGGAATATCCGGCGTTTAGTAGAGGAGGCGGTTTATCCGTAAGATGTATCAGAAATAAATAGTAATAGTATGAAAAATATTTTGATTATACTTCTAATATTGGTTTCAGGAAAGCTTTCAGCTCAGATTAACTTGCCAGCATTCTTTTCAGATAACATGATCTTGCAAAGGAATGCAGAGGTTAACTTTTGGGGCTGGGGCAACAGAGGCAGTGAGGTTACTATAACACCTTCCTGGTCTAATCAATCCATAAAAGTAAAGGCATCAGGTCACGCCCGTTTTGAAACTAAATTGAAAACCCCGGAAGCGGGAGGACCTTACGAAATTACAATTGTGAGTGGTGCGTATAAAAAAATACTTAAAAATATTTTAATAGGAGAGGTTTGGTTGTGCTCAGGACAATCGAATATGCAATGGAATGCAAATAATCAGCTAAAAGAAATGTTGGACGAGTTGCCGGAAGCTAACCATGCGAATATTAGATTGCTGAACATAAGTAATGTTGCTTCGTTAACACCTCAGGACGATATCTTTGACTCTTGGGTACCTTGTACTTCCGAGACGGTGAGAAACTTTAGTGCTATAGGTTATTTTATAGCCAAACAGCTTCAGGCAGATTTGAAGGTACCAATAGGTGTTATAAATTCAAGTTGGGGCGGAACGGCAGCTGAGTTCTGGACTCCAGCCAATATCATTCTGGAAGATGCGGAGTTACTTCAAAATGCTAAGAAACAAAGGCCTACACCTTCAAAGCCCCATGAGCCAGGTAGCTTATGGAACTCTATGATCCGCCCATTCGCTGGATACACCATAGCAGGAGTTTTCTGGTATCAGGGCGAATCTAATATCGTTTCCTATAATGGTTATAATAAATTGTTTGGAACAATGATTAAATCCTGGAGAGATGCATGGGGGTATGAATTCCCTTTCTACTATGTGCAAATAGCTCCTTATGATTACAAATCAAAACCGGAAGAACAAAGAGGCGCACTGTTAAGGGAGCAGCAAATAAAAACACTGAATGTTCCTAAAACGGGTATGGTAGTGGTGACTGACTTGGTGCCGGATGTTGCAAATATTCACCCAACTCAAAAGAAAGAAGTTGCAAGAAGACTTTCTGAATTGGCGTTGATAGAAACCTACGGTAAGAAATCTGAAGACTATAAATCCCCGGTTTATAAGTCGCATCTGGTACAAGGAGACAAAATTATCATTGAGTTTGACTCTCTGAAAGGTAGCTTAAAAGTAAATGGGCCACATATTATAGATTTACTGATTGCTAATGAATCCCAAAAATTTATTCCAGCAGATTATAAAATATCTGGGAATAAACTGATTGTTTATAATAAAGTTGTTAAAAATCCAGTAGCTGTAAGATTTGGGTTCTCCGATGTTTCCATGTCAAACCTGTTTAATAGTAAAGGATTACCTGTTTCTCCTTTCAGAACAGATAATTGGTAATGTGGTATAAAAGGTCCGGTTAACTATTATCGGGCCTTTTAAATCCCATTTACTTCGTTATCGACTTTCTTATTAGCTAGCTTTTCTTTTCCTGGCAATTCATAAGTCATTTCAACCGCTGCAACCCCGGCACCGATAATTCCAATTTCTCTAGCAGCAGACTGTGAAAGATCTATCATCAAATGTTTATTGAAAGGACCTCTGTCATTAATGACTACGGTTACAGATTTTCCATTTTTTGGATTGGTAACAGTAACCTCAGTTCCGAATGGTAAAGTGCGATGAGCAGCTGTTAATTTTTCGTGTCGGTAAACTTGACCGCTAGTGGTTTTTCGCCCGACAAATTTACTGTGGTAGTAAGTGGCTTTGCCTTTTTTTAGAACTATATTTTCATCGTTTTCTTGTGCGTTTACATTCGAAAAATTGAATGTAAAAATCGCTGCTAAAAGCAATAATATTTTCATTCTTGTTGATTTACAAGGTGATGCCACAATTGGCAAAGTTTCGAAGATAGGTTAAAAAAATCAAAAATTAAAATTCTAGGCTTTTGGAACGAACTTCATGCTCAATGAATTTACACAATGTCTGGTGTTTTTCTCAGTGAAGCCTTCACCTTCAAAAACGTGTCCAAGATGTCCTCCGCAGTTGGCACAAATTATTTCTATTCTTCGTCCGTCAGCATCAGGAACGCGCTTTACAGCTCCGGGAATTTCATCATCAAAGCTGGGCCATCCGCAATGAGATTCAAATTTATCTTCCGATCTGTAAAGAGGAGCATTACATTGTTTACAAAAATAAGTCCCAGCCTCTTTGAGGTTGGTATATTCGCCGGTGAAAGGGTATTCTGTGCCTTTGTGTAAGATGATATATTCTTCTTCCGGTGTCAATTTATTATAGGCCATAATGTAAAATTAACATATATTTTAACGGATTGTTTAACGAAAAATTATGCTTATTTTAATGCTTATCCAATTTCCTCTCTGCCTTATTCATTTTGTCTAACATCAAAGATGTCATTAATGATAATTTTGTTGTTTTCAATCCTATAGATTACTTTATAATTTCCGCTTAAAATGTATCTGTAATCTTTCCCAGACTTTTCTAAATAAGGTTCAATCTGTCCGGATTTAGGGTTTTTGATAAGTTGTTTTATCGACTGGAAGATTTGTTTTCGAATTTTATGAGCAGTTTTTTGACCAGCCTTAATAGAGTAATAATCAAAAATATCTTTTAAATTTTCAATAGCGAAGCCAGACCAGATTATTTCCATAATCTACCATTTAGCAGATATTTCTTCTAATTCTTCCTGCGTTTTATACTTACCATTTTGTAAATCTTGCTCAGATTTTTCAATACGGCTTCTTAATTCTTCTGCAGTAAAGGGCTCTAATGTACTATTTGGCTCTTTCGACTGTTTTTTGAGAATGTAATTTTCAATTTTATCGAAGAAACTCTCATCCTTAAGCTGGGCAAGATATGCGATTAAATTTAATTTTCGAGTTTGCAAATCCATATAAATTACATTTACTCAAATATAAACAATTTAAAACAGGATACCGCATTTATAAAAGAACACCAGCAGTAGTGGTTTTAGAATGATAAGTTGCTTTCAGGTCCTTCAAGCAGTTAGCGCATAAGCAGCCGTCATAAAAATGTTCTTCTATGAATTGGATTTCATCTCTATTTAAGGCTACGCTATTGCATTCGCAAACCCAGGGAGAGTTTGCTTTGCACTCCAGTAAACTTCCACATCTGTTGCAGGCAATAACTTCATGTTTCTCGCTCACCTTAATCATGCTGCAAAGATACCATAAATATTATTTGCATATTGGAAGATAAATATCTTTTGAGTATTGCGATGTTTAAAATAAAGCTCTTCGTTCCTAATCTTATCTTATTTCTAATCCGGTTATTAAATCTTATGATAAGATGTTGTAGTACTTTGCAAAAAAAGGTCATTTTAAATCTTCAGAAAAGTTCGGATATTCATTTTTACTAATTGGAACCTGATTCGTGAGTTTTATTCGAATTAAGAGTGTTTGACTTTTTAGATATTCAAAAGAGAATTTGTTATGAATCTAAACTCAGACGTAGGCTTGCTGACGAGAATAAAGCAGGGAGATTCTGCTGCATTCGATGCTTTGTTCAGAAAGTATTATAAGATGCTTTGTGTTAATGCTTTTTTCTATCTGAAGAATGAAGCTGACGCAGAGGATCTTGTCCAGACCTTTTTTATAGAATTTGTAGAGAAAAGGATATTTGAACATTTAGAAGGTGAAATAAAAGGATATCTGTTTAAATCTATCCATAACAGATGTTTAAACCATATTAGAAAAAGCAATAGCCTAAAAGCGAAACAAGAAGAGTTTGAATTTGTAGATGAAGAAAGAAATAGTGATGAGTATTTAATGAGAGAAAATGTTTATGTGCTTATAGAACGCGCCTTATATGATTTACCTCTTCAGCGAAAACAGGCATTAACCATGGTTTATCTTGAAAACAGAAGGTACCAGGAAGCTGCAGATAGAATGGGAATAAGTATTAACTCTTTAAAAACCCATCTTAAACTGGGGCTTAAGAGTTTGCGGAAAATAATGAAAGCTAGTACATTCACCCACTTTTTCATTTTAATTGTAGTTATGTTAGTATTATAAATATTTTAGATGTCTACCGATAAAGAAAATATTAGGCAGTTGTTTGTCGAAAAAATAAGTGGGGCTATAACTTCAGATGGCGAACGTGATCTGGAGGAACTGGTATCTAAAAATATTGATAATCAAGACTATTATAAATTGCTCGTAAAGCAGGTCGAAGAATCAAAACTATCAGATTTTGTGACCAAAATAGACACAGAAGAAGCGCTGTTTCATGTAAAGTCTCAAATTCATATAAATAAAAAAAAGCAAAGAAATTTATATGTCTGGCTTTCTGCAGCCATGTTTTTTATAGTAGCAGCTTTCGGATTTTGGTTTTATAATCATACAGATACCACGACTATCGCAAAAGTGGGGGCAAAAATATCAAAAGACGAAGTGCAACTCATAACATCGGAGGGAGAAGGAATCAATCTGGTTTTAGGAAAAGATAGCTTAATTCAGGTAGGAAGTTTAACTATAAATACGCAAGATAAAACGATCAAATCTTTAAATAGTCAGAATGAAGAGCTGCAAACCTTAGTTATTCCGGCGAAACGTAATTATGAACTTGTATTGTCTGATGGAACTAAAGTTTACCTAAACTCTGCAACTGTTTTGAAATTCCCTGCAGTATTTGCCGGAAATAAACGTGAAGTTTATCTGGAAGGAGAAGCTTACTTTGAAGTAACTAAGAATAAAGAGAAGCCATTTATTGTAAATACTAAAAATGCCGATATTCAGGTTCTGGGAACAAGCTTTAACGTAAATACCTATATACCCAAAAATATAAAAACTTCTTTAATAGAGGGAGCTGTCAGGCTAACAGATAAAACGAAAAAACAGACCATTAGATTAACACCTGGTTTTGAAGCGGTTTATAAGGAGAAATCTGGGTTCGAAATAAAGTCTTTTGATACAGATGATATATTAGCCTGGCGACGGGGAGTATACTATTTCCACAATGTAAAGATAGAAGAACTCGCTCCTGTAATTTCCAGATGGTTCGATATGTCTCTAGATATAGTCCCTGCAGAAAAATACAATGAACTTACCGTTTCGGGACTTATAGAAAAGGGACAATTAGAGGCATTCCTGAAGGATTTAGAAACTTCTGCAAATATCGACTATGAGGTAGCCGGAAAAGTTATCAAAATAAAATAGTCACCTTTTTAAAATCACGCTTCAAATATTTGTTTAAAAAACTGTCCAAGTTTTTAGTTCTGTTATCATAATTCTTGCCCGGACACAACAAACAATTCTCCTTTTTTCAAAAAAAGCAAAATCCATTCACCCGAAAGTTTTATGGATGTGTAGTTAGGCAAACCATTGACCTGAATTTTCAGAGAAAGCATTCCTCTTGAAAAAGCCGAGTACAGCACAATGTTGTGTGCTGCGGTATTTCTGGAAGATGGTTGTAATGATTGCTAAACAAACAAATACATTGACATGAAGAAAACACTTCTTTTTATTGCCCTTATTTATTCCAGCTATAGCTATGGACAGATTTTTTCTCAGGATTTTAACGCTTCTGATGTCAACAAAACTTACATCGGGAATAACGTCAATCAGTTCGATTGGATAACTGATTTTAAAAATTCCAGAAGTACCATTGAAACAGAAAATGAGAATAGATTTTTAAGGTTTAACAAAATAGGATCATCATCCGTCATTATTTCTAAAAATACGCCGTTACCCGGAGGGGCGAAAAATAATCTGGCGTATGTGCAGTTTAAGTTTAGAATATCTGCTCCGGATGCTGTAGAAATACCTGAAAATAAGTTAGCTATGTTTTATTTAGGAGCAGGAAATACCGATGCCTTCGAAGCTAAAAATACAGCTGCCGTACTCAATGATAATCTATTTAGCGGATTTGGAATCAGGGTTTCTAAAGCAGCGAATGGAGAATATAAATTCTATATCAGTCCTATGGAAAAAAATACCTTTTCCGGTTGGCAGACGATAACTTGTGTCGCAAACAGAACAGGTGAAGCCATCACTTTTAAAGCACCGGATGGAAAAGATTATACGCTCCAAAATAACAAACAGGCTGTTTGGGTTGGCAATACTCTACAAATTGGAACAGGAACCTTAACTGGAGGGCAGACTACATTCGATAAGTTTAAGCTCAGATTTATCCCGGATTACCCTAATGTAAAGATAGATATTGATGATATGCTTATAAGTAACTCAGTTCCGGTAAAATAATAAATACCGAAAGACGGTTAACCCATTTCGGAATCATTCATAAACCAATAACTTAAAAAATATGAAAAAACTTTTATTTACTCTTATTGTATTGGGTAGCTTAAATGGCTACGGTCAAATTTTTGAACAGAATTTTGAATCGAGCGATAGCAAAACAGATTATGTAGGAAATGGTACAGGGCAATTTGATTGGGTAAGTAGCTTTGGAAACTCACCCAGCACTATTGAAACAGAAAGCGGAAGCAATTTCCTAAGGTTTGATAAAAAAGGAGGATCATCATCAAATATAACCAGAAGAACTAATCTAAACGCAGATCCATCAAAGAACATCGCCGTCGTTAAATTCAAACTGAGAATTTCCCCGCCCGATATAGAGCAAACTTCACCACCTAATGACCTCGCAGCTCTTTATTTAGGAGGTATTTCTCCGGCTACCATAGCTTTCAATAATGATGATGTAAGTGTGGTTCCTGATGCAAATACTTTTAGTACGCTTCTTTTAAGAGTGCAAAAAGTTAATGCTTCTCAATATCAGTTTTTTATAAGTTCAACAACATTCTACTTTGAAGGGTGGCAGGAAATTCTGTATATCGCAAATAAGTCGGGTGCGAATATTAGCTATAAAAATCCGTTAGGAGATAATACCAGTTTAGCAACCGGGAAACAGGATATTTGGGTAGGAACAACTAAAGTAATTTCGGCAGGCACTATATCTGGTAATTATACGCAAACTTCATTCAATCAGTTTAAAATAAGAGTACCGTCAGGTTATGCAAATGTAAAAATAGATATAGATGACATCAAGATATATGATAATGTATCTGTGCTACCTGTAACATTCACTTCTTTTACCGCTAAACAATCAGGAACTATGTCTCTGTTGAAATGGACAACTGCAAGTGAACAGGGAAATTCCCGTTTCGAAATATTAAGATCAACAGGAGAGAATGATTTCAGGGTAATAGGAACCGTAAAGGGATCTGGAACTACTGCAGTAGAATCAAATTATACTTTTACCGATTTCAATCCTTTGTTGGGAAATAATTACTATAAAATCAGACAAATTGATACAGATGGCAAAAAAACAGAATATCCTGTAATTGCCTATGTCTCTATTCAAAATAGCGACAGCATATTACAGGTTATCTCAAACAAGGGGTCTGGGTATATAACCATTGGTATCGATAGTGATCGTAATCAGACAGAGCGTCTAACCATAGCAGATTTGGAGGGGAGAATATTGTACCAAAGGCAGGTAAGCCTGCAATCAGGGCAGAACTCCATTCAAATTCCATATAATTTTCAACCAGGTATGTATGTGTTAAATCTCGCCGGTAAAAACCTGACTACTAAATTCATGAAGTAATTAATCTGCCAATTATGAAAACAAAATTGACCACCTTATTACTCTTGTTTACTGTTAAGCTGGGATATACCCAGTTATTTCAGCAAGATTTTAGTTCCTCAACGGTTGTAAGCAATTATGTGAATTCTTCCAGTCCGTCGACTAATCAGTTCAATGCGATTAGTAATTTCGCTAACGCTCCTGCTACCATTACCAGCAATGCATTGCGTTTTTCAAAAAAAGGAGCTTCATCCGCTTACTTTGTGCGCACTACGCCGTTATCTACAGCAGCACTTGATTTTATGAAATTTCAATTTAAGATAAGGGTGTCCGAACCTATTACACTAAATGATTATCAGAATTATGATGCTTCGTTGTATATTGGAGACGGAATCGACGTTGGTTTTTCTGATCCTGCTCAGGTTACTGCGCCAGTGACAGCCAGTATCCATACCCGTTTAAATATCAAATTATCGATAGCCTCAGGTTCGGCCAAATTTTTAATAAATGGCAACGAATATAGTGGAGAACAAACAATTACCTTGTTTATCAATAATACGGGAGATACCATTCCGAAATATTATTCAGCGCCAAATGGCTATAAATCTATGGTAGCAAACGACAAATTTGATGTTTGGGTAGGGAACGTATTGGTAATAAACGAAGGTAATGCCACAACAGCAGGAGCAAATATTAATAAGTTTAAATTTATTCTTCCTTCCGGAGCACCTAATGCTGTTGTAGATATAGATAATATTGAGATTAGAGATGATGTAACAGAAACTTCGCCATTGTGGATCAGTACGGTAAAGTATCAAAATCCTGCAACTCAAATTTATCTGGGTAGTCCCAGTATTATAAAATTGTCTAATGGAGATATACTGGCTTCTCTTGATTATTTTGGGACAAACCGGCCAAAAGATTCATTAGGGAGGTCTAACCGAACAAGTATTTATAGATCTTCAGATAATGGACAAACCTGGCAACATTTGAAAGATTTAGATGGAATGTACTGGGCAAATTTATTTGAACATAAAGGAGATTTATATTTATTAGGCACTACGTCTGCCAATGGAAGCATTGCTGTACGTAAAAGTACAGATAATGGTCTTACTTGGACCACGCCTGCAAGCTCCTCTACAGGTTTATTGTTTAATGAGGGCTTGTCTGGCGGCGCTCCAAGGTATCATGGTGCACCAACTCCAATTGCAAAAGCAGGAGGACGGTTGTATAGAGCGTTCGAAAATGTGGAAGACCTCACTGCGTCAGGGTTTAGAGGCTACAGGGCTTTTGTGGTTTCTATTAATGAAAACGATGATTTATTGGATGCGACAAAATGGACAAAAAGCAATGAACTTACATTTAACGGAGCCTGGGACCCACCGGGTTCTGCATCGACTACAGGTTGGATAGAAGGGAATGCGGTAGTAGGTCCGGACGGAAAGATATGGAACATGATGCGGGTAAATTCTACACCTTTTTTTGACAGGTCTGCGCTACTGGAGATTACCAATAATGGACAAACAATAAGTTTTAACTCTGCTTCAGACTTCATTAATTTTCCGGGCGGTTCTTGTAAGTTTGTTGTGCGTAAAGACACTACTACCAATATTTATTGGGCTATGCTGAACGACAATACCAATGGAGTAGAGCCTAATCAGCGTAATGTATTGGCGTTATATGCATCCTCCGATTTAAGAAACTGGTACCACGCAAAAACGTTAATGGAAGACAATCAGGGATTCACTCTTCAGCAATCTATAGAATTAACCGGATTTCAATACCCTGACTGGCAATTTGATGGTGATGACATCATTTACCTTTCCAGAACGGCTTACGGAGACGGAGTCCCCAGAGCGCATGATTCAAATTATATTACATTCAGCAGAGTTGAAGATTATACAGATTATACTCCGGAAGTATTGCTGAGCACATTGTCTGCAAATTTTAATTACTTTGAAGGTAAGATGGAAACTACAGGTGTTAAGCTAAGATGGAAATCGGAAGATACTAAAGATGGAAAATTCAATATTTACAGAGCGGTAGGAGACCATACCTATCAATTGATCTATACAGTAAATTCAAACAATAAAAATGAATATGAATTTACCGATCTTTCTCCTGCTCAGGGACTTAATTATTATAAACTTTTTAAAATTGATAGCAATGGCAAGTCCGAAGAGTATGATAAAGTGATCGCTATGGATTTTGGTTTCAATAAGCAAGAATTAAAGGTCGGAAGAGATGCTAAAGAACAATATATCGATCTGTTTATTTATGCCGATAAACCACAGCAAACAAAAATAATTATTTCAGATGTTTCAGGAGTTTATGTATATGAGCAGATTGTTTCACTTAATCAGGGTAATAATATAGTTAGGTTGCCAATAAATCTAAAAAGCAAGATATATGTCGCTTCAGTAACAGTTTCCGGCAAAATATACAGTACAAAATTTTAGTGTTTTATACACAGAGAACAAGGTCTAATAATTAAGATATATCCTGACTTAAATAATAGTTTGGATATGTCTTTCATCAATTCACACGCTAGATAGCGAGCTGCATGCAAATGAAATCTATATTAAAAATGAGAGCGAATATTATAAAATTTATAACCCTCGGTGTATTATTGCACATTGCAGGTACGGGTTATGGGAAGGAAAAAACAAAAAAAGATTCTTTAGCCAATCAGTTATGGATAAGCGAGGTGAAATATCAGGACCCTGCTACAAAAATCTATTTAGGAAGCCCATCTATCCTTCGTTTAAATAAAAAAGAAATATTAGTAACACTTGATTATTTTGGAACTAACAGGCCTAAAGATCATTTGGGGCGTTCCAATAAAACTAGTGTTTACAAATCTGTTAATGACGGAAAAACATGGAAGCACATTGCAGACATTAACGGAATGTATTGGGCTAATCTGTTTGAACATAAAGGAAAAGTCTATTTGCTTGGAACAACTTCTGCTAACGGCAGTATTGCTATCAGACGTACGGATGATGGTGGAAAAAGTTGGACAAATCCCATAAATGAATCAACAGGACTCTTGTTTAAAGAAGGCCCAAACGGTACGGCCCCGAGGTATCATTGTGCACCTACGCCTGTAGTTAAACATAATGGGCGTTTATATCGGGCATTCGAAAACGTCGAGGATAACACTGTGCGAGGCATGCGGGGGTACCGGGTTTTGGTTATATCGATAAACGAAAATGACGATTTATTGGATGCGTCCAAATGGACCATGAGCAATCAGTTAAGTTTCGACGCAGCAGCCTGGGACCCTCCCAAATCTTTTCCAACTACAGGATGGCTGGAAGGAAATATGGTTGAAGGAACCGACGGAAAATTGTGGAATATCTTAAGGGTAAATTCTACACCATTTTATGATAGAGCCGCAATGGTAGAAGTTACCGAAAACGGAGAAAAGGTGGTTTTTACTCCTGATAATTTTATCAAATTTCCCGGAGCACAAAGTAAATTCGTTATCCGAAAAGATCATCAAACGGGAATTTATTGGGCAATGGTAAATAATAATACCAATGGTAAAGAAGCCAATCAACGAAATGTATTATCTCTATATGCTTCTAAAGATTTAAGAAACTGGTACCATGCAAAAACATTAATAGCAGACAATCAGAACCTTCCTGAAAAAGAATCGATAAAATTAACCGGCTTTCAATATCCTGATTGGCAATTTGACGGAAAAAATATCATTTACCTTTCCCGGACAGCTTACGGGAAAGGAGTTCCCCGAGCTCATGATTCTAACCGGATAACTTTTGGCAGAGTCGAAAACTTCAGAACACTAACACCAGAAAATTTACTGAAATAGTAAATGTTAAATTTTTATGTACATCGTTCACCCGTTATGTCTATAGCGGTGTAGTTGGCATAGATAATTAACCGAATAACCTAATAGAATACAAAGATCAGATGAAATGAGGAGGAAGAATAACAACCATTTCCTAAAACTGGCACAGAAAATTGTAGTTGTAATGACAGTTTTTTGTACGTTTCAAGTTGTAGCGCAAGAGAGAACCGACCAGATAAGACTGAGCATAAGAGGCAGTAACATTACAATGGCACATGCATTTCAGCAAATAAAAAAAATAACGGGTTTAACCGTATTTTACAATAGTCAGTTGCTTAATGATAATGAAATGGTCAGTCTCAATTTTAAAGACGCAAAGTTAAACGATGTTTTAGACCATATTTTGAAAGGAAAAAATATTGGTTACGAAGTACGCCGCGATAAAGTTATTGTGTTAAATAAGAAAGTAACGTCAGGTGTATCTGTTCCAAAACAAGAAGATACCTATCTTTTAAAAGGTAAAGCAATAGATGAGGACAATGGCGAAACGTTGATAGGAGTAGCAGTTTCTCTTAAAGGTGCCACAAGCAGATCCACCTTAACAGATAAAGACGGTAATTACGCTATTCGTGTGTCGAAAACAGATGTCTTAACCTTTTCTTATCTGGGTTATAGCACTATTAGCATTCCGGTGGTTAACCTTAAGGATGGAACGGTAAAAATGAAAAGTAGGCCAAGTGCCTTGAATGAGGTTGTTGTGATTGGTTATGGAGAAGTAAAAAGAGGCGATTTAACGGGTTCTGTTGGCGAAGTGAAAGTTGAAGATATTCAGAAAGCACCTGTAGCAACAATAGATCAGGCACTAGCCGGACGTATAGCAGGAGTACAGGTAACCAGTAATGAAGGACAGCCAGGGAGCGCAATGAATATTGTTATTAGAGGAGGAAATTCATTAACACAAAGTAATTCGCCTTTATACGTAATAGACGGTTTCCCTATGGAAGATCCCAGTTTAGCTGCAATCAATCCGCAGGATATTAAGTCCATGAATATCCTGAAAGATGCCTCAGCTACTGCTATATATGGATCACGAGGTGCCAACGGAGTAATTGTTATAGAAACTAAAGATGGTAAAGTAGGTAAAACAACTTTTTCTTACGACACGCACTTTGGTATACAGCAAGTTACTAAGACAATGGACGTGATGAGTCCTTATGAATTTGTAAAATATCAGGAAGAGTTTGATCCGGTATATGCAGAGGAAGTTTTCTTAAAAAATGGGGTTACCCTGGATGATTATAAAGATATACAGGGTATAAACTGGCAAGATAAGTTATTTAGGGATGGCGGTGTACAAAACCATAGCTTATCTATTAACGGAGGAAATACTTCTACCAGATTCTCTATTTCGGGTAATGTAGTAAATCAGGATGGAGCAATTATCAATTCTGGCTTTAACCGGTACCAGGGGCGCGCATTTTTTGATCATAAAGCGAGTAAGAAATTGAGTTTCAATCTTTCCATTAATTATGCAAAAGATAAAAGCTATGGGGATTTAGCCTCGGCAGCTACTTCGGGAACACAGCCCTATGCTAGTTTCTTGTTATATAGGGTGTGGGGCTACAGACCATTAAATGGCTACGGAAGTTCTGTAAATATAGAAGAAAGCTTTATGGATGAGGATGGAAATGACGCTCGCTTTAATCCGATTATAGATTACAGCAATTCCCAAAATAACAGGATGAACGAGAGCTTCAACTTCAATGGAAATGCCTGGTATAAAATATTGGATAACCTAACTTTTAAAATCAAGGCAGGTATTAACAGAAGAACTATGGAGCAAAACAGCTTCTACAATTCGCTAACTTCCAGAGGGTCTTCTCTTTCAACTGCAAATACAAAAGGAATTAACGGAGGAATTACCATTTCTCAATATCAATCGTGGGTAAATGAAAATACCCTGACTTACAGACCAAAGCTAAAAAACAGACAAACATTAACAGCATTGTTGGGATGGACTTTGCAGGGCGACCAGATAAGACGATTTGGTTTGACAGGAGAATATGTGCCCAATGAGTTACTGGGTATGTATGGTTTGGAGGAGGGTACTCCGGGAGCAAACACTTCATACCATACCGAAAACATGTTGATGTCTTATTTGGGGAGGGTAGATTATAATTTAAGAGATAAATATTTATTTACAGCATCTATGCGGGCCGATGGTTCAAGTAAATTCATTAAAGCCAACCGATGGAGTTATTTCCCTTCAGCAGCGTTTGCCTGGAAAGTGAAAAACGAACCTTTTATGAAGGCAATAGATGTTATCAGCGATGCTAAATTCAGAGCCAGTTATGGACTTACCGGAAATAACCGTATAAATGATTTTGCCATTTATTCCCAAATGGGGTTGCCATATACAGCTTATTACTCTTACGGAAATACAGTAAATAAAGGTATTCAATTAAATTCTTTTGGGAATAAAGACCTGAAATGGGAAACAACACAGCAGACCGATTTGGGATTAGATATATCTTTCCTGAAAAATAGAATAACAACAACTATAGATGTTTATAAAAAAGTAACTTCAGATTTACTGTTATATGCCAATGTGCCCTACACCAGCGGTTATACCCGTATCTATAAAAATGTAGGGAAAGTAAGCAATCAGGGGCTCGAAGTTTCTTTATCAACCGTAAATATCAAAGGAAAATCATTTAGTTGGGAGTCAGACTTTAACATCAGCTTCAATAAAAACAAAATACTGGCTCTGGCCGAAGGAGAAACACGTTTGCTGAATACTGTGAGTTGGGGTAATCATGGTAATACCAATTTATTTATTGCAGAGATAGGCGGCCCCGTTGCCCAGTTCTATGGCCTGTTATTTGACGGGTTATATCAAATAGCAGACTTCACCTGGCAGAATGCCAGCGATCCTTCTATTCCGCATGAAAGCAGAAACTATCTGTTAAAAAAGGAAATTCCTACCAATGGTGTAAATAGAGAAATAATAAGACCCGGAGATATCCGCTATGTTGATGTTAATGGAGACGGAACAGTAAATATACAAGATAATGTAATTATAGGCAGAGGTTTACCAATACATTCCGGAGGTTTCAATAATAACTTTAATTACAAAGGATTTAGTTTGAATGTATTCTTTCAATGGTCTTATGGTAACGACATTATGAATGCCAACCGGATTTATCTGGAAGGGAATGATGCCAGCAGATCTGCACTAAATCAATTTGCTTCTTATGCGAACAGGTGGACTTACGAAAATCAGGATAGTAATATTCCGAGAGCAAAAGGGCAGGGACTGAGTGGTTATTATAGTTCAAGGACTTTAGAAGACGGCTCGTACTTAAGATTAAAAACTGTGGCTTTATCGTATGCGTTGCCTAAAAAATTAACAGACAGAATTAAAGTAAATAGCCTGAGTTTTTATGCTTCCGGACAAAATCTTTATACCTGGTCCAGCTATTCAGGAATGGACCCCGAGGTTTCAACCAGAAACAGCGCATTAACTCCGGGATTAGATTATTCATCCTATCCCAGAATGAGGATTTTTACTTTCGGATTAAGGACTTCTTTTTAATTGAATACAATGAAAGCTTTAAAATATTTAACACTGATACTGTTTACAACATTAAGCTCATGTAATATGCTGGATGTTGAACCTAAAGACTTTTTGTCTCCGGAACAGTACTATAATACAGAAGAAGAACTGAAAACAGCATTAACCGGAGTGTATTCAACCTTTGTAAAAGGAGGTACATTTTTGAATAATTTGGGAAGAATGGGTCTGGATGCAGACGAAGTATATAATTACAGAGAACAGAATTCTGTGGCAGATTACCTGACTTCACCCAATGACAGTAAAATATTAAACTTCTGGAGAGACTACTACGCAGGCATAACAAGAGCAAATATGCTTCTTAAGAACATAGACAAAGCCACTACAGTAGACAAAGCAAAACGGGATATTATAAAAGGAGAAGCTTTGTTTTTAAGAGGTTTCTTTTATTTCATGCTGGTACAAAACTTTGGAGATGTGCCCTTAATATTACAGCCTATTGAGACCTCGGGTATGGATGAAATCCAGACTCCAAGAACACCTGCCAAACAAGTGTATGATCAGATTATAAGTGATATGACACAGGCCTCAGAATTGGTAGAAGATATTTCTAAAGTTGGTAACGGTAGCCGCGTAAACAAATCGGCAGTTTACGGTATGTTGGCCAGAGTGTGTTTGTATATGGCCGGAAACCCAATTAACGAAGGCAGACCTATGTACGAAGAAGCCAGAAAGTGGGCGAAAAAAGTAATGGATAATCCGGTGCATAAATTAAATAATAGCTACCAGGACGTGTTTGTAAAACTGGCAACAGACCAGTATGATATAGGAGAAAGTATCTTCGAAATAGAGTTCTACGGTAATGGACAAGGCATATACGCAACTTTGGGAGGTTTTGTCGGAATTCATAACGGCATTCAAAATAATAACACTTCAAACACAGAAACAAACGTAGGACAGGCATATGCATATTTGCAGACAACAGCATACGTCTACAATACTTTTGAAGAAGGCGATTTAAGAAGAGATTGGGCAATTGCACCTTTCACATATACTGCGGGTACAGACAATGAGGTATACTATGCACCGGGCGCATATTTATTCAATAGGTTTATCGGAAAGTTCAGGAGAGTGTCAGAAACTTTGAAACCTAAGCATGCTGGTCGTACTCCGCAAAACTACCCTGTTTTACGTTTTTCAGATGTATTGCTCATGTTCGCAGAAGCGGAAAATGAGATAAATGGCCCAACAGAAGATGCGGTTAATGCAGTTAATGAGGTAAGAAGAAGAGGTTACGGAAAACTACTTTATGGAGAAAGGTTAAAAACTATCACAGTAACCAATGGAGGTAGCGGATATACTTCTGCGCCAACCGTAAGTATTACAGGAGGAGATCCGGCGACTGTGGCGACTGCAACAGCTGCTATTGCCAGTGGAAAAGTGACAAGCATAACAATCAGCAATCCCGGAACATTTTATAAAACTACTTCGCCTGTAGTAATTACTATTAGCGGTGGTGGAGGAACAGGAGCTACAGCAACTGCGACTATAACTTCTTTGGAAGAAGCCGATCTTACTATGGCTCAGAAGGCAGATGATGTATCTTTCAGAGAAATGATTTATCAGGAAAGAACCCGGGAATTGGCATTTGAAAATATGAGAAAAGCCGATCTGGTAAGGTGGGGTATCTTAATTAAGAAAATGAAAGAAAGTCTGGCGGATGCCAATACTGCTGTAGCTTATTCAAGTATTTCCAGAGCTAAATCGTATTTCGGGAATGCATCAGAAAGAGATGTATTGTGGCCAATACCCGGTTATGAGATTGGTGTGAATCCGAAACTGACACAAAATCCAGGTTACTAAAACTTAAAGACATGAGACCAATATTGCTTATATTAATAGTTTTTACATGTTTTTCATGTAAGAAATTAGAAGAAATAAAAACACCCGATTTTGACGTAGAAGTATCGAAAGAAAACTACCACGTGGGAGATACCGTTTTATTCAATTTCAAAGGAAATGCAGATATCATATCTGTTTATACCGGAGAAATTGGATATGACTATGATTCCATAAATGGTCGTATCATGCCTTCCAGGTTCAATGTAAATTTCGAATCTCAAACCCTGGATGGCATACAACGGGATCAGATATATGTTTATTTGATAAAGGAATTCGATGAAAACTATAGCATGGAGGGCATAGAAGCCATAAGACCTTCATTAATAGAACTTAATGACCGGTTAAGGATAGCAACTCCTGACGACAACAGGCAATGGATTGCCAGTGGGTATGGAGATATTACTGAATATTTAAATACTTCAGAACCATCAACCATTTATCTTGCGGTAAGACATTTGGTTCGCAATCAAAACATCTACGGAACAGGAAACCTTAACCGGGTAAGAAATTTTAAATTGCTGGCAGTAAATGAACTTGGAGAAAAGACGGTTTTTACACATTCAATTAATAACTGGACATTGTTTTCTTCGTCTAATAAAATGCCAAACAGGGCGTCACTTGAAGATACACAAATGACTTTGAGGAATAGCTATGGAGCAGCTTATGTAGCCGAAACCACAGAAGATTGGGTAATAAGCGATCCGATTCGGATAGAGCCTACAACAGATATGGGACCAGACCATGCCCTTGGTATAAAAAGTCTGGCCGATGCAATGCCTAAGACATATGCCAAAATCTACAGTAAGGCAGGCGACTATAAAGTGGTTTTTAGAGCGGTTAATCAAAGTGCAGCCGGAAGAAAAGAGGTGCTGAAAGAAGTAAGAATACAGGTTGCCCCTTAAAATGTAGTATCGGGGATTATTTTATTAAGTCATTTTAAGTAACTATGTTAGATGTTTTCAGGATAACGAAAAATTGTCTGAAGGGAATTCCTTTTGCCCTGTCATTACTATTATATTTTAATACCTATGCTCAGAAAAGTCACAGGAAGGTACCGGGAAGAGAGGTAGCTTATAGTCCGGCAAGTTCAGGAAAATACATAGGCTCTCCCGGTATCTGTATTTTGCCTGATGGAAACTATATTGCAACACATGATTTATTCGGCCCAAATTCCAATGAATTTGTAAAAGCTATTACACATGTTTATCGGTCGAGAGATAAAGGGCGTACCTGGGAAAGGATAGCGGTTATAAACGGACAATTTTGGTCGAAGCCATTTCTATATCAAAACCAGCTTTACCTTATCGGAACAGATAAACACCATGGAAATGTGGTAATCAGAAGATCTGTTGACGGAGGAAAAAACTGGACAAATCCGCAGGATTCCAGATCAGGGTTATTAATGGAAGGCGAGTTTCATTGCGCCCCTACGCCAATAATTTCTCATAAAGGGTATTTATGGAGAGCAATGGAAAGGGCCGATGGACCTATAAAAAAATGGGGAAAAAGGTATGGCACATTTATGATGTCTGTTAAAGAAGGCTCAGATTTGCTTGATGCTTCAAACTGGAGATATACCAACACGCTTGTGTATGATTCAACCTATTTGAATGGGAATTTCGGAGCATGGATAGAAGGAAATGCAGTGGTTTCTCCGGATAATAATATTCTCAATGTATTAAGGGTACACCACCCTAAAGATAAATTGGGTGAAAAGTCCGCTCTGGTTAAAATAACAGCAGATGGGAGTCAAAGTCAGTTTGACCCGAATACAGGATTTATCGATTTCCCCGGAGGCGGGAAAAAATTTACTATTAAATACGACCCAATCTCTAAAAGCTATATTTCGATAGCTAATTATGTGCCCGAAAAATATAGAGGAAGAACAACACAATTGGATAAGATACGGAATACTCAGGCATTGGTATCTTCCAGAGATCTCGTAAACTGGAAAGTACACAAGATATTACTGCGTCACGAAGACCCTGTTAAACATGGTTTTAATTATGTGGATTGGGAGTTTGAAGAAGATCGATTGATTTTCTTATCAAGAACAGCCTATGACGATGGAAAAGAAAGTGCTAAAAATTATCATGATGCTAATTTTTTGACTTTTCATACCGTCAAAAACTTTAGGAAATATTTAACCAAAACAATTCACTAAGAAATATTTGCAAGAAAAGAATACGTTATGACGAGACTTTTTGGCTTACTGCTTTTATTAATATTAACGAATGTAGCTTATTCGCAAGCACCCTTAAACCTAATGCCCATGCCTCAAAAGCTGGAGCGAAAAGAAGGGAAATTATATCTGGACAGCAATTTCCGGCTTTCTATAAACGGTAATCCCGATGTCAGGTTGTATAAAGCGGCAACAAGATTTTTAAGAAGGCTGGATGAGCAGACTATTTTATGGTTTAAGCAAGATCAAATTACATCTAACCTTACAGATGAGGGGGCAATATTAAGAATAGAAGTCAGCCGCCCGGCTAAAATTGTCCTAAAGGAAGACGAATCATACAGCCTTTCTATCAACGCAGGAAAAATAACCGTTAAAGCAGCAACAGATTTAGGAGCAATGTACGCTCTGGAAACTTTGTTGCAATTATTGCAAGCCGACCAAAAAGGTTTTTATTTTCCTCATATAGAAATTACCGATTCTCCCCGCTTTCCCTGGAGAGGTTTGATGATAGATGTAGTAAGGCATTTCATCCCCTATGAAGTAATCATTAGAAATATTGATGCTATGGCTACGGTTAAAATGAATGTTCTTCATTTACATTTAACCGACGATCAGGGGTTTCGAATAGAAAGTAAGAAATTCCCGAAGCTGCATGAAAAGGGCTCTAACGGAAAATACTTTACTCAGGAACAAATTAAAGATATCATAAATTACGCATCAGACAGAGGTATAAGAGTAGTGCCGGAATTTGACATGCCTGGACATGCATCCAGTTGGTTTCCCGGTTATCCCGAATATGCAAGTGCACAGCGGATTTATGAAATAGAAACAAAGTACAGCCATTTCGAGCCGGCACCAACTATGGATCCTACAAATGAGCAACTGTACATTTTCTTAGATCAGTTCTTTGAAGAAATGACGGCATTGTTCCCGGATGAATATATACATATAGGCGGTGATGAAAATAGTGGAAAGCAATGGGATGCTAATCCCAAAATTCAGGAATATAAACAGCGTCATAATCTGAAGAGCAATATGGAACTTCAAACCCAATTCAACCATCGCCTTCAGGATATACTATCCAGGTATAAAAGGAAAATGATGGGTTGGGACGAGATTTTGGAACCGGGTATTTCAAAAGATATTATGATTCATTCGTGGAGAGGGAAAAAATCTCTTAACGAAGCAGCAAAAAAAGGTTATCCCGTAATTCTCTCTCACGGCTTTTATATCGATTTGTTGTATAGTGCACAGGATTATTACCTGAACGATCCTTTGTCGGAAAGTAAAGACCTCACAGAAAGTGAACTGTCTAATATTTATGGAGGCGAAGCTGCCATGTGGACCGAATTGGCAACAGCAGAAACTATAGACTCCAGAATATGGCCTTTCGCGGCTGCAATTGCAGAAAGACTATGGTCATCTAAAGAAATAAGAGATGTTAAAGATATGTACAGGAGGCTGGATAAAGTCAATAACAGATTAGAGTTTTTAGGAATAGCCCATAAGAAGAATTACGAAGTAATGTTAAAGCGATTGGCAAACGGAACAGATATCGCAGCTATTAGAACTTTGTTGGATGTAGTCGAACCTATGAAAGGTCTTTCAAGAAGAAAGCAGGGGATAACTTATTATACGTATACGCCACTAACGATGGCGGCAGATGCGGCCCGTCCTGACAGTAAAGTTGCCAGAGAGTTTTCTTATCTGATAGACGAATTTACAATAACCCCTGCACCTCATTTGGCAGATAGTATAAAGAGACAATACCAAATATGGATAGATAATCACGAGAAGCTAAAAAATACCATGCGATTTGCTCCGGCGATTAGAGAACTGGAACCCGTATCGGAAAACCTGAAAAGGTTATCGGAAATAGGGATTGGACTTGTTAACTATCTGCAGAAAAAATCAAAGGGTAAGTTGAAAGAAAGAGAGAAAATATCAGAAGCACAGTTAAAAGAGTTTGGAACGTTTTTTAAAGTAGCGGGCAAGCCATGGGCAAATGTAGAATTTGTAGTACTGATTAAAGCAACAGAAAGATTGTTAAATGAAGCCAAAAAGTAATACAGAGATGTTAATAAAGTGGATAAACCAAAATATAAACTATATCAAAATTGTATTGCTACTGTTTTTACTGCTACCCTGTAGCACAAAAGGGCAACAGAAACAATTGATTAATGAAGATTGGGAATTTATAAAAGATAGCGGAACAGAAAATATAAAGTCATTAAAGCCAGAAGCATGGCAGAAAGTGAATTTACCCCATACAGCTCATATAGAACCTGTAATAAAAACACAACAAGAATGGCAGGGAATCTGTATATACCGGAAATATTTAAATTTCGGAGAGCGGGATGCCGATAAGCATATTGCGCTGCAGTTTGATGCAGCCATGCAAAGAGCAGATGTTTATTTAAATGACAAACATATTTTTAAACATGTTGGAGGTTATCTGCCTTTTTATATAGACATTTCAAAGGAAATAAAATATGGCCAGTCAAACGAACTTATTATCGAGCTGGATAACAGAGACGATGCAGGTATACCTCCGGGAAAAGCATTAAATGCACTCGATTTTAATTATTATAGTGGCATTTACAGAAATGTCTGGCTTGTCAAAAAAGAACAGTTACATATTAGCAATGCCATTGCGGCCAACCGTAAAGCAGCCGGAGGAATATTGTTACATTACACAAACGTCTCCGAAAATTCCGCAACGATGAATGTTCAAACAGACGTAGAAAATGCTTCAGACAGCAATCAGCAATTCAAAGTACGGGTTACGTTTCAGAACCATAAAGACAAAAAGCTGTATCAGAATATTTCTGCCATACAAAATCTGCAATCAGGGAAATCTGCTAAGATAAGCCAGCAAATAAGTATCAATCAGCCTAAATTGTGGTCGCCGGAATCACCATATCTCTATCAGGTGAAAATTGAACTTGTGCAAGGATCAAAAGTCAGTGACCGTGAAATTATTCGTACAGGGGTAAGAAGTATTTTGCTCAGAGGCAAGAAGCTTTACCTCAATGGACAGCTTTATCGTTTACGGGGAACAAACCGTCATCAGGAATATCCGTATATAGGCAACGCACTTTCAGATAATGCACAGTACCGCGACGCTAAAAAAATTAAGGAAGCTGGTTTTAATTTTGTCCGCCTGTCTCATTACCCGCAATCAACAGCTTTTCTGAATGCCTGTGATGAATTGGGGATATTGGTGATGAATTCTATACCTGGTTGGCAGTTTTTCGGAAAAGAAGAGTTTGTAAAGAACAGTTTGCAGGATGTAAGAGATATGGTAAGAAGAGACAGAAATCATTCCTCGGTTATATTTTGGGAAGCCTCCTTAAACGAATCGGGAATGAGCAAATCTTACATGAAGCAGGCGCACAGTACAGTAAAAGAAGAATTGCCTTTTTCCGATACTTATACAGCAGGCTGGAAAGATGATGTGTATGATATTTTTATTCCAGCTCGCCAGCATGCCAAAGCGCCTGATTACTGGAAAAAATATTCAAAAGATAAACCCATACTGATTTCAGAATATGGAGACTGGGAATATTATGCTCACAATGCCGGTTTCAATCAGAAAGAATATAAAGATCTGCAGTCAGACGAAAGAACATCTAGGCAATTGCGTAAAGATGGACAAAAGAGACTGCTGCAACAAGCCACTAATTTTCAGGAAGCACATAACGACAATTTATATGGAAACTTTTTAGGTGATGCCAATTGGCTGATGTTTGATTACAAACGAGGATACGCTATGGACATAGAGTCATCGGGCATAATGGATATTATGCGCTTGCCAAAATTTGCCTATTGGTTTTATAAAAGCCAAAAATCATTTACCGGAAAAATCTCTGAAGACAATAAACCGGTACTGTTTATTGCCAATTACTGGCAGCAAAAGACAGATACTATGGTGAAAATTTATAGCAATTGTGATGAAGTAGCGCTTTATATAAACGGTAAATTGATAAACAGGCAAAAACCGGATAAAGACAATATATCTGTAAATCTTAAACACCCGCCATTTACATTTCAAGTAGACAGATATGAAAAAGGAAATTTAACCGCCATTGGGTATATCAACGGAAAAAAAATAGCCAAAGCAATTCAGAATACTGCAGGAAAACCAGATCAAATAGTACTTGAAGCAGATTACAGCGGGAAGCCATTACAGTCTGGAAAAAACGATGTACTGTTTGTATATGCGCATGTAAAAGATATTAATGGCAATACGGTTTATGATGCTCGGGATGATATAAGCTTCAAGGTAGAAAGTGGTGATGCCGAAATAATAGGAGAAAAAACATGGCATGCGGAAGCAGGTATTGCCACTGTTTTGATAAAAGCAGGTAGTCAACCGGGAAAAATCAAAATAACAGCAAGTTCCAATAGTTTAAAATCAGCAAGTTTAGATATAAAAACGATCAAATAAGTACATGAAAACAATACAGCTCTACATTATTTTATCCTTTCTTTTACTGAATATACAGGCTCAGGAAAAGTATCCGGTTAAACCACCCGGTACTATTGTAGCCTATAACCCTGCTTCAACAGGAAAATATCTGGGTTCGCCTAGTATTTGTATTTTGCCCGATGGTAGTTATCTGGCAGCACATGATTTCTTTGGGAAAAAAACTTCAGAAGATGAGTCTGTTATCTATAAGTCAACAGATAAAGGAAAAAGCTGGAAAGAAATTGCCCGACTAAGGCAGTTTTGGTCTGCACTATTTGTGCATAAAGGCAGCGTATATTTTATTGGAACTATACAGGCGCATAACAATTATGTAATCAGGAAATCAACAGATGGAGGTTATACATGGACAGCGCCAACAGACGAGAATACAGGGATAATTGTAAAAGGTAAATTCCATTGTGCACCAACGCCAATCGTAGAACATAACGGACGTTTATGGCGGGCTTTGGAAGATGCTGAAGGCGGTACAGAATGGCCTAAGAGATACGGCGCTTTTTTAATATCGGCATCTGTTGACAGTGATTTGCTGAAGGCAGAAAGCTGGACACGAACACAGGCTGTCTGGTATAACGAAAGCTTTCTGAATCATGAATTTAAAGGTTGGTTAGAAGGGAATGCAGTTATTGATAAAAATGGTCAGGTAGCCAATCTGATAAGAGTACATACTTTAAGTAAAGACAAAGAGTATGCTGCCATTATACATGCCAAAGCCAATGGAAACGTGTCTTTTAATCCATCAAAAGATTTTATTGACTTACCGGGAGGAAGTAAAAAATTCACTGTAAGGTATGATAATCAAACAAAAAGATACTGGACATTGGTAAATTATGTGCCCGAAGCATATCGTGGCAAAGAACAAATGGATCGGATACGCAATACCCTTGTACTCTGTTCTTCTACAGATTTACTACATTGGGATATACATTCGCGGTTATTGTTCCATCCCGATTACAAAAAGCATGGTTTTCAATATGCAGATTGGGTATTTGACGGAAAAGATATTATCTTTCTGTCACGTACGGCATATGACGATGCCGAAGGCGGAGCACAGAACTACCATAACACAAATTATATCACGTTCCATCGGATTAAAAAAATTAAAAAAGAACAAAAAAGACTTATTAAAATAATCAAATGAAAAGATCATATATTACTATAGCGCTGCTGGTTTTTACTGTAATAAGCTCGGTTTCCTGCATAACAGCAAAGCGAAAATTAAACAAGCCAGAAGAAGCTTTGGGGTGGCAATTGGGTGCACAAGCCTATACTTTTAACCGCTTTACCTTTACCGAAGCATTAGACAAGATCGCAAGCTGCGGTTTAAATTACGTAGAAGCCTATCCACAGCAGGAAATAGGCGGAGGAATAACAGAAAAAATGGATTATCGTATGTCAGAAAGCAGTAAGCAATACCTTAAAGAACTGCTAAAAAAGAAGAACATACAATTAGTATCTTACGGAGTAATTAAGACTAAAGACGATAGCGACTGGCGTAAAATTTTTGCTTTTGCAAAATCAATGGGTATCAAAACCATTACCTGCGAACCTGAAGAACGCTTGTTACCAGAAATATCTAAACTATGTGACGAGTTCGGGATAAATGCGGCCATTCATAACCATCCCAATCCTTCTTATTACTGGAATCCTGAAACCGTATTGAAAGCCATTGAAGGAAAAAGCAAAAGGCTGGGAGCCTGTGCCGATATAGGCCACTGGGTGCGTTCAGGATTAGATCCGGTAGCGTGTCTAAAAAAACTGGAAGGCAAAATCTATCAGTTACATTTTAAAGATTTAAACGAAAAAGGCAATAAAAAAGCGCATGACGTCCATTGGGGGACCGGAGTAAATAATATTCAGGGTGTGATAGAAGAACTAAAACAGCAAGGGTTTAAAGGAATGCTGTCAGCAGAATACGAGTATAATTGGGAAAATAATGTGCCGGATGTAAAGGCAAGTGTGGAGAATTTTAGAAAAATGGTTGGAGAACTCAAACGATAACAAGCCAATTAGGTGACTATCTCAACAGAAGTGATTAATATGAGAAGAATCCTTTTAGTACTATTCAGTTGCATTTATGCAATCAACCTGCAGGCAAAAGTCGAGTTGCCTTCATTTATTTCCTCCGGAATGGTTTTACAGCAAAAATCGACAGTATCCATTTGGGGAAAATCAGCAAAAGCCAAAGCTGTAACATTGCGTACAAGCTGGAGTAGGAAAATATACACTGTAAAAAGCAATGAAGCTGGTGAATGGGACATCAGTATCCAGACACCAAAAGCAGGAGGCCCTTATCAAATACTACTTAATGATGGAGACGAAACTATTTTAGATGATGTTTTGATAGGCGAAGTTTGGATTGCATCGGGACAATCCAATATGGAGATGCCATTGAAAGGCTTTTCTAATCAGAAAATTAAGGGAGGTGAAGAGCTTATCAATAACGCTGCAAATAAGAAGATCCGATTGTTTAAGAGTAATACCACATCGAAAGGGCTACCTCAGAAAGATATAGCAGGAAAGTGGCAACACGCTTCGCCCCAATCTGCAACCAATTTTAGTGCTGTTGCCTACTATTTTGCATATCAACTAGAAAAAGAACTGAAAGTTCCGATAGGAATTATACAGGTCGCGTGGGGTGGGACTGCTATACAGGGATGGATGAGCCGCGAAAGTCTGCAGCCATTTTCTGCTGTAAACTTACCTGCGGAAGAAGACAAAACTTTTAGTAATAAAAATACACCTGTAGGTCTGTTCAACGCCATGATAAATCCCATAATTCCGTATAAGGCCAAAGGATGTATCTGGTATCAGGGAGAACATAATGTTAAAGAACCCAGTCTGTATGCCAAACTTTTTCCGGCAATGGTGAAAGATTGGAGGCGCAGATGGCAAAACGAAAACATGACTTTCATATATGCGCAGATAGCTCCCTGGGATTATAAAAGCGCTAATTGGAAAGCCCCTTATTTAAGAGAAGCACAATTGAATGCATTAAAAGAAATTCCTAATTCAGGGATGGCAGTTTTGTTAGATATAGGAGAAGAAAAAGATATTCATCCGGCAGCAAAAAAGCCGGTAGCAGAAAGATTCTTTAAACTGGCAATGGCGAAGGCCTATGGTAAGAAGATTTCCTATTCAGGACCTTTATATAAAAGAATGGAAATACAGGCCGAAAAAATTAAGCTGTATTTTGACTATGCAGAAGGGCTTTATTTTAAAGGTAGCATTTCAGAGAATTTCGAAATAGCAGGTGCAGATAAAACTTTTTATCCGGCAAAAGCCCGGATAGAGAAAGGTAATATCTTAACAGTTTATTCAGAACAGGTTAAGGAGCCGGTATCTGTTCGTTATGCATTCAAAGGATGGGTGGTTGGAGACCTGTTCAATAAACACAATCTGCCGGCATCTTCATTCAGGACAGACGATTGGAATTATTAATCAGAAAGGAGTAGACAGCATAAATTTGATTCAAGCGAATTTATTTTTGGGAACAGAAATCTGACTACTACCATTGTGGTGTCAATTGTTCAGAAAACAGTAGGAGATACTTTTTAAAACATTTTGGAATAAGAACAATGAGTTTTACCTTGCTGGGATAAATCTTATAATCGCCATCAATATGAAAAAGATCTTATGTTTTGGGGAAGTGCTTTGGGACATATTGCCAAATGGACATCAAAAAATAGGAGGAGCACCGCTAAATGTAGCTTATCACCTAAAAAAGTTAGGAATAGATTCCGGGATAATAAGCAGGGTTGGGAGTGACAAAGAAGGCGATGGACTAATCCGGTTTATAGAAGAGTTATCGTTGCCCTACCACCTGATTCAAAAAGACGAACAGCACCAAACGGGAAAAGCCATAGCCACATTGGCAGGACCGAACGAAATGGCTTACGATATCGTTTTTCCGGTAGCATGGGATTTTATTTCTTTTGAGGAGGCACATGTAAATAGTTTAAAAGCGTCGGATGCACTGGTTTATGGAAGTCTGGCTTGCAGAAACGATATTTCCAGAAAAACGCTGTATAATATGCTGGAACATGCACAATACAAGATTTTTGATATTAATATACGCAAACCCTATGCAGATATGTCGGTCATTCAATATCTACTGTCACAATCGGATTTGGTTAAGCTGAACGAAACAGAAACTGTAATTTTAGGGGAGCATTTTGCTTTTGGGAAATCCGAAAATCAAATTGTTGATGGAATTTTTAAAAACTTCGGAGTAAAAGAGATCTTGATAACTAAAGGGGAGCAAGGTGGTAGTTATTACGATCATAACCAAAAACTGGATTATGAGGCGAAGAAAGTAAAAGTTAAAGATACTGTGGGAAGTGGCGACTCTTTCCTTGCAGGTTTCTTAAGCGAACGTGTAAGCGGATCGGATATTATTAAATGCCTTGATACTGCTTCGAGATTGTCTGGGTTAGTTACTTCCTTAGAGGGTGGTTGCCCGGAGTATGATATCGATTTGAATAATCTAAAACATCCAAAAACTTAAATTCTTAATTTTCATTTCAACCCAAGGAGGAATCTCTTACTTATACATTGTAAAAAGCAGAGATTCTTTCCTGGTTGATGCGTCTCCCGTTGGTCTAAATGGTAAGAGTTTTTTAGGCAGTCTTAAGAAATACTTTTAGGTTCGTATATTTAGTTATAAAGTTGATTGAAGAAGTATTGTATGATACTGTAATAACATTCTTAGTTCCAAAATAAATTCTACTCTCATATTAATTGCTTCTTCAATAGCTAAAAGGTTTAGATAAAGTGCCGCAGTAAGGGTAGATCTAACAAAGTCGTGTTTTTATCAAGGTAAAAATTAACATAAATCATGAAAATAACTCAGTATTTACAAGTCTGAGATTGTTTCTACATATTCTTCTATCTTTCAACTTATCGATCAGAAAAGACTATTCTATTTTTAATCTGAATTTACCTTCTGTAAAATGTTTAGTAGTCTGATTGACTTTGTTATATCCGCTGAACTGAAAGGTCCCTTCAACAATACCATTTTTATCAGACGACACGGTAATTGTCCCTGTGCCTATGTCGTTTGCAGTAGATCCAGATCCTGTTTCTGCAGTCCAGAAAGAAACAGTACCGCCCCCAACCATAGAGCCTGATGTGTAACGGGCGTAATTATTGCCTGTAGCACCTTTACCTGCTATGTATTCTCCCGCTCCGTTGTATCCGGTAAGTATATTAAGCATAAACGTACCTGAAGAAACATTATTTGCATCCTTAGGAACAGTAATAGATAAAGTCCCCTCATGATATTTAAAGGCACCAAAACCTTCTGTATTGCTTAAGTCACCTGCAAAGTTTTCACCGTCAATTTTTACATTGAAATAAAGTTTAGATTCATCTTCTTTATTATCCTTTTTGCAGGCGCTTAGTCCCGTTAAAACTGTAAATAGAAAGATTGAAAATTTAAGGAATGTAGTCTTCATAATTTTGAGATTTATAGTTGATGTTATTCTACTTTGATGTCTGTAAAAGTTTGCCCTTCTATTTCCAGAGTTCCGCCATTGCTTGTAGTGGTGCTTATCTTATCAAATGAAAAACTGATAGTACGTGAAGTTTTATCTATTTTAGTCACTTTCAGATTGCTTACAGAAAAATACCCATAATCATAATTAATAGCACCATTGGGGAGAGTAATCTGGTATCTTGCATCGAAATTGCCGGATGAAGGAGATACGGAGAAGAAATCGGTTACACCTTTTGCTCTTACAGTTAAAATAAATCCGTCCTGTCTGCCGTCTACAGACTTTGCCGTAATAGAGACTGATCCATAACGATGTTCCTCCTCGATATTATTTTTATAACTATGTTTAACAGATATAAACTTAAAACAGGATGTTCGTGTGTCAGATCCGTTAGCGGAATGCGATACTAAAGCTATATCGTCATCACATGCATTTTCTTTATTGTCTTTTTTGCATGCTGATAATCCAATAGTAATGGCGTAAAGTAAAAGGATAGTTTTATTTAAGATGATTTTCATGATACGGGGTTTATGTTGATGCATCAGCTTTTTCTAATTTATTGATGATCCGAAAAGTATCTGCAGAGGAGACCTGTCCACCGGACAGACGGAAATCTCTCTCAGAATTGTTTCTGAAAGAGATATCTCCGCTTCGGTCACATCGTCCCATTTGATTGTCGAAATAATGGACTTTTGAGCTATTAGTCCCTGGGAAGAGGTTTTATTTTTAAAAACGCCTTCATGTTAAAACGGCAGGCATTAAAATTTACTGAGAAATTCTTTAGTATGATGTTCCATAAACGTTTTTGTAGCAGCGTATACTCCCTTATCGTATTTTGAAGGGTCAACAGGTATTACCTGAGATTTAGCAGCACTTTTATCATCAGGACTATAATATGTACCATACATTGTTTGAACGCCAATATAGTCTGTGCCGCCTAATGCAGCACTTTTAACTTTAGTATCTTCAACAACACCTTCTATAGCTAAAGGTTTAGACAAGGTGCCTAAATAAGAAGAGGTAGATCCAAGCCCCATTTTGCCATGATAAAAATTAACAGCACTGTTTACGCCAATAACTTCGTTTTGGCCTTTCATTTTAATGACTGCTTTTCTATCATCTGTCATAACAATTGCTTCGGTATCGGCCAGTCTCAAATTGGTTTTTATTTTTACAGATGCACCGGGACCCTTTATGAATCCGTCTCCAGAACTGGCAAATAATACATATAGATTAACATCAGCAATGATGGCATCATCCAGTTCTGTTGAAAGTTTAGGGTATAAAAAAGAAGTATTGCCTAAAAAACCACCGCTTTTCGCCCTGCCGTCTTTATTTACTCTTTTAATATAGTATTCATAACCGCTTGGAGTAGAGGCCAGGCATCCGGGAATTTGAGCTATACTAATCTTTCCTCCCTGAACTTTGGTATAGTCAGCGTATACACTGGTTTTAGCCGCCTCATCGGCACTAATAATAGCTAAGCCTTTTGCTTTTAACATAGCAGTATAATCCTGATAAAGCTGATCGGTAATCTTCTGAACATCTTTTTCTGTGAGGCCTTCTAATCCTACGGATGCCTGAGCAGCAGCGTCGCCCCTGTGACCACCTCCCAACATACGGCCACCCTGTTTAAAATCCTGCATCTCGTTATATATCTGATAGTTTACAGAGAAACTGGCTATGTATATCTTTTTCGCCTTTTTTAACTTATTTAAACCGTAAGATTGGTCTTTCGGTTTAAATTCACCTAGTATCTGCGCTTGCGTGAAATTGGCTACATAACACCATAATAAAGCACAAAGTAGTCTTGTTTTCATGTTTTTAATTTTAATTGAGATTGCTTTTGTAACAAAACTGTATCATTTAGCTTGTATATCTGTCTCAAGTGGTTAATTGAGACAAGTTTTTTCCTTAAAAACCAATCTCATCCTTATAGACCTACTGATCTTTTTTCAATTTACTGGAACATGAGGCGAATAGACAGTAACACTAGAAAAAAGATAAGCTTGTATGGTCACCGAAGAAAAGAAAAATCTCATTATAGAAGTAAGTAATCATTTCAAATGATTTTCTTCTCTAAAAGAATATGATAAATTGAATTGACAAAGAAATGAAACCGTTAAGCAGCTTCCTCTTTACGAATAAATTCCGTGGGTGTAATACCAGTATGCTTTTTAAAAGCTCTATAAAATGAAGCCCGGCTATTGAACCCGGATTCATAAGCAACATACTCTATGGTAGTTTGAGTGGTTATTTCCCTTAATAATTTTTTAGATTTTTCTACCCTCTTTTCATTAATCAGGTCATAAAAGTTCTTTTTTAAACCTTTATTTATTACGGTAGATAGCTTATTTATGGGCATTGCGGTCTCTTTAGCCAGGGCTTCTAAAGTAAGATCGGGATTGGTATAAGGTTCTTTTGTCTGCAAATAATTTTCTAAGACTATAACGGCTTCTTCTATTTCAGGAATAATCCGGCTATCATCGTTAGTTTCTGTTTTTATAATTTCTATTCTATTATCTTCCTGATAAACTTCAAAATCGCGTTTTGAAAAAACAGAGTTTTGGTTGAAACTATAAATCAAAATGTAGAAATAAATAGCTGTTAAAGCCAGGGGAAGGATAATGTATTCAACCTGTATCATAGGTAAGGTTGCATAAAGAATAATGGTAACCAGATTAATTATCCATATAATAACTATAAATCTATAGATGTAAGTCCACCTGATCTTATCAAAATTTGAAAGGTTTTGATGAATGGCCTTTTTATAACGATACACTCTTATTGCAGATACAGTAAAATAAATTTGCTGCATCAGAATGAAAATGCTATTGGTAATAACCATTTCCTGAGGATAAGGTTCCTGTAAAATTCCCCTCAAGTAATCCGTTTTCTCTGCATTGCCTAAAAAATAAAAGTCTGTAGCAAAATAGATAACCATTATTATCAGGCATGTTGTAATCATCAACAAGGGATCTTTGAATTTAACACGACGGTTAATAAAAAGATTAACATAAGTATAAACCAGAGGAGCGAATAAAAAACAAGTACATTGAGCAAAAAAGTAGAAGTAAGGAAAATCAAAAAAATGTCCGGACAGAACAGTAATATTGCTTAGAAAGTTGACTCCTGGATTGATTAAGATTAAAGCCAGTATTTTATTAGGGAGTGAATTTTCTTTGCGAAACATAAGAATACCGAAAAGCAATAATAAATTCGCAAGGGTTATAATATTCAATATTAGCATAGAGAGCGCGTTGCATATTGTTTAGTAACAACTAAATTACAAATACTCTCGGTTTTAGCTAATATTTTTATAATCTAAATTATCTTGCCTTATCAGGAATAAAAGCCATGGATAAAGAGTTTACGCAGTGTCTGGTATTTTTCTGCGTAAAGCCTTCACCATAAAAAACATGCCCCAGATGACCTTTGCATTTCGAGCATATAATTTCAATTCTGCGGCCATCTGCATCTCTGATTTTCATAACGGAACCCTTAATTTCATTGTCAAAGCTTGGCCAGCCACATTCCGAATCAAATTTATCTTCCGATCTGTACAGAGGCGAATTACATCTCTTACAGATATAAATTCCTTTTTGCTTATTGTTTAGCAACTTACCAGAATAAGGCGCTTCTGTGCCTTTATAAATAATCACCTGCTCTTCTTCTTTAGTAAGTTTATTGTATGCTGTAGAAGAGGAGGCGGTAGCTGCCGAATTTTTCTTCTCTTGTCCACAAGCACTCAGACTTATGATTAAAAGGAAAAGGGAGATTAAAGAAGATACTGTTTTCATGATTAAGTTAATAACAAATTTAACGCAAAAAAGATTGAAATATGATTTTAGTTAGTTATGCATAGTAGAAGAGGATTGTCCTGTTTCAACTGTCCTGCTGAAGACCGGAAGCATTTTATTGCATGAGTGATACCTTTCTTATGGGATTTTTCCCTACGGTCAAAATGACGAAGAACTCATCTGTCTGTAGAGTTAAACGAAGTGTCTCTACAGATTATCAAATAAAAACGGGTCTTCAGACTCGCTTTATTGATATAATCTTTCCAGCAGTGTCTCTGTAAGGACGCTGCGTTAACCGTTTAAGTCTATAGCTACGATAAATGCGAATTTTCCCGCTCTCTAGCCTTTCCGGCCTCATGACCGACCGGGTCTAGTTACTTTTCCGCTGAAAAGTAACCAAAAAGCTATTTCAATCCCGATATGCCTTCACACGATCTCCCCGCTCATCAAAAAGTATCGGCGCTGTCTTTTTGCTGTCAGTAGGTTATGAATGTTGGTGCTAATTCGAAC